>Ga0315902_10000944_pt1 | contig 47627 bp, 43 predicted proteins | sample LakEriMetagenome_9_FD_203523 | JGI IMG/M metagenome (GOLD analysis project Ga0315902, IMG submission 203523) | Freshwater fungal communities from buoy surface, Lake Erie, Ohio, United States - Buoy 12 MA117 | ecosystem: Environmental > Aquatic > Freshwater > Lake > Lake biofilm | place: USA... | reverse complement strand
AGTGCGTTGAAGATCTAGTGCGCAGAAGAACCGGTTCAACGAACAATCTGTTGCCGTGGATCGAATCATCGATCGATGCGGAGAGGGGTGAGGATGATCTCGTTTTATCTGGTTACCGGTGCCATTGCGAGTCGATCAGAGGTGCCTGACTGGAAGGCCGCTTCTGGTTCCAGGGAGGTAGAGGAACACCAAGGATGAAGTCCTGGATCCGGCTTTGGGGGAAAAAGCAGAATCAGCGGATGGCTGGCTGGTGGTTTGTTGGGACCGTTGGCGAGGCGGCTTTCTATGGCTTGGTGTGCCTGGTGGGCACGCTGATCCTGGGAGTGGTGGTCGCCTGGCAGTTGTTCTCCCCAGAGACCAGCGCGTTTCGGGTCGGGTTTGGATTCTGGGTGATGGTGCTGGCTTCCCTTTCGATGGTCATTATCGGGGGCACTGGGTTTCTCTATCGCGTGCTAAAGGTGGCGATGAGCGTCGAGCATCGGGAGACGCTGACGCACCGCGCCAAAAAACTGGGAGACCGATGGAATGGTCGTCCTGCCGAGCATCCTCCCGGGATCCCGGCACTCCAGCCCTACACCGACAGTCCGGGTGTGAGGCTGAAGTATCGCTTGCCAGGCAACCCAGGCGAACTGGGGCCATTGCTACTGAGCAGTCTATTCAGTCTTTCCTGGAATCTGCTGACGGCCGTGCTGACGGCGGTGGCCCTCAGCAGCTTCCGCTCCAAGCCGGAGTGGGGGTTGGTGGCCGTACTGCCTTTGTTTCTGGTGGTCGCCTTCTTCACCAGCCGTTGGTTCTTCCGGCTTTTCCGCCGCGCTTCCGGAATCGGTCGAACCACCCTGGAGATCGATCAATTGCCTCTGATCCCCGGCCACCGTTATCGCCTAGCCGTCGCTCAGTTTGGAAGGCTAGCTCTCAGAAAACTGGAGATCGCTCTGGTCTGTGAGGAGGAGGCGACTTATCATCAAGGAACCGATGTGCGTCTGGAGCGGCAGGTGATTTTTCAGATGCCCATCGGGGAGCATGGAAGGTGTCGAATCGACTACGGAAGTCCGCTTGAACTCGACTTCCAATTCCAAATGCCGACCGACGTGATGCATTCGTTCCAGAGCGAGCATAACGCGGTGCGTTGGAGTTTAGTGGTGCAAGGAGAAGCGAACAGGTGGCCCTCGTTTTGCCGAAAGTTCCCCGTGGTGGTATTTCCAGCCGGTTACCGACCTCCGGCTCCAGCGACATCATGATTCGTCTGGCCGGCCTGCAGCCGCGCTACGAGCCGCTCGATCAGATCGAGTTCGATGTCTGGCTGGGACGACCTGTGCTGTCGGAGCTTTCCGCGTTAGAGATTTCGGTGGTTTGGTACACCGAGGGAAAGGGTGGCGAGGATTTGGGGGTGCATTGGTTTCAGCGGATCACACCACCTTCGCTGCAGCAGATGGACTGGCGACAACCCCAGCGCCGGGCGCTGCAGTTGCCTGCCTCTCCCTGGACTTACGAGGGAACGATCCTCAAGATCCGGTGGTGCGTTCGCGTGCGAGCTTTCTTTACCGATGGCCAGCAGTGGGCCGCTCAAGAACCGTTCTATCTGGGTGCTTTGACACGCGAGGAATGATCTTCGTCCGGCGGCATCTTTCCGCCATAGGATTTCGGTGGCCATGAACGGCAATCAGGCGCCCCGCTCCAATCCTTTTTCGACGCGGTTCATCGCACCGGGGGTGATCCCTTACTGGCTGACCCCGCCACAGACACTGGAGTCTCTCGCGAGGCAGTTGGTGGAGCGTCGGCGTGTTTCGGTGATCGGCCCTCATGGCAGCGGCAAAAGCTCTCTCCTGCACGCGCTGTTGCAACCGCCAGCGAAGGAGGAGCCAAGTGGTGACCAGGCTGGGTCGATCCAGCGGATGGGTTGGATGCTTCCGCATGCGATGGACCAGGGGATTCGATTACAATGGTGGACGATCGATGGCCCTTTATCGCGGCGGCGGTTTCTTGCGGCTGGCTGGGACTGGGATCGGCAGTGGCTGGTGGTAGTGGATGGTTGGGAGCGGCTGCGAAGCTGGGAGCGATGGCGGGTCTTGCGGCGCGCATCAGTCCGCGACTGCATGCTGCTTGCATCCTCGCATCAGCCGATTCGCGGTCTTCCCATCCTGTGGGATACCCGCCAAAATCTGCAGCACGCCGATCAGTTGGTCCGCTGGTTGCTGCGGGAAGATCCCGAATTGGCCGATCGCTGGATCGCATCGCCCCGATATGCCGAGTTGAAAAGGCGTTGGGGAGGCAATGTGCGCGAGATGTTTTTTACGCTTTACGACTGGTTTGAATTGCAACATGGCCACCCGTCTTCCCGTTCTGATCGCGCAGCACACCCGCACCTCCGGCCAGGAGTCGAAGATCGAGGAGCGATTGATTGAGCCGCTGTTGATGGCCAAGGGGATTGATCTGTCGATGGTGCAGGCGCTGGAGAGCATCGAGCCGGGTGGGACCGATCAACTTTGCCTGCAGGGGATCCTAGGAAGCTGCGCGCTGGTGTCCTGGCTGTCTCCCCAGGAAGTAGCTAGGCATCTGGATCGCCTGACCATCCCCGGTGAGCTCCTAAGTCGCCTGCCTGATCATCCACCAGTCCCCCTGGTCCGCGACGCGCAAACGCCGATGATCAATCCGCGACGGATCCATCTGTTTTCGCTACTTGATTGGTCGCCCGAATCCCTGGTGGAGGCGTTGCGATCGTTGTGCACCTCCTGGAATACCGCCGTCGTTTCGCTGCCGATCCGTCCGCCCGCCGGCAACATTCTAAAGGAGGTTAGAATGTCGGCTCCTGGCGTGATCGAGCCTACGAAGCTGCCGCAGATTGCACCCACCCCCTTGCCGCTGTCGGATTCGCGTGTGTCCGATGAACTGAACGATGAAGACGAGGCGGCTCTCGATCGGCTGTTGGACCAGCTAGACGACTCCGGCATCTAAGATTGCCGGCCCAGGCGATTTTCTGAAAGAAGGCGACTGCATGATGGAACGTCGTTTCTGCGGTGTGATCCCGCCGATGATCTCTCCCTTGAAGGATCGTGATTCGCTCGATCAAGCCGGACTGGATCGGTTGATCGAGCATCTGATTGAGGGGGGAGTGCATGGCATTTTCCTGCTGGGGACGACCGGAGAGGCGCCCAGTCTCGGTTACCGGCTTCGACGCGACCTGATCGACCAGTCCGCTCGAAGGATCGCCGCGAGGATTCCTTTCTTGGTCGGCATCACCGACACTTCGATCGTGGAGTCGTTGCATTTGGCACGCCATGCGGCGGACCGAGGAGCTGCAGCGGTGGTCCTGTCGACGCCCTACTATTTCCCCTGCGGGCAGACCGAACTGATCGACTATGTGGAGCGGCTGGTAGCCGAACTGCCTCTGCCGCTGATGCTCTACAACATGCCATCGCTGACGAAAGTCTGGTTTGAACCGGAGAGTCTCGAGCGATTGGCTCAATCGCCCAAGATTGTCGGGCTGAAGGATTCCAGCGGTGATATCGACTATTTTCAGAAGGCGATTGCGGTACGCGATGCGGTGCGCCCCGACTGGTCGGTGCTGATGGGGCCGGAAGCAATGACGCTGCAGGCGATGGAGCTTGGGGGAGATGGAGGAGTGGCGGGGGGGGCGAATCTAGTTCCCCGGCTGTTTCAAACGCTCTACCAGCTCTTTCAAAGCGGGCAGAAAGACCAGTTGCCTGCGGTTCAGGGAGCGATTCAGGATCTCCAGGAAATCTATGCCATCGGTAAGTACGCCTCCCGCTTCATCAAGGGAACCAAGTGCGCTGCCAGCCTGATGGGAATCTGCGATGACTTTCTCGCCGAACCGTTCCATCGGTTTCGGCCTCCCGAGCGGCAGCGGGTTGCGGCGATCCTGCAGCGGCTTGCGGACCGGTACCCCCACTGGTTCGATCGCAATGTCGTGGGAGGCTGAGTCTTTTGCCAGCAATTGGATCGATGTTGGTGGAACTCCATCCGTTTGCTAAACTCCCTCGATCATCAGGCAGAAAAACTCTCGGGAAAGGACTCCCAGCATGTTGCATCGTTCGGGCTGGTCAGCCGCAAGATGGTTGTGTGTTTCGATGATGACGACATCGGGGCTTTTCATCGGCAGCGTCCAAGCGGTGGTTGCACAGACGCCACTGGCCCCCATTCTTCAGGGTCCGACGGCCAGCGAGCAGGGGGTGGTGGTCGAGGCGGCTTTGGTGGTGCAGGAGTTGGCCAGCGGCACGTCCACTCGCATTCCGGAGAATCTCCTGCGCGAAGCGGAAGGGGTAGCCATCATCCCGCATTACATCCGCGGCGCCTTCGTGGTTGGGGTGGCTGGGGGACGAGGGGTGCTGCTGACGCGGGATGAGCAGCGAAATTGGCGAGCTCCGGAGTTTGTTCGGATGGGTGGTGGCAGCGTCGGTTGGCAGGCAGGGGTCCAGGCGATCGATCTGGTGCTGGTTTTCAAGACCGCCAAGGCGCTCGATCGGATTCGCGCTGGGAAACTGACGTTGGGTGCCGATGCGTCCGCGGCTGCCGGTCCTCTGGGACGCTACACCAGCGCTGCGACCGATACCTCCCTTCAAGCCGAAGTCTATACGTACTCGCGATCCAAAGGGCTGTTTGCCGGTGTGTCGCTGAGCGGTGCAAGCATCCAGCCGGATGTCGCGGCAACACAGCGCTACTATCAGACCGGGCAAGGTGGACCGGGGGCCATTCCCACTTCGACTCAGACTCTGATCAAGGCGATCGAGGCTGCCAGCGTCCCCGCAGAACCGGCCGATCGCATGGTGGCAGCTCCTGCCGGTCCGGTCGGTACCCCCGATCCCTCGCTGTTGGAACTGCAGTCATCCGTGCAGTCGCTCCAGCTGAAAGTTGACGCGGCGTGGCAGAACTATCTGGCGATCCCGGCGGAATGGACTTCCCCCGATCAGATTCCAGAAGATGCATTGCATGAAGTGCTGGCCAAGTACGAACGGGTGCAGACGCATCCGGAGTTCGCGCCCCTGGCTCAGCAGCCCGAGTTTCGAGTGGCTCTCCAGATCCTCCGGAAAGTGTCGGCCGAAAAGACCCTTCCGGCGAAAGGAACCGCTCTTCCGCTGCCTCCGCCGACCACAGCCCCCGGCTCGATACCTCCCGTCGGTACGTTTCGCTGAATTGGCTCACCCAGCCATCTGCTTTCACCATCTCGCTGGCCAGTTTCACCATCTCGCTGGCCAGTGGATTGAATCGGATCTGGCATCTCGCAGATAGCGATCGATCGATCCCACGATCTGCGGATGGTCGGCTGCGACATCGTTCGATTCCGAGGGATCGTTGAGCAGATCATACAGGACGATTGGCTTGTCGGCCCCACCGCTGCGGATTCCCTTCCATCGCCCCTGGTAGAGTGCTGCTTGACGAAATCCTTGTTCATGGAACTCCCAATAGAGGAACTCATGCTGCTCGGTCGCCCCGTTGCCTCGCAGCTCTTTCGCTAGGCTGATGGAATCGGGGGGAGGCGGCGCCTTCTGCTCCGCCAGCTCGAGCGCAGTCGCGAAGAGATCCCCCTGGTAGGAGACATGGTGGGAAGTGGAGTTGGCGGGTACGGTACCCGGCCACCATGCGATCATGGGCACGCGGATGCCTCCATCGGTCAGGCTTCGTTTGAAGCCCCGGAGTGGGCCTGATGGCTGAAACCTCTTGGGATCGTGCCCGCTTTCCTGATGCGGACCGTTGTCGCTGGTGAAAAGCACCAGGGTATTTTGATCGAGTCGCGTTCGACGCAGGTGATCCAACAGCTTGCCGATCAGATGGTCCATGTGACCGATCATCGCGGCATGACCTCGATCCTGTGCTGGCCAGGGAGCATCCTGGTAGGATCCCAAGCTGGGGACTTCCGTTCCATCCCCTAGCTTGGTTCTGCGTTCGTTGTTGGCATGTGGGCTGACCAGCGAGAGCATCAGGAAGAAGGGGTGCGCGTTGCGATCATCAATCCATCGTATCGATTCCTCGAGGAAGAGATCGTCGGCATACTGCTGCGGCTGTGTGGCATAGCCCGCGCCGTCCCCTCCCAGTTCCACCAGATCGTTTGGGAGCGATTCCTTTTGGTCGTTTCGCCACAGAAAACTGGGGTAGTGGTTGTGTGCATGGCGTTGGTTAAGGAACCCATAGAAAAAGTCAAAGCCCTGGCGATTTGGCAATCCCGACTGGGCAGGTCCTATATCGCCCAGTCCCCATTTTCCGATTAGTGCGGTACGGTATCCTGCGTTCTGCATCGCCTTTGCGATCGTGAGCGTCCCATCGGGCAGCGCTTGCGCCTGGGGATTTTCTTTTCCTGCATTTCCGCGGACCGGTGTATGACCGTGATGCAGGCCCGTCATCAGGACGCTTCTGGAGGGAGCACACACCGTGGCACCGGAATAAAAACGAGTCCATCGCATCCCCTCGGAAGCCATCTGATCCAGTCGAGGCGTTGCGATTGTCTTCTGTCCATAGGATCCCAGTTCGCCGTACCCAAGATCATCGGCGACAATCCAGATCAGGTTGGGACGCGGAGGAACGGGAGAGGCATTTTCCTGTTGGATGCCTTGCCCTGAGAGTCGTTCCACGCTGCTGGCAAGCAGCATCAACCCGAGGAGGAGGCTGAACAGTTGAAGGTGCTTGAAGCGAAGCATGTGGGATCTCCCAGGGGTGGTGTCTAGGACTAGCTGACGGCTACTTCCCGGTCGCTGCCCCTCGCCGGATGGCTCGGTTGTGGAGGATCGTAAGAGATGGAATGGGCTGCAGATGCATTGTCGCGAGTTTTGCCTTGAGCAAGCGTAGGCCAAATCACCGCGAGGTCGCCTGCAGGTCTTCTTCTAGAGACCGCTTGGGGGGAATCCGATGTTTTTGGAGGTGGTCGTGGTAGCGCTCGACGGCATCGATCGGATCGATCTGTCCGTCGGCCAGCATTCGCAATTGTTCGATGAAGGCCAGCTGGTCTTCGGCGTGGTTGATTTTGCGTCCGAAGAGAGCCGCCCTGGCTCCATGCCGACGAGCATCATGAAGCATCTGAAAGGCGTCCCGCGTGGTGCCAGAGGATCCGCCGAGAATTCCGATGACTAGCGATGGATCGTAAGCTGCCAGTTCCTCCATGGCGGCCGGTCCGAAGTAGGGGATTTTCAGAAAGACCGGTCGACCAGCGCGCGTGACGCCTGCCAGAGTGCGGACGATGGAGTCGTTCACGTAGCGGCCGATATCGGCCAGCTGTCGTCCTTCTAGTGCATTGGGGGCAAAGACTTCCAGAAAGTGGCGAAAACCCTTTGACTCGGCTTCCTCGCGGAAGCGCCGGTACTCGATCAGCGCCTCGCGGTCCCTGGCTGCATCGTTATTGAAGGTGATCGAATAGAGCCCCAGATTGGTGGCCGGTGACGCCTCGCATGGATGCTGCAACATGCGTCCATATTGGATGTGATCGATCGAGGTGGTGCGAAAGGCAAGCGAGGGTTGCTGAGTGTAGCTGCCGCTGTTCCCGCACCAGATATCGGTGGTGTCGTTGGCGCGAGCGGCTGGGGTGACAGCGCTTCCCTCAAAAAGCTGCTCATCGATCGCCAGCTTTTCGTTGACACTGGGGCTCATCAGCATCAAATCGACCAAGCCCTGACGGACGATCTGTCGGATGATTTCCAGGAACTCTGGCATCGACCGCCATGTCGATTGGCCAGGGTGAGCTGGCCATCGGGGCCCGGGAGCAGCGATCCCCAGGCCCATGTCCGGGTCTTTCGCGTCCGCTAAGATGAAAGATCGATTGGTGGGGTCGCTGGCGATGGCCTGCAGTTTCTGATCGAGCGATTTAAGGGGCGAGTGGGTAGATCGCGTCACGTTGGCAACTCACTGGGGAACAAGCGAAACCGATGGCATGGCTCTGGGAACAACCAAACTGGAAACAGCCAAGGAAATGGGACTGTATCGTCAGTGGTTCCTGCACGATCGACGTGTTGGTGCGGCCGGTCGAGCTGGAGAGGGCGATTGGGCGGGAGCAACTGGTGCGCGTGGAGCCACTGCAACTGACGACCGGTGGTATTGTAGCCAATGCAGGTATCGCGATGGCCAGGCTGGGGCTTCGCGTTGCAGCCTGGACTGCGGTGGGAGATGACGTCTGGGGGGAGATGATCCTGGCGCGATTGGGCAAGGAGGGGATCGATACCCGTCACTTGGCGGTTCGAAGCGGCGTTCCCTCCAGTGCCACGGTTGCCCTGATCGCATCCGATGGACAGCGTTCTTTTCTGCATTGCCAGGGCGCCCCCAAGCAGATCGCGATCGATTTTTATCGCGAGCGTTTGGATCTGGCTGGGCAGGCCCATCTTTTTCTGCTTGGATACTACTCGCTGATCCCCAACTTGGAAGACGATTTGGTGGAGCTACTGGAGGGACTGCGCATGCGCGGCTGTGCGACCGCGCTCGATGCGGCCGGCAGTGGTGGATCGATGGAGCCGCTGGCCCAGTTGCTTCCACACCTCGACTTCTACATTCCCAGTCTGAGCGAAGCGAGGCATCAGACCGGACTGGATGACCCCCGAGCGATTATTTCGCTCTATCGCAGCCTGGGGGCTCCGGGGTTGCTGGGTATCAAGCTGGGTGAACGAGGATCGATCCTGAGTCCTGCATCAGGCCAATGGCTCGAGGTTCCCCCAGCTCGACCTCCAGGGCCGGTGGTCGATACGACCGGTGCAGGCGATTCGTTTTATGCAGGGTTGATCGCCGGATTGCGTCGAGGCGAAACGCTGCCACAGGCCGCTCGAATCGCTTCGGCCACCGGTGCCTGCTGCGTGACCGCGCTGGGGGCTTCTACGGCCATCCCCGACTACAGTACCGTCCAGCGGATTGCAGCGGAGATCGCATGAAGTATCCTGCGAACCAAGGAGACAACCAGGAATGACCAACGATCGATCGGAACGCCGTGAAGGGAATGTCGCGAAAGCTGCAGGCCGTTCCCGCTGGAGATGGTTGGGTGTCCTTGGACTGCTGCTTGCCTTGGCCATCGCGATGATCCCGCGTTGGATCAGTGGAAATTGGCTGATGCAACCCCTTTTGGATCGACTAGCCAAAGGGGAATACCAGCTGACCAGCGACCGCGTGGAGCTATCTTGGCTGGGGCCGATGTCGCTTCATGGAGTCACCATTGCACCGCTGGGGCAGCCGCGCGTCCTTCATGTCGATCAGGTTCGCACCCAGCGCGGTTTGATCGGATTTCTTCTGGGAGGCAGAAAACTAGGGGAAATCACCATCGTTCGGCCAGCGGTGGAGGTGGAATTCCTTCGGGGTGGTACGAATCTCCAGGAACTTTTGGCGGCGATCTCCGGCGATCCCCGGATCGATGGCCAACTGGACTCGGGCGCGAGGAAGACGCCTCGAGTCGATGTGGCGATTTCTATCGAAGGGATGCAGGCGCAGGTTTCGCGCGCCGAGCGGAAGGAGCCGCTTCTGATCGTGCCTCCTTTCGACCTTCGGGGAACCTGGAAGTCGGCCGAAGGACCACCCGTGCTGACGCTGGAACCAACGAAGATTCTCGATCATGTGGAAATCACTCCCGAGCTGCTTCAGTTGGGACTGGATCGCGTGATACCTTGGCTGGCGCGATCCACGTGGATCGCCGGAGACTGCTCCTTCTCAATCGACCAGATCACCATCCCGCTAGATCATCCCGAAAAGTCGGCGGGGACCGCATCGTTGCAGCTACACCAGGTGACCAGCGGTCCCAGCGATCCCCTAGTGCTTCAGGCAATCGAACTAGCGGGCCGTCAGTTTCAGAAGGAGATCCCAAGGCAACTGACATTCGTCGAAGACTCGGATATCGCGATTCGATTTGCCGATGGCAAGGTGGAGCACGAAGGACTGCGGGTAGGTCTTCCCGATCTGGAAAAACGTTTTCAATGGTCCTCCAAAGGACAGGTGGGCATCGCCGATCGTTCGCTGGCGATGCAGGTGGGTATGCCGGTACCCGTTGAATGGCTGGCAAGGCGTGATTCGGTGAAGGAACTGGGATTTCCAGAGTTGGTTCTGGAGGTGCGAGGAACCCTGGATCAACCCGAGATCGATCCGGTATCGCTGCGCAAGCAGGCAGGCCAGTTGCTAGGCAAGATCAGCTCTCAGGTCCAATCCGAGGCGCCGGTTACCGCCGAGGTGATGCAGGTGCTGGAGGGGGTCGCCGCTGGGGATGCCGATCAGGCGATCGCCGCAACGATCGAATGGGTTCGTCAGGCGCGGGCGCGACGCGAAGCCGCCCGACGGGATGCGGAAAAAAGTTCGGAAGATCCCAGTCAACTCCAGGAAGAGACACAGCCTCCCACTCCCGTCGGCGGCATTCTGGAACGCTTGCGACAACGCCGTCGCCGTATTCCCTGAACCATCCCCCCTCCTCTGCTACCGAACGATTCTCGCGCAAACGATGGAACCCGGAGCCCTCCAGTCCAGCTCCTCATAATCGTCACTGACCTCCCAGTTGGACCCCGGCCCGTTGCACCCAGGGGCAATCCAGAAAATGCCTTTGATCGGATGACACTGCTGATTCCGATCGGATCACTCGAAGGAAACTCCAGGGATGGAGTGGTTTGTGAATCGAATTCCCTGGATGTCCAACGGCGGAAGGGGAGTGCCACGGAGGGGCTACCATGCGATTTTCTATGCTGCTGGCTGGATGGTGTTTGACCTGGGTGGCTTCGATCGCGCACGCCCAATCGGGACCTACTGGACAAATCCAGCAGTCTGCATGGGAATCCATCCCTCAGTCGGATCCCAACTCCAGCGAAACCTGGGTCCTCGGCGATGGGCTGCAGGAGCCGGCAGATCTGGCCGCTCCATCGGTCCGAGAGCAATCGCGCTGGTTGGAGGCTCAGGGAATCGAATCGTCCGTTGCGGAGCCTTCGATGGAGGAGGCAGCGCTGGGTGGTTTGTCGGGTGCTGGAGGGATGGCCGATGGGATCGCCAGCTCAACTGAAAATGCTGCAGGCGGGAAGGGAGAGGGCGACCTAGCGGCGAAGCTAGTCGATCCAACTGCCTCCGTCACCACCTTGAACTTTCAAGATCGATTCACCTCGGAGTTCTGGGGACTGAAGGAAAAACAGAATACCTTCACGTTCCAGCCGGTGATTCCCTTCCAAGCGTTTGGCATGAATCACATCCTCCGATTGACGACCCCTTGGCGTGTCGATGGTCCCCAAGGACAAGGAATCGATCCAGTCTCCCTCTTCGACCTAATCGTCTTTCCAAGGCCATGGGGCCGATTCGGGATCGGACCAGTGATGAACTTTCTGCCGGGTAATACCGGACGAGATCCTTTTCAGATCGGCCCGGCTGTCGGCGCAGTTGCGCAGAAGGGGAAATGGACCTTCGGGATGTTCAATCAGAATCTTTTCAGCAGTGACACCGAGGTCTCTTCCCTGCAGCCAGTGCTTGCCTACGTGATCAACCCGAAGTGGTCGCTGGCTCTTGGTGATCTGCAGGAGACGTACGACTGGCGTCAAGAACGATGGGTCTCGTTGCCTGTGGGATTCCAGGTCGCCAGGCTGATGCGAGTCGGGAAGACGATGGTCCGGGTTGGTTATGCGCCGCAGTACAACTTCATCGACGACGCAGGAAGTCCACGGTGGACTCACTACTTCCTGACGCAGCTGATCTTACGCTGAAAAAGGACGGCGACCTGGTTCGCTGACGGACTGGGTGGAGGCAAATCCCAGAATGCATCCACCTGAGATCGGAAATACAGACCACCCTGCTCTTGCGGTGAGTCCTGGAAGGGACGGGGCATTTTTTCCCCTGCCCTTCGTTCAGTCGCTTCGTTTGTGGATGAAGAGAACCGAATCATAAAAGACCATTCTGGCAAACCGGGATTTTCTGCCATGAGGTCGGTTGTGAAGTTGACGCGTCAGGTCGGGTGCTCCCTGCTCATCCACCAGCGACTTGACAAACCCAACCAACCCGCTCAAGGCCTGATCGACTGGAGGGGATTTGCATATCCGCAGCGACTTCAGGAGATTCCAACCAGCATTCCTCAGGGGACCGCGAGGTCGGAAGGTGCATCCATCCGACCAATCGCTCCAGTAACCCGTCGTCCAATCCTCGACTACATAGATGCCACCCTTGCGAAGGAAGCGGTCGAAGAGAATATCGAAACTGGCGCGAGACAGCCAACCGACATGCGAGGCGTCATCGACGATCAGATCAAATCCTTGGGGTGCATGTTTTTGCGAGACGTCCGTGAGGAATTTCTGGTCGGCTTGTGACCCTTCGTACAGGTGCAGTCTCGATACACCTTGAACGCCCGGGTCGAGGTTGCCAAGGTTCTTGTCGATTCCGACAATTTCACCTTCGGAGAAAACGTCGCGCCACAGCAGGACCGAGCCACCGTTTTTGACACCCAGTTCCAGTACCTTGCTGGCGCGACCAAGGGTGTTGAGTTCCCGTTCGTACCAATCCAAGTATCGGTTACCGATCTTGTCGGTGTTGTAAGAGGAAAGATTCAGATGTTCGAACATACCTCGCGCTTTCTCGTTGGATTCTGAAAAGGACATCGTTTGTTGATCGGACAAGTAGGGAGGAGGACCGACAGGAAGGAATTTTGTAGAGCACTTCTTCGTGCACGGCAGTTGGTTGGTCAGGTTCTTGGTTGCAGACAACCAGTCACGTCGCGTCAGCAAAGCTCCGTACAGAACCTGTGGCTCTTCAAAGATCCCTTCCGGAATGCAACTCTATCGAAGCACGGTGGAATCCGATCGCCTTGCTCCAGGTCGCCGGAGGTAGTCATAGTTTCGGTAGGGGACTTGGTTGGAGACGGGTAAACCAATGGAGGCAGACTCGATTGCTGCGTTTCGATACTCCCTGATGTAGATGAGCGCTGCGGAATTGGCGATCACCGCCAAAACGTAGGAGCCTTCCACGAGAGATCCAGAAGAAAACATATTGCAAATCCAGAAACCGAAGAGCCCGATCAAAGCAGAGAAGAAGCCCGCCTTCAATTCAGGGGGGAGAACTTTGAAATGGTTGGGCCGAAGGAGGACGAGGAACGAAGAGAACCAGGGAAGAAGGGAAAAGAGAACGAACAGAATCGCGGCAGGCAATCCCGAGCCAGTGGAGATTTCGAAGAACAGATTGTGGAGACCTTTGTAGGTTCTGTCGATTTCGTAAGGCAGATACAACGGCACCAAACGCTGCCCTGCGTAGGGGCCAACACCCAGGAGCGGGTACTCCGCCGTGATCAGCCAGCCAGCTCTCCAAAGGTCCATTCGGCTGGACGCCGATGAGTCGAGTTCATCACCCTGTTTGAAAATCGAACTGAATTCCTCGATGACGCTAGGACCGGCAAGAAGGGAAACGGCGATCAACGCAACGGTCATCATGCCGATGGTATTTTTGTTCTTCGGCATGAAGAGCATGGCCATCAACCACATTCCGATCAGTCCAAGCATGCTGCCACGCGATTCCAGAAGCATCACCGCATGTGCGGAAAGAAGCAGTAGGATGCCGGCCAGCGCTTTCTGCCAAAGCCGTTTGGAGAAAAACACCAGGGCGAAGGAGATGGAGGCCGAGCAGACAAAAAGCATCGCCCATTGATTGCTTCCCAGCCAGGCCCAGTTCGAGCTGTAGACGTAACGGCAGAAACCAATGTCAAAGTACTCACGGTTGATTCCATAAGCGTTGTAGCCCAAGCCCAACGCGATGGCCCACATCATCCAACTCACTTTCTGTGGAGTATCCAGCAATCGCACCGCGACGATGGCAATGAATACGATTCTCCAGATGAAGTGCATGTAGAACGCAGTTTTTTCGGGATCAATCGTCTGAGTGGCACTGATATAAGAGAGCCCAAGAAATCCGAGCAGGCTGAGGCAAGCCAGCAGTGGGAGCCCGCGAAACCTCTGGCCTGGAAATGCAGAGAGAACCACGCCGGCCAGCAAACACATCGTCACCTTGGACTGGAAGCCGGAGTTGCGGTCAACCACCCAGCGCCAGTTCCATTCGATGTTCAGCGTGGTCAGTCCATAAATCGCGACAATCCCGATCCAGGGCCGCATGAGCGCCCCGATCATCGCCGTCGCAAGGTAGCCATAGACGAAAGAAAAACCAATCACGGACTGCACCTGCAATCAAGAACCAAGGAAAACTGGAAGAGCTTCACGCTGGATGGACCACAGCAATGTGAAAGCTTCCCGCCGGCAGGAGTCGCCTCTCCCTACTCGAACCCTCTGACCCAAACAACTATCTTACCCTCGGAGTACCGAAAGAAAGGAAAGAATTTTCTCCAGTTCCTCTTCTGTCATCTGATCGACACTCCATGGTGCCATCGACGAAACCGGACTGTATCGAATTTTCTCGCCCGAACTGACTTCCTCCAGGTCGTCCAAAAGGAACTTCAGAGGGACCAGCGAACCCTGGCTGTCCGGTGACAGGAGGGTTACCTCCTGATCGCTTTTCTTCACAATACGCCCAGTGACCAACTGGCCATCCGAGGTGAGCACCTGAGCGGTCCGATAGGCCTTGTGGATTTCCTGGCTGGGATTGCGAATCGACTGGATCAGGTATTCACGGGGGAAAAGTCCGACCGCTGCCAAAGAGGGTGCCAAGAGGTCGCTGCCAGGATAAGGCTCACCTACAAAATGGCATTTGGAACATTCAAACTTCTGGTAGAAAAGTCGTCGGCCCTCTTTGACATCCTCCAGTGCCAGACTTACGCGGACGTTCTCCTCGGACGATGCCATCTGGGGTTTGCGAAGCGAGAGGATTTCGCGATAGTCCGGTTTGCTTCCTAACGATCCCAAATAGCCGACCAAGTCGTGCAGGTCTTTCTCACTCAGAATCGATCCGAAGATGGCGGGCATCTTGCCCTCCCCGGCGGAGTGCTTGTCCGGATAGAGAATCGACTCCCAGAGGTAGCCTGCCGCTGTCTGCCCCTCTACTCTCGAAGCGGCCTGGGAGCCGATCCGCAGAAGGGATGGCCCCAATTTTTCACCATCTTCCGAGCTATTTCCGTGGCACTGTTTGCAATGCGTACTGAACAGTTTCAGTCCATGGTCTTGATCGACTTTCGCGGTGCTCAGTGGGAATGCAATCGCAGAGACAGCAACCGCACTGCTGAGAAAGATCCCCAATATCACACATCGAATCGCCAGGGAGTTCATCAGGGACACCGGATTCCAATCGGATCACTCAAGGACCAGTTGATAAACCGAACGATCTTCATAACTACACGCAAAGACCCGCCCGTCGCTGCTGCATGCAACCGCCACAGGAGCCGGTATCCTTGCAAGGAATTCCACCTTGGGAGTTCCCCCGGACCCATCCTCTGGGAACCGGATCACATTGATCGCCTGATCGCCGTAACTGGCAACCACCAAACATCCATCGATCGGAGTGTTCGCTCCTTTTGGCATGTAAGCAACCCCCTGCGCACTGGAGATGGTCAGCAGTGGCGGGGTCAATCCTTCTACTTCGACACCCTGGGCCAGCCCCAGAGGGTGCGGGTAGGTTTGTCCCTCCTTCAACAGGTACACCTTGTCTCCGCCTGAGTCGAGCGATGAATCATTGTCGGTGCAGATCATCCCGAGTCCCGGCACAAAGGCCATGCCAAAAGGATTTCTAAAACCCTCGCAGAATACCTCGGGCGTTGTGGCGTCGCGTTTCAGTCGAAGCACCCTTCCATCGTACGGTCCGGTCTGCGGAGCGTGATCGGTGGGAGTACCTACCGCCACATAGAGGCTTCCCTGGTCGTCAAAGGCCACGGCGTTGTTCTGGTGGAGGGCATCAGGGGCTCGCGCGCCTGGAAGGTCTGAAATCACATCGTGGTGATACTCGTAGATACCGTCACCGTTCAAGTCTTCCAGTCGTGTCACGGCGCCGGTCATCGCATAGTCCAATTTGCCGTGGACCGCTTTCGAGTATTGGCCGCTCCGCGAGACGTAGATTTTTCCATCCTCCAAAGCAATCCCGTGCGGCCGTGTCAGGTTCCGGGCGATCTGGATCATCGAGGGTGCCCCACCCTTCGACTCCAGGCTGACCCGCACAATACCGGCCGACTGATAGTATCCCCCCCGGTACCCGCAAACCAGCAATCCCTTATTGCCGTCGCAGGTTATCGCTGTTGGGATCAACGGAACGTCAACCAGCTTGGACAACTTCCAAGGTTTCGCAACCTCTTGCTGGATGAAACCACTGGTAGCCGTAGCGCTCGGGTCGGGAAGAAACTTCGAAATACGGCTTTTCAGCGCCAGAAGGGTCAAGGGAGATAGAAACAGCAGGAATGCCAACCCGTAGAGCAAACCAGCCCAGGACCCGACTCGCCGGTAAATCAGGGCCAGCGCTCCTCCTGCCCATCCACCCAGCGCGAGACCCGAGGCCAGACTGGCAAGGCTGGTTCGACCGCGCAATGTCGCAAGCGAAAAGCTTTGGATCAGCAGGTTGCCGTTCCGCTGCTCCAGTGACCCAAATCCGATAAACGCCAGTGCCAGGGTCATCAACCCCACCACCAACAGAAGATAGGCCCATGACTTCGAAGGGGGGACCGCCAGCAAGCTGACAGCGACCGCCGCCAGGATGCAGCTCAGCAAGAAGAGGAGAATGTCCATAACTAAATTGCTGTGGCCTCCAGCCACTCCCGGTGGCTCAAGATCTTCTCAACCTGTCTTGCCAAGGAACCCGAATTCCACGGTCTCCCAGCGGCAAGGAACGGGACACAAGCCGCCGTCCGGGACCGCTGCCTCGGTCGTACGTAGGCTAATCGCCGCTAGCAAAATGGTCAAACGAAAACCCCTCGGGCGGGGAGTTGGTTCACCTAGATTTCGGGGCATCCACTTTTGCGCGATGGAACGACCCTGTAGCAGGCCATCCGGTCGGATTTACCATCCAGTTGGTGGGACTTGGGGCTTCGGCTTCAAACTACCGAAGGTCTACACTCAGCCGACCAGGACCGCAGAAGTCCAGAAGATGCGATTGGCCCACCACGAGAAGCCTTGGCGACGGAATACCTAGGGCACGCCTTGGCGATGGGTGCATCGCTTGGATCCAGAGGTCCGCGCCTTGGAGCCAGTTGGATCCTTCCCCTCTTCCCAAGTCCCATAAAGTGGGAGTCAGTCCGCGGCGATTGCACCGACCGAGGGGCTGTGGGCTGGCGAGCAGAACGATCAGACTATCGATAGCCGATCGGTTGGATGAGGAGTTTAGTCCCTTGCCATCCAACCGACCGGTTGACTCGCCCTTCCCACCTACAGATCAACCGACTTGCCTACGCGCTGTGGTGAAGGATTTGAGTCCCTGAGATCTGCTGGCACTCTGGTCCGCAGTGGCTGCTGCGGTTTCTTTTCCTTTGCTTTCCATCTCCAACGGCAACGTGGAAGGCACATCATGCCACTCCAATTCTCCCCGAACCACCTTCATGTCACGTGGAGCTTCGATCCCGATGGATACCCGATTGCCGGCGATCTTGGAAATGACCACCGTGATCTGGTCACCAATCTGAATCCTCTCCCCTTCCTTGCGACTTAGCACCAACATCCCGCACCTCCTTGATGGTTTCCCCAACTTTGTCCTAAAGCCTGTTCTCGACATCCTCAGACAGACCTGCAACCCTTCGCTACCCGGCAGCTCCCTCCAGCCCACCAAACTCATCCCTTTGCGTCATCCAATACGATGCAAAATCGATACCAAATCTCGCAAAGTCACGCTTTCCTCACCTTTGGACTGAAGTTTCAAGTAAAAGTTCACTCCAACCAAAAAAACAATCGTGAAAGTCTCGTGCTAGCATTTCCGAACTTTACAAAAATCGGAAAAAGTTTCTTTTGCGACCGCCTCTTTTGGCAGTCGCAAAGCCCGATTTCCCCGCGTCGATGCAAGAGATTGGAGCGGGGTGATGTGACAAGTTTGGTCACAGGATCTCAGGGCGCAAAAGAATTTTTCAGGAGCTTTCCTGGAGGGTGTCGAGCACCGCTTGCATGTCTGCTGGCAGAGGGGCGATCCAAGTCATCGGGGTGTCGGTGATGGGATGGCGCAGACTGAGTCGATGGGCATGAAGGGCGTGCCGCTCCAGCAGCACCTGATCGTCGCCAGGCTTAGGCGGCTCACGGCGGGCTGCTCGCCGCAGCAACTGCCCGCGCGTGATCCGCGCGTGGCCGGCATAAAGTCGATCGCAGAGGACTGGAGCGCCGATCGATGCCAAGTGAACGCGAATCTGATGGGTCCTGCCAGTCTTCGGGAAAAGATGAAAAAAACAATATCCCGGAAACCGCTTCACAACCTCAAAGAGTGTCTCGGCTGGCCGGCTGCTGGGGTGGTCGGCGCGAATGGCCATCTTGTCGCGCTGGTAAGGATGGTGGCCAATCGGCTGCCGGATCCAGTCGCGGTCGCGATCGATCGATCCCACTGCGATGGCCCAGTATTCTTTCTCTACTTCCCGAGCTTCGAACTGTGCGGCGAGCTTTAGATGAACCGCATTGGTCTTGGCGATACAGATCACACCGCTGGTTTCGCGATCCAAGCGGTGGACGATGCCCGGTCGGGTTGGGCCACCGACATCACTGAGCGATTGAAAGTGGTGGGCCAACGCGCTGGTGAGCGTACCGGACCAGTGGCCTTTCGCGGGATGGACCACCATACCGGCTGCTTTGTTGATGACCACCATCGCATCGTCTTCGTAGAGGATGTCGATCGGGATCGCTTCCGGTATCGGGCCGTCATCGGGAGGTGGTGGAAGGTCGATCTTCACCGTTTGCCCGGTCTGCACCTTGAAACTTGGCTTGACCGGCTTTCCATCCAGCCAGACGCTTCCTTCGTGCAAAACCTTCCGAAGAAAGACACGGCTGTAGCCGTCGCACTGAAGGGCAAGGAACAGATCGATCCGTTGCCCCGCTTGGTCGGGCTCCACCACCCACTGGCGCATCTGCCGGGGGCCGCGGTGCTGGGGATCATGCGATTGGGCTTCGGGTTCGTTCAAATCATCCATTCGGTTTGTCGGACGACGGGTTGGCCGCACCGCTGGGAGTCGCTTCGGTGGAAGTCTCCTGGGGCGGCGTGCCGGACGACGAGGTCCCTTCGCTAGCAGGTGCCGCTTCGTTGGAACCCTGGGCGGGTGGTGCGCCACTGCCAGAGGTTGCTTCTGGGTTCCCGGTCGCAGGTGGATTCTGCAGCGGTGGCAATTGAAAATCGGGAAGTCCCGGCAGGCTCTTCAGGTCGCCTGGCACGTTGACCGGCGCCGCCGGTGCCGGTCGAAAATCTCGATACCAAGCATAAAAATCTTTGCTGCCGGCGCTTTGTAGCCAATCCATGCGGCGCTGCACTTCAGCCGTCATCGCCGCTGGGACCTGCGTCATCGCGAGGACATTTTTGTATTCGGCGATCGCCTTGTCGACCTCGCCACTCCCCTCGAACGCCTGAGCCATCCCAAGGGTAGCGCGGGCCCGAAGCATCGGGTCGTTCGACTTTTCTAGAATGCCGGAATAATTGGAGCGAGCGCGACGGAAAAGGGTATCTGCCTGCTCGCGGTCGACATAAACCGAGTCCATCCCACGAGCGACTTGGCTATCGGCTTCGGTTTGACGAGCCCATAGAGCGGCAATCGAGTCGGGATGATCTTCGTAAACAGCGATCAATTGGTCGGGATCTCCCGACGCAAAATAGAAGTCTGACCAAGCTTGGGCACTCTTCTTCTGAACCTGAGTCGACCACCAGCCCCAGCCAAGGGCCGCCAGGGCCAAGACGCCCAAGCCGATCCCCAGCCACCCTAGAGCCGGACGGGTCCGTTCCAGTGCTGTCGAAGCGCGCCTGGCCAGTTCGTTGGCCTCCAGCTCCCGAATCCGATCACTCGTAGTCATCTTCTGTCGATCCCACCAGGAGTTTCTCGCACCCAACGCACCCCAGCGGCGCAGCGAGGTGACAAAAATATAGGAGATTGCCGGGAAAACGCCATACCAACCTGCGCCGGCCCCCACCGTTCCATGCCAGAGCGACCTGCGGCAAAACCGCCCTCTAGCTGGCCGATCGACCCTTCGCGAATGTAAAAGCTCGCGGTCGAGTTGCCGGCAAATTCCCTCCATTCGATACTTTCCCTTTCGTTGACAGGAAACCGGCAGCATTCTGCGCATTTTGCATCAAGGGGGTTCGGTATTCCGATTTGGTTGAGTACCATGGTGGCATCAGTTGGGGGTTCTGGGTGAGATGTCTCGCCCCGTTGCGGGCGATTCCCCTGGATTGGTTGCATTTGACCGAAAACGGTCAGGAACGCGAAAGAATTGAATCGTGACTGGGCTGGGGGGTGGCGAAGGTCGGCGGGATCGGCTTCTGGAGAAGATCCGGGTGTCTGGGTTCGTGTCGATACCCGAACTGCGGGAAAGCCTGGGGGTCAGCGAATCGACAATTCGTCGCGATCTGGATGCTCTGGAGGAGTCTGGGGCGGTACGGCGGACGCATGGAGGGGTTTTCTTCACCGGTCCCAGCGCGTCGCTACGGTTGTTCGAACACCGCCGCACGTCGCGGTGGGATTGGAAGCGCGCGGTAGCAGCAGCAGCCAGTCGGTTGATCGAGGACCACGACACGGTGCTTTTGGATGGCGGCAGTACTACCTACGAACTCGCGAGGCAACTGGTTGGCCGTCCGCTTCAAGTGGTCACCAACTCCCTCCCCGTCGCACAACTTTTCGCCTCCAGCGATTCGATCGATCTGGTGTTTCTGGGTGGCTACGTCCATCCACGTACCGGAGTCACCCTGGGCCCTTACACCCAGCAGATGCTGGAGGGGGTCAATGTTCAGACGGCGGTCATCAGTATCGCAGGAGCCAATCAGCGAGGTTACTACAACAGCAACTTGCTGCTGGTGGAGGCCGAACGAGCGATGATGCAGTGTGCCGACCGAACGATGGTCGTGACCGACAGCAGCAAATTCGGTCGTTCCAGCTTGGCCAGACTTTGTCCTTTGGAGGCCATTCATTCTGTCGTGGTCGACAGCCAGCTGGATCTCCCGTGGCAGAAGCGGCTGCAGGATCTAGGAACCCAGTTGATCCTCGCCGAACTGGAGGAGTCGGATCGTCCGGAAGAGTCGATTCGCGAGTCGGCAGAAGACCCAGCGATTGTCAAAACCGAAACACCCGTGATCCGGCGCGGTGGACCGACGGCAGGTCCCGCCGCTCCTTGCGAACCATCCCCCTGACCGATCACCAGGCGATCTCCACTCGGTGGAGCAACGCCAGCATGACAACTGGATGAGCATCCAGGATAGATGAGGAGTTTTCCTATGTCTTCGATATCTTCGATCGATCGCGATCGAGTAGAGCAATTGGTGCGTCAGGCTGTCGAGCGGTTGTCGATGCATTCGGCAGCGTCGACGGTTGCTTCCCAGGCAGTCTCAGCGCAGGCACCTAGTTCCCTTTCGGCTGCTCCGAAACTGCTGGTCAGCATTTCGGCAAGGCATGTGCACCTGACGGATGAGCATGTCGAGAAGCTGTTCGGACCAGGGCGCAAGTTGACTCCGGGAAAGTCACTGTACCAGGACGGATTCTATGCGGCCGAAGAGACGGTGATGATCGTTGGTCCGCGGCGTCGAATGCTTCCCAATGTCCGCGTTCTGGGCCCGACGCGGAAGGCTAGCCAGGTGGAGCTTGCCTACACCGATTCGATCTCCCTGGGGATCGATGCCCCGGTGCGTCACAGTGGCGACATCGCAGGAACACCTGGCTGCGTCCTGGTGGGGCCAGCCGGGGCCGTGGAGCTGACCGAGGGGGTCATTCGTGCGGCTCGGCATGTCCACATGTCGCATCAGGAAGCGCAGTGGTATGGGGTTCAAAATGGGGACTTCATGGAACTGCTGGTGGAGTCGCCGCAGTGCTCAGTGACGTTTCAGGACTTATTGGTTCGAGCCGACGTGGCTGCGAAGCTGGAAGTCCATATCGATACCGACGAAGGCAACGCCTGTGGACTTGATCAGGCGACGAAAGTGGAGTTGCGGCCGCAGGGCAAGGCGTGTGGCTGCCATTCCAAATAGTTCATCGACCCCGGGTAGCTTTCCGGTTACCCATCCTGCCTCGCAGGGGTCCGAGGCGAAGATGGAAACTTGGATTCTTTTTTTCACAGGAGCGACAAGAAGATGGCGATTGCGAAAGGCCAGGAAGCATTGGGCATGATCGAGACAAAGGGCTTTATCGCCCTGGTCGAGGCGACCGATGCGATGATGAAGGCTGCCAACGTGCAGTTTCTGGGATGGGACAAGGTAGGCAGTGGGTTGGTGTCGGCGTTTGTCACGGGCGACGTCGCGGCCGTCAAGGCAGCAACGGACGCTGGGGCAGCCGCCGCAGGCCGCATTGGCGAAGTGGTGAGCGTCCAGGTGATCGCTCGTCCGCATGAAGATCTCGCTAAGGTCCTCAAGGTGGGCGGCAACGCAGGCTCCGTCAAATAATCAGTCTATCCCTTAGCTGGCAGGGCCAGGTCGTCCCAGCCCGCTGATCTGCAAGGGAACTCCTGCGGACTGCAGGTTTGTACCCCGTACGGATCCCACGACTCGACCGATTCCAAACCCAAATCAACCGTTTTTACAAACAGGATTTACTGAGCGATGCAACATGCAATTGGATTGGTGGAAACCAAAGGTCTGCTGGCCTTGATTGAAGCGACCGACGCGATGGCCAAGGCAGCCAATGTCGAGATTGTCAAGCGAGTCGATATCGGTGGCGCGTATGTGACAACGATCGTCAGCGGGGACGTGGGAAGCGTGCGGGCTGCCGTCGAGGCAGGAGCTGCAGCTGCTTCGCAGGTGGGTGAACTGGTCTCCAGTCACATCCTTCCCCGCCCGGCAGAAGGTTTGGCTCAAGCTTTTTTCAATTAGACGCGCCATGCCGGTCGTTGGAACGGCCGGCCGATTCCCCTGGATTATCCTTCACTAGTAACGACGGAGATGCGGCCACCATGAAGGTGCTCGTTGCGAATCTCGGATCGACCAGCTTCAAGTATCGACTCTACGATATGCCTTCCGAAACCCAGCTTGCGCGGGGTGGTGTGGAGCGGATCGGGGCGCCGATGAGCCGGTGTTTTGTCGAGATCGGATCGAAGCGAAGCGAGATGGAGCTTCCGATCCCGCATCACGGCGAGGCGGTACGGGCCTGCGTGGGCCAGTTGACCGATCCGGTGTCGGGCTGTCTGAAGGATGCCAGTGAGCTTTCGGCGATCGGATTCAAGGCGGTCCACGGAGGTAGGTTGCAAGGAGTCTTTCGCATCGACCAAGAGGTGTTGGCGGCGATGGAGGAAGTCAACTCGGTCGCCCCGGCTCACAACCCACCCTACTTGGCAGCGATGCGGCAACTGGCTAAGACCGTCCCCGAAATTCCTCTGGTGGCTGCGTTGGAGACCGATTTCCACCAGACGATTCCGGAAGCCAATCGGCACTACGCCATCCCGCACCAGTGGCGGGACGCTTTGCCGATTCGCAAGTGGGGGTTCCATGGTGCGTCCCATCGCTACATTGGATGGCGCATGGAAACGATCCTAGGCAAGAAAGATGCCAAGGTCGTCTCCTGTCATCTGGGAGGATCCAGCTCCCTGTGCGCACTGCGGGATGGGAAGAGTCAAGCGACGACGATGGGGATGAGTCCTCAAAGCGGTCTTCCGCAAAACAATCGCGTCGGAGATTTCGACCCTTTTGCGCTGCCTCTGCTGCTGCGGCACACCGGTCTGCCCCTGGAAAAGGTGCTCGACCAACTTGCCAATCAGGGTGGCCTACTGGGGCTAAGCCGAGGGCTCAGTGGCGACATCCGGGATCTGGAGCAGGCGGCCGCTCAAGGGAACCAAGATGCCCAGTTGGCTCTGGATGTCTACGTTGCGGAAATCCGTCGCCACTTGGGTGGGATGGTGTTCCTGCTAGGGGGTGCCGATGCGATCGTCTTTACCGGCGGGATTGGTGAGAACGGAGTCGGCATTCGCGAGGCGGTCTGTCGCGACCTGGAATCGATCGGGATTCGCCTGGATGCAGCAGCCAACCTCAACTCCGCTTCTGGCCGCGATGCAGAACGCCGCATCGATGATGGAAAAGGTTCGATCCAGCTGTGGATCGTGCCTACCAACGAAGAACGGATCGTCGCGCGGCAGACCGTCGAAGCCCTCACCTGAGTCAAGGAGCCTACTGGCATGTTTGTCGCCAAAGTCACTGGAAGCCTCGTCGCCACGCAGAAGGTCGAGACGATGAAGGGGCACAAGCTGTTGATCGTCGAGCCCTATCGGGTCGATCCGAAGGATGCTCGGTCGCTGGCGCCAACCGGACGAAGCTTCATCGCCGTCGATACGCTTGGATCGGGGGTTGGCGATATGGTTCTGATCACCCAAGGAAGCAGCGCACGGTTTACCCCGGAAACCAGCAAGCTTCCGATCGATTGCGTCGTGATCGGGATCGTCGATACGGTCCATGTGGAGCGAGCGGAGGTCTACTCCCGCACGTCGCCGTCGGCAAGCAAATCCTGAAATACTTTCCCTCCCATCCAGTCTATGGTGGTCGCACTATGAATATCTCAGAAGATGTCATCCGATCGGTGGTCGCTCAGGTCCTTCAGGAAGTCCGGTCCCAGCCGTCGCGGTCGCCCGTCGGGTCGCCGCCCCCCAGCCTGCATCAGTTTCAGGGGCGCCACGGAATTTTCTCCAGCGTCGATGAAGCGGTCAGTGCGGCGAGGATCGCCTTTGAACAGCTGCGAGACCGATCGATCGAGGATCGCAAGCGAGTCATCGAAATCATCCGCCACATCGCGCAGCGCGACGCGGTGGAACTGGGCACTATGGAGATGAACGAAACAAAGATTGGGCGGCTGGAGCACAAGATCGAAAAGTTGAAGGTCCTTGCGGAACGCACCCCGGGAGTCGAATTCCTGCGGACCGAATGCTTCAGCGGAGATCATGGTCTGGCCGTTATCGAGCACGCGCCGTTCGGCGTGATCGGAGCGATCACGCCGGTGACCCACTCTTTGCCGACGATTACTGGCAATGCGGTGAGCATGATTGCGGGTGGCAACACCGTGGTGGTCAATCCCCATCCCAGCGGACGACTGGTGGCTGCTGAAGGGGTGCGCCGCTACAACCAAGCGATCCTCAAGGAAATCGGAATCGATAATCTGCTGTGCGTCATCGAGTCGCCGACGCTGGAGACAGCCAACCAGCTGTTTGCTCATCGCAAAGTGGCGATGATCTGCGTCACAGGTGGGCCTGCTGTCGCCAAGGCCGCTCTGCTCAGCGGAAAACGCGCGGTGGTAGCCGGGCCAGGCAATCCCCCTGTGGTCGTCGACGAAACAGCCGATCTGGATCGCGCGGCCCGCTGCATCATCCAGGGTGCATCCTTCGACAACAATCTACTCTGCATCGCCGAGAAGGAGGTGTTTGTTGTGGAGTCGGTGTTCGAGCCGATGATGGCGGCGATGGAACGGGCCGGAGCGGTGCGGCTTGCCTCAGCGGAAATCGAAAAGCTTTCCTCCAAGGCGCTCGCCCTGGTGGGAGAGGGGGACCACAAGCACTGGGCACCCACCAAGGAACTTCTAGGACAGGATGCCGCCAAGTTGGCTGCCGCTGCTGGCCGACAAGTCGATCCGAAGACCGAACTGCTGTTCGGCGAGACTCACGAGAGCCATCCCTTTGTTTCGGTCGAGCAAATGATGCCGTTCGTCCCATTCGTACGCTGCTCGGATGTCGATCACGCCATCCGCTTGGCCAAGCAGTACGAGCATGGCTTCCGGCATACCAGCATCATCCACTCTAGCAACGTTCGCAACATGACGAAGATGGCGCGCGAGATGGACACCACGCTCTTTGTCAAGAATGGCCCCTGCATGGCATCGCTAGGGCTGGGAGGTGAAGGCTATCTGTCGTTCTCCATCGCCGGACCGACAGGAGAAGGAGTGACTTCCCCGCTGACGTTCACCCGGGAGCGGCGCTGTTCGCTGATCGACGACCTCTGGGTCCTAGGGGGCAGAAATTCGTGATCTGCGAGAGTCGCATTCCTCCCTTCCAAGGAGACCATTGATGCAGGTTGGCCTGGTCCTGGGGCATGCCCAAAGCACGGTAAAGCATCCTTCGTTGGAACGGCAGAAGTTGCTGATCGTGCAGCCGCTATTGGCAGACGGCCGGCGCCCAGATGGTCTGCCGGTGATCGCCGTCGACAAACTGGGAGCGGGTCCCGGCGAACGTGTCGTGCTCACCAGCGATGGAGCGACCATTCGAGAGCAGTATGGTGTGGAGAATTCGCCAATCCGCTGGAGCACTCTGGCGTTGGCTGATCCGATTTGAGCCGAACCGTTGGAAGAAAAACGAAGTCGAGTCACCGCAAAGCGGTAGGACTCATCCTCCTGTGCACTGAACGAATCCACCAAAGAACAAATCCCATGGACCACCCGGATGCAGCATGGATCGAACAAGTCGTCCGCCGGGTGCTGCTGCGCCTGGCCGATCGACCTGCTGCGTCGGTCGTGGATCGTGCGGAGGCCGGTACACGCTCCACCCTGCCCTTATCTCCATCTACCGATCGATCGACCGGCAGCACTTCGCCGGATCGACCGGCTTTGGTCTGCGATCAGACCGTGGTGTCGGTGGTCTGGTTGGAACAGCACTGGGCTGGTCAGCACCAAGTTCAATTGGGATCCAGGGCCGTGGTGACTCCCGCCGCTCGAGACTGGCTGCGAAGCAAGCAGATCGAATCGATTCGTGGAGTTGCGTCCCAGCATTCGACCGGGTTGGTTGCCCCATCGGTGCTGGTGGCCGGATCGACATCGCTTTGGCGCCAGATCGCCGATCGCATCTGTCCACGGCAGGCGCGACGCCTTGGCGACCAGGCGGGTGACGACGCGATGCTGCGAGAGGTGCGTTCCGAATTGCTTTTGGGTCATCAGAAAATTGCGATTCTCTGGCCCGATCATCCTCACGCTCTCTGCTGGCAGGCGGCTCGCGATGCCCAGTTGCGTCCCGCTGTCCTCAGCGATCCGATGTCGATCGATCGACTGCTTCAGGAAGTCCCCGCCAATCTGCTGATGATCGACGGATTCGGTTGGACGCCCCACCAGTCTCTGCTGGCGATTCGCAAGACAGCGGATCGATTGGGCCCTCACCCGAAGATAAGGAACTGACAGGCGATGCAAGTCTACCGCATTACAGGAACCGTGACGCTCAGCCGCGCCCACCCAAGCTTTCAGGGAGCGCCACTGAGAACGGCGGTCGAACACGGATCCCAGCTTCTGGGAAAAACTTCGGAGCCAGCCGACATGATCGTCCTATGGGATCCCCTGGGTGCCGATGTTGGCTCCCTGGTGGCCGTCAGTGATGGCGCCGAAGCAGCTCAGCCATTTCGTCCGGAAATCAAGCCGGTCGATGCCTACTGCGCCGCCCTGCTCGATCAATGCACGATCGATCCGCGGGTGCTGCGATCGATCGAACGCGATGGAGCCTCATGAACCAATGTCGGTTGACCGCGCGGGAGCGGGAAACCAAAGGAATCTCAGTGAATTCAGATTTGAAAATCGTTTGACAGGAACCCAGCCAACATGATCTCGGCTCATAAAATCAAGCAAGACATCTGCGACATCGGCAGACGGATTTACGATAAGGGATTCGCAGCCGCCAACGATGGCAACATCACGGTGCGCATCAGTGACAACGAAGTGCTCTGCACTCCCACGATGCACAGCAAAGGCTTTTTGAAGCCTGATGATATCTCCAGCATCGACATGACCGGCAAGCAGATCGCAGGGCGCAAGAAGCGCTCCAGCGAAGCGCTGCTGCACCTGGAAATCTATCGGCAGCGGCAGGACATCAAAAGTGTGGTGCATTGTCATCCACCCCATGCGACGGCCTTCGCGGTAGCTCGCGAACCGATCCCACAGTGTGTGCTTCCCGAAGTGGAGGTGTTTCTGGGAGACGTGCCGATCACCAAGTACGAAACCCCAGGTGGCCAGGCGTTCGCTGATACGATCCTTCCGTTCGTCCAGAAGACCAATGTCATCATCCTGGCCAACCACGGAACAGTCAGCTTCGGCGAGGATGTCGAGCGTGCTTATTGGTGGACGGAAATCCTCGATGCCTACTGCCGCATCCTGATGCTGGCAAGACAGCTTGGGAATGTCAGTTACTTCAATGAAACAAAGGAACGAGAGCTGCTGGAACTGAAAGCCAAGTGGGGGTTCAGCGACCCGCGGAATACGGCGGAGTATCAGAACTGCGATATTTGCGCCAACGACATTTTCCGCGCCAGCTGGAAAGATGCCGGAGTCGAGCGACGCGCATTTCCGGCTCCACCTGCCATGGGGAAAAATGGGGCGATGACCAAGTCTGCCGAACCGCCAGCAGCGGGTGCAAGTGCTGAGCAGCGGGTTGAGGCAGCGGTGATGGCCTCCGCACCAGTGCTCAAGGCCGCCGCAAGCGGCGCCAGTGTCGATCAGGACCGGCTGATTCAAATGATCACTGAGGAAGTGATCAAGCAGCTGCAGAACAAGTAAGAGAGGCTCGCGAGCAACGAACCGTCGGGTCAGCAGGACATTTTCAGACATCACTGTTTCGGAGGAGGGCAACTCCATGAAGGTCAGCATTATCGGTGGCGGAGGATTGGTGGGATCGTGTGCGGCGTATGCGCTACAGTGTGGTGGAGTGGTCAAAGAAATCCATCTGCTGGATGTCAATGCCGACCTGGCAGCCGGCCATGCGCTCGACCTGATGCACGGATCTCCCAGTGTCGCCGATCAGAAGATCCGTTCGGGTAGCTATGAACTGATCCCACAAAGCGATCTGATCTGCATCACTGCCGGGCTGCGTCGCAAGCCGGATGAGTCTCGCCTGGATCTGATCAACAGGAACACCGATCTGTTCGTCTCCATCCTCGATCAAGTACGCGCCGCCGGGCCCCGCAAGGATGCCATCGTCCTGGTGGTGTCCAACCCGGTCGACATCCTGACCTCGGTGGCCGCACTGCGGCTTGGTCTTCCGGCAACGCAAGTATTGGGACTAGGAACCCAGTTGGATACCATCCGATTCTGCTCTCTGATCAGCGACCATTTGGGCGCAGCCCCCACCCAGGTCAAGGCGATGATTCTGGGAGAACATGGCGATAGCATGGTGCCGATCTGGTCGTCCGCCACGATTGGAAGCTTGCCGTTGGAACGCTACCCAGGTTGGGATTCGTCCACCGCCAGCGCGATTTTTCAGAGAACCAAAACCAGCGGAGCCGAGTGCATCGCCAAAAAGGGCGGTGCTGGATTCGCTGTCGGAATCGCAATCCGCGATGTCATCCATGCTGTGGCGCTCGATCAGCAGCGGATCCTTCCGGTCAGCACCGTGCAGGATGGTCAATGCTACGGGATACGCAAAGTGGCTTTGTCGGTACCCACCATCGTCGGCCGTAGCGGCGCCCACGCTCGCGTTGAGATCGAACTTTGGCCCAAGGAGATCCAGGGCCTTCGAGCCAGTGCGGCCGCATTGGAGCCGACGCTGGATAAGGTGCTTCAGCGAATCGGAAGCAAGTGAGTCGACTTGGTGGGAGGCGAGGGTTCAGGCCTCCCTGGAAGGAGATCATGGATGACAACTTCCGTAGATGAATCACTGGAATAAAACTTCTCCTGTTGAACAGTCTGATAAAGGGGATCGGGCTTTGGAGGGGACCACTGGATAGACTGGCGAAAGCCCCCCCTGAGTTTCTAGTCATGCGATCCCTGGTAAACTTTCCCAGGCGGATGGATCCCCCCGGGAAAGTTAGCCCGAATGCGAAGGTAACCCAGTCCCCCCTCCTTCGAGCCCTGGAAGGAAGTGGGATCGATGCTCAGAATATCGACCAAACGGGTTGGCAAGAACTCATCATCCAGACCGCTTGCCTCCCTTAGTTCGCGCCGTGCCTGCGTTGCGGGAGCGGCGTGGCCGACCCTTGGTGGTCCAAGCCATCGGATCGATGATTCATTCAGGGAAAGACAGGCACACCCATGGCCCAGCGCTTGGGGCCGAAGCGCCCCTTATGGAAGTGGACACTGTATGCCGTGGCGCTGTTGGGAATCTCCCTGGTCTGTGCCGAATCGACCGCTCGACTGGACGACTGGATGCGATTTGGCACCGGTTGGCTGGAGACTTACAGCATGGACTCTTTGGTCCTGAAGGAAGTGGGATTTCGGCGAGGTCGACCCGATAGCAGCTTCCGGCACTGGAAGTTGAACGAGCATGGTTTTCGCGGACCCTCATTTCGTTTAGAGAAAGAGTCAGGGAAGACCCGCGTGATGTTGCTTGGAGCCTCCGAAACATTTGGCACTCATGAATCACCTGGCAAGTCGTACCCGGAAGTGTTGGGTGCCATTGTTCCCGAGTCGTACGAGGTGATCAACGCTGCATTGGTTGGAATGCCGCTGGCCGAAGCGGTCAATTATTGGGATCTGCATCTAACGCAATACCAGCCCGACTTTCTGGTTCTATGTCCATCTCCACTGTTTTATCTGGCGGATAATGCCCCGATAATTCCTTCGGTCGCGCAATCGACATCAGCACCCGCGACATCCTCACCGATCGGGTTGATTGACTCGTTGCGTTTCACCGAACGACTTCGCAATCGCTTCACGCTTCCCGCTGCAGTGGTCGAGGCGCGCGATCGAGCGAAGCTAGCCAGGACGATCGCATCCAAGGAGCCCGGCTGGGTCTTTGAGGGGCCTCCCGAGGACCGTCTGGAGCTCTACCAGGAGCACTTGAACATGATGATCGATCGCACCAGGAAATCATCTTGCCAGTTGGTCTTGGTCACTCAGCCGATCCGGGTCGCGATGGCGATCCGCCCGGAGGATGAAGGGGATCTCTTGGCGGCTCGCGTGATTCGGCCTCGAGCGACCGACCGGACGCTAGTGGACTTCTCCAGTTTGGCTCGAGATCGATTGATAGCGCTCGCGGATTCCAGGTCGATACCGGTCGTGGACCTCTGGGGGGTGATGACAGGTGACAGGGCGCTATTCCACGATATCGTTCATTTCAACGATCGCGGCGCACAGATTGCGGCTCAAAGAATCGCCCAGCAGTTGATCGCTCTGGAACCGGCCCCTCACCTTTCCAGACGGTAATGGCATGATTTTCAACAGCATCGAATTTCTTTTCTTTTTCCTCCCGATCACCTACTTGGTGTTCTGGATGTTGAAGACGGCCAATGCGCGCTACGTGTGGCTGACCATCACCGGCTACATTTTCTATGGATGGTGGGACGCTCGATTCTGTCTATTGATCGGCTTTTCGACCTTGGTCAGCTTCCTGGCTGGGCTGGGGTTCCTCCGCTGGCAGGAGGGATGGCAAAGACGACTGTGTCTGATTGTTCCGATCGTCATGGATCTGTTGCTGCTTGGCTTCTTCAAGTACGCCAACTTCCTACTCGATCTTGCCAGCAGTCTTCAGGGGCTTTTTGGTTCAAAAGGTCATGGCCTTCATCTGGACATTATTTTGCCTGTCGGGATTTCCTTCTACACTTTCCATACGATCAGTTACATCGTCGACTGCTACCGGCGGGTGGTTCGGCCCACACGCAATCTATTTGAGTTCGCGGCGTATGTTTCGCTCTTCTCGCAATTGGTAGCTGGCCCCATCGTCCGCTTCAGTCAATTGGAGAAGGATCTGGAGAACATCGCTGTAGCGGATCGCGCAACGTTGATCCCTCGGGGCATCTCATTTTTTCTGACTGGACTGATCGAGAAAGTGGTGATCGCCGATTCGATCGCATTCCTGATCGATCCCCATATCGAAAAGATTGGATCGATGAGCACCTTGGCCAGCTGGGAGTTGCTGATTGGTTATTCGATGCAGCTCTATTTCGATTTTTCCGGTTACAGCACGATGGCCATCGGTCTTGGGTTGCTCTTTGGTATGCACATCCCGCAGAACTTCAACTCGCCCTACAAGGCGGCAAGCCTTGGGGATTTCTGGCGGCGCTGGCACATCTCCCTCTCCAATTGCATGAGAGACTATCTCTACATTCCCTTGGGTGGCAATCGACTGGGGATCCGAAGGAACTACGTCAATCTGTTCCTCACGATGCTGATTGGTGGGATCTGGCATGGAGCCAACTGGACTTTTGTCCTTTGGGGAGCTTGGCACGGACTGTGGCTGTGCCTGTTCAAGAAGATGGAACTCTCGAAGGTTGCTTTAGGTCACTGGGGTGGTCGAATAGTGACGCTGTTGGTGGTCATGTTCGGATGGGTGCTGTTTCGCGCGCCGGATATGGAGCATGCGATGGTTTGGTATCGCCAGTTGCTGATACCAACAGTCGGAGCTTCGGTCCCCAAGGAGGGTATCCTTCTGGTCCTGCTGGTGATCGCGTGGTATTTAGCAGCGGTCGCGCGAAACCCTGTTGAGTTGCACGATGAGCAGAAGGGGTGGGTCTATCCTCCCTGGGCTGCCTGCGCTATTTTTGGAGCGGTTTTGGCGTTGATCGTCGGCTGGGGGAACAGCCCTTTCCTCTATTTTCAGTTTTGATTTTCCAACAAATCTCTCGTTTTCATCCTTTTTCTGTTCCGGCATCGAGCAATACACCAGGAGTAATTTTTGTTGATTGAACTTTGGTGCTGACCAAATAGAATCAAGCCGGAGAGGGCTTGATCATGAAAAAGCGACCGATTCCACGGCGGCAATGGCTTAAGGGAATAGCGGCTGCGCCAGCGATGAGCGCAGCCATAGAGGCAGGAGTTGGCTTGGCCAGCCAGGCAGAACCTCCCGTCGAAGCAGCCTTCGATAAGAAGAAGCAGTACGAACTGCCCGGATGGGCCTTCTCTCAGAACCTCGAGATCCCTCTCACACCACGTCCCACGGCCGTCGGCACCTTCGAACAGATCGATCGGCAACCGGGAGTGTTTGGCAAGGAGGATCCCGTCCCCGTTGGGGAAGTGTTCCACGGCGTGGCGGATGAATGGGGGATCACACCCAATCATTGGGCTGCCTATGGGCTGGATCCGACGAAGCGAGGTGCGGAGGCGTGGGCAGACAAGCAGGCGCACTTTCGAACGCTTCGCGACCGAAAAACGGGGGAAGCCATCCGCAATTGGGGTCATTTTCCGATCAAGTGCTTCAAGATTCCAATCCAGGAGACATTCAAGAAGTTGCGGCCGGATGCCGCTTTTGAAGCAAGGCTATATGGTTATTCCGGGATGGTTCCCGGCCCCACGTTCCGGATGCGCATCGGGCAACCGGTGGTGGTGCGTTTTGCCAACCAGATCGATTCGGAAACCTCGGTGCACCTCCATGGCGGGCATAGCCCGTCGCACAGCGATGGCTTTCCCACCTTCTATGTGCTTCAGGGGAAGTCACGCGATTATTTCTACCCGAACATTGTCCCGCTCCGGCGCAATCCAGACGTAGCGCCCGACCAGGCCGATGCGTACTTCGCCGACGAAGGGGAAGCGCAGTCGACGATGTGGTATCACGACCACGCGATGGACCTGACGGCTCATAACGTGGTCAAGGGCTTGGCAGGCTTTGCACTTTGTTTCAGCGAAAACGAACTGGATCTGATCCGCAGAGGCGTCTTGCCAGGGCTGGGAGAGAAGAGTTGCCTGGATCCGGATTTGCTGGGGCGATCGGAGGACCCAACTTTAGAGCACCCGCAATTTCCTGGTTTTTACCGCCGCGGCAAGGAACCCTATTACAATCCGTTCGATTTCGCGCTGGCGATCCAGGACAAGGTGGTTGATCTTCCGACGGGCCAGGTCGCCTACGACAGCCACGGTCACAACGGATACCTGGGTGACACGATGTTCGTCAATGGGACTGCTTGGCCTCAGCAGGTAGTGGCCAACCGAAAAATCCGCCTTCGTTTGCTCAATGGCTCCAACGCACGCGTGCTCCGACTGCGCCTTTTGAAAGCCTCTGATTTCTGGCGGTTGCATCGCGACGGGATCGACGACCCTGGAGCCGGCGAGGACGATCCGGTCGTCATCGGTGGACGGGCCGAACGGTACGAGAATCTTGCGCAGCCATTCCTCCGAATCGGAAAGGATACATGGCTGTGGCCTGAAGCACAGACGCGCACCAGCATGGTGCTGACCATGGCCAATCGCGGCGATATCGTTGTCGACTTCAAGCAGTTAGTAGGCCGCGATCTGGGACCCGGTGAGGAAGAAGAGTTCATTCTTGTCAACACGATGCCTCAGGCGGATGGTCGCGGGCCCAAGCAGAAGCTGGATGACGCTGGCGATCCTCGCGTCCTCCCCCTCCCCTTTGATGTGAATCTTCCGGATCGCCAGATCCGACTGGCGGAATCCAAACGACCAATCGGACTGATGAAGATCGTCGTCCGTGGGCCTCGCGTGGCACGCGATGCAACAGTCGAGCATGGGACGCCGTTGCAGCCGCACCAGCGCATTATCGACCGTGAGGTCACTGTCGTTCGCGAGTTCATCTTCGAACGTGGCAAGGGGGCATGGCAGATCAACGGTCGCTTTTATGATCCGAACATCAACAACGCAACACCGACGATCGACACGACGGAAGAGTGGGTGCTGCGCAATGGTGGGGGAGGATGGTGGCATCCGATCCATATCCACCTGGAAGCCCATCAGCTGGTGCGATACGAAAAGGACTTCGACGCTGACGGACTGATCGAGGCAGTGCCGGGAGGTCTGCCGCTGGGCAATCTGGTCGATGTGACCAATCAGATTCAGGGAAATGACCTAGCAGGTCTGCACGATACGATCGCCTTGGGACCCAATTCGGTGGCCCGCATCCGGATGCGTTTCCGCACGTGGCGCGGACCTTTCGTTTTTCATTGTCACAATATCGAGCATGAAGACATGCGGATGATGTTCAATTTCGAGCCGGTGGCCGAAGCATTGCCCCCCAACAACCTGCTCGATCCCAACATCGCTCCCAATGCCCGCACCCATGGCAATGACGTGACGCTGAACAACCGAACCGGGGAGCTTCCCTTCGAGCAACTACCGGTGCCTCCGGAACATGCCGAAGATGTCGGCAATCTGATGATTCCTTCCCGACCGCGGCCAAAGCCGAGGAATCCGTAGAGAGTCGGCAGCACACCCAGCCTTGTCCTTGCTCTTTCGCAACCTCTTGGGAACCTCGGAAGATGACACCTTGGAATTTCCTGCAAGCTCCGGTCGGCTCCCAGCCGGAACGGTCGGTGCCCAGACGAAGATACTCGGCGAGGTTTGAGAACATCGACGTGGTCAACCAGTTCGGTGAATCACTCCGATTTCGGGATGATTTGGTCGCTGATCGAATGGTGGTGATCAACACCATGTACACCACCTGCCGCGGAAGCTGCCCCACAACCGGCACGGTTCTGATGAAACTGCGTCGCGACCTAACAGACCTTTTTGGATCCCGAATCGCCCTGGTCTCGATGACGCTGGAACCGGAGGTGGACTCCGTCGCGGTGATGCGAAGGTATTCCCAAGATTTTGGTGCAGGGCAGCGTCGAGACGACCTCTGCCCCTGGCACTTCGTCACCGGGCAACCCCATGCGATGGATCGACTCCGAAGATCGCTCGACTTCTTCGATCTGGACCCTCGCGTCGATCAGGATTTATCGCAGCATGATGCCACACTTCTTTTTGGAAACGATCAGAGCGATCGCTGGGCCAATCTCCCGGCGGCCGTACGGTACGGCCAGTTGCTGGCGACGATTCGCCGAATCGTCGGAGAGTCGTTTGAAGAACGGTATGGAATTCCCGGCTAGGTCAAGACAGGATCCCGATGATGATGCCATCTGCATTCGTTCGCCGTCATTTCGAGATCGCGCTGTCGTTGCTGTTGCTGCTGGCAGCCGATTGCGTGCTGCTGATAGGGCAGGAACCGGTTCGGGAACCCAAACCAGCGGCAATCCACTTGGTGGGACATGAAGACCAGGCCCTACTGGCTCGTGTCCAGGAGGTGATCGACGACTGGGATCCACGCAAGTTGATCAACCCCTATGTGGTTTCGATGGAAGCGGTCGATGCTTCAGCTCGTCCCGTTATTCGAAAGACCCTGCGCCGGCCAGATCTTGCGGAATTCATCGCCGATGTGGAGGCGGCAGAGCAACTTGGCAAGGCGATGTTTTGGGAGATGCAGGCGGGAAGTGATTTTGGCCGTTCTCGCGATGGAGTCTTCGTCGGCACTGCCTGCGCTTCGTGTCACTTCCAAGCGGGCGCCGATCCCCGCGATCGCCACACTCAGCGGATTCCGTATGTCGTCTGGGATAAGTACCGGTTGCATCCTGAGCACTTCATGGAGCAGGAACCGTACGATCCTGTGGTCTCGGCAACTCGCGTGACCAAACCAAAACCTCGGACCGCGCTATCGATGATCGTCGGTTCTCAGGGGGTAGAACGGCGCGTGTTCGATCGCCTCAGTGGGCCTCCACCGGCGCAAGGGGTCTGGCAGTCAGAGCGAAGTCGCGTCAAGACTTCGCTGATTCCCAAGGAGGAATGGCTGATGTTCTTCCGCAATCACAACCCCGATCAATCTCCATTCCGCCAGATCACCACTCGCAATAGCCCCACCGTGATCAACTCGGGATTCTCCGATCGGCTCTTCCACGATGGTCGAGCCGAATCGACGTTCAACGGATTCAGTATCTTCGGCGATCATGACAAGGATGAAATCATCTACCGCAGGGACCGCACCGGGACCATCAAGCCAGTCCGCATCGCGATCCTCAAAGCGTCGCTCGCTTCGCAGGCGGTGGGTCCGGTGGTCAATGAGGTGGAGATGTCCTTCGAGGGCCGCACCTTCGCTGACCTGGCACGCAAGCTGCTTGACCAAAAGATTCTCGCTTACCAGCAGATCGATCCCACAGACCCAGTCCTTGGCATCTACGCATCGCCCAATCAGCGCCCCACGTACCGTGATCTGATTCGACGGGCATTTCGCCGTGAATGGTGGGATGGGACAGGGACCGATGGCCGAGAATCAAAAGTCGATCTCCTGCTCAACGCCAACCGCAGGCCACCGTACGCCAAAGGTTCGATGTTCGAAGCGAATTTCTCGCTCTACTGGGGACTGGCGAATCTGATCTATCAGTCGGAACTGGTTTCCAATCAAAGCCCGTTCGATGCGATGATGATGGGAAATCCCCGACCAGTCCTCGATCGGTGGGAAAAAGAGCGCGGCAGGTTGGAACCGATTTATCTGGATCGCGCGATCGTCCAGCCCAACGCTTCGCCGCGTCCCGAACACCGAACCGGGAGCGCCGTTTTTCAGCATGGCTTCCGAGTCTTCCTCAATCGTGGTTGCGTCGAATGCCACTCGGGGCCGCTATTTTCGTCCACATCCGAGCGACTTTTGGAAATCGATGGACTCTTCCCGGTCGCATCGATGATCCACAACACGCTGGTACCTCTGGGACCGACCGATGCGATTCGCTTCCACGATCAGAAGTTTTTTCAGCAGACCATAGCGATGATCGCCAATCGGATCGCTAAAAGGAGTCCCGATCTCGCGAAGGAATCGCGACAACTGGCTCATCGAATGGAGCAGTTGCGGCACGATGCCCACGGTGATTCCGCAAAACTGGCTGATTTGATTGCCATACGTGTTCCGGTCCAAGGCCTAGAAGCCGAGGATCGCAGCCAGATCGCTCAGTGGATTAAAACCTACGAAGCGACCCGCGTTGAGAAACTGGGCAACCGGAATTTCTATACGGAAAATCAGCGAGTCGAATTGGCGGAAGCGATGGTGGGACCGCTTTGGGTCGAGAAGATGATCATTCCACCTCGCCAAGTTCCCTTCCGACCGTTGTTACCATGGGCACCTCCTCATGCCACCCCAGACTATGCCTTCTATGATCTCGGTTTTTACAATTTGGGCGTCAGCCCACCCCGATTCGATCGCGGCATCGGAACCGCGCTCTACAAGTACCTGAAGAAGGAGTTTCTGGCCGAAGTGATGGCTGCGATGAAGAGCGATCTGAAGGCGGATGGAACACCCGAGTCTGCCCGGTTGCTTCAGGAACTGGAGGCGATGGACCCTGCAGACCTTATCAAGATTTTCCGTGCGCCCGCACCGGGGCTGGAGTCGCTGGAGAAGTCGGAGCTTCCGTTGGACGATCGATTGATCGAGCGATTCAAGGATAAGAAGATGATCTATTTGGAAGCGTACGCAGAACTGCTTCAGTCGACTCAGGGGATCTCCGGATCGGCCTATCGGCCCAAGCAGGAGGATCTCGCAGATTTCTTGCCAGAGTTCGCTCCACCACAGGATATACCTCTGGAAGGACTTGCTCCTCCTACTCCACCCGTCCCCCTCGATCTGTCGTGGCATCGCAACAACCTTCTGAACGATCAGGGCAACGATAATCGTCGACGTTCCGATCATCATTTCCTGTCGCGAGCACGCGCGCTGGCGATCGATGAAGAACCTTGGGGACTGCGCAAGCCCCTATTCCATGACAACGAAATGGCATTCTGGGGTTCGTTCCGCACACCGGGGCTGCGAAACATCGAGCTAACTGGTCCCTACATGCACAATGGCCGTCTGATGACTCTCTCTGCGGTGATCGACTTTTACAACCGCGGTGGGGACGTTCCGATGCATCGACAGTTGAATCCTGACAAACATCCCGCCATGGTGCCGCTGGGCATGACCCCAGACGACCGTCTGGCGCTGGAGTTCTTCATGCTCTGTTTGACCGATGAGCAGGTACGGCAGGGGCGAGGTCGGTTCTCTCACCCGTCGCTGCAGGTGGTCAACGGGTATCTGTCGACCGACCCCAGACCGGTGGAACAGATCATCACGATTCCCGCCACTGGCAATTAGTGGAATAGGTCCGATCGACCTACAGTGGAAAGGATGTGGTGCGAAGCGGTCTGATTTCTTTTGGGACTGTGGGAGCCACAGGTCCCCAGGCGATCGCCGCGCCAGCCGCTGAAGAATTCAACATGCTGCGTCATCATTTCGGAAGTTATCACAAAACCGAGACGAATTCTGAAGCTTTGAGAGCCGCTAAGAGCCTTTTGCCATGAGCTTGGCTAGGTTGAAAATGGGTGTGATGGCTTTTTTCGATCGGTGCCTAGAGCCCTGCAATCGGCTTGCCCGAGCCGAGAAGATCGAGGACCGGGCGGGGGAGACTGGTATCCAGTCGAACTGCATTGACGTCGAGCAGCTTATCGTAGAGGGTCGCCATCAGATCGGGGATGCGAATCGGATCGGACGCAGGTTGTCCACCATCGTGCGATGACTGCCCGATGACTTGGCCACCTCGGGTTCCACCGCCGTAGATCATCAGGGGGCCCAGGTTGCCCCAATGATCGCGACCTCCGGCTGCATTGAGCGACGGGGTGCGTCCCATCTCGCCGCAGCAAACCAGCATGATCTTTTCGGAAAGCCCCCGTTCTTGCAGGTCGTCGATCAGCGCCGAGACAGCATGATCAAATGGGGCACCGACATACCTCATTCCTTCCTGCATGGGAGCGTTGTTGACGTCGGCGTGCATGTCCCAAACAAAACTGGTGGTGACTGTGACGAATCCGCACCCCTGTTCGCACAGACGCCTAGCGAGCAGCAGCAACTTCCCAAGATTGGCAGCGTGATCGGCGTAGTGTTTGTGGTTGTTCCACTGAGTTCGTATCTGGTCGGGGCGCACCAGCGGCCCGGTATCGAACCGGGCTAGGGTGTCCGCCGATTCGCGGCGGAGATCGAAGGCCTGGGACACTTCCTTGACCAAGGCGTCGAATGCCTGCGCGCGAAGGGTTTCGGTTTCGCTTGCGGAAGTCGATTCGATGCGCCGTCGCTGTTGATCGAGTTGCTCCAGCAGGGAGCGGCGATCGGCCAACCGTTCCAGTGGCAAATGTAGTTGCATGTCTTCCTGAAGGCCCGCGCCCGCTCCTGGGATGAATGGAGCATACTGGGCACCCAGGTCGCCGGAAGCGGCCAGATTCCCGAACTCGGTGATCATCGGTCCTGCCTCGGGCTGCACCGATCGAGGATGGATCAGCGCCGCGGTGGGGATGGCCGTTTCCGGGCGGACGGCCCCCGCGACGCGTGAGTAAATCGATCCCAGACTGCAGCGGAATGACGCGCTCGACACGATTGGCTTGATGTCGTGATTGGCGTCCCCGGGAACAAAGGAACGTACGGTAGAAAACAGGTCGGCTCGCTGTGCCAATTGGTGGAAGGTCGATCCAAAATAGATCCCTGGAATTTTCGTCGCGATCGCTCCCGTCGCACTCCGAATGTGCGACGGTGCCTCCATTTTTGGATCGAAGGTTTCGTACTGCGATGGGCCGCCATGCATGAATAGGAAAATGACACTGCGATCTCTCAGTCGCTGCGCGTCCAACAGTGAGGAGGCTTCCAACCAGGGCAGCCCACTGGCGGTCAGAATCGCCGCAGCGGAGCTTCCGATGCGTAGCAGAGTACGCCTTCGCAGCGGACCGCCAGATCCCAAATCGATCGAAAGCATGGCGCGAAACTCCGGGAGGGCGGATGGGGCCAATCGGTTGTTGTCCCCTTAGTCTTACCGGATCTAAGGACCGACCGCAAAAAAAGCAGATGCGATTTTCCCGCTTTCCAGCCTGTCAGATCGTTTGCGGCAGCGATTGCGTCAGGAACCGGCCTTGGGGTCAGCGGTGGCGGTATCGCAGGAGCCCCCGAGAGCGACGTCCAATGGATGCGGATCGATCCTGCGACCTCGATAACAAAGATCCCCGTCCACGCAGCTCCATGAGCCATCGGCAAACCGAAGTTGCTGGTTGGCAAAGGGTATACCTTCACCCCCTACCGGCTCCCTTGCCTGCCGGCCGCCCAGCACCCCGGGAGCGATAAAGACAGCCACTTCATCGACCCACTGCTGATCGAAAAATGTCCCAAGAACTCCTGCCCCTCCCTCGACGAGCAGATTGGTGACTCCTTCGGCGGCGATCGCCTTCAGGAGAGCCGCCAGGGTTTCCGGACCCTGATCGAACAGGCGGATGTGAACACCGAGTTGTAGAAGCTTCTCGTGGCGCTGAGGATCGGCCTGTGGGGAAGTCCAGACTTCCAGTGGTACCTGACGGGCCGTGCGCGCAAGCTGGCTGTCGGCGGGAAGCCGCAGGGAACGATCGAGCACGATGCGGCGCGGCGTTCGGGGACCCGAGGGGCGTGCGGTGAGCGATGGGTTGTCGGCCAGAGCTGTCCCGATACCGATCAAGATGGCGTCAACACGACCGCGCATCTGATGAACCTTCGCACGACTAGCGGGGTTGGAAATCCACTGGCTGTTCCCAGTCCGACTGGCAATGCGGCCGTCCAGCGTCATAGCCCACTTAGCGATCACCCAAGGCATCTCTGTCTCGATCCGCTTGCGAAAGGGGGCGATCAAGCGTCTGGTATCGGGCAGAAGGCATCCAACATCCACCGCGATCCCGGCTTGTCGCAACCTTTCGATCCCTTTTCCTCTCACGGCGGGAAATGGGTCCTCCGTACCGATCACAACGCGAGCTGGTTTGCTGGCGATCAACAAATCGACGCAGGGTGGTGTCTTGCCGTGATGAGCACAAGGTTCCAGAGTGACATAGAAGGTGGCGCCGTCGAGTTGCCGGGGATCGCATACCCGGACTGCTTCAACCTCCGCATGGTGGCCGCCGAAAACGCGATGCCACCCACGAGCGATGCAGCGACCATCCCGGACGATGACGCAGCCCACCATCGGATTGGGCTCCACCTGCCCTTCGCCCTGGACGGCCAGTTCTATCGCCTGACGCATCCAGTGGGCGTCGCTGGGATCGATCATGCATACCTCCCCGAGACGCTTCGGCCGAGGGGCAGCATGCTATTGGCCTGGTAGCCAAAGACCACTTCCTTTGTCCTCCCTTGGAGGTTCGGGAGCGGCTGGTGCCTTCGGGGAACCGGGTGTCCAAATCCCACCGCTAGCCGGAGGCGTCTGCTGCGATCGGCCGTGCATGGCGATGGCGTTATCAAGCGAAGGACCTTGAGCGGCTGCCTGCGACTGCATGTACTGCTGAATCATGGCGATGTACTGCAGCAGATAAGGGTCTCGGGGGTGGTCCTGCAGCGCCTGACGGAAAGTGCTCTGCGCTTCCTGAGACCGGCCTATCGCTTCCAAGAGCCGAACCTTCTCCAAGATATGATTTCCGGCTGGTTCACCCGCCGTCTTGCAGATGGCGATCAGCTGATCGAGCATCGGCAGGACTTCATCAGGATTCTGATTGGTGGTGATCTCCAGATTCAGTCGCAGCATTTCAGCCACCGACTTGAGGTCGTCTGGCCATTCCATCGTCTTCGCCCTGGCAATCAGCTCAGGGAAAACTCCATGGACGCGACGGATCATCGCCGACTGCATCATCTGCACTAGGCTCTTGGCATCGATCGTTTCGAGGTCGGTCCAGAAGTAAGAGGCACCTCCAACCAGATCGAAGAGATCTTCGCGGCTGTCCATGCGCACTACGGGCTGACCCAACTTCGTCAGTAGGGATTCAAAGTGGGTCCGAGAAAATCCAGCGGATCCCTGGCTTTGCCAATAGAGGACCAGAGCCTGCAGCGGAATAGCCATCGCAGTGTCGTCCTTGCACTGCCGAGGAGACCGACCACCGAGCATCGCAAGCGGGGTGTCGAGGAAGTTGTCTTCTTTGAATTCGCGGAAGGCTTGGATCATCGCCTGCTGTTGGTCTGGAGCCGCTTGTTTCTTCGTTACGATCGGCGGATCGTACTGCAGGAACAGAGGGGAGCGAACGGTGGTCAGCACTTGGCGGGAACTGGAATCGACTCCCAACTCCTTCAGGACCCGCTGGGTTGCCTGCTGGCGGATTCCGTCGGACGATTCCAGGAAGACCAGTTTGGGTGGACGATCGGTCTGCCTTCCAAAGAGAGCCACCCAACCGCTAGCCAGCCGCAGATCGAGATCGGCGTAGGGGGGCGATTCCAGAATCGGGATCGAATAGTTGCAGATTAGCTTCGGCGCGATCTCCTCCTTGGCGGCCTGCATCACCATCTGACGCATGGCATCGTCCTGGATCGGCGACAGCATGGAGGAGCCGAGCATCTTGGTATCCAGGTCGCCGTCGCTGGTTAGTTCGTATGCCGTGACAGCATCTTCGATCATGCAACCCGAACCGGATGGATCGATTTCGTACTCGAGCGCCTGGAAGTAGACTCGCGACTCCTGGCGGAGCTTCGAGCTGGCGGCCAGTTTTCCAGCCAGCCGTGCGGCGCCATCGCGGTCGGCCAAAAGAAGCCGGCAATGGAGCAACGCGAGTAGGATTTCCGGTTCGGGGCCGTACTCGCGCTGAATCGATTCCAGCTTGGTCTTAGCGGCCTGAATCTGAAAGCTGGAGATCAAGCCGTAAGCTTCCCGAAACCTCTCCAACCACGGCGCATCCTGAGGCTCGGTGATCGATGGCGGCATCTCCCGCACCAGCACGCTGACATCTTCCTGGGTCAAGATGTTTTCGTGCATCCGGACCGCTAGGTCGGGATTGTCGGCGGTGCAACCAGCCAAAATATCGGTGTGCATCAGCGCCGGCATCGACAACGACAATCGCGACATCGCCTGAATCAGATTCAGATGGACAGTCAGGTAGAGCGGATGCAGGACCTCACCCGAGTCGGCGATCGACTGGACCAGAAGGGTCGCTGATTCCTCGATATTGCCGCGAAGCAGAGCTACCATGGAACGGAAAAGCTTGGCCAGTGGGTTATCCGGCTGAAGACGGATGAACTTCGCGGAGGTCTCTTCCAGCCCCTCCAGTTCCCGCAGCTTCAGCTGGATCTCGCACTTGTAGGCATACAACCACGCCTCGTTGGGGAATGTCTTCAGTAACTGATTGATCTTGTCGAGAGCCGCAACGCTTTGATCGCCATCCACCATGCGATCGATCTTGGCCATCTCGGACAGATGCTCTGCGCATTTGCAGAATTTGACTTTCTTGCCGGAACCGCAGGGACAGATGCTGTATTGGTCAAGCGTCATGGGGAAGTTTTCTTCTTGAAGCTGGAGAGTGAAATGGCTCGATGAGACGACAGACCCAGCGGACCTGGAATCCTCTTGAGAGCGTTCGATTCCGAGCCACCAAGGGGGAATCGGTTCCGCGTCGCAGGATTGGGTCGGAGGGATTTGCCAAGCCAGTGAGCTGAAATCCGCAGCGACTACCTTGCCTTATTGTAGCGGTCGCATCGCGTTTCGGTCGAGCCGAAAGCGATCAGGTGTCGACTCCATCGGCCGACGGGACGATGGGGGCTTTCTTCTCCTGGACATCCTGCTGTTCCCGCCACGGCTTGTTCTGCTGGTAGCTTTCCAGCTCCTTGCGGAGCTGATCCAGTTGCTCGGCGTTCTCCTGCGAGCCCAGTTCGACTGCTTTGGACGACCATTTGATCGCTTCTTCAAAATTGCCGATCTCCGCATAGCCGGCAGCCAGCGTCGACAGGATGTGAGCCTCCTTGAACTCGGTTAGTTCACAAGCCTCGGTGCCAAGTTCCACGGAGCGTTTTCCGTTGCGGATTTCGTCTTTGGGGCTGGTCGCCAGAACCCAGGCCAGATTGTTGAGAAGTCCCGATCGACTCTCTTTCTCATCCGCTGGTACCAATTCAATCGCCTTCTCGAAATCGGCGATCGCTTCGACATGCTTCCCGACACTCAGCCTTGCATCTCCTCGCAGGCGATGGACGCGGTGGGCGAACTCCTTCCACTCGGGTTTGTTGGCCTTGAGAATCTCGTCGGCCAGTTCAATCGCCTTGTTGGGGCGATCATCCATCTGATAGAAGGAAGCCAGCTGGAGTAGGAACTGGATATTGTCGGGCACCATGCGGACCAACTTCTGCAGGTCGTCGATCGCTTCGTCCATCCGCTTTTGATTGGCGGCGATCAGCGATCGAAAGTAGAGAGCCCCCGGGGAGTTTGGCTGGAGGGCAAGGATGTCTTCGATGTCATCTTCGGCCTTGTCGAAATCGTCATTCTGGAGGTGGACCTGGGCGCGCATCAGGAGCGACTGCAGATCGCGAGGGTCGGCTTCGACTGCCTTGCTCAGGTCGGCTAGCGCCTCATCTGCCTTCTCCGCCTCCAAATACATCTCAGCTCGCACTCGATAAAGCGGACTGGGGTCGCTCAGCGATTCGATCTTCTCGGTCAGCAGGGCGATGGCGTCGTCGGTACGATCCAATTCCTTGAGCGCCGCGACAGCGGCCTGAATAGCGAACAGATTCTCTGGCTGCTGATCGAGAAAGGCCTTGGCGCCTTCATAAGCTCGATCGAACTTCCCTGTCGCCACCAGCAGTCCGATGCGTGCCTGCCAAGCTTCCAGATTGCTGCTATCCGCCTCAATCGCTCGATCCAACGCCTCCAACTTCTCTTCGGGTGTCGGGGCAAGAGCCGCCAGAACCAACAGCGCCTGAGCCAATTCCGCCGGTCGGTCCTTCAGCAATTCAATACCTTTCTTGATTGCCTCCAGGCCCTTGGGTGGTTCTTCGACCTTCGCCAGCATCAAATAGGCCTCGGCCAACGTCGAATCATTCTCGATGGCCCGCTGAAGGTCCTTCAGAATGTTCCCCCGAAGCCGCCGGAGGATCGTCGGATTCTGAGCTCGCGATTGGATGATCTGGTTGTAGTAAAGCTCGGCCCGCTGCAGGCTTGCAGCCGCAATCAATTGCTTGGCGACCTGCACATCCTCTTCTTCCAGCCCGTCGGCAATCGCCTTCTCCCCAAGCTCGATAACGCGAGCCAGTTGGTCTGGCGTTTGGGCATCCAGTTTCAGGTCGGTGGCTTCGTCCAGCGTCGGCTGGCCTTTGGGGGGGCTGGCTACTGGAGCATCCTGAGCGGTTGCGGGCGCGGAAAGAAAGGGGGCTACCGAAAAAGCCAAAAGCCCCACCACAAGCCATCCCCATGCGCGATTCATCGAGTCAACTCCCGAGCATCGACTTGGATTCCAACACGCGATCCCATCGACCGCAAATCAATCGTATCGGTTCTCCCCCGGCAACTCCAAGTCCAACTCCCCGTGCCGACCTCTTTTTCCCGCTGTTTTCCAAAAGCTCGACTTCCTCCTCGCTCCGGAAGGAATCGGCCATGATTGAAAAACAGACGTTTCGGTTTATCGTGGATCCTCTTGAGTGTGGGAGAGGATTCTGCGAAGGATGATGGCATGCTTGGCAAGTTGTTTCAGCGGATTCCCCTGCAAATCGCTATCCGGGATAGGGTAGCTGGGTCGCTCTGGGCTACGATTGGGCGGTGGAAGTTCGCTGGGCTGCTGGTGGGGTTGGCAGGCTGTAGCCCCACAGACTCCGTCGCCCCAAGCGGCAAGCCGACCGACGCGTCGGTTGCGGCGTTGGCCGGAAGTCCCGACAGAAATCTGCAGGGTGGGAATGGGGAAAACAGGCGGAATCTCTCCCATCGCATCGAGAAGGTGCTCGCCGAAAACCTGAAGAATCGATCGCTTCGATCCGATCTGAATGCCGCCTGGCAGATCTTTCATGGCGTGATCGCCTACGGAGACAAACTGCCGCTGGAGACCCCCGAAGGTGCCTTGCCTGCGCTCCGATTTGCTTTTGAACGCGGGCAGTTCCAAGGATGGGAATTGGCCCCTGGGGAGTTACTGCCTGATGGGCGGCGTGGGATGCGGGCGAAGTTGGAGCCAGGAAGCTACATCGGGCAGGGGCATGTCGATCAATGGCTGGCAATCCTTGCACAGGCTGGGGTCGAGGGAGAACGCATCGTCCAGGTAGGAGATCAGTCTTTTACCGTTTTCGACTGGGCCCGACAGGCACAGTGGGATGTCCCCGACAATCCGATCCCGGAATATGCCTGGACCATGATCGCCTTGATGCACTACTTCCCCGACGAGCAGCAGTGGATGGCGCGCGATGGCCGGCAGTGGGATTACGACGCGCTGGTCGATTTTGAAGCCAAGGCCGACCTGGCCACCAGCGCCTGTGGTGGAACGCATCGCCTGCAGGGATTGGCTCACGCACTGGCGTTCCGCAAGCGACACCAGGGCGCGATCACAGGTCCCTGGGAAGCGGCGCAAAAGCGAGTGGATGCCGCCATCCAGGGTGCCCGCCAAATGCAGAACTCCGATGGCTCCCTGTCGACCAACTACACCGATCTTCCCGGTCGATCCGCCGACCTGTCGCTCAATATCAGCGCCACCGGACATATGCTGGAATTCCTCGCATTCGCGCTGCCGCAAGAGCAGCTTGGTGAGCGGTGGGTGGAACGAGCCGCTCATCGACTCTGCGACTACCTGGAAGCCGCTGCCGCCGTCGATCTGGACTGCGGCGGGCTCTACCATGCACTGCATGGCCTAGCGATCTACCAACAGCGCACTCAAGCCAGCTTGAATGCTAGCATCCAATAATTTTTTCTTCGTCCTGCATGCTCGCCGACGGTTGCAAGGGAGCCTGCTGGGGTATACTGCCGGCTTGGTTGCCTTTGGCCGCGGTCCAGGCAGCGGAAGCGATGGATCGCTTTTCGATGGAGTCCTGATTCAAGGAGGATAGACGAATGACTCGAATCCCTCTTAGCCCTGCTGATGAGAAAGCCCGCCAACTCCGAGAGCGGCTCGATCTGAGCACCGCGGAAATCGGTCTTTCGGTGCGGACCACCAACTGCCTAGAAGAGAAGGGGATTTTCACGGTCCGGGATCTGCTGCACAGCACCCCCGATACCCTTTTGAGCATTACCAACTTTGGCGAGAAGACGCTGGAAGAGGTCTATCAGGCACTTGATGCCATCGGCTTTTCGCGCCGGACCACGCGAGCCCCTCGCTAGGCGGT
>Ga0315902_10000943_pt1 | contig 47630 bp, 42 predicted proteins | sample LakEriMetagenome_9_FD_203523 | JGI IMG/M metagenome (GOLD analysis project Ga0315902, IMG submission 203523) | Freshwater fungal communities from buoy surface, Lake Erie, Ohio, United States - Buoy 12 MA117 | ecosystem: Environmental > Aquatic > Freshwater > Lake > Lake biofilm | place: USA... | reverse complement strand
TCGCACGAACAGTTTGAGCGGTTGATGGGGCTTTTGCTAGAAGAGTCGCATCAGGAGAAGCCTCGCCGCGCAGGGTAAACCTGCCATCGAATAATTCAATCGGTGCCACCCACCTTTTGCATTTTTATCTATCTTTCCCAGGTTGCGGGGATCCCGACCGATTGGTGATGCATGGCCGAGACGGCCATGCCACGGAAGGGTGGAATAGCAGCATTGCAATCGGTGCCACCCACAATTTGCGCGGATTGCTATCTTTCGCTGTGGCACGGGCGTCCCGCCCGTTTAGGGTTGGTTAGCTTCATGGACGAGACGGCCATGCCACCATTACCTCGAACAATTCATTACCTCGAACAATTCAATCGGTGCCACCCACCTTTTGCATGTTTAGCTATCTTTCCCAGGCTGCGGGGATCCCGACCGATTGGCGATGCATGGCCGAGACGGCCATGCCACGGAAGGGTGGAATAGCAGCATTGCAATCGGTGCCACCCACAATTTGCGCGGATTGCTATCTTTCGCTGTGGCACGGGCGTCCAACTGGGGAAGGGCTGCATGGCCGAGACGGCCGTGCTAGGGGCTTGCATTATGCGATCTTCATTTCGCGCACGGCTACCCCGATCGAGGAAGGTATTCCTTGTCGAAAAGGGCTTTGAAGATGGCTTTAGCCCTTCCTGAGCCGGCTGAAGTCCTGCCTGTGGCGATAGCGGTCTGCTAGACTGCCCAGGAGTGAGTTTCCGTTCGATCAATGAGGTGCACAGGCGATGCAAGATATGAAGGTTTTTGCTGGCTTCTTGGGCTTTCTTTGCCTACTTGTTGGGAGCTCGTCGGCGCAGGAGCGGCCTTGGCGGCTGGTTTGGTCGGATGAGTTCGATGGGCCGTCGCTTGACTATTCCAAATGGGAGATTGAGGTCAATGCATTTGGCGGAGGGAATCATGAATTGCAGATCTATACCGATGCGACGAAAAATGTGCGCGTGGAGCGGGGTGTTCTGGTTTTGGAAGCACATCGAGAAAGAGCCTCGATTCAAGGAACTGAGCGTGATTTTTCCTCGGGGCGGATCCGAAGCAAAAATCGAGGCGACTGGAAGTATGGCAAATTTGAAATGCGAGCCAAGCTGCCGGCGGGGCAGGGGGTGTGGCCTGCTTTCTGGATGCTTCCAACCGAAGATCGGTATGGAGGCTGGGCTTCCAGTGGCGAAATCGACATCCTGGAGTTCAAAGGGCAGGAACCGGATACTCTTTGGGGAACTCTGCATTACGGAGGCCGGTGGCCGAACAATCGGCACACAGGGGAGCAGAAGAAATTCCCCAATCTCGATTTCACCACCGACTTCCATCAGTTCGCAATCGAATGGGAGGAAGGGAAAATTCGGTGGCTTCTGGATGGAGAGGTGTGGCAGGAACAGTCCCGTTGGGAATCGGAAGAGGCCCCATTTCCAGCACCATTCGATCAGCGTTTTCACGTGGTGCTCAATTTGGCAATCGGTGGAGGCTTTGTCGGAGACCCCGCTCCAGATACTCCCTTTCCTGCCCAATACCTGATCGATTGGGTGCGAGTCTATCAGGATCGGTCCCAACCCTAGTCCAATGGCGGATTCCCAGGTTCAAGGCCAGCGGGATTTCGTCTCATCTCACCCCATCAGTAGTTTGTTCAGCGATTGGCGGCGATCGAGCGGTTGCCAGAATTCGGCGTTGGATACAGCGAGCCCCAAGCCAGCTAGATGCCTGAGCGCTTCTTCTGCCTCAAAGTGGATGGTACCTCCTGGCAGAAGATCCTGCAGCAACTCTCGGGCCTCTTCGGCTATTTGTTGCGTCGTCCTCGGCGACTGGGATCGATCCAGTAGAAAGTAAGCGACAATCGCTTCGGCCGCCTTCTGATGATCGGCTTCATCCAGCAGCCTTAGCAGAGTCCCTGCGTGATTGTCGAGATTCTGATAGTAGAGGTTCCTCGTCAACTGAAGCAGGTGCCGTTTTTTCAGGTTCGAGTACGAGAACAGGGAACGCAGTGCATAAAACAGTACCCCCAAGGCGACGCCCACGGCCATCACAGTGGTGGCCATCATCTTGACGATACCGATCAGCGCCAGCATCGACGCGGCACGGGCGATCCGAAAAAGAAGCATGCCAATTCCCCAAAAGGAAGGAGCGCCTGCCTTCCAGTGGTCTTTCCAGGACATCCGAATCTGAGTCCCGGGTAGCACCATTTCAATATCGTTTCGAGGGATATTCTTGAAGGTCTTCAAATGCAACTTGGCCGTCGACAGTTTTTCTCCTGAATCGCTTGTTTCCTGTTTCAGGCGATAGCCAAGAATCAACCGCCGATAAATCGGGACGTCCACTCGTCGTTTCTGTTTCCATGGCAATAGGGACCAAGGCGTGACCGTCGCCAGCGCGTCGCCACGGCAATAGAGTTCCAGGTTGCGAAAGATGCTGAAGCGAATGGTCAGGTGCATGCCCAGTGGACTTGCGGTTTCTAGCGCCTCTTCAATCTGCTGTGGCGTCAGGCGACGGTATCGCGCTTCATGCAGCAACTCATGAACTATTTCGAGAAACTCCGTTGTCAATGCGTCGAGTGCAGAATCGATTCCCTGGTTCTGGGGCACGATTCCAAGAATCGGAGGCGAGTGGCGATCGGGGTCCAGTTGTGCGTAAAGATAAGTCGCCTTCAAATGACGGTTCGAAGAGTTTTCGCGGACTTTGGCGAGCAGGGCATCGAACAGCGGCGCCAGTGGGACTTCGTCCTCCTGCGGTGCCACCGTGTTTTGGGGCAGCGACGCCACCAGCTTCAGCGGATGAATCGCAATGAAGGCATCGTGCACCGACGAAACGGACATCTGCAGTGGATGCAGGGAGCGATCGGAAAAGAAGCTACCGAGTCGCATGGGGAAGTTCATCCGGTAAGATGTCGATGAAGGAGCCGTGGGGTGAGTCGAACACTGCGTCAGTTGAAAGCGGTCGCTTTTGACATGGATGGATTGCTGCTGAACACTGAGGATCTTTACGAAGTCATCATTCGTGAGATTTTACAGGATCGTGGGAAAGTTTTCCGGCCGGAAGTGCGAATGCGAATGATGGGACAGCCAGCACCGCAGGCTTGGGGTGTCCTGATCGAAGCTGAACGACTGGAGGATCACTGGGAAACGCTGCAGCAGGAAGCTGAGGAGCGATTCCGCATCCTTTTGCCTAGGGATGTAGCGTTGATGCCGGGAGTGGCCGAGCTGCTGGAAGGGCTTGATCGCAGAGGCATTCGGCGGTGCGTTGCTACCAGCAGCCGTCGTTCCTTTGCCACGGAGGCGCTGTCGTTGGCGGGGATTCTAGACCGTTTTGAGTTTCTGATCTGTGGCGACGAGGTCGCTCGAGGCAAACCTGCTCCAGACATCTATCTTCAGGCGGCCAAGTCGTTCCACTTGCCCCCTGAGCAACTGATGGTCCTTGAAGACAGCAGTCACGGCACCGCGGCAGCCCGAGCGGCAGGCTGCTTTGTGATCGCCGTGCCCGGAGATCACAGCCGCCACCAGGATTTCGCCCAAGCCCATCTCCGGGTCGACCGCGTCGATGCAGAGGCAGTTTGGTCGGTGCTCTGAGGATCCCATTGCCTGCAAGTTTCCATTTCGCTTCGTCGTCGGATTTGGTTGACCTAGATCGCCTCAACAACCACGGCTGTTGCGTTATCGCGCCCCGACTCCGCCACCGCCTCGTGTACCAATCGATCGGCTGGAGGAAGATCGGCGGTCACGGCCGAGGGCGTGCGCGTCAGTTCCTCCATCGCCCGATCCCAAAGCCCATCAACCACTCCATCGGTACACAGGAGGAACTGGTCACCGGGGTGAACCTGCCGCATGCCAACCTGAGGGATCAGGTACCGATGTCCGGCCCCCAGCGCCTGAGCCAATACATTCTTTCGCGGATGCATTCTCGCTTCCCGCTCGTTGATCTTCCCATTGCGTCTCAGCCAACCGACATGGGAATGGTCGTCGGTGCACTGGATCATGGCACCTTGAGCAGGCAAGTGATAGAGCCGGCTGTCGCCGATGTGTCCAAAAAAAAGATGGTCTTTTTTGAACCATCCCAGAGTCAGCGTAGCACCCATGTTGCGGCATGCTGGATCGTAGCGGCTGAGCTTCAGCATCTCCTGATGGATGCTTTCAAACAGCTCGACGACGATCTGTTGGTGGTGTGCGATGAAGCGTTCTAAAGACAGGCCGAAGTATTTCGGGAGAATCAGCGTGATCTTGTCGATTGCAATCTTGCTGGCGAACTCTCCCGATTTCTCCCCACCCATCCCATCGCTGACCGCGAATAGGAACTCCTGCTGATCGGTGCTGGCTTCCCCAATCTTTCCCAGATAGCGGATCCCGGAACGGTCCAATAGCATGCCAAGAAAGGAGTCTTCATTGTTGGGGCGGAATCTACCGGGATGCGTCGCACCGGACCAACGCATCCGTCGGACGGTAGAGCCTTCGGGGGTGGCAGTGGTAGATCCGGTAGTTGCCAAGCTAGGATCGACCAGCGTTGCAAACTCGAAATCGATGACGCAAAACTGTCCATCGCTGGCGCGGTAGGTGATGTTCCGCAGGAATGGATCGTCGTGGCGCACTCCAAACTTCTGCAGCGAGGCAAACATCTCTTCGATGCGCCCTTCGCTCATCTGCTCCACGCGAGCTCCACAATTGCTGGTAACCAGTTCTAGCTTCTCCGGATCGGCGGCGATCAACCGGGGAACGAAGTTGCAGCCACTGGATTCCAGATGGCGAAGGATCATGCACTCGTTCTCGAAACGCTCCTTTGCGCGATCGCCGCGAAAGGTTTTGTAGACGCGGCCATCGTAACCGATCCGAACCAGCGCACGCTGAGTGTTTTTTGCTTCATACATCGCCAGAGTCTCCTAGCAACCGCCCTGTCACATCATCGCTCTTGCAAGTGGTCGAGAGCCTCGCGTGGTGCAGTGTCCATTCGATTTGGCGATTGTTTGATGCGTCTGCAAACAGAAAGAATTCTTCGCTTTGTCTCAGCAAAATCAAGTCTGTAGCCACGCTGGGAACTGACCGGCCGGCGGCAGTTCGATCACGCGCACTCGCTGGATTCCTTCGATCGCCGCAAGTTGCTCGAGGGCCTGCACCGGTGGGGAGCCGTCCAGGTTCAGGACACCGATCGCCTGACCACCTGGTTGGCTGCTGCCACGTCCCACAGACATCTGGCCGATGTTGACGTGGTGCTTTCCAAAAACCGTACCGACGCGTCCGATGATTCCCGGTACATCGTGGTGGGTGAAAACCAGGAGCTTTCCATCGAGGTAAGCTTCCAGGCGGTAGTCACCGATCAAGATCAATCGAGGCATATGCGTTCCGAACAGCGTCACACCAGCTCGCATCTGTTCATCCCCGCCCGACACATCGGCGACGATCGACGAGCTGAAGGCCCCCATCTCACGACTGCGATTCTCCGTAAGCTCAATACCTCTTTCCCGCAGCAGCCATTCTGCATTGACAATATTGACTTCCTCTTCGAGCGCTCGCTCCAGTAGCCCGGCACAGAATGCCGCCGTCAGCAGCTGGGTTTCTCGATCAGCAACCTCGCCGCGGTAGGTCAAGCGGCAGGAATCGACCGAGCCGCCGTGCCATTGGGCAAGGAAGAGTCCTAGACGGTGAGAGGCGTCCAGGAAGCCACGCAGCCCATCGATCGTCTTGGCATCCAGCGATGCGACATTCACTGCGTGTCGGATTTCTCCCTTCTGGAAGAACTGAATCAGGAGTTGAATCCCCTCGATTGCTACCTGCGTCTGAGCCTCTTCTGTGCTGGCACCCAGGTGTGGTGTGCAGACGACGTTGGTCATTCCGAAAAGAGGGCTGTTGGCGCAGGGCTCTTCCTCGAAAACATCGAGAGCAACTCCCCCGATCTGGCCGCTCTTGAGCCCCTCGATCAGTGCTTCTTCCTCATAGATCCCGCCTCGGGCGCAATTGATCAACCGAACTCCCTTCTTCAGTAGCGGCAGTTCCTTGCGGCCGATCAGATACTTTGTTTCGCTGGTCAGTGGGGTATGGACCGTCAGATAATCGGCCCTCGGCAACATCTCCGGAACCGTCGCGACCCGCTCGACCCCCAGTTTCGACGCCTGCTCGTCGGTCAAGAACGGATCATACGCGAGAACCCGCATCTGGAATGCCTGGGCTCGGACTGCCACCTCACGACCGATCCTCCCCATGCCGATGATGCCAAGCGTCTTGTCGGCTAGTTGGGTTCCCATGAAAGATTTACGATCCCACTTCCCTTCCACTAGGCTCTGGTTTGCTGGGGCGATAGAGCGAGACTGAGCCAGCATCATGGCGAAAGTATGTTCCGCCGTGCTCACTGTGTTTCCCGCTGGTGTGTTCATGACAACAATTCCAAGTCGCGTCGCTGCATTCTTGTCGATATTGTCAGTCCCCACCCCCGCTCTCACGATCGCTCGCAGTCGCCGATTTCCTTCCAACGACTCGGCCGTGATCTTCACGCCACTGCGAACGATCGCACCATCGAACTCCGCAAGGCTGGATCGGAGTGCATCGCCTTTCAGGCCCAACCGAGTTTCGTATTCGAAGTCGGGAAGAGCTTCCAGCAGCTCGAGTCCCTCACTTGCGATCGGGTCGAGCACCAGGATGCGATGTTTGGCCATGGGAGAACCTTCGTTATTGGAAAGTGAAAAAGAGTATCGCCAGTGATACTAACCGTGATGGGCCGCGAATTGTTCCATATAGCAGGCCAGCGTTTCGACTCCCTCTTCGGGCATCGCGTTGTAAATGCTGGCTCGTATCCCCCCAACGCTTCGGTGCCCCTTCAAGCCGTCCAGCATCGCTTCCTGAGCTCCTTTGAGAAATGCCTTTTCGACTTCGGCCGACGGGAGGCGAAAAGTGACGTTCATTAGTGAACGGCACGACGTCTGGGCGTGGCCTTGATAGAGCTGTGGATAGCGATCGACGACATCGTAAAGTCGCCGAGCCTTCTTCTGGTTGCGAGTCAGCATCGCCTCCAGCCCACCCACGGTTTCTTCCAGCCATTTGGCCACTAGGCCCAATGCATAAATGGCGAAGGTGGGTGGTGTATTCCACATCGAATCGTTTTCGGCGTGGTTGCGGAAGGAAAGGTATCCCGGTAGATCCTTCTGCGATCGTTGCAAAAGTCCCTTTTCAATCACCAATACCGTCACGCCCGCAGGTCCGGCGTTCTTTTGCGCGCATGCATAGAGGATTCCATAGCGGCTGACATCGACGGGACGGTGGAGGAAGTCCGACGAGCTGTCGCAGACCAAGGGGCAGGCCGGCATACCTGGAAGATCTTGAAACTGCACCCCCTGAATAGTTTCGTTGCTTGTCACGTGCAGATAGCTTCCCGATCCGATCTGATCCCAGATCGATGGTTCCGGCAAGCGATCGTAGTTGGTCGCCTTTCCATCCCAGACCAGATCGACCGGGCCTTCCTTGATCGCTTCGTCGTAGGCTGACTTCCCCCAAGTGCCCGTCACCAGATACTTGGCCGCTAGGCTTTGGCCTCGCAGAAGATTCATCGGGATCATGGAAAACTGCAGACGCGATCCACCCTGGAGGAAAAGCACCTCATGCGTCTGGGGAACACCTAGCAGTCGTATCAGCCGCTGCTTGGCATCCTCCTGAATCGCTAGGAATGGATCGCTTCGATGAGAGATTTCCATCACCGAAGCGCCGACCCCCGGCAAGCACAGCATCTCGTCCCGAATCTGCTCCAATACCGGTACCGGCATGACCGCTGGGCCAGCCGAGAAATTGAACATCCGTTTCACGATGCGTTTGACCTTCTTGGTGACATTCTCTTCCGCCGTTCTCCAACCAAACCTGTATTTTACGGGAGCTGTTCCTTCTCAGGAAGACAGCCCACCCCGCAGCATACGCTCGGTTGCCTTTCTTGCATCAGCGGAATCGGCTATTGATTCTGCATTCATTACAGCAGCTAATGGACAGGGCGCAGCATCGATCGAAAGTGCTCGTAAAATGCCTTGCAAGTCTATGTCACCGCAGCTTTCTCATCCCCGGAGACAAGCTTTTTTTCGCCGAAATCGGAGGATCAAATGAATCGTCGAATGGATAGCTTGCCGTATGCTTGCGGTGCAGTCCTCCCACTTTTCCAGATTCTGTTTGTATTTGCGGGACTCCACTTGATCCTCCTTGCCAGTGCTGGGATATCGGGGGAGCCGGTGCGGGTGATGAGCTACAACATTCGCTACGGCACTGCAGCCGATGGCGAGAACCATTGGAATCTTCGCAAAGAGAATCTGGCAGCATTGATCGAGCGGTTCGGGCCCGACCTTCTGGGGACTCAGGAAACGCTTGCAGACCAACACGATTTCCTTCAGGAGCGATTGCCAGGCTACGAGTCGTATGGTGTTGGGCGTGAGGATGGGGTTCGGAAAGGGGAGATGGCTTCGGTCTTCTGGAAATCGGATCGATGGCGATGTGTGGACCGCGGCACCTTTTGGCTCAGCGAGACACCCGACCAAGTCGCCAGTCGCGGCTGGGACGCGGCGCTGCCGCGAGTCGCCACCTGGGTCCTGTTGAGAGAGGTACACCGAGAAGATGCTGCCGATGTGCTTTGGATCAATGTTCATTTCGATCATCGCGGCGCGAAGGCGAGGCTGGAATCGGCTCGTCTGCTGACTCGCTGGGCTTTGGAGCGCAGCAGGTTGTCTCCATCGCAGGGTTGTGATGTCTTGGTGACTGGAGATTTCAATGCAGGGGAGGACAGTGACCCATACCAGTCACTATTTGTTCAAGATGCTTCCGCTGGAAAGCCAAGCTTCCTGCGTGACGCCTTCCGTGCGGTTCATTCCCAGCGAGGCGATCACGAGGGGACTTTTTCAGGGTTCGATCTCGCTAATTCCAATGGGGAACGCATCGACTGGATCGCTGTTTCTTCCAACTGGAAGGTATTGGAGTCCTCAATCGATCGCACTGCTGATTCGGAAGGAAGGACTCCCTCGGACCATTTTCCGGTGACGGCCATTATGGCACGTTGAGCGTTGGTTGATTTGCAAGAATTTCCTTTGTCTCCCCGGCTCAGGAAAGGCTGCAGTTCGCTGTGGCGATGGATAGGTAATTGCCTGGGGGCGTCAGCGAGTTTTTGGAAGCCAGTGGCCGGCCACGACGTTCCACCGCAGCACCTTCCATGCGGTCACAACTCTGTGGCGTACGTAGGGGTCCAGTGAAGCAAACTCTCGCGCGACTTCAGGGCCTGCGCTTCGAAACAGTAGGACCGCCTGCTCGATCGGTTCACCAGCGGCTCCTCCAAGCAGAAGGCCGGATGCTTCGAAACGCCGTGCCAACTCTAGGTGCTCCTCGCGATATGCGGCTCGCGCCTCCGCGTAATTCTCCGGCACCTCATAGATCAGTAGGAAATAGTGACACGGCGGTTCTTCTTTGGATGGCTCTACTGGTCCCATGCGTCCTCCTGTCCCTCGCATTGCAGATGGAGTTGACGAAGCTGGTGAATCGCTTCCTCCAGAGATGGTGTCGCGAGATTGCCGCCTCTGCCTTGCTGATCCATCGCGACCAGGGCCAATAGCAGATCCCAGTCGGGATGATCGTTCAGTCGTCGGAGGGCACGAGCCCCCAATTGGTTTTTGGATGCCAGCAGCGCATCAGGCCAATGTTCGATCAGCCAAGCCGTTCTGGGGGTGATCGAATCTCCCAGCAGAGAGAGGCTAGCTTGCTGCCAGTCGTCTGTTGCAGTGAGTGCGCCTACATCATGCAGCAAGGCGGCTTCCAATGCTTCCAAGTCGTTGGGGAATTCCTCGGATGCAAGTGCGAATACCTGTAGCGAGTGGAACAGCAGATCCCCTTCGGGATGTTCTTTGAGATCGACCGGCACATCTTCCAGCGACTCAAGCAACTGGCAAAACCAGGTGTAGGGGTCGAGTTCTATTGGGGCTACATCGTGCGGTTCATCCAGGTGCTGCAGCGATTGCGTCAGTTCACGGATGTTCTGTGACCGAATTTCGCGTTTTCGATTGGGGTCGTACCATGGGCGATTTCTTGCCGATTCGGGTACCACCCAAAGCCTCAGCTGGACTCCCCTGCTAGTTGTCGACAATTCATGACCGGTCAACGGAATAGATCCACCGGAGCTCCAGGGCTGGTTGATCCATCGACTTTCGGGATCCTCCTGCACAATTTTTTCTGCAGCGCGATCGACGTTGGTGGCAAAGAGCACAAGATTGATATCCGAACCGTCCCGTACGGAACCCGAAGCGACGGAACCGATCAGAACAGGTTGGTACTCTTCCCATCGTTGCATCGCCTGGAGAGCGATTTCCTTCAGATGATGCCAGTTTGCCTGTTCGGGATCCCCTTCCAGTTGCCGGGTGATCGAGCGAAGTTGAAACTCGATCTCCTCGTGGGTCGGGAGGTCCCGAGGCGAGATGCGGCCACCGATCTGGCGGCGTGCTGCCTTCCACTTGGCTCGATGCCACTGTGTTTCTTCTCGGGAATGCAAAAGCTTGGCGGCATGCCAGGCAATCGACTTACGGACTTTATTCATGTTTCAGCAGGCTGACATTTCCAGCAGCCTCGTAAATGTTGCTCTCATCGTGCAGGTTCCATAGCAGTCGCAAGCGGAATGCATTCGCTACGGGAAAGCTGATCGATTGTTTGCCCAGGTCGGTGTCCGGGCAAGACGCTGCCCTCCTTTTTCCTCAAGGATGAATCGGAAAGCAGCAGTTGGGAACCCAGTCACGGTGTCATCGGCGGATCTTCGTCGAAGGTTTTCTTCCTCCTGAGGATATGGTGGTAATGCTGAGCGAATCGATGCGCTTCGTCTCGCACGTATTGAAGAAGCCTGAGCGAAAAAGCGTTGCGCTGCAGTCGCAGTGGCTCGGATTCTCCTGGCCGGTAGATTTCCTCTTCCCTTTTGGCCAGGGATATTAGCACGGGGGGCTGGATTTGCTGGTCTCGAAAGGCGGCCAGTGCGGCGTTGAGCTGCCCTTTACCACCATCGATCAGAAGGAGGTCGGGGAAAGGGTCGTCCTGATGCAAGGCGCGTCGGAATCGACGCGACACAACTTCATGGATGCTGCGAAAGTCGTCGATTCCGTCGACGTCGCGAATGCGATAGCGGCGATACCCCGGCTTGAATGGAAGTCCGTCGATAAACTGAACCAGGGAAGCGACGGTTTCCCGTCCACCCAGATGCGCGATATCAATTCCTTCGATCACGCGAGGGACTTCAGGCAACTGAAGAATCTTTTTCAGTCCTCGAAGGCCTCGTTTGGGATCGATTTGAAACACTTCCGGCTGTGCATGGCGATCGATCTGTCCGCGTTCATCCAGCGATGCCAAAAGCTTCAATTCGTCGCGAATCCGAGCAGCTTTCTCGAACGCCATCTCCTTGCTGGCCTGCCGCATCTCCTCTTCCATCTGCTGTACCAGCCGTTCCCTTCCCCCTTCGAGGAACAGTTGGAGCCGTCGGATATCGCGGCGATAGTCTTCTCGGGAGATACGAAGATTGCAAGGAGCCGAACATTGCTTGATCGATGCCAATAGGCAGGGGCGGAACCAACGCCAGCGGGGATCAGCGGACTCGATATCGAGAGAGCAGGTACGAAATCGAAACAGCCGCTGCAGGACCTGCAGTGCCCCACGCAACTGAGCCACACTGGTGAACGGTCCATACAGCTTAGCGCCTCGTTGCCTGGGAGTCCTTGTCACCTCGACTCGTGGGAACTCCTCGTGGGTCACAATCATCAGGTAGGGATAGGTCTTGTCGTCTTTGAGTTCCTTGTTGTAGCGTGGCTGGATATCCTTGATCAGTCGGTTCTCGGTCAGCAGCGCGTCGACCTCGCTGGTGCACGGGAGGAAGTCGATGTCGCAGATCTCGCGCACCCACGCGGCAAGGCGAGGGTCCTGCATGGCGGTATCGTGAAAGTAACTAGAGGCTCTATTCTTGAGGTTTTTCGCTTTGCCGATGTAGATCACCAGACCCTGGTGGTCTTTCATCAGGTACACCCCAGGGCTTTGCGGAAACCCCTTCGCCTTCTCAGCAGCTCGACGATACCCCAGGCCCTCCGACTGGCTATCGCTGGCCCCATCCGATTCCTTGAGCGGCTCGTCGTTGCCCATATCGGACTCAAAGTTCCAGAAGGCTGAAGACGGGGTAGGGAGCCAGTTTGGGGCGACCTCCAAGTGCCATCAGTTCGATTGCAAAGGCGCAGCCAACGATGGTGGCCTGCAGTTTTTCGACCATCCGACAGCAGGCGGTCACCGTACCTCCGGTCGCCAGTAGGTCATCCAAAACCAGCACTCGCTGACCTGGGCGTACGGCGTCGGTGTGCATTTCCAGCGTGTCGGAACCGTATTCGAGTTCGTAGGTGTACCGGAAGGTTTCGTAGGGCAGTTTTCCCGGCTTGCGAATCGGAACCAGACCGGCATTCAGCTGGATCGCCAAGGGGGCTGCAAACAGGAAGCCCCTCGCTTCCGCCGCAACGACCAGATCGATCTGCTGGTCTGCATAATGGTCGGCGAGCCGGTCGATGGATTCCTGAAACGCTTCGGGGTTCAGAAGCAGTGGGGTGATATCTTTGAACTGGATCCCTGGTTTCGGAAAGTCAGGGATATTTCGGATGTAGTCATTGAGATTCATCTCGGGGCGTCGACTCATTTGGGCCCTTCCTCGCTTCAATCGATCTTTAGAAAACCGGTAGCAGACGTGGTTCACTCCCACTCAATCGTCGCGGGGGGTTTGGAGCTGATGTCGTAGACGACTCGGTTGACGCCACGCACTTCGTTGATGATTCGCGAGCTGATTTTGGCGAGCAGTTCGTAGGGGAGGTGAGACCAATCGGCGGTCATGAAGTCGTCGGTCTTGACGCTTCGTACGGCGATGGTGCTCTCGTACGTTCTCGCATCCCCCATGACACCAACGCTTTGCACTGGAAGCAGCACGGCGAATGCTTGGGAAGTATCTCGGTACCATCCGGCAGCGATGATCTCCGACACGACGATGCGGTCGGCATCCCGCAGGATCTTCAACTTCTCTTCGGTGACTTCCCCCAGGCAACGGACGGCCAATCCTGGACCGGGGAAAGGGTGCCTCCAGACCAGGGAATCGGGAAGGCCCAGGGAGGATCCTAGCCGCCTTACCTCATCCTTGAAGAGATCCCGGAGCGGTTCAATCAGTTCAAAGCCAAGTTTTTCGGGTAGCCCTCCGACATTGTGATGCAGCTTGATGGTTGCCGCTGGACCATCGACGGCTGCGCCGCTTTCAATGACATCGGGGTAGAGAGTACCTTGCGCAAGGAAAACGGCATTTTTGACTTTTCGTGCTTCTTCTTGGAAGCAATCGATGAACAGATAGCCAATCCTTTTCCGCTTCTCCTGGGGGTCGACAATCCCAGCAAGCTCTTTCAGGAAGCGATCGCCAGCATGAACCACATGGAGATCGGTTTTGAAGTGCCGGGTAAATTCGTCGATCACCGTGGTCTGTTCATCATGGCGCAGCAGTCCGTTGTCGACCAGGATGCAGGAGAGTTGTGGGCCGATCGCTTCGGCGATCAGGGCGGCGGTGACACTGGAGTCGACGCCTCCCGAGAGTCCGCAGATCACCCGGCGATCCCCAACTCGCTCTCGAATCTCTTCGATGCTTCGACGGGCAAAATCTCCCAGGTGCCAATCGCCGCGGCAACCGGCTACTTCATAGAGAAAATTCCGCAGCAACTGCCCTCCCAGCGGTGTATGGGTCACTTCCGGGTGGAACTGCAGTGCGACCAGAGGCTTTTCCTGGTGCGCCATCGCTGCGTTTGGGCAGGTGGAAGTCGATGCGATCGAAGCAAAACCAGGGGGCAGTTGGACTACCTGATCCCCGTGGCTCATCCAAACCTCCATCGCCTCGGGAAGATCGGAGAACAGCTGTGCCGCTCGGCTTTGGCTGCGTTTGATCTCGATGGCGGCGCGACCAAATTCTCTTGCCTCACACCCCTGCACAACTCCGCCCAGGGCGCTAGCCATCCACTGCATTCCGTAACAGATTCCAAGCACCGGAATCCCCAGTTGGAGCAGTTCTGACGTCGCCTTCGGAGCCCCCGGTTCGTAAACGCTGGATGGTCCACCGGAAAGGATGATTGCCTTTGGGTTCCGCTTACGGATTTGCGAGATCGAGATGTCGTGACGGACGATTTCGCAATAGACATGGTGCTCTCGCACCCTTCGAGCAATCAGTTGGGCGTACTGCGATCCGAAATCGAGGACGATGACATGTTCTTGGGCGGGGCGAGAGGCGTTCGCCTCTGCTTGAGCACTCATGCTGTATTCCATCGGAGAATTATTGAACCAACCCAGCCAACTCCAAGCGTCGGCCACGGGTTGCAGTTGCCAGCGTCCTGGCCGTTGCGGCAGGTCCTGCAACAGGTTGATCGAAGCCCGCCTCCAGGGACCAAGCCACAGGAAACCGATGATTGTACCATGCTACTGGATCCCAATCAGGGGGGAGAAACTTAGCGAACATCCGTGGGAAAGGGTGATCCATTGGTCCGGCTGGCGGGGAAGCTACCGCCCGGGAAGGAGCAGGGGGTATTTGAGTGCTACATCGGCCTCACGAAACTTGACCTGACAGTTTGGCCGCAGCTGGCGTCTTGCTGAGTCCAGCGCCTTCGGGGACACTACGGCGGGATTCGGTTACCGGGGCGAACGATGAGTGGGCGCTGGGGCTGTGGGAAGAGTTAGGAGATCAAGCGATGCGTATCCTTTTGGCAAACGACGATGGTTTTTTCGCACCTGGGCTGGCGGCATTGGAGAAGGAGCTTCGCAGGATTGGGGAGGTGCTTGTCTGTGCGCCAGCAACCGAACAGAGTGGGGTGGGCCATTCGATCACCTATCTGACGCCGCTGACCTGCAAAAAGGTCTTCGATCAGGAGGTTTTTCGTGGTTGGGCAGTCGACGGGAGCCCTGCGGACTGTGTGAAACTGGGGATCAGTGAGCTGTCGGGAGGCGATGTGGATGTGGTGATCAGCGGCATCAACGGGGGGCTGAACGCTGGGATCAATGTTCTTTACTCGGGTACCGTCGCCGCATCGATCGAAGGTGCTTTTTTTCGATTGCCCAGTTTTGCCGTTTCGCTGGAGTACGATCCGCATGCAGACTTCGAGGCGGCAGCGACGATGGCAGTCCGTTTGATTCAGCAGCTGCTAGCAGCCACAGGCGGGAAGGCTGAACTATTCAACATCAACATCCCAACCGAAGCCACCAAACTTTTTCGGAGTGGATCCACCCCTGAAGTGCATTGTGTCCCGATGGGAGTGGAGCGATACGGAGACCGTTACCTGAAGCGACAGGATCCCAAGGGGCGTGACTACTACTGGTCGACCAATGATCCACCACCGCCGCCTACCCCGCACGAAACGGACGTGGCTGCTTTATCCAAAGGACACATCACTGTAACGCCATTGCAGTTCGATTTGACCAAGTCGCCACTTCTGGAATCGATGGCAGGTTGGAATCTGCGTCCTTGATTTTTCCCGATGGCGGTGGGGCTGGATCGAGGAACTCATCGGATGATGGGGCAGACGTCGAACCAGTTTCGCTTGAATCCTTCGATCCACTGGTTCGATTCTTCGGGGCCCCAGGCTCCCACAGGATACGTCTGCAGAAGTGGAGCGGCGGGGCTTTTCCATGCGGCGATGATTGGATCGACGATGCGCCAAGCCTGTTCTACTTCGTCGCTTCGAGCGAAGAGGCTGGCATCGCCAGAGATGGCATCCTGGAGCAGTCGCTGGTAGGCATCGGGCATTTCCTTGACGCGCTGATCGAAGCGAAAGTCCAATTCGCTGGTGCGCATGCGCATTTCTTCATCAGGGATCTTCGACTGGAAGTGAACCTGTAGTCCTTCAGCCGGCTGAATCTGGATGACCAGCCGGTTGGCTTCCGGACGTACAGACTCCCGCTGATCGAAAAGAAAGTGTGGTGGTTCACGGAACTGGATCACGATCTGCGTGGTTCTGCAGCTCATCGCCTTTCCGCTTCGGAGAAAGAATGGAACTCCCTTCCATCGCCAGTTGTCGATCAGCAGACGCAATGCGGCGAAAGTCTCCGTCTGACTGCCTTTCGGAACGCCCTGGTCGGCAAGATACCCAGCGTATTGTCCACGCACGCCTCCTGTTGCAAAGTCGCTGCCGCGAAATGGACGCACGGCATGAAGCACCTTGACTTTCTCATCCCTCACCAGATCGGCATCGAATCGCGAAGGTGGCTCCATGGCGATCACCATCATCAATTGCAGCAGGTGATTCTGGAACATATCCCGCAGCACGCCAGCCTGATCGTAGTAGTCGCCGCGCCGGCCCACTGTCACTTCCTCAGCCACCGTGATCTGGACGTGGTCGATGTAGTGGTGATTCCAAAGCGGCTCAAAGATCGAATTGCCGAATCGGAGGACGAGGATGTTTTGAACGGTTTCCTTGCCGAGGTAGTGGTCGATGCGATAGATCTGCTTTTCGTTGAAGACTTGGTGGATTGCGTCGTTTAAATGCCTGGCCGATTCGAGGTCGGTTCCAAAAGGCTTCTCAACCACCAGCCTTCGAGCTCCTTGGGACTCCTCGTGCATCCCCGCCTTGCCCAGTTGCTGAACTGCTGTTTGGTAGAGTTGCGGCATGGTTGCCAGATAGTAAAGTCGGTCGGATACCGAATCACCCTCCCATTCGATCAGTCTCCCTTGGAGCCTTTGCATGTCCTGAGAGCTGGAGAGGTCGCCGGGCTGGTAGAAGACTCGTTGCGAGAATTCGGACCAGCTTTCTGCATCAAACGACGTTCCTACATACTTGGCGGTCGATTCCGCGAGTTGCTTCCTCCACGCCGCGTCGTCCAGTGGGGTCCGGGAGACACCGACGATTCGGGTTGCGGGATCGATTCGCCGGCGCTGAGCTAGGCGATAGAGCGCTGGGATCAGTTTCCTGCTGGTCAGATCCCCCGAGGCGCCAAAAATCACGATGGACGATGCCATAGCGCAGTTCCTTCCGCTACTGTTCCCTGGGGAATCTGCTCAACCGCTTGAGTCGATTCCCAGAAACTTGAACTCTCCGGCTATTGAAGCCGCCGATCAGCTTTTTCTGCGAAGGTCGAGCCATTCGGAGTGGAACACGCCATCGCGGTCGGTGCGCTGGTAGGTGTGCGCGCCGAAATAGTCTCGCTGAGCCTGGAGGAGGTTGGCTGGCAGCCGCGCCAGTCGGTAGCTGTCGTAGTAGGAAAGTGCGGTGGTGAAAGCGGGGGCCGGGATTCCCATCGCCGTCGCCGCAATCACTACCTGACGCCACGACTCCTGCGCGTTGGCTACCGCATCTCGGAAGTATGGATAAAGAAGCAGGTTCTCTAGATTCGGCTGCTCGTCGAATGCCTCCTTGATGCGATCCAGAAACTGAGCTCGGATGATGCATCCGCCACGCCACAGCAGGGCGCAGTCCCCATAATTGAGTCCCCAGCGATGTTCTTTGCTGGCCTCTTGAAGCTGAACGAAGCCTTGAGCATAGCTGCAGATCTTGGAGGCATAGAGAGCCTGTCTTACCTGTTCGATGAAGGCTTTCTTATTTCCAACCATCGATTGGATAGCTGGCTGGATCGCCGAGAGGTGCCCCTTGTCGGGGCCGGACAGAACATGGCTGGCCCGCACTCTGGCGTCTTTCATCGAGGAAAGGATGCGGGCGTAGACCGCCGTTGTCACCAGGGTGCTAGGAACTCCCAGATCTAGCGACAGTTGGCTCATCCACTTCCCTGTCCCCTTGGCACCGGCGACGTCAAGGATTTTGTCGACCAGATGCCCCTCTCCTCCCAGGTCGTCCTTGGCGCTGAAAATGTCTCGCGTTATCTCGATCAAGTAACTCTGCAGTTCACCACGATTCCATTCGGAGAACACTTCGTAGAGTTCTTCGTTAGTCAGGCCTGCAGCTTCCTTGAGCAGGAAGTACGCCTCGCAGATCAATTGCATATCGCCATATTCGATCCCGTTGTGCACCATCTTGACATAGTGGCCAGCACCCCGCGGTCCTACCCATTCGCAGCATGGGATATCCTCTTGCGGGCCAACCTTGGCGGCGATCGCTTGGAAGATCGGCCGGATGGCTGGCCATGCGGTTTCGCTGCCACCTGGCATCAGGCTGGGCCCCTTCAAAGCTCCTTCTTCACCGCCCGACACTCCTGAGCCGACGAACCGAAAACCTTTCCCTTCGACGTACGCAGTCCGCCGCTCGGTATCCGCAAAATGGGTGTTGCCCCCATCGATCAGAATGTCGCCGGGACTGAGGTGTGGCATCAGTTGTTCGATCAAGTCATCGACAGCAGGACCTGCCTTGACCAACATCATGAGGATACGTGGCGCCTTGAGGGAAGCGACCAGATCGGGGATCGAGTGACAGCCGACGAAGTTTTTCCCGTTGGCTCGCCCTGCCATCAACTGATCGACTTTGTCGATACTCCGATTGAAGACAGCGACCCGATACCCACGACTTTCCACGTTGAGCGCCAGATTCTCGCCCATCACCGCCAGCCCGATCAGCCCAAAGTCGCAATCGCCGCTCATTTGTGAGTCTTCCCTTTCGTCCTCGTTTCCGAAACCATCAGGTCGCCACAGGCCTTGGAGACGTGATGTGCCATGCCAGCGACGGAACAATCGCCGGGGCTGTCAGATGGGCACAAGCCTATGGAGACTTCCCAAACCCCGGCACTACGAAGTTTATAGGCGATGGTCGCTGCCCACAATCGACGATAAGCCGCACGGAACTTCGGTCTCTGGGGTTCTGGTCAGGTCTGCCCTAAGGTTGGGACAGCCCTCGGGCCCGAAGCCCTAGCCCCTTACCCCCTCTGGAAAAATCGATATAATCGATAGGATTCGTGCAGGTTTCCGGCCGGAAATCGACGATAAATTGGTGCATCGATGGGGCCTCGCCCCACCCTGCATCGTCATGGCGCCGTAGCCAAGTGGCTAAGGCAGTGGATTGCAAATCCACCATCCCCGGTTCGAATCCGGGCGGCGCCTCTTTTACCTCTGAACCCCCATGAAGCGACCCTGCAATAGGCGGGGCATCTAGAGGAGCGGGCCTCGGAAATCGAAAGTCCCTAGTGCCGAGGAGACCGTTTTTTGAGGTTACTCAAGGGCCTAGCTTCGATCAGAGGACGGTCTCGGAATACTTCTTGATGTATTCACCGACGCGCCATTTGCTGGCGGTCGATTCGCTAGTCATGTAGCGAATCTTTCCGAAGATAGGGCGTTCCGGGCCCCAGGCCCGATCGTATCGGCCCAAGACCCAGAAGATCCCCGAATAGCTGTTTGGATCTCTCCCATCGAGGGCAAACTGATTGTTCAGTTGGATCATCACCTCGAGGGCTTCCTGCGGAGATCGCGTCCAATGAAGGATCTTCTTTCCCCAGAGCATGCGAAGGTAGTTGTGGATGCGCCCTTCTCGCACCAACTGCCTTTGGGCGGCATTCCAAAGCGGATCATGTGTCTTGGCGTGCGTGAACTCCTCGAGCGAGTAAATGGCGGGTCGAGGGTCGTCGGCATGTTCGGCGAGAGTTTGCTGCGCCCATTCGGGAAGCGACTCGTAGCGGTCGTAGTTGCGTTCTCTAGCCGCGAAGTTGAAGCCGATCTCACGCCACGTGATCAACTGGTCCAGCAGCGGGTCGGCATTGGGCGAGAGATTCCAGAAACCTTCCATTTTTCCCTCGGCTTTTCCAAGGACTTCCGGCGACCATCCAGTGCCTTCGGTCAGGGCGAGGAACACTTCATGTGGACTGATATGTCCAAAGTGGAGATGAGCTGATAGGCCACTGGAGCCCTCCTGCTGCGGTTCGTTTCGATCGTTGGCGTACTTGGGGAGTTTCCTTTCCACAAAAGCCTTTAGCCTCTGCTTGGCGACTGTTGTGCCCCCCGAGGTGAAGCCTTCTCGTACTTCGTGATCGATCGGAAGTTTGGACAAGTCGATCTTCGGCGTGCCATCGCGACCAAACTGCAATGCGGGCCAGCGCTTCTTCACAGCGGCTGGCATCTCCATCGCCTTTCCTTTGGGAAGTCGATCCAGTGGCGCTGGTTCGGGGAATACGGGCCATTGCTGGCGAAACCACTTCTGGTGTGTGCGTCGAAAGGAATGAGCGACCGTGAAGGTGCGGTCGAACTGATGCATTGGGATGATGCCGTTGGAGTCGACAATCTCCCAAAAGCGTTCGTGGCGACGGGCGATCGAACGAATCATCGCCGGATGAAAGAAAACTGGGAAATCGTCCGTTACGATCACCGACGCACTGGTTGCTAGGTGGTCGATCAACCCGTCCTGCTCGCCCCGCTGCGGCTCGACGTAGGGGTAATAGGTCGCCGGTACCTTGGCCATGTTCCTGGAATGCTCAGCCATTCCATCCAAGATGAACTGGTGGAAACGATCACAGGCCCACCGATAACCACATCGAAGAGGTTCCAATATCACCAGAGGTTGGCTCAGATACAAAGACCAATCCACGGCTCGCTGGAGCGCGAAGTTGTGGGTTAATCTGCGGTGCGCCGACATCCAATAAAGAACGTATACCCCGTCCGAGTCGGGGGAGGTTCTTCCGCTGCTCCGAATCCGAATGGGGGGTACCTGGGAAGGGATCATGATCATCGGACCGCCATTCCTGGCTCTCAGAGTGTCGAAGCGTCATTTGTTCTTTTTAGAAACAATCGCCTCCGAGATTTTCAGGCCAATCAGCTCCCCTTTGGATCTCAGAAGCGGGGCTGTCTGAGTGTACAGCAGACTCCTGGCCTCTGAACAGAAGCACCTATGGCTTTTGTATGCTGTCGGACCGAGCGAAAAGCTGACGAGGATTCGAAAAGATTAACTTTTCTTTGGCAGAAGTTTGATCGGGTTGCTTTTGGATCGAAGCTGAGCGATCGTCGCTTCCAGATTGCGCTGCGCCTCCATGAACTTCTCCATGCCTTCTCGAAGAAGCGTCCTGTGCATGTGAGAAAGGTCCAGTGTCCGTTCGATCTCTTCGATGACTTTATCATTCTCGGTTTCGTCGATTTTTCGGCGAAAGCTAGGCGATGCCTCTTCGATCGCAGCCAGAGTGTTTGGAGGAATGGTTTGAATGTCCGACCCAGCCAATGCGGCGACGTATTTCCACTTGCGATCGTCCGGGTTCTTGGTGCCGATGCTGGCGAAGACAATCTCCTGATCCAGACGCATTGGGTGCTTGCCCCAGAAGTCCTGATTCATGAGCCAAATCTGCTTGGCATTAGCAATTGGCAATCTTGAGGTTGCTTCAGCGCTCAGATACGGCAGATGCACCTTGGCGTATTGCTCGATCCTAGACACGAAGACGCTGTAGACACTTTTGAAATCACGAGGATTCGAATTGCTCTCCAACCCTTCCGCGATAGCCGCTCTGGCCATCTCATACTGATTGGGTGTGAAGATCAGGGTCACATTCAGCGGAATTCCCGATGCTGCCAGGGGAGTCAGCGCCAGCAATCCTGCCTGAGTCGCAGGGATTTTAATCATACGATTCGGGGATCCAGACTCACGAGCTCGCTTTGCCTGATCCACATAGGCCTCCACTCGCTCATCAATCGCCATGTCATACTCTTCCGATTCAATCATCGGATCTACTTCAAAACTGACCCATCCTTCGTTGTATTCCGAATTCTCCCAGATCGTCATGAACTCCTGCTCGGCTCCCACAGCCAGGAAGTCAGCGAACGCCCATGCCACGTCGCGGTCCTCTGAGGACTGCCGAAGCAGATCGACTAGCAACGCATCGTAATCTCCTGATGCCACCAACTCGGCAATGATCGATGGATTGGAGGTGGCGCCTTCTGCACCTTCATCTAGATATCGCTGAACCAAATGAGGCGCGATAGTGTCCAAGTAGATTTTGGTACCTGTACGAGCTAGTTGGTTGAGAGCCGACATGGGGCAAGCCTCGTTCCGCATACCGTCGAAAGGAGAAGAAGGATCCGAAAAACGGATAGCAGGCTTGCCATCATGAAGCAGCGGCCCGATTGATGTGCTGACGTCCAATTGGAATCTCAAGCCCGCTCATCGCCGACCCGCGAAACCAGATTGTACGGAAAGCCCTTTCTGCATCCGTTGTAAATTATTTTGATTCGGATCAATTTTCATCGCATCCTCCAAGAGAGGGAAGGCGGACAGCAGGAAGCAATGAGAGGCTGGAAATCGGGATTTCGCCCAAAGCCGCCAGTTGATACTTTCTTAGGTTGCGAAGAAATAAGGGTGCGGTGGAAGGATAGATAGGATGCGATATCTGCTCAATGCGCTCTACTTTATCCTGCTGGTCTTGCTAGCCCCTTGGTTGATCTGGGACAGCTTGCGACGTGGGAAATCGTTCGCGATCTGGTGGAACAGGTGGATCGGCAAATCACCCAGCATCCAAGGAGATCGTCGCTCCATTTGGCTACACGCAGTGAGCGTGGGAGAGGTGCAGCTGCTGCAACCGTTGGTTCGACAACTTCAAAAGAGCTGCCCAGATTTCGACTTGGTTCTCTCGATTACCACCCAATCCGGGTACCAGCTTGCAGCCAAACTGTATCCTGAGTTGGCGAGGTTCTACGCTCCGCTAGATTTTTCTTGGTCGATCGAAAGGGTCTTTCGACGCCTCCATCCCGACCTGCTCATTCTGGCCGAATTGGAAGTGTGGCCCAACCTCATTCTGGCATCGAAACGGCATGGTTGCCCAATTGCCATTGTGAATGGACGTTTGAGCGATCGGTCGTTCCGATCGTACCAGCGGCTGGGGTGGCTAGCCCGGTTCATTTTTCGAAAGATCGATTGGGTTGGGGCTCAGGATGAGACCTATGCCGAACGGTTTAATGCCCTGGGCTGTGAGTCTTCGCGGGTCGAGGTCACCGGCTCGATGAAGTTCGACAACGCCAATTTCGACCGGAGTCATCCAGAAGTTCTTTCGCGGCGCCAACAACTTGACCTGCGAGCGGAAGACAAGGTTTGGGTGGTCGGGAGCACGCAGTCTCCAGAGGAGTCGATCTGCCTGGAAGCGTATCGCAAAGTGCTTGATTCCTTTCCAGAGTTGAAGATGATCCTGGTCCCGAGGCATCCTGAGCGATTTGACGAGGTGGCCGAGCAGTTGGAGCAGTCGGGATTTGCGGTGTATCGCAGAAGCCGGATGTCCGACCAGATTCCCGCAGACTGGCAAATCCTTCTTGGGGATACCCTGGGGGAGCTTCGATGGTGGTGGGGATTGGCGGACCTGGGATTCGTCGGGGGAAGTTTCGGAAACCGGGGAGGTCAGAACATGATCGAACCGGCTGGATACGGAGTCTGTGTCTCTTTCGGGCCGAACACGCAGAACTTTCGCGACGTAGTGCACCTGCTTCTGGATGCCCAGGCCGCTACGGTTCTTGATCGTCCCGAAGATCTTTCTCATTGGCTGCAAGCAATGCTGACCAATGAACGCCAAGCGGAACTCCTGGGTAGCCGAGCCCAGGATGTTGCGAAAGAGCATCGTGGCGCAACTGCGCGAACGACGCAGGCACTGCAGCGGCGTTTTTTGATCGCGTGCCAATCGATTCGACGCGCGGCCTGAGTCGATTGGATCGGCAGATTCAATCGGCGGTCAGAGCGTAGATTCAAGCTAGTTTTTCGAGCAGGGATCCGACCTGAAATGGCGGTGTTTCGGACGCTTCAGCTTGGTCCCAGGGGGCGATGAAGATGGAGCCGGAGTTCGGGCACAGTCGATGACGATCCTCCGCCATCCACTCGACCGCGGTCGTGATCACCAAGTGCCGTTTATTCTCCCAAGAAATGATTTGCGGACAGGTCGCTTGAGGCGCCAGGTCGGTTTGCCAGACTCCCAAGCACTCTCCATCCGCCAGCCGATACAGCTTCGTCTCTCCAGGTTCATTGCGGAAAGGATCATAGAAACTGATCAGTGCCATCCGTCCCTGGTCGCAGAGGATCATGCCGTCGGGGAACGAGGTGAGATGAGTCAGATCGAGCGCGACGGACCGACTTCCAAGTGTCCCTGTCTGGAGGTCGATCGGGTAGGAAGCAATCTGTCGGGTTGGCGTATCGATGTCCAGCAGTCGATGACCCTCGGCTCCCGCGACAAGGACTCCCTTGCCATTGCTGCAGGTTTGCCCACCGCTCAATCGCATCGGATTTTCCAGTCCTGGTCGCCAAAGATAAAGCGATGCCTTTGGAGATTCGAACTTCAAATCCTTCGTTCCAAAGACGACGTAGGCACCCCAGGTGCATGCGTCGTTGATGATCGTACCTTCCACTTCCTGATCGATCGGCTGGCACACGGGCACCCAGCGGCCGCTGGAAAGCTGAAACAGTCCCAATGTGCGTTCCAAGCCGACGAGGAACCAATCTCTGGATTCGGTCGGTCTGGCGAAACCGGGCCGGCCAGGAAGTGGATAGGATCGGTTGCTACCCGTTCTGCAGTCGAAGAGATTCAGAGATCCACTGGTCGAATCTTTACCGTGTGCGATCGCAACCCAGCTGAACTTCCCGTCTTCGACCGGATAAGGACCTTCGGGCAAAAAACGAAGTTCATCCGTCGGTGGTGCAAAAAGAACCTGCGTTGCATGCAATTGCATCAGTAAATTCCTGGGAAAAAATCAGGAAGGGAGTATCTCGAATATGGCTTCCACTTCCACCGCGGCACCGGTGGGCAATTGGGCGAACCCCAGAGCGCTGCGCGCATGGTAGCCATCGGTAGTCTTTCCGAAGATGCTGTGAAGGAGGTCGCTGCATCCATTGATCACTAGGTGCTGTTCGTGGAACTCCAGGGTCGAATTCACACAGCCCAGAACTTTCAGCACTCGGAGACCTTCTAGGGTCCCGTGAAAATTCCACACCGAGTTGAGGATCTTCGCTGCGCACTGGCGAGCCGCCATCTGCCCCTCTTCCACAGTGAGGCCTGACCCGAGTTTACCCTTCAGATCGCTAACATGTCCCGAAGTGATCAGCTGTTGGCCACTTCGCACCACCATCGCTAAATAGCCTGGCTCTTGCTTGGAAAAGGTCACTCCCAACGATTCAGCGAACTGCTTTCTGTCCACGGTTGAGTCCTTTTTTGCAGCGACAGATTTACCATCGTCGATCATTCCAGCGGCAAAGCACCCAGACGGTTCATCAAGGCAGCTTGGGTGAGCTGAAGGAGGAAGATCGCCTCTTTTGATTCTGGTAATGGCCTGAAGGAGCCACTCTCTCCCAGTTGATTCTAGCTGATTTTGGCGAATCGGAAGAGGAACTGCTCCAGGGCGTGACGAGCAGGCTCTTCGCGAGAGTGGCTTCCCTTCAGTTGACCGTCGAGCAGGACCAGGCCGTTGAGAATCTCCAGAGCTCTGCTGCGGCCAATCCGGATCAACCTTGTTTCCGCCTGCTTGATGTCGTAGCGATTGAATCCAGCTCGCTCCAACGCCTTTGCCAGCGCTACGGGTTGGCCGGTTCTTTCTCCCTGGGCAACCAGATGGGCTGCCAATCCGAACCTTCGAAAATACCACGCTATAGGGGCCATGATCCCAATGGCCGTCTGCCCAGCCTGAATCAGTCGGTCGATCTGCTGCAATGCCTCATCGATTCTGCCATCCGCCACGGCATCGGCAATTTCCCAGACTGTCTTGGCTCGCCATCCACCTACTAGTTCTCGAACGATCTCGTCGGTGATCTTTCCGTCGGCTTGCGCAAAGAGGGCAAGCTTCGCGAGTTCCGTATCGATCATCCCCAGTTCCCAGCCCATTCGATCCAGCAGGCATTGGATCTGGGTGGATGTCAAAGAAAGGCTGTGCCTCTTCTTTGCATGACCCGCTAGAAACTGTTCGATTGCCCGCCTTTCATTGGCCGTCCGAAAAAGGCCGGTGCCATGAGCGGCGCATTGAATCAGCCACCCTGCTTCCATCACCTTCTTGGCCAGCTTGGTGTTTCCCGGTAGCTTCGTCACTTCAAAAATCAGATGGCAATCTCGCTGTGGCGCCGGGATCCATTTCTCAAGCCGCTCACGACAGCGGGTCAACCAAGAGTCTGCGTCGCGCACCAACACGACTCTAGCCGCACCCGAAGAAAACAGGCTGGGCGTGTCTAGCAGGTCACCTACATCCCGCCACTGCGCCTCCGCGCCATCGACGCGGGTTACCTCCTGCGGGTCGATCGAAAGAGCGCCAAGCAGGTGCTCCAGCGATAGCTGCGCAAGAAAGTGATCGCTCCCCACCAGCGCCACTGTCGCCGGAACGGATGCAGGGCAGGCTTTGGCTAAAAAATCAAGCGATTGGATCGATTCAGGCATGGCGGCGCCGCAAAAACAAACAAGGTTCTTCCGCACCTATGGTAGCGGATCTAAGGGCCTGACTAGAAGCAGTAGGGCTCCTCGGTGCTCCGACTTCTAGCCACATCGTGCCAAGCAGCCAGTCTATCGGGCGAGAGTCTACTGCCGTTCCGGCGGATTGAGGGCATCCAGAATCAGGTCATGGAAGACCTGTGACGGCGACTTGCTAAAAGAATCCCTCGATATTTTCGCGGTATCTGCGAAAGCCTCACCGCGACGCAGAAACTCGCGAAGGTCGGCGTCCGAGGGATTTTCAAGATTCACCAGACGCCCAGACAGCACTTCCTTGCGAGTGACATGCTGGACGATGAATTCCAACTGCTGGATCCCCAGGGTTCCTTCCGATGCGGCCCGCAAAAGTCGTTGGCTTGTTCGCAGGGCGGCCTGCTTCTCATCTTCACTGAGGCCAGATTGAGCGATCTTCTGGGCGAGGACCTGCATGGTTCCCCATTGAAGAACAGGACTGTCTGCGATCCGCATTTTCAGCCTAAGGAGTTTTCGGTCGTCGGGCGGTGTGGTGCGAATCTGCTCTGCCAGTTGTCGCAATTCCTCAAGGATTTCGGATCGATCTTCTGGGGCCAGAACCGATTGATTGACCCAGGGAATCATCTGCTCTTCGATCGCTCGAGCCGCCATGGCGGGTTGATTGCCCATCAGCATCCAGGAGGCAATCACCAACGACACCGCAAGCGCCAAAGCGCCCATGAGAAACAAAACAGCACACGCAGGACCCAAGGTGACTGGTTTCGAGTCGTCTGCTGCTTCGGTTTCCGCCACGTATCACCTCTCGACCGCCAGGTCTGATCGCTCCACCGCTTCTCAATTCCCTCGCTCACGCCGATTACCCGAGTTGTTCTCGGGCTCACAACGGAAATTCAGCGTGGCTTTTTTCAGAGATCGCGGAATTCGATTCCCTGGATTTTGTACCGAAGCTTTCCTCGCGGCACAGTCACTTCGACTGTCTGGCCAACTTTGGCCCCTAGCAAGGCGGCACCAATCGGACTGGTGGTCAGGATTTTCCCACAGTCATAGTCCTCGTCACCCATCCCAACCAGCGTGTACTCTTCTTCATCTTGAAAGTCGAGATCCAGGACCCGAACTGTGGCACCAAAGACCACTTCGTCCTTGGGAAGTGTTGTCGGATCGACTATGTGCGCATTGACCAACTTGCTTTTCAGCGAATTGATTTTGGCCTGAAGCAGTCCTTGGTTTTCCCGCTGAGCGTGGTATTCGGCGTTTTCCTTAAGATCCCCTTCGGCTCTCGCTTCCGCGATCTTCTGAGCGATCTTCGGCATCTCGTCCATTTCCAGTCGTTCGATCTCCGACTTCAGACGGTTGTACGCCTCACGCGTCATCGGAACAAAATCACCGCTCATGGCTCTTCTCCTGCCGCTTCCCGGGGAAGCGGTATGACTTCTCGTTTCTAACCTTTCGTTGGCAGAGGTCAGGAGCCATCGTGCTCCTGTCCCCTTTGCGAACATTTCTCCGCAAGCGTCTCTGGATACTTCGGTGCGCGCTCGTGTCGACAGCCACGACCCAGAAAAAAAGATGCGACCATCTCCCGTCAGGGAAACAGCCGCATCTTTGTTGCGGTGTATCATTGCCCACAAGGAGGAAAAGTCAAGCCATTCGCTGGGGTGATCACGACGCAGGCGAGTAGACGACGCGCCCGCAGCTTGGGCAGACGATATAACGAGCCATTTTCAGGCGGTCCAGGTGGACCGCGGTCAGGATAGTATTGCACCCACCGCAAAACTGCCCTTCCAATTCGGCCATTCCGTCTTCGCCTCGCCCCTGCACCGCCCGCTGGTAGTCCTGCCTTCCGTCACCCGAAAGGGTGGACTCTGTTGCCTTCAGCTCCCCCAGGACACGCTGAAGCTCGCGTGTGGCAACCTCAGATCGCTCCTGCAACGAAGCTTCTACCGTTTTCTGGTCTTTCTGGGAATTCTCCAGCTGTCGCTGGGCTTCGGGCAGAGAGGCTTCCAACCGATCGATCTCTTCCAGGACTTCAAGGATTTCATCGGAGAGAACGTTGTTGGCCTGCGTGTCGGCGGCTCGTTGCTCCTTCAGCGTTTGGTATTCTCGATTGTTGGTCGCCTGATTTTGCTTGATTTCCAGTTGCTGTAGTTTGGCTTCCCGTTCGCGAAGTTGCAGTTGCTTGCGATCAGCCTCCATCTTCTTTTGTTTGATGCGATCCTTGGTGTCCGCGAGCGCCTGGGATGCTTGATCCACCAGTCCCTGGGCAGTTTTTCGTTGGCGAGGAATGCGATCGAGTTGCCCTTGGAGATCGGCAACCTGCCGATGCATCCGATGGAGCGTCCGGAGAATCGACATTTCGTCAGGCATGAAAGCTCCCGCCAAATCGTAAGGTGAAGATAGCCAATAGGCCGTCTGACCGAACCTTTGTTGTAGCCGCTGGATAGAGGGGACGCCAGGGGCAGGAGGGAGGGCCGGACGGAGGCCGGGGCAGCTTGCCGGTGGCAGTGGGATCATCCGCCGGGGGCGTCGAAGTTTGCGTTGGAGGAGGGAGAAAAGGAATGATGCTGCATGAAGTGAGCGACCTGTTGCTGTACCCGCAGGTCGTCCATTAGAAAGCTGTGCAGGCAGGGCACCTCGAGGAAGTCGGTCATCCCCTCGAGTTTGGTTTCCTCGACCGAAACGACAAAATCGCTTGCACCCTCCACCAAGGGATTTTGTGGGATGCGAGGATCCAGTTTGCCTGCGACCACTGCAAAAGGAAACGGCGGTATCGACAGCTTCCTGCTCAGGTCTTCCCATTTGGGCCCAAGCTCCATTCCACCGCGGCCGGTGATCCACCCAAACAGCTCCAGGCGCCCCAGCTGCTTGGCGATGCTGGCGCCTTGATTGGGTGGTCCCAGCATCACCATGCTGCGCAGTCGTGCCAGTACACACTTAGGATCGCCGCCAGGACGCCGCCAATCATAGATCGCTCGCCGCACGACGATATTCCCCATGCTGTGCGCTGCGAGGTCTATCGTTGGGGACCCTTCCAGCGATTCGACCAAATTGCGGAAAGCTTCTGCATGTCGATCGATCGAAGCTCGGGTGCTTGCATACTCAAAGCAGATCATCTCACCGGGCCGTTGCTGCTTCAGTGAGGTCGCAAGCGGGGTCATCGAACGGCTGGTGCGCATCAGGCCATGGAGAAGAATGGTCACATGCTTTTCTGGCTGATGAGGCTCCGCCTCCATCGCCTTCCGCAGTGTCGCTTCACAGCTTTCCAACGGACCCCAAGCGCGTCGCACCAGGAGTGGATCGATCAGCCGCCAGTGTCCGGTCGATGCATGCTGCTGGATCTTCCAGCCCTTCCACCAGCGATGATCGGTCCAAAATTGCATCCCTCCCAGTGTGGGCATCGCCAGATTGATTGGCATTTCCAACTGACTCCCAGAGGTCCAGGACCCTTCAGGCTTTCCTTGATCCGATGTTTCTTGGGTCGGGGAAGGTTGCTGTGCCGTAAGCGGTTGGCCTTCACGAACGGCTTGAGCGAAGAGGAAAAAGGTGGCAAACCACCATCGTAGTGAGTGCAATGGAGTTCCCCGATCTTCTGTTGAACCGGCCTTCCCGGCAAGCCACGCTGACAGGTCGCCAAAGAGCAGGGCTAGCCAAGCATTGGACCTACCGAGGTCATTCCATCAGAAAGGTGATACGATCCGCAGGAAGCTCGCTTCCCGCGACATATTCCTCCCGGTCGATCATCGCGAGAACATCGTTCGATTCCAAGTTGTCCGCACTCCTTTCGGCACCAGTGCGATGTCGATCGGGATATCGAACAAGATGGACTGTCCCCATTCCCATCACCTTGGCACCACGCGGTTCGATCAACAATCCAGTCCCCTCATCGATTCCGATACCCAACCGATCAGGGTGTCGTTCGATTGCAGTCGCCAGCCGACGCATGCGCGATCGTTGAGAGAAGTGCTGGTCGACAATCGCATGGCGAAGCAACCCCAGGCCGTCGCGGAGTTGGGCGGTATCGCGTCCTCCGGATATCATGACGCGTGTTGCGATGGCCGAACCTGCGCTAGTACCACCGACAATACCACCGCGTCGGAGTAGGTTTTTGATTTCTTCCTCAACCATCGTCCCAAGATAGCGATCCGCCAAACGCGTTTGATCGCCTCCCGAAATCCAAACTGCGGTGGCTCGTCGCAATAACTCCGCAAACCGCAAATCCTCTGCTTCGTCTCTCGATTTGGCATGGACGACCTCGACTTCCGCCCAGGGATATCGGGACCAGAAGGAACGCCACCGCGAGTAATCGCCGCTGTCCGAGGTGACGCTGGCCGATGGAATCAGAACCAGACGCCCCGAGTCCGCCTCGCCCCGCTGATGGAAGAAATCGAGAATCGAAGAGGGCAAATCGCCTCCGCCACAAAGCAACAACGAACCTTGGATTCCCAAAGCACGAGTGCGATCTGCCGAGTCAGCGATCGGATCGGAGGCAGCCACCAGCGATTTCCAACCGAGGTCCGGTGCAGCTGCATCGGCTACATCAGATTCCCATCGGAATTCATTCTTATTGCTGCCTGGGGTCTGCAGGCTGGAAAAGGATCCGGCAGTGGACGGCGATAAACCGTGCCACCAAGTCCAGTTCCGTTGCAGGGTCACCGCCAGGATGGTTCCGATCAGAATCGCAACTGTTCCAGTCCTTCGATGCGCCAAAGCTTTCCACATGAGATGGCTCCCTTTGGTGGTAGTCAGCTAAATCCATCCAGCCGCCGAAGACTGCTCGGGAGAGTAACCGTCTTCTGCTTCGATCCTTTGCTGCTATTGTTTCGATCTTGACCAACCGTTGCAACCTGGATTCCCGTCAAATTCGGAAATCCAAGCGATTCCTACTCCCTGTTCCCTGCCCCCAATCCCTGGACAGCCGGGTTGGACTCTTTGTAGTGGCTTGCCTGCCGGGCTCGAGCAAGCCCACCGCGATCGCTGCACCAGTCGTCACCTTCAGTACAACCGCTCCACTCCGCCCGATCCCTACGCTTTCATTTGCTATCAAAGTTGTGGCGGTCGCGGTCGATAAACGAGTCAACCGGATTCTTCCGGAATGGATCTCCAGCTTGGAAACGATACGACGATGGCCCCATCACCCAACGATCCGACCGAAGTGAGCGACGAAGACCGCTTGGAGTCAGGTCGTTTTTCATGGACGTCGGCTAGCGATTCTGCAGGTGCACAGTCTCCCTTGGAGACCTATCTGCGCGAAATCAATCAGACACGGCTGCTGACCGCATCCGAAGAGAATCAGTTAGCGCGAGCCATCGCTCAAGGAGATCCAGAAGCTCGAGACCGCATGGTGCGAGCCAACCTGCGGCTGGTGGTTAACATCGCCAGGTCTTACACCGGAAAAGGGCTTGCGCTTCAGGACTTGATCGAAGAAGGGAATCTGGGGCTGCTTCGAGCGGTTGAGGGTTTCGACCATCGCGTCGGTACCCGGTTCAGCACTTACGCCAGCTACTGGATCAAGCAAGCGATCAAAAGGGCGCTGATCAATTCATCGAAGACGATCCGGATCCCGGCCTACATGGTGGAGCTGTTAAGCAAATGGCGGAGGGCTTCGGCTCGGCTGAACGAAGATCTGGGCCGCCCGCCGACCCCGGAGGAAGTGGCCCGGATGCTGGGCCTGCCACGCAAGAAAATCGGGATTGTGAAGAAGGCAATCCAGATCCAGGTAGCAACCCCGCAAAGCGAACCGGGGGATGCCAGTTGGACTCTTGGTGACATGTTGATGGACGAGCGTAGGAAGAGCCCAGATCAGGAGTTGATCGACGACGACGTCCTAGGCAAAGTGAAAGAGCTGTTTCAATTTCTTGATGCGCGGGAAGCGACCGTACTCAAAATGCGATTCGGGCTGGAGGATACGCCCACCCACACTCTCAAGGAGATTGGCGAAGCCCTTGGGTTGACACGTGAACGGGTTCGGCAGATTGAGGTCGAGGCGCTATCGAAACTTCAGCACGGATTGAGCGATCCCCGGGAACGTGGCTGGGTTCGATAAGAGTACCGCGCGCGGTGGAGCCTTGGGGGCGTTCCCCACCCTCGCCCCCAAGGCTCCTGGCGGCCCGCAATGAGCGGCAAACGATGGGCTTAAGGTGTTGGGTTACAGCACCTAAGGCACCGCCCCCATCGATTGAGATCCACTCTTTGGATGCTCGAAGAAGAATCTCGCAATCTGATGACCTGTATCGGTGCATCGATCCGACGTCGGGAGTTGGTTGGCCAGTGGTAGATTATCTGGCCAGCGATGCCTGCCATACTCTAGTTCGATCAGGATGATCTCCGTTCCTGAAAATGTGCTTTTCCACCGAGACTCGGAACAGCCCTGGGCAAGGTGAACTGTTGCTGAAGCGTCGGCTTGGTTGTGGTTCGTCCAGGCAGCAATCGTCTGAGGCACCGAAAGGAAGTCGAGGTTCCTTGGGGTCAGCAAATTGGGGCCATCCCAAGGGACGATTCGGTCTAGTCGTCCATGGATATGGAGGATTGAGATGGGAGGAGCGTCGGCAGGAGGCGTGGCAGATGCAGATGCACTGACTGGCGCAACGGAGGCAATGGGGCTGTCGACCTGAGAGGCCAGATGGTAGCACATCATGCCGCCTCCCGAAAATCCAGTCGCATGGATCCTGCATCGGTCGATCGGCGTCTGCCGTTCCACATCCGCGATCAACCGCCAGATGAACTGAACATCGTCGACAGCGCGTCGTGCCATCCATCCATGGCGACCACCTGCGTTCCAACTGCGGAGGCCACCGGTTTTCATTGCGTTGGGGACCGCCAGGACAAAGCCCCAATCGTCTGCTACCTGCTGCATCCTTGTGGTTCGAATCATCCACGATGCGTCCATCCCGGTACCATGCAACAGCAGCACCAGTGGTCGGGCGGGGCAGGGATGCTCTCCTTGGGTTGGCAAATAGAGCAGGTAGTCTCGCGAAAGCCCTTCCACCTGCAACTGGCGATCGATCCATTGTCCACCCCAAAGCGGCAATGGGATCGTAAGGTAGGAAGCGAGCGAGCAGGAGAGGATGATGAAAATGGAGTTATATCTTCCCATGCGCCCACACTCTTGTGTTGCTGTCGATCGATTCATTGCATTCCGCCGAAAACCATGCGATCGTCCCACAGCAGATCCCCCAACCTCATGGAGTGAGCCTGCTGAGCTGAGTATCGCTTGGAAGTTTTTTTGCGGTGGTGCTGAAAATCCACGTTTCAAAGCAACCGCCAGAACCAGAATGATTCATGGAAAACTGTTTTGCCACCTTTTGCCGATTCGGGATTCTGAGTGATCCGTCGGCATGGTGAAGGAGCCGTTACAATGAAGATGACGGTTGAAGGGTTGGGCGATTGGTTGGGTTGTTTTGGGGCGTTCCGAGGACTCAGGTGATGAAACCGATACATTTTGGCTTGAAGCCGGCTAGCTCGTTGGTGGGAATCCTCATCCTGATGGCAGGGTGTGGGATGAGCAAGCCCAGTCAGGCTGGAGAGCCCGTCTCGATCATCTTTGACACCGATATTGGCAATGATGTCGATGACGCTCTGGCGATGGGCGTCCTTCATGCGTTGGAGAGTCGCAGGGAATGCAAGTTGATCGGAGTGACAATCACCAAGGACCATCCCCTTGCCGCTCGTTTTGTTCAGGCGGTGAACCAATTCTACGGAAGGCCCGATATTCCCATCGGCGTGTGCCGTAGTGGGAAGACACCAGAGCCAGGGACTTTCCTACCGCTGGCCGAGACGCAGGACGATCAGCAATTGCGTTACCCGCACCAAGTCGACCGCAAAGATCCTCCCGCAGTCGAACTACTGCGACGGCTATTGGCCAGTCAGCCTGACGATTCGGTCGTGATCGTCCAGGTCGGTTTCTCTACCAACCTATCGGCCCTTTTGGATTCCAAGCCCGACCAGTACAGCAACTTGGACGGGATGCAACTGGCCGGTTCTAAAGTCCGATTGCTTTCCCTGATGGCTGGCGCCTTCACCAAGATCCCAGGGCCTAACGGCCAGTTAAGCGATCATCGCGAATACAACGTTGTCGAAGATCTCGAGTCCTGTCGTCAGCTGGCTGCCAAATGGCCCGGGCAAATGCTCTGGAGCGGTTTTGAAATCGGGTTGGCCTGCCCCTACCCGCACCAGAGCATCCTTCGGGACTATGGCTATGTCGATCATCATCCGCTAGCCGAAGCATATCATCTCTACTCGCCACCTCCACACGATCGTCCGACGTGGGACCTCACAAGTGTGCTGGCGGCGGTGAGGCCTGAGCATGGGTATTTCGAACTGTCAGAGCCTGGCCTAGTGGAAGTGGATCCGCAGGGATTGACTCGCTTGGTCCCTCAGCCGGACGGGAGACATCGGTATCTGAAATTGGCGGAAGCCAACAGATCTCGTGTGATCGAAGCGCTCTCGCAGCTTTCCAGCCAGCCGCCGCAGGAGATCGTAAAGTGAACGGGCCGGCCAGGATCGACTGTGTAGTCGTCGGCTCACTGAACCTCGATTGGCTTATCGAGTGTACGCATCTACCAGATCGTGGTGAGACGGTCGGCGGCTGTCGATCTCGAAAAGTACCCGGCGGGAAAGGGGCCAATCAGGCCGTAGCGGCAGCACGGAGCGGAGCCATCGTGGCGATGGTAGGCGCTGTAGGGAAGAACGAACAGGGGCAGTTTCTGATCGAACAATTAAAAAAGGATCAGGTCGATTTCCGTTTTGTTCAGATGCTATCGGAGGTTGAGACGGGGACTGCGATCGTGGCGGTCGAAACCTCGGGGGAAAATGCGATCCTGGTTATTCCCGGCGCCAACAACCTAGTCACAAGCGACCATGTTCGCCACGCTCTATCTCATCTTCCAGATACAGCGGGGATGCTGCTGCAGGGAGAGATTCCTGCGGATTCCATCGTCGCGGCAGTGGAGGAAGCGCAGCGGAAGACGATGCGAGTCATTTTGAATCCTGCCCCCATGTTGGATCCTTTTCCCGAACGCCTTTGGAATGTCGATCTATTGATCGTCAATGAAGGCGAAGCTAGGCAGTTGTCTGGGAGGCCCCTGAAGGATGCAGCGGAAGCGCTGGACGTAGCGGCTTGGATTCAGAACCGTGGTCCAAAGAATGTGGTCGTTACGCTTGGGGCGGATGGGGCGGTTTTTCGCGATCGTCAAGGGCAAGGCAACTGGTTTCCTGCCGTACCGGCCCGGGTGGTCGACACGACCGCTGCCGGCGACTGCTTTGTAGGGGCTTTAGCATCCCGATGGCTTCGAGGCGAATCGCTGGCGCAGGCAATGCGTTACGCCCTGGCAGCTGCATCCATCGCGGTCAGCCGCATGGGGGCTCAGCCTTCCCTTCCTCACGAAGCGGAGGTCGTGGCGATGATGGATCGGTATTCAGAGAATCATTGAGAAGGTAGGGCGAAGGTAACTGCTGCTGCGCTTTGGATGCGGCAGCGTTGGCCGAATCGCCTGCGGGGCAGATCGGGACGGGACTTGGGAGCACTAGGGTGATGATGACAATCAACAAGTTTTTATGTTTCTTCCTGATCGCCGGACTCTGTGCAGGCTGTCAGCCTGCCGGCGAGTCTCCAAAGTCTGCCGATACCAAACCAAACACGGCTGCGAAACCTGTCATCGCATTGGTGATGAAGTCGCTGGCAAATGAGTTCTTCGCCAACATGGCAGAGGGAGCCAAACGCCATCAGCGCGAAGCTTCCGGAAAATACGAACTGATCGTCAATGGAATCAAGGACGAGCAGGACGTAGTGCGGCAGGTACAGTTGGTCGAGGAACTGGTGGCTGGAGGTGCCCGAGCGATCGTGATCGCACCCGCCGACTCCAAGGCTCTTGTCCCAGTGCTCAAGCGGATTAAGAACCAAGGGATTGTCGTCGTCAATATCGACAATCGACTTGATGCCAAAATGCTCGAGGAAAATCAGTTGCAAGTTCCCTTTGTCGGTCCCGACAATCGCGCCGGGGCAAAGAAGGTTGGGGACTACCTCGCCAAGCAACTGTCATCGGGGGACGAAGTGGCGATCCTTGAGGGTGTTACGACGTCGTTCAATGCCCAGCAGCGCAAAGCAGGTTTTGAAGAGGCGATGCGTGCGGCAGGGATCCAGATCGTCGATTCGCAGTCAGCGCAGTGGGAAACCGATCAAGCCAATCGGATAGCCGCCAACATGCTGATCGCTCACCCCAATCTCAAAGCCATTCTTGCCGCCAACGACAGCATGGCGGTAGGAGCCCTGGCGGCGATCCGGTCTGCGGGCAAGCGGAAAGAGGTTCAGGTAGTTGGGTTCGACAACATCCAGGCGGTTCAGCAGTCGATACGAGATGGGGACATTCTGGCAACTGCGGATCAGTATGGAGATCAACTGGCAGCATACGGAATCGACTATGCACTTCAGTTGCTTGCCGATCCCAAGGCGACCCCCGCCGACAAAGAGACTCCCGTTGATCTCATCACAGTGGATCAGTTGAAATGACCTTTGCGGAAAATGGGAGGGGAACAAGCGACCGCCCTCCAGTGGTCCTGCTGGAAACGAAAGGGATCAGCAAGTCCTTCGCCGCACCGGTGCTTGAGGATGTCTCCATCCAGGTCCGAGAAGGGGAAATCGTCGCGTTGCTGGGGGCCAATGGTGCCGGTAAAAGCACTCTTTGCCGGATTCTCTCCGGCCTACTGGCGGCAGACAATGGTCATCTGCTTTGGCGAGGCAAAACACTTTCGCTGGAAAGCAAGTCCGAGGCGCAGCGAGCGGGCATCCAGTTCGTGCAGCAAGAACTCAATTCCATCGACACCCTGTCGGTGGCTGAGAATCTTCATCTGGGGAGGATGCCGACGATTGGAGGCTGCTGGATCGATTGGTCCCAGTTGCGTGCGGGGGCGATACGCGCCTTGGAACGAGTGGGGCTTGCTCAGCTTGATCCTGAAACACCTATGGGGCAACTTGGCGTCGGAGAGAAGCAGTTGGTCGAGATCGCTGCGGCCCTCGATCGCAATGCGAAACTGCTGCTGCTGGATGAACCCACTGCTGCGTTGACTCCTTGGGAAGCTGGTGCGCTTTTCGCCCGCTTGAAGGAACTGCGAAGTCAGGGAGTCGGCATGATCTACGTCAGCCATCGGCTAGATGAAGTGCTGAAGCTGTGCGATCGTGCGGTCATCCTTCGGGATGGACGGATTCATGATTCGGTATCGTTGCTGGACATGACCGAAAGCCAGCTTCTGCAGCGATTGACAGGGCATCCCGTGTCGGCAGACGGTTGTGCGGTGGGACAGCCAAAGGATAGGGCGTCGCCGAGTCGAATAACGCGGTTTGGAGACGAACGGATTCGAGTGGAAGGTTGGACACGAAAAGGCTGGTTTCGAGACCTTTCCTTGGTGGTAAAGGCAGGCCAGTGCGTTGGTATCGCCGGGTTGATCGGTTCGGGTAGAACCGAACTGCTCCGCTCGATTTTCGGTGCAGATCGTGTCGATGAGGGGCAACTGGCCATCCATGGCAAATTGCTGGATCGCCCCTTCTACACCCCGGCGGAAGCGGTGGAGCAGGGTTTAGCTTTCGTCCCAGAAGATCGGAAGGGCCAATCTCTGCTGCTCTCAAAAAGTCTTTGCGACAATATTTTGCTGGCCAACTGGAGTCGATTGCATGCTCGAGGTTGGGTCAATCCAGGGAAGGAAAGGAAAGTTGCCGAGCGATGGGTGAAGACGATGGGGATCCGCGCCCGTTCGGTAGATCAATCGGCCGCCACGCTTTCTGGAGGCAATCAGCAGAAGCTGGTCTTAGCAAGGTGGATGGAACGAAATCCCTCCATCCTGCTGCTGGATGAACCGACGCGCGGGATCGATCAGGGATCGCGTGTTCAGATTCGCGAAACGGTTTCCAAAATGCAGCAGGACGGGTGTGGAGTGATTCTCGTCGAAAGCGATCTGGAGGAATTGATGTCCTGGAGCGATAGGATCGTGGTGCTTTCGGGCGGACGCTTCGTCAGGGAGTTTTCCCGAGACCAGTTCGCGCGTAGCGTTTTGGAAGAGGCGTGTTTCGAAGGAGTGGTGCACGGTGGTTGATCGGCAGATTTCCGGGAGCTCTGGATTGGACCGAAGGCGGGTAGCAGTTTGGGCCGGCAGTGGATCTTTGTTGATTCTGTTGCTGGTGATCCTGCTGCTTTGCATCGCATTTTCGATTGCTGGCCGAAATTTCTTCTCGCTGGCCACCTTCTCCACCATGGCCCGTGGCAATGTTTCGCTCCTATTAGTTTCGCTCGGGATGACGGCAGTCATGTTGGTCGGTGGGATCGATCTGTCGGTCGGGGCGGTGATGGCGCTTGCGTCTGTCACCTTTGTCATGCTACGCATGGAAGCTGGCCTGCCGGAAGGTTTGGCCATTCTGGGCGCTCTAGGAACGGGAATGCTGTGTGGTTGGTTGAACGGTCTGATCACTGTCGCGGCAAGGGTTCCTTCGTTTGTTGTCACGCTGGGAATGCTGGAGGCGGCACGGGGGATTGGGCTTTGGTGGACACAAAGCCAAAGTCACTCGGTGCGATCCTCCATCGATTGGATCGCTGCACCCAAGATCCTTGGGCTTTCGCCTGCGGTGTTCCTTTCGTTATGGGTGGCATTGATGATGATCCTGCTGATCCGCAGGACCGTCCTTGGAAGGTACTGGATCGCCATCGGGACGAATGCGGAAGCGGTTCGGCTGTCGGGGATCGGTACCGCTAAACCGACCGTAGCAGCCTTTTCCATTTGTGGTCTATTGGCCGGCTTGGCGGGCTTGATTCAGGTTGGCGAAACTCTTTCGGCTAAGGCGGATAACTTCGCCGGGATGGAGCTTCAGGCAATTGCTGCCTGCGTGATTGGAGGCACCAGTCTGGCAGGCGGCAAAGGCTCAGTGATCGGTACGCTTCTTGGTACCTGTCTGCTGGCGGTTCTTCAGACAGGCTTGGCGCAGTTGGGGGCCGCCGATTCCATCAAACGACTGGTAACCGGCCTGATCATCGTGGGAGCCGTCGTGATCGATGCGTGGAGGCAGCGCAGGGTCAGCCAGGGAGTCTCCTGAGTCACGAAATCGTCATTGCTTCGGGCCGTCCGGTTCGAGGATGGCCTGAGGGCGATCAGGCCAAGAGCTCTTTGATGACCTTGGCCGGTTCCACACCCGTCAGACGCTGGTCCAGTCCCTGATGGCGGTAGATCAGCCGTTCGTGGTCGATCCCCAGCAGGTGGAGGATGGTCGCGTGTAGGTCGCGGATGTGGACAGGGTCCTTCACGATGTTGTAGGAGAAATCGTCGGTCTCTCCGTAGATCGTGCCTCCCTTGATCCCGCCCCCCGCCATCCACATGGTGAAGCATCGGGGATGGTGATCTCGGCCGTAGTTGTCCTTGCTAAGCCCTCCCTGGGAGTAGATCGTCCGTCCGAATTCACCGCCCCAGAGGATGAGAGTGGAATCGAGCATTCCTTTGTTCTTCAGGTCTGTGATCAGACCATAAGTGGCTTGATCGACATCTTTGCATTGGCTTGGCAAGCGACCTGCAACGTTTCCGTGATGATCCCAGTTATTGAGGTAGACCTGCACGAACCTAGTGCCGCGTTCGATCATCCGCCGTGCCATCAGAGCTGTGTTGGCAAAGGAACCAGGTTTCTTCGCTTCCTCGCCATACAAATCGAATGTCGACTGAGGCTCATCGTCGATTCTGGTTAGCTCCGGTACGCTCGACTGCATCCGGAACGCCAGTTCGTACTGTTCGATCCTTGTCTGGGTTTCGGGATCGCCCACCAGTTTGTAGTTGAATTCATTGAGCGACCGAAGGCCATCGAGAGTCTTACGGCGGATCTCGGGAGGAACACCGGGAGGATTATTGATGAAGAGGATGGGGTCTCCCACCGACCGGAAACTGACGCCAGCATGCACTCCAGGTAGGTAGCCGGAAGACCACAGTCGCGCTGAGATAGCCTGAATCTGCTCCGTATTGCTCGGTTGCGCGACCAGGACAACGAAGGTGGGGAGATTCTGATTGAGCGATCCAAGGCCATACGAGACCCAGGATCCCATGCAGGGACGCCCCGTGACCATGTTACCGGTTTGGATGTAGGTGATGGCCGGTTCGTGGTTGATCGCTTCGGTGTGCATGCTGCGAATGAAGCAGAGGTCGTCGACAACCTTGCTGGTCCATGGGAGCAGTTCGGTCATCCACATCCCGCACTGGCCTTGCTGCGTGAATTTGTACTTGGATGGTGCAATAGGAAATCGCGCCTGGCCACTTGTCATGGTGGTCAGCCGCTGGCCATTGCGGATCGACTCCGGGAGATCCTTGTCGTACCAGTCGTTCATCTGTGGTTTGTAGTCGAATAGGTCCATCTGCGAAGGACCTCCGACCATATGAAGATAGATGACGTTCTTTGCCTTCGGAGCGAAGTGGGGCAAAGACGGTAGGCCACCGATGGCGTTTTTTTCTCGGAAGTCGTTGGCGCTGGCGATACCGCCCAGCGAGCAGAGGGCAGCGGTACCCAGGGCGTTGGCCCCCTTGCGAAAGAACTGCCTGCGCGTCTCGCTGCGCACATACTGCTCTAGTTCATGAGGGATCGCTGGATGGCGGGACATGGAAAGCACCTTTGAAGTGGAGTAGGTCATTTGTTGAGCGTTTCATCCAGGTTCAGCAATTCATTGACCAGCATGGTCCAACCGGCCAGTTCACTTCGATCGACCTTGCCGTCAATGGCAGAGCGTCCGACTGCCAGAAGTGCGTCCACCGCTTCGGGATGGGCTTGGTAGTAGGCTAGTAGGTCGGTGACATTCTGCTGCGCGATTTCCAGCTCTGCTGGAAGCATCGGTCTGGCCAGGATGCGTTCGCTGAGCCACTGGATTCGTCCGAGCGGATCGGCGGGCGGGATCTGGCTATCCAGAAGCATCCTCTGGGCCATGCGGCGGGCGGCTTCGATGAACTGGGGATCGTTCAGTGTCACCAGAGCCTGAATCGGCGTGTTCGTTCGCTCCCTTCTCACGGTGCACTGTTCGCGATTGGGGGCGTTAAAGATATCCATCGATGCCGGGGGGGCTGATCGCTTCCAGAAGGTATACATCGATCTGCGATAGAGATTTTCTCCTTCGTCCTCGCGGTAGTTGCGGGTGTTGCTTTCTGGCATTGCAACCGCCTCCCAGACTCCGGGAGGCTGGTAAGGACGGACGCTGGGCCCACCGATCTTCTTCGAGAGGACTCCGCTGCACGCCAGCGCGTAGTCGCGAATCATTTCAGCATCCATTCGGAAACGGGGGCCGCGCGACAGCCAACGGTTGTCGGGGTCCGCCTGGAACTTTTCCGGGGTCAGTTGACTGCTCTGACGGTACGTGGCGCTGGTTACCAAAGATCGGAAGAACTTCTTGACATCCCATTTTTCATTGCGGAACGTAACGGCAAGATAGTCCAACAGTTCAGGGTGAGAAGGGAGTTCTCCGGTGACACCAAAATCACCAGCGGTTGCTACCAATCCCCTGCCGAAGATCTCCTGCCAGAAACGATTGACGGTGACGCGAGCCGTCAACGGATGTTCGTCTCGCACCAGCCATCTGGCCAAGCCCAGTCGATTGAGCGGAAGATCTTCTGAAAAAGGAGGCAGAATCTGTGGGGTACTTGGCTTCACCTCATCCCGTCGCTGATCGTACTCGCCTCGATTTAGAACGTATGCGATCGCCGGTTCCGCTCGTTCTTGCATCACATGCGCAACCGTTCCCCGATTCTCAATCGATAATTTATCTGCTTCCCTTTGGGCTAACTGCCCAGACAGTTCGCGATAGACCGCATCTTGTGTATTGAGGTAGTGAACGAATACCTCCTCCGTCTCTTCTGCCGATCGGGCGTCTGTGGCTTTGGAAAGCAGATAGGCGAGTCGTTCGGACGAACTGCTGATTGCAATCTGTTCGGAGGACCACAACTGATCGGAGAAACGGACCGATTGCACTTGCACATTGGTGACGGCGCTTTCGCGATTTCGCCTTCCTAATCGCAGCGGCACTGCGGATTCCATGGTGTCGCTAAGTGAGTCCTTGCTAGCGTTGATACCGACTGGTTTCCCGTCAAAGAAAACCTGGCACCCCGATGCTTTGGAGGATCCATCGTAGGTGATGGTGACATGGGTCCACCGATCAGGAGGAAATGTCTGAGCGGAGACGAATTTGATCGCATTGTCAGGCCAACGATGAACTAGGTGCATACCGATCCGATCGTTTTCCAACCACAAATCCCAGCCGCGATAGGAATCCGGGTCGTCCATTTTGGCTAGGACAGCGCCAACCATTCCCTGGTTGGGCCGACGGATCCAGGCGGAAAGCGTAAACGGTTTGGTGCGATCGATGTTTCCGAATTCTCCAAGGGCAGGAGCCTGTTGCCCATTGGTGTTCCAGGCGAGGGCCGCGACGTGTCCGGGTTTCCAGTCAGGAGTGAAGCCGAGGGGAATTCTTTGAAGCTGCCCCGAGTGAAGCACCAGGAGTGGGCCGGCGGACCCCTCTGTGAGTGGAAGTTCCCACTGAGTGGCTGGAGTGGCAGGTATTACGACGGGATTGGAGGCCAACCAATTCTGAAAATCGGCTACTGCCTGAGTACGACGATCTGCAACCGCCGCTTTGGACTTCTCGATTTCTTGTGGCAACGCCTCGTAGCGGGCGCGGTCCTCTCTAAGCGGAACGGCGATCTTGGGAGGAGTGTCCTTGATATTGCCGTCGCGGGGACCTTGTGTTGTGTTGTTGAAGAATGCAGTCATCGAATAAAACTCCCGCATCGACAGCGGGTCGAATTTGTGATCGTGGCAGACGGCACAGCCCGCCGTCAGTCCCATCCATACCAGCGAAGTTGTTTCCGTCCGGTCCCTCGCGTACAAGACTCGGTACTCTTCATCGATGATTCCACCCTCGTTGGTGGTGATGTTGCAGCGATGAAATCCAGTTGCGATTTTCTGGTCCAATGTGGGATTGGGAAGGAGGTCGCCCGCCAGTTGCTCGACCGTAAACTGATCAAATGGCAGGTTGCGATTGAACGCATCGATCACCCAGTCGCGATACGACCACATCTCGCGGAAGTTATCGAAGTGGATGCCGTGTGTGTCTGCGTAGCGAGCGTAGTCCAGCCAGTAGCGGCCTCGGTGTTCTCCCCAGGACTCGCGATCCATCAGCCGGTCTACGTAGCGTTCGTAGCGGTCTTCTGAAGGATCATTGAGGACTTCGGAAATTTCTTCTGCCGTTGGTGGCAATCCGGTTAGGTCCAGACAGACTCGCCGTATCAGTGTGCGCAGGTCGGCGGGCGGTGCCGGTTCCAGGCCCATCGATTCCAGTCTTTCAAGGACGAAGCGGTCCAGCGGTTGCCTGACCCAGGCGGCGTTTCGCACTTCCGGGAGATTGGGAAGGGACGGAGGAAGGAATGACCAGTGTGGCTGGTAGGGAGCGCCCGCGGCGATCCAGTCCTGCAATGTCTTCTTCTGAGCTTCCGTCAGTTCCTTCTTCGACTCAGGAGGAGGCATCACGGTTTCTGGGTCGGTGGAGAAAATCCTGGCGACCACGCCGCTGCTCTCGACATTGCCCGGCACAACGGCAGAGGAAGCGATCGCGGCATCTCGCTGATCCAGCCGCAGATCGGCTTGTCTGGAGGCACTGTCCGGACCGTGACAGGCGAAACAGTGCTCCGAGAGAATCGGGCGGATGTCGCGGTTGTAAAGGATTTCCTGTGCAATCACGCTGCGATTAAAAGATCCCACCGTGAAAAGAAGCACAACCATCCATTCGACTCGATGCCAGCTAAGGCTCATGCCGTCAGTCCTCATGAAAGACTTACTTTTCGATCCCAAGACATTGGCGGGATCTTCAAGGCGGGACAAGGGTTGTCGGCCCTTGCCGATAGGAGAGAGGGTTGCCAGGGTTGCGACATAAACCAAAGCAGACCTCTATGGCAGTATAAGCGTTTGCCCCGTAAACGCCAATCGATTCCCCATCTGCCGACCTGAAGGCAGGGCTTAGGAATCTAGGAATGGCCTCCCCCCTAAGCATGAAAGGAAACCGAAAAATCGGACCAGAGGCAACCTCGACGTCTGTCGATTCATCGTCGGTCCGCGTGGCCAATCCCCCCCGAGCCAAGCCGTCTCGATCGCTACAGTTCGGTCTGGCTGGAGTGTCGAGGGCCGTTGTGGCCGATCGCTGTGGGGACCAGGGAAGCTTTTCCGACCGCATTCTTGCAGGGTTGTCCTGCCAGTAAGGACGAAAGATTGGCGACGGTGACCTTTGCGATTTCCTGTAGAGCATCTTCGGTGAAGAAGGCTTGGTGCCCGGTGATTAGGACGTTGGGAAAAGTCAGGAGGCGCGAGAAGACGTCGTCCTGAAGTACTTCCCCGGAGTGATCTGCAAAGAATAGATCGGCTTCCTCTTCATAGACATCGATCGCAAGTGCACCCAGATGACCTGACTTCAGCGTCTGGATGACGGCCGGGGTGTCGACGAGTGCACCGCGACTGGTGTTGATCAGAATCGCCTTAGGTGGCATCAAGGCTAGCGATTGAGTGCATATTAGGTGACGCGTTGAATCGGACAGCGGGCAGTGTAAGGAGACAACCTTCGATTGAGACAGGAGAGCATCGAGTGCGACGTAGCGCCCCAAGGCTTCACATTCTTTGCTTGGGATGGGGTCGTGCAAAAGGATGTTCATCCCGAACCCGTGGGCGATGCGTGCGACGCAACTGCCGATTTTTCCGGTGCCGACGATCCCCAGCGTCTTTCCGTGCAGATCGAATCCAAGCAGCCCTTCCAACGCAAAGTTGCTATCGCGAACCCTGTTGTAGGCTTTGTGGATTTTCCTGTTGATCGCAAGCAGCAGTGCGAATGTGTGTTCTGCCACCGCATGCGGTGAATAGGCTGGGACGCGAACTACCGGGATACCAAGACGATCGGCATGCGATAGGTCGACCTGATTGAAGCCAGCGCATCGCAGCGCAATGCAGCGCACTCCGTATGCATGCAGTTGATCCAGGATCGATGCGTTTAACTGGTCGTTGACAAAAACGCAGATTGCCTGACAGTCACGGGCGAGCGATACGGTTCGAGGGTGTAGAGTTTCGGAATGGAAGACCCATTCGATTTGAGAATCTCTAGCGTACTGTTCCAGGTAGCGGCGTTCATCGGGGCGCGTGCTGAAGACGGCGCATTTCATCGTTTGGTCGCCTTGAGCAGGAACGTGGGATTCATCGATTCCATGCGAGTGCTTGTGATTTGAAGATTGGATCGCGAAATCTGGATCATCCACAATTGAGGATCGACAAGCCAGCTGTCCTGCATCAAAGTTTGCAGCGCCGCTACGTGTTCCAGTGCCGTGCTATTGGCAATCAAAGCCCCTCCAACCCGTAGCATCGGCCAGGCCGAGTTGGCAAGGTCTTTCAAACCTCGGCCCGTGCCTCCTAGGAAGATCGCATCCGGGGCAGGTAATCCCTGCCACGCCTGTGGGGCTTCTCCCTGAATGCAATGAAGATTCGGCAGTTCGAAGCGGCGTTTGTTCTCTAGCAGGAGTCCAAAGTCTTCCGCATCCATTTCGATCGCGAACACCTGGCCACGATCGGCCAGCATCGCAGCCTCGATCGCCACCGATCCACTTCCTGCACCGATATCCCATACGATCGCATGGCGTTGAAGTTGCATTTCCGCTAAGGCAATCGCTCGGACTTCTGAAGGCGTCAGCAAGCCGCGCTTGGGCTTGGCATGGAGGAACAGTTCATCTGGATTTCCAAACAGCCGCCTACCGACGCGATCTGCCGGTCGGTCGGGTGTTCCCGGAATTCTCACCAGAATCATCACATTCAGAGGGGCGAAGGATTGGCGAGCGATCTCATGCAGGTCGCCGCGCGTCACTCGTTCGTCTGGGGCCCCAAGGTTTTCACAAACGTAGGCGGTGAAATAGTCCAGATGGCGGTCGATCAGAAACTGGGCGATACGGCTGGGCTGTTGGTGGTCGGAGGTGAAGATACCAACCTTCTCGGCGGTTCGGATCCGATCTTCGATCGATTCCAATTGCTGGTGCGCCAGATTTGTCAGGTACGCCTCATCCCAGCTTTCTTTCACCCGCGCAAAAGCCATCTGCATGCTGCTGACGTGAGGTGCCACCTGAAAGCGATCTTTGCCCATCCGCTGGCAAAGAAACCTCGCGATCCCGTAAAACAAAGGGTCTCCTTGCACCAGAAGGGAAACTGTCGAATCGGAGTGCGTTTCCAGCCACTCCACCAGTTCCTCCAAGTCCGTCGGCATCGCCTGCTGTTGCTGCCCGGTCCGCCTTGGAAAGTGGCGAAGCAAAGAAGGAGGTCCAACCAGCCATTGACTCTCCGCCAAGGCCTGCCGACTCGATTTTGTCAGGCCTTCTAATGCATCTTCCCCAATGCCGATGACGTGGATCGGTGCGGGCATCGTGTGGCATTCCATGGTTTGAGCGTGACGCTGACGGGACCAGAATGGCGGTTGGTACCGAGCGTCGGGAAACACCAACGCCGGCAAGTAGCATTGGTAACCGATCCGAGATGGAGTGCAAGCTGTGCTGGGCTCCATGCGATGAAGCCCGGTGAAGCGATCGGAACAAGCGCAAGAAAAACCGCACCCCTTGAGGGCGCGGTTGGAACATTGTATCGGACTGGGATAGCAACTATGCCTGGAAAGAACTGCCGCATCCGCAAGTCTTGACCGCATTGGGATTGCTGAACGTAAACCCCTGCTTCTCCAGGCTGTGGTACCAGTCGACTGTCGTACCATCGAGGTAAAGCGCACTCTTCTTATCGACCACGACACTAACGCCATGCTGCTCGTAACGGCTGTCCTTGGCGTCGTCAAACTGGTCGTCGAAGGCGAGCGAATAGTTGAGCCCGCTGCAGCCGCCGCCAGTCACACCAATCCGAAGGAAAATCCCTTCGGACATCTGATTTTCTTCCTTGAACTTCTGAACCTGCTGAGCAGCCTTTTCCGTAAGCTGAATCGCCATCTGTCTACCTCTTTCCTCGTATCGAAGCCGGTGCGAAAGCCGTTGGAATATCGACAATAGCCATTGGGAGAAATCCCCACACCTATTTATAGGATGCCGCCCTCTTTCTTGGCAAGTGTTTCCAACGGAATCAGTAGCTTTGCGAGATTCCCGACGGACCTTCCGCTCCAAAACTGCCGGCCCAGAAACCAATCTTCGGCTTGTCATCTTCCCAGCATCTAGCTGCCAAAACTCGAGATCGGTGCAAGATCGGTGGGCGGCACCAATCTCAATCTCAAAACGAGATCGGTGGGTGGCACCAATCTCACCCTGCACCAATCTCACCCTGCACCAATCTCA
>Ga0315902_10000941_pt1 | contig 47650 bp, 35 predicted proteins | sample LakEriMetagenome_9_FD_203523 | JGI IMG/M metagenome (GOLD analysis project Ga0315902, IMG submission 203523) | Freshwater fungal communities from buoy surface, Lake Erie, Ohio, United States - Buoy 12 MA117 | ecosystem: Environmental > Aquatic > Freshwater > Lake > Lake biofilm | place: USA... | reverse complement strand
AACCCGAACCCCTTCTCCTGCACAAGCTTCTTGATCTTACCCACCGGCATTGAAACGACTCCTCCGCACATTCATCGAACGAATACGAGGCCGGGGCATGTGCGGAACCACCGACCCGCGCCGCCGCTTCAGCACCACGTTTCGAGGTCGTGGCCGCATCGAGCCTTGCGGTACGTCCACGGCACTTGCCGCAGACACGTCACCCGACTGCCTCGAAACCCGGGGTCTGACGCTTGGGATCCGCCCCCCCGCCGCAACAGTCTTCAGACGCTCACTCGCCGCATCCTAAACACTCTTCATTCTGAGAATCAAGTTCCAACTGGTTGAAAAACCGGAAATTTCAGATATGCACCTCGAAATTCTTGTGAAGGCTGCCGCAGAGGGCTGTCACGGTTAACGTAACCGTCAGCCTGCCCCAAGCCTTTTGCCAGTCGAGAACCCGTGGGAGCTGTTTTTCACTCTGGGGGTATTCCGGGGAGTCGGCAGCGGTCTTCGTAAACTCACCTGCGGAAACCTTCATAGCCCATGGGGATCCGAGGGCGATCCGATTTCTTTGCTCCAGATGCCTGTTGCCGTCGGCCATCCAAACCGAAGTACTCCAATCCAATCGTCGGTGAGGCCCCGGTCCGTTCAGAGACATTGAGGCCTCTGGCAGAAGTCACCAGGGGGAGTTCGCCGCCCGATTGGTGCCCCATGGATTGGAGGGTTTAGCCCCGAGAACGATCGAGTGCTCCCAGCAGATCAGCAATCAGATCATCCGCGTGCTCGATACCAACGGAGACCCGCAGAGTCTTGTCGGTGATTCCGGCTCCCCGGCGGGCCGCCGCCGTCATCGATGCGTGACTCATCGTCTCCGGATGCTCGATCAGCGATTCAATACCCCCCAGAGACTCGGCCATCGCATAGAGACGAGTCGTGGTCATCACCTTTTCCGCCTGGGCTCCCCCTCCTTTGACGTCGAAGCTCAACATCCCTCCGAACCCTTTCATTTGTTTCTTTGCCAGGGCATTGTGCGGATGGTCGGGCAGACCGGGATAATACACCCGCTCGACGGAGGAATGGGATCGCAGGGCCTGGGCAACGGCGAGTGCGTTTCGCTGGTGGACTTCCATTCGGGGACCGAGAGTCTTCACCCCCCGCAAAACGAGCCAGGCGTCGAATGGGGAGCAGGCCAGTCCCAGAGCATTCACGATGTATCCGATCCGTTCGGCGTGCGCTTGATGGCGGGTGATCACTGCCCCTCCGACCACATCGGAGTGCCCATTCAGGTATTTGGTGGTCGAGTGCATTACAATGTCGACACCCTGCTCGAAGGGACGCTGAAAATAGGGAGACATAAAAGTGTTGTCGGCGATCGAAATGGCCCCCGCCTCGCGGGCGATGGCTGCCAACACCTCCATATCCACGAGGTTTAACAGGGGATTGCTGGGAGTTTCCAGCCACAAACCCTTGGTTTGCGGTGTCAGCGCCCGCCTCACATTGTCGGGATTCTGCATGTTGACAAACGAGAATCTCAGGCCGTACTCCGTGAATGGAACGTTGAACAGCCGGAATGTCCCGCCGTAAATGTCGTGACCGGCAATAATATGATCACCCGGTTTGAAGAGGTGCATGCAGGCGGTGATCGCCGACATCCCTGTCGAGGTCGCCCGGCAGTCGATGCCCCCTTCAAGAGAGGCCAGGTTTTCTTCCAAGGCCCGGCGGGTGGGATTGCCGCTGCGTGTGTAGTCGTATCCCTTGGTTTTTCCGAGCGATTCGAAGCGGAAAGTCGAAGTGGGATAGATTGGTGTGATGCAACTGTTATACGAATCGTCCTTGTCAACACCGACGTGTACACATCGGGTTTCGAAACGCTGCTGAGAATAATCGTTAGCCATGGAGGAGAGTGCCTCGGGTTGCCAAGTGTTGGGACGCAATGCCCGGGTGAGGGGACGAGAGTTGACCCGGGCGTTTTTGGTGTCCGAAGGAAGTCTTGGGGAAGTTTCAGAAAACGAACTGCAGCGGCAGTGCGCACTGAACGCTGAGCGTCAAGCAGAATGAGCAATTCCGGGTTCGGCTGCAAGTTCGGGCGGCAGTCTGGATTGAGAGTGCTGGGGTGGAGGCTCCGTCCCCCCGGGACATTCCACAATCTGGGTTCGGGAGCGATGCCCGATCCAAGGGTGATTGCAGGGCCGACCTCCAGCGTGTTACTCTCGGCCTGCCAGGAGGCCGAGAGCCCAAACTCCGCAGTTCCTCCCCGGGTTCCCTTTCATCTCCTCGTCCGTCCCACCCCGCTTCGAACATGTCTGCCGCTCCCGCATTTATCGTTCTGCACTCTGAAGACAACATTGCCGTGGCGGCCCAGAACTGTCCCAAAGGGACCAGCTTTGCTGCTGCCGGCCAGAACGTTGCGATCCGCGAGCCGATCGACCTGGGTCATAAGGTGGCAACCCGTGATATTCCTCGGGGGGCCCCCATCAAGAAGTTCGGACAGACGATTGGGTTTGCGACAACCGACATCTCCTCCGGCCATTGGGTCCACACCCACAACTGCGGGGCAGGGCCGCTGAGCCTTGATTACGCCCATGCAACCGAGATTCCTCCCGATCCAAAGCCCATTCACGGTCGTACCTTTCAGGGGTACCGACGGGCCGATGGCCGGGCCGCCACCCGCAACTACATTGGAGTCATCTCGACAGTCAATTGCTCGGCGTATACTTCCCGGCTCATTTCCCAGGCGATCACCCCGGAGCTTTTGGCCCGTTTCCCGAATGTCGACGGGGTTGTACCGATCGTCCATAAACATGGCTGCGCGATGCAATATGGCGGGCCTGATCACCTCCAGCTCAACCGCACGCTGGCGGGCTTTGCAAAGCATGCGAATATTGGGGCCTATTTGATTGTGGGTCTGGGATGTGAGACAGGTCAGGCCAGTTTTCTGGCGGAGAAAGAGGGATTGCACCAGATCGAGATCCCCGGACAGGATCCCGGAAAGTTGCCTCTGATCCTGAACATGCAGGAAGAGGGAGGCATCCGCAAGACCGTCAATCGCGGGGTGGCGATTCTCAAGGAGATGCTGCCAGAGGCCAACAAAGCGACCCGGACCGCGATTCCCGTATCGGAGATCATTCTCGGGACCAACTGCGGCGGCAGCGACGGAAACAGCGGTGTCACGGCCAATCCGGCGCTCGGATATGCCAGTGATTTGCTGGTGGCCCATGGTGCGGCGAGCGTGCTTGCCGAGACCACCGAGATCTACGGCGGAGAACATACCCTCACGCGCCGGGCAATCTCTCGTGCAGTCGGCGAGAAGCTGATCGAGAAGATCCGCTGGTGGGAGAAGTACACCGCCATGTTTGGAGCAGAGATCAACAATAATCCCTCTGTGGGAAACAAGAAGGGGGGCCTCACGACAATCTACGAAAAGTCGCTCGGGGCGATCGCCAAGGGGGGAACGACCGCCTTGCGAGGCGTGTTCGACTATGCCGAACCCATCACGGCCAAGGGATTTCTGATCATGGATACACCTGGCTATGACCCGACTTCAGTCACCGGGCTTGTGGCGGGAGGATGCAACATGGTCGTCTTCACGACGGGACGGGGAAGCTGCTTCGGCTGCAAACCAGTCCCGTCGATCAAGGTCGCGACCAACACCCCGATGTACAACCGGATGGTCGACGACATGGATATTAATGCTGGTGTGATTCTCGAAGGTGCGACGGTCGAAGAGGTGGGGCGTCAAATCTTCGAAAAGATTATCGCTGTGGCCAGTGGGGAGAAGACCAAGAGTGAGGCGCAGGGAGTGGGGGACGATGAATTCGCCCCTTGGGGGATCGGCCCGACCCTCTGAGGCCCTGCTCCAACTCGCTCATGAAAAGGGTGGATTTGAGGCGGGTAGTTTCGGGTTTTTAGATGCAACGGACGATATTTCAGTTGTAGATCGTTCCAAATCTTGAGAGTGACCAACTCTGGTGACCACCGGCGGATCTCTGTCGGTGGTCACTTTGCTTTTTGGGTGGCGGTCGAGGCGACTTCGGAACCGCTCTGGTCACCGAGTAGTCGCCCACACAGGCAGACCAACTCGGTCTCGGAGAGTATCGGGGCGAAGAAACCGATTGCACCAGCCTCACGGGCGGCCCATTCCAGAGGGGCGAGTTGACTTGTGGCAATTACCACCGGATGGGCTCCGCAATGGGAGAGCTGCAGTCGGTCGAGCAGACCGAGCAGTTCTATCGGCCAACCCGACCAGTCGAGCACGCAGACACTTGCGGGCATCCGCTGAGCGAGTGCTGTCAAATCACCTGGAGATCGGCAGGGACGGATCAGACATCTCGAATCGGCAAGCGACTTTTTCAGAATGGTTTCAAGTCGCGGTGTGCGCTCCAGCACAAGGATCGCAGGAGCAAGCTGAGCCTTGGTGTTCGCAGGGCTCGTGGCGCAGTGGGATTCAGTTGTCATCGAAGTGCGGGATTCTGGCAGCTGAATACAGTTCGGAACGAATCAGTCGAAACTCAAGCCGCTGCCAGCGGTGATCGCTGGCTCCTGTCCCCAGTTTGTAGTCGATGGGTTCAATTCGCCGACCAATCACGCACTGGTCGATGGCCAGGACCGGAACTGGCACGGGCCAAGTGTACGACCATCCCGACCCCGCGGCATCGTAGGCGTGACGGTAGCCTTGCGGGGGGGGCTGCAGTTGAGTCGCCTGACGGACAGCGTTGAAGTCCCCCACCACGAGATCGGGTTGAGTTTTGGTGATGATGGCATTGACCTTCCGCAGCAGCGGGTCACGGTGGGAGCGCAGTCCTGAGGGGAGATCGAGTGCCAGCAACCGCACCGATTCCCCGGTATCGGTCTCGAAGTCAACCAGCAAGCAGTCAGAGGATGGGAGCTGCAGTCGCTTGGTGTGCAGCAATGGAAAACGGGAGGCAATCAGCAGGCTGCCACTGGCAAAAGTGTGGGGAACTTCCCAGCCCCAACTGAGCAAAAGGGTGTTCAGGCTCTGCAGGTGAAGCGGCAAGTGATCGGGATGATTCGGTGTGTACTCCGCCAGGACCAGGATGTCCGGACGCTCGCGGTCGAGGGTTGCCAGCACATTGTCCCATCCACCCATACCATGCCAGACATTCCAGTCGAGCAGGCGAAACGGACTCGTCGGATGAGAATCGGAAACGGGAATTCGGGGACGCATCCAATGGTTGTCTCGCGCCAAAACGATGGCCAGAGGCCATAAGAGAAACAAACCTGCAGCAAGGCCGAGTCGCCGGTGTCGGGACACGACGGACAGGGCCAGCAGCACGAGTCCAACAGCTACGACAACAGGAGCAGGGAGATGAAAAAAACGCTCCCACCCGGCGTACTGGTCCCGATAAATCTGGCCGAGTGACCAGGCACACCAAAGCGGTACAAACAGCGTCCAACCTGGCCCCAGGAGTAGCCACCACAAGTGCCGGCGCTGGGCAGGCGGTGGGGGCCGACGCGTGAGCATCGGCCCCGTAACGTCTGCAATCATCTCTCGTCCCGGACTGCTCACGGTGCGGAGAGAGTGACGTTGGCCTTCGCCTCAACGGCCAGGATCGCGCCGGCATCTCCGTTTCCCTGGTCGACCTTCAGCAAGATCAGATTGCGTCCCTGCTTGAGTTCAACCGGCACCTTGTCCTGGGCAGGAGCGAGGGCTCGGGTGACCTTGTTGTCGTGCACTTTTTTGCCATTCACCCAAACCTGGACGCCGTCGTCCGAGCCAATATGCAGTGTTGCCGATTGGGCCGATGCTGATTCCGCCACGACGGCGAAATAATACAAGACATTGTCCGCTGGCATCTGCACCGCTCCGGACAGCTGTCGGATGTCCAGCTGAGGAACTCCTGCGGTCCCCACTTTGGCGTCGACCCGCCGCCAGCCGATCTGCTTCATGCCAAACGTGGCGTGCCTGGCACTGAAATCGGGAGCGGAGGAAGTTGTTTCTGGTCCGAAGTCCTGGCTGCGTTGCTCGGGCCGAACGTTGGGGAAGGGGCCCAGCACCTGGAATGATGACGCGGGCACAATCGATTCCTGAAGATTGGCCAGATAGGCCAGCAAGTCGGCTGCATCTTGTGCTGTGACACTCTGCAGTACGAGTTCTGGCATGAGTGACTTGTCCTGCTTGACCAGCTCAACCACCTTCTCGCGGGGCAGGTCGATCAGGTTCCCCTCGATACTCTTCAGCAGCACATGCTGGTCATTGGCCTCCTTGAGAAACCCAGCGAACACCTTGCCACTGTCTGTCTCCACCACATAGGGATAGTACTCCGGCGCGATGCCCGCGCTGGGATTCATGATGGTTTCCAGCAGAGCTTTTCTCTCGTACTTGCGGCCAATCTGGCTTAATTCGGGACCAATGTCAGCACCCTGCCCCTTCACCCGATGACACTTGCTGCAGGCTGCGGCACCACTGCGGGCGAATACTGCTGCGCCCCGCTCGATGTTGCCGTCGAGCTTCAGAATATCGTCTGCCTTGAACTGTTGGCCGAGCGTTTTGGGACGCTGGTCGGACGGAATGTGCTTTTCAAACAGCAACCGGACATTGACGTCGGGATGATCGACGGCAGCTGCGATGGCCCGCTTCGCCTGCGGTTGAGGCAGCTTCCCGGTATCGAGTGACCGCAGAAGGAACACTGCCCCATCACTGGACTGCATCAGTCCATCGACCAGTTGGTCTCGAATAGAGGGTGTAACTCCCGAATCAGAGGCCAGCAATTTGGCTGCCGACACGGTATCTCGGATCGCAATGAGGCCATCCAATGCTCCTGTCCGCAGCGTTTCCGAGGCCGCAGGATTCGCTATCAAAAGCTGGGCCTCGGCGGCCCCGGCCTTTTCAATCTGCAGCCGCGATGCGACGCCTATCGCGGCAAGCCGACTGGCTTCGGGCGCCTCAGGGTCTCCAATGATGTCAACGATCTGTTCGCCCAGCGACGTCAGGGCGGCTTCTCCAATCACTGCCAGGGTGGCTGGAACGAGTTCGGGAGTCTTCAGCGATTCCTCGAGGGCCTTTCGCAGCTCGGGAGTCTCTCGCAGACCTTTCCAGGACCCAGGGAGGTTCCGCTGCAGTGAAGCCAGTGCGAGCCGTTGGGTGGCCACGGGAGTCGTCCCGCCCAACACCTTCAGGACCTCTTTTCCGGCATCACCACTCGCCAGACTGGAGAGTGCTGCCAGAATTGCATCAGCCGACTTCTCATTGATCCCATTCGCTGACAGCTTGCTGGCGAGGTACTTCGACGCATCCTCGGGACGCAGAATACGGGCGATGTCGATGAGCCTCGGAGTGATGTCGCCCGTCGCCTGCTCCACGACCTTCTGAAAGACCTCGGTTTGTCGGGACCGGGAGGCGATCCCGAGCGTTTCGAGCAGGTAACGGTCGGCACCATCGTAACGAGCCCAGGCCTTGAGGATCGCCTGTGTTGCCTTGGGAGAGGGGGAGGCTCCTGCCGCCAAGACAGCTTCCTTGAAGACTTCGCCATCGGGGTCATTCACCAGCGGCAGAAGCTCCTCCAGGGATGCCTCGCCATGGCGCCGAAGAATTCGAACAGCCAAGGCACGGAAGGCGGGATCCGTCGAGGCAAGTTCACGCCGGACCACAGAGCGACCTTCAACTCCAATCCGGTCAAGCAGCCACAGGGCACGGGCCTTGAGAGTACGGTCAGACCCCGACGCAAGCTGGGTCAAACCGGAGACTGCGTCAGAACCGCTCTGCAGCAACCGCTCGCGGGCGTGCCACAATGTCGCGTGGTTAGGACTTACCAGAGCGGCCAGTGCGTCGGCATCGCTGGTGTACGGACCGGGCTTGTGCTGCCTAAGCAGCTTCTTTCCCTTGGGCACAATCCGGTAGATGCGACCTCGCTCAGGGTCGTTGTAGGCATGGCCACCCACCCCACCGTCGTACCAGTCGGTCACATAGATTGACCCGTCAGGGGCGACGCACGGATCGACCGGACGAAAGTACGGATCGGTATTGGTAACGATGTTCTGGATCCCCGCGGTGAAGCCAACGCCACGCATCCGTTGCGGTGTGTAGCTCCGGATCTCGCGTGGACCGGCGTCGCAATGGATGATCTGGTTCTGGTACTTCGGCCCAAACGCGTTCCCCTCGTAAAATGTCATGCCGCAGGGAGAACCAAAACCTGTGATCAATACGTAGGGGACAAACCCTGGCTTGTCGGCTCGCCAGTGATGGATCGGATCGAAGCTCCCATCGGGATTGCGGATGTTCTCGGGGCCGCCGAACCAGCCGTAATTCCCTCCTTCCAGAATCCAGCAGATGCGGACCGACTTCAGTCCGTCATTGTCGTTGTCGCTGCACCAGACGTTACCGAAAGAGTCAACGGCGAGTTCGACGGGGTTGCGGAAATTGACCGCAAAGTCTTCGAGCTGGGTTCCGTCGGCTTCGCAGCGGATCATGCCCCCCCACTGGAATTTTATGTGTCGGCCGTCGGGGCCGGTCACGTCGTAACCGGTGTCCCCATTGGTCATATAGAGCTTGTGGTCGGGGCCAAAGACCTGGCTGTGTGTGCCATGGTCATGATTTTTGCCACCGAATCCGGTCAGCAGGGTGGTTCGAGGACCATCAGCTTTCAGGTCGCCATTTTTGTCTTCATAGACATACAGATTGGGGGACTCGGGGACGTAGACCCTGGACCCGGCGACGCAGACGCCCATTGCGGCGTTGAGATCGCTGGCAAAGACAGTCACGGTGTCGGCCTTGCCGTCACCATTGACGTCCTCGAGGACCTTGATCTTGTCGTCGGGAGGATTCCCAACGTTACGGCGGTACTTGGTCCCTTCCGTCACCCAAACGCGGCCCTGAGTATCGACGTCGATTGCAATGGGGTTGGAAATCATCGGTTCCGACGCGAAGACCTGAACTTCAAATTCGTCGGCGGTAACAAATGAGGCCAAGGTCTCGGTGACTGGTTTTTGAGCCAGCGCGGCCGAAGAACCAATTCCGGTGAGTGCCAGTGCCAAGGCCAGCGACCGGGACGGGGACGCAGCGAGCAGCCGTAGAACGGGATGCATTCCGTACACTCCAGGCGAGTCGATGAAGCGGATTCGGTCGGGGGGCTGAAGGAAAGATCCCAGCGGGAGGTGTTCTTGCGCCGCATGTCTTTCTCGAAACCCATTCCCGGATTCTACCTCATCCATCGAGCCGGGTTAAGGACAGGCCAACCCGATGATCTGGGGATGACAAACATCAGAACGAGAGGGAGAAGCACGGCTGCCATCTCAGACTTCGCAGTACCTTTGGCCAATGAGCACCATGGGGGAGTGTTCTCCTGATTTCAACTCAGAAATTGAGTTTCGTCTGCGGTTGGGGCTCGCGCAGGATTGGAACGGGATTCGATTCTGCGGATCATTGATCGCTTCAAATGCCTGGGTTTGGATCAATTTCCTGGAAGTCAAAAGTTACCGGGCTAGGATTCGAACCTAGACGAGCAGGACCAAAACCTGCTGTGCTACCGTTACACTACCCGGTATCGCTGATCATTCGATCCCAGAATCGGGCGCGAAGATCCAATTACTCCCTCAATGACATCCTCAGAAGTCTAGCGGTTCGGAAAATTCTGGCAAGCCCGGATCGTTGAGTTCTTTGCGAGGTTCGATCCAACCTGGTTTTCAAGACAATTCTGATTAGCCGGAATTCGCAGCAGAGGTCTCCCCGGTCTTACCAGCCAGCAGGCCCTCCCTTGCATACTGAGCGGGAATTCCCCCCAGATTCCGATGGGCGATGAGTTCGGCCACGATGCTGACGGCGATCTCTGGGACGGTTTGCGACCCAATCTCGAAGCCCAGGGGAGCATGAACCCTCCGCAGGGCGTCGGCTGGGATTCCCTCATTGAGGAGGTCGTCGAAGATCAGTTTGATTTTCCGTTTGCTACCGATCATGCCCACGTAGCGGGCCGGTGTCTCGGCGAGGTGATACAACGCCTCTTCGTCATGGTTATGTCCGCGGGTCACGATCAGGCAGTACGTATTCGCATCGACTTCCAGCCCCGACAGTGCCTGGTCGACTGGGCCGACAATCAGCCTTTTCGCCCCGGGAAAACGCCCGCTGTTACAGTATTCTTCACGATCATCGACCACCCAGACATCGAAATCTACCTCCGACGCCAACTGGGCTACCTTCTGGCCAACGTGCCCTGCGCCGACGATGATCAGCCGGCATCGGCGGAGAAATGGCAGGTACGACACACCAGCCTCCACATAGGGGCGGGGACGCGACGCGAGAGGTCGCAGGGCTGTTCGGACCCCCGTGGGGAGTGGCGATATGGCCCGGCTGGCAATGATTTCGCCCGTGTCATCCAGCAGATGGCGATCACCGGCAATTCCTCCTCCGGCTCGTTCCGGTTCGAGAATCACGGCTTCGGTCACGGGAGCCCCGGCCGATAACAATCGATGCAGTGTCTGGTAATAGGAATCGTCGGTCCCGGGCCGCAGCGGGTCGACCAGCATCTTCATCCGTCCACCGCAGATCAGTCCATCATCCCAGCCATAATTGTCGTCGAGCTGGAATGTCAGCAATTCAGTCTGTCCCTCGTCGAGAAGTCGCAGGGCCCGGCGCTTGACCTCGGCCTCAACGCAGCCTCCGCCCAGTGTTCCGGATTGCGAACCGTCGGAAAAGACCAGCATCGTGGCTCCCGCCTTTTGAGGGGTGGATCCACGGGTCTCCACGAGGGCTGTGTAGGCCACGCGTTGACCAGAGATCAAGGCTTGTGAAAGGGATTCAAGAATGTTCCGCATGGTTGCCTCGCCGCAGCCTTAGATTCCCACCTCGGAAACCACTCCGGCCGAACTTTGATGCTAATCTTCCGTCACCGGAACCGCCAATGAGGTTGGCTTGGGTGGTCTCGCCTTGGGAGTCGCCGCCAAGCTTTTGTGTCATCGGCTCGCGAATCCCGACTGAATGCTGCCCACTTCGGCAGAAGTCTTTGGACATGTGAGATGGTTTGGTCGGATTGGGGTGGAACAACATGGTGCGCGTGAAAATCTGTGGCATTCGGTCACAAGAAGAGGCAGACATCGCTGTCGCCGCTGGAGCCGACGCGATCGGTATGCTGGTCGGGCAGGTCCATGCATCGCCCGACTTCATCAGTCCCGATCGGGCCCGGGAAATCTGTGGGGCCCTGGGGCCGTTTGTCGTCCCTGTTCTGGTCACCCATCTCACGGATTCGGATGAGATCGTGGAACTGGCACAGCAGGTGCCCACCTGGGCAGTGCAATTGCACAGCGACCTTTCGGGCACGGTACTGCGTCAGCTTCGCCGGAGGCTGACATCTCGAAAGCTGCTGGGAAAAATCAGTGTGGAAGGCCCCGATTCAGTAGGCCGGGCCGTAGAAGTTGCCCAATTCGTCGACGCTCTGTTGCTGGACAGTTGTGATCGAGTGACCAACCGCATGGGAGGGACGGGGTTGGTGCATGACTGGAATCTCTCGGCTCAAATTGCTCGTCAATCCCAAGTGCCTGTGATCCTCGCGGGAGGTTTGAACGCTGCCAATGTAAGCGAGGCCATTCAACTGGTCCGACCTTGGGGCGTCGATGTGAATACGGGTGTCAAAGGGGAGGAGGGGGAGAAGTCCGCGACGCGGTGTCGGCAGTTCGTGTGCAATGTGCGAAAGGTTTGCGACCACGCCTGACCTTCTTTGGAAATTGCGAACTAAGCTGAGGCGGAGATTGCAGTTCGCGCGTGGCGGCTTCGGCTAGGGACCTTTTTCGGTCAGCAGATCCAAGTTCGCATCCATCCAGACAAATCGCTGATGGAACCAGGACTTCAGGTTCCTGATCAGATCAGGATAGGTACGAGCATACGGTCGGGGGTTGGGCCAGACATACTTGCCGAGTGTAGGCCAACGCTGAAAATTCCGCTTTTGAGCGGCATCGAGCGTTTGGGCGGTCTCGTCAATCAGTCGGAAGAGCGCCGCCTCGCTCAAGATATCTTTTCGCAGCGTCAGATAGCGCTCTCGCAGGCGAGTGCGAAATGCCGGATCTTCGAACAGTCGATCCCACCAGAACGGAATTCCAGAACCGCGACGCGGATCGTCTGGAAACAGCATCCAACCGTCGCTCTTCCATACTCCTCCGTAAGAGGCGTTCCCTGTGCTGAGATCAAGGTCCCAGACCGGTCCCAGTTTCAGCCGGCCGTCCCCTGTACGATGCAGAAAGGTACTCAGAAAATAGGCGTCAACGTTTTTGAACAGTTCGTTGAGCAGGAAGTAGTCGATGAACGAGTCGCTGTCGATGAAATTGGCGTAGCCGTGCTGCGGGTCGTGGAAATCGCGGCGAGAAAGCCGTTCTTCAAACTGGCTGAAGTCATGTTGGATCCACGCTCGTTGAGCCTCATTCAACCGGCTTCCCCGAGGTGAGACAAATCCCAGGACGCTGCCAAAATCACTCGTGAAATATGTCTCGGGGCCACCAACGCGGTCAACTTTCAGCACATAGCCGCCACCAATCTGGCCTGAATCGCCCGTCCGCAGTCGAGGCACATCGACTCGATCCTTACCCCGCTTGATGCTCTCGACAAGCAGATAAACCCCAACGTACTGTCCTTCCAGATCCCCTTCACGTTCGCGGACGAAGGCCTCGGCGAACCGTGTGCGGGGCGCATATTGCCCCATCCGCCGACTCAACTCGTAGGCGATGTGGTTCCGCATCAGAGTCTTGTCGGAATAGGGCCCATAGAAAATCCAGTCGGTTTCCTTCGGTAGGCCCAGAAGTCCGACCGATTGCTCTTCGCCATCCTCCCCAAGGGTCTCGAGCGCATAGGACTTCTTGTCAAACATCTGGGACGAAGACCCACGGACCTCGATCCTGATTGAGGTCCGCTGGGTGGGGGCGTCGGTCAGGGCATTGAACTTGCCAGGACCGCGGTCGATGACAATCAAATTCGCACGAATCTTGGGCTCATTGGGGATGGGCTGGGCACCTGGGTCAATGATCACAAGGGGGAGTGCCGAGGATCCTTCGAACCGGAATGGCTCCGTGGCGATGAGTGCAGAGGGTACCATCCAGACAATCGACAGCAGAAGTCCAGAAGTTCGCATGGGAATGAATGGGGATCAGCGGTTATCGGCGGACTTGGTCAGGGCTTCTCTGGCTTCGGTGGTAGTCAAGGCTTTCAGCGCCTGTCGGGCGGCACGGCGGACCGGATAGGCGGTGTCAGAGAGTGATGCGATCAGCAGATCCTGGTTTGCGGGCCCCATCATTGCCAAAGCAGTCACCGCGTAGAGTCGTTGACGCGGAAGTGCGCTGTGCAAGGCCTTCGACAGAGGTTCGATGGCGGGATTTCCGATGGCTCCCAAGACTTGCGTTACTTTCATCGCCGCCAAGCCATCTCCTTTTTCGAGCACCTTCATCAAGGGCTCCACAGCCTCAGCGCCCCGCCGTACCAGTTGTCCCACCGCTGGAGAGGGTGGGCCAAATCCGTTGCTCTGCAACATCTCTTCGATGAGAGTCTCAATACTCTGATTGGCTCCCGGGGCAACCGGGACGGTGTTCATTTCAGCCACCCAGCGGAGGGCCTGGTTTGTTTCCTGCGTCGCTTGCTGAAACACAGGAGCAACCTTTGGCCCGGAGGTTGGATCGATTCGTACCAGTGCAATCCCGGCCATCAGTCGCGTCCGTAGATCTTCGCTGTCAATTGCCTCGGACAAGGCTCCCTTGACCTGTGGTCCCATAGCGACCAGAGCCAGAGACGGGTCGAACGAAAGACGACTCAGGCGACCTCCTCCGAAGAAGTACTCCCGGGGATCAGGATTGAGTGTCGAAAGAACTTGAATGAGGTCGCGGGCAAGAGGTTGACTGGTGACACCCAGTTGGCCGATGGCCCAGACTGTCTGCTGCCGGACTTCTGGGCTCGAATTGCGGAGCCCTTCGGCAAGAAACTTCTGTACCTGGGGGAATGACCTTGGGTTCTGTTTCGAAATCGCGAAGCTGATCCCAATCTTCTGGAGGGGAGTGGCCATGTTTAGTGCTTTCTGCAGTTGTGCGGTGATGTCGTCCCCCTTGAGCGCGGCGAGGGCATGGCTAATCTGGCAACGCACGACCGGATCGTCGTGTCCGAGTTGTTTAAGCAATTGGGGAAGTGCGGGACTGGCGTCGGTACCAATTGATTCGAGTGACTGCGCGGCGTCGGACGCCGTTTCGTCATCCGCTTCCAGTGCGGCGATGAGAATGGGAAGGGCTTGGTCACGATGACTCATCGGATCAATTCGATACAGCGCCGAGGCGGCTCCCACCCGGACCAGTCCATTCTCGCTTTCGAGACCCTTCTGCAAGTCAGGGACGATCGATGGACCGATTTTCCCAAGGACTTCGGCGATGGTTTGCCGAATGCCGGTCACCTCGGGAGTTTCGAATAAGACATCCATCTGCTCACAGCGAAGAGCTTCGAGCAAAGCCGGCGCCGCCTTGGCGGCGTCTGGCCCCATCTCAGCAATTTTGCCAATCGCCGTGAGGCGGGCGAATGGGTTGGCTGCCGTGATCGGAGGAATAAGGGGTATGACATCTGCCGAGTCCTGGCCGATTGCCCGGCCAAACACTCCGCCCATCAACAGTCCCAGTGTTAGAAGACCACGCAGTAGTGCGTGAGAGATGGTCTGCATTGAAATCCTCACACGAACGGGAAATGTGAAGAAATCTTAACAAACGGTTTATAGTACCACAACCAGATGCAGGAGTATCAGATAGACCGCGTCGGAGTTACTGCGGCCGCGGATTCTGTTCGGTCAACTGCCGCAGAAACTCACGCGGATCGCAGGGGGGAGCGACGTCGGGGCCATCCGACGCCATCTCTGGCGGCAGGGTGGCCGGCGGGGGCCGCCGCGGGGTACGCGACAGTCGATATCGGGCAATTTGCAATCCAATCCAGCCGCACGCGATCACAGCGAGGACCCAGGGCCACCATCCCGGTGAATGAGGGCCAGACATGGAGTGGCTCCGTCCAGTGACACGGGTCCAAAGGTAGCCAATCAGCATGGGGGCCGAATGCTGTCCATGAGCAGTCGCATAGGTATAGCGTTTGAAGAAATACGCTGCCAAACGCACCCTTTCACGAACTTCGGTCCCCTGCGGAAATCCCTCGGGAAGAGCACTCACAACAATTCGGTAGGGGTTGGTGCGACCCGCTTCGTCAGTGAACAGCCAACCTTCATAGAGTTGATCGAATCCATCTTCGTTGGGTCCCGCTTCCAGCGATTCCACCCGACGCAGTTCTCCCTCGATCCAGATCACCTCACCCCGATGCGCGGCCGAATCATTCATCAGGCTGAGAAAGGGGAGATCCCGTCGAGCCGCTGCCGCCAGATCGCGGGGGTTGGCGGCTCGGGCCGTCGAGAGCATCGCGAAGTAGGCGGAACGTTCCGTTGCCCGCACCCCCACCCGGCTCTCTTCGACCGCATCAAGATATTCCGCCGGGATCCTGAGCGAAAGCTGTGAGGGTTGGTGCTGTTCCCGCAAGTCTGCCCGCGACTCGCGTGCGTCAGGATTGGCAACAATCCTGACCTCGCCCGGAGCCAGAACATCTGGAGTTGGCACGGTACTCGAGGAAGGATGGTGGTCGACCGCCAAATGGTTGGGCGCAAGCCACCTCCAGTTTTCTGGCTTTCTGGCTTCGCTGATGGCGATCAACACAACAGCCAGTGACAGAATCGCCGCCATGATTCGTCGACGATCACGGACGGGATCGTAGGGACGACGGCGGGAATCAGAATCGCTGGGCATGGCACCGGCTTCCGCAGCAGCGCGGGGCGAACGGCTCAGTTCGCAGGGACAGTTTCACGCAGCCTCTGACGCACGATCTCAACCATCAGTGGATGCAATCCCAGGTGGGGACAGAGTTCGAATCGCACCTTCGGGAACTCGGCGGAGAGTTCTGTCCTGTAGGCTTCCAGATCCTCGACGACATGAGCGCCCGCTGAAAGGAAGTAGGGCAACATGCGGACGGTTGTGGCTCCACGGGCGACACAGCGACGTCCACCCGTTGGAATGTCGGGAATCGCTAATTCTAGATAGCTGGTTTCGATGATGTCGAACTCGGGATCATTCGTCAAAAGCGCTGCCAGACGGACCAGGTCGGCATTCGCCTCGGGACGCCGGCTGCCGTGTGCGATCAACAGTACGGCGGACCGCTCACCGAGGTCACTCGATCGTGTGGAAGTGGACAGCTCGGTCATGGGTGCCGTTTCGAAAGTTGGGTGAAAACCGGAAAAATCAGCTGGTGCTTTTGGAATTTCCCCCTGAGCTCAGCCAGCGATCACCGGAAGTGCCAACAGATTGTTCTGGGCGATGGCCGGTTCCTGGGTCTCCGGAGCCAGAACCATGTCGACCAAGAAATACAGGAACTGCCTCAAGGCCAGCGGCTCAACTGCATCAGCCAACGCCTCGGCTCGTGCCCGCGATTTTTCAACCAGTGCCTCAGCCTTTGAGAAGACATCACATTCGTCAAACACACGACGCAGTCGACCTAGTCGCAGCGCGGCAGGGCCCGTGCCTCGGATGATCGACAGCAGGTCCTCCCGCTGACTGGCATTGGCCGCTTCGAAGGCGAGGGCAAGAAGCACGGTCGGGCGAACCGCCTCGGCGTCCTGACCCGCAACCAGCTTGTTGTGATTATCCCCCTCCCAGTCATGGAGATCGTTGAGAATCTGGAAGCCCACCCCCAAATGTCTGCAAAACGCAGGAATCATTTCTTCCCAGGCGTCGGCCGGACCTGCCAGTCGCAGGCCAGCGAACAATGCCGCCTCAAACGCAGGGGACGTCTTGAGGGCATAAATCTGCAGCGCGTCGATCGGTTTGAGTGCCCTGTCCGGCGCACTATTCCACGCCATTTCGGCCCCCTGGCCATCACAGAGACGCAGGTGGGCTGAGGCCATGCGATCGGTAATGTCGGCAGCCGCTTCGGCTCCAATCTCAGAGCGGGCGTTCGAGACCAGGCGGTAACCGAGTCCTATCAGGTGGTCTCCCATGTTGATTGCCGGGCCAATTCCATGCCTGCGATGCAGGGTGGCCGAGCCATAGCGGAACTTGTCGTCGTCCTGGATATCATCGTGGACCAGGGACGCTTTGTGGAACGCCTCAATCGCCATCGCGACACGAAGAACACTGTCGGGAAAATTGGGGGCTCGGTCACCGGCCCCGGCGGCGGCGGCTTTTCCCCCCTGTGCCGCGTCGTAGGCCGCGAGCGTGATGAAGGGGCGAAAACGCTTCCCACCATGGGCCAGCCAGTCGTAAGAAACTGATTCAGTCAGGGCCAGAGGCGATTCGAGATCAGCTGGAGTTCCCCGGCTACGGATCCTGGGAAGAAGCCGGTCAAAATCGCGATCGAACAGCTCGTTGGCCGCTCGCATCAAAGGCACGAAGCTAACGGTCGGACCGGACGGCAACTCTTCATATTTCTCAAGCACGTCCCAAACCCATGCCTCGTCCAAAGACGTGTTCTTACAGTCTCCCGAATGCAGCGGCACGGCATAGGACGGAACACCCGCGATCAACACCTTGTCGATCGCCTTCTCGAGCACATTCAGGCAAGATACTCCAAGAATTGCGTCGATGTGTCCCGACACGATGATCTTCAGGACGATGGGGGACCCTTCCGCAACCAGCACCTTGTAACCCAACTGTTCCGCTCGCACCTTGTAGTCGGCTATCGAACAGGCTCCGCACTTCTCGCAGTCCAGACCAAACTCGTCATAGTCAGCGGGGCACCCCTCGGCGTGCTTGAGGCAGTGCGGCAACAACAGCATTCGGCGATGGAATGGAATCGCGAGGAACTGCTGCTTCCAAAAGAAATTCCCAATCAAAACCATGGTGAAGCCGAGGAACTTCTCAGGCTGCTGAAGACGATTCAGCAGGTCGCGGCCAAACCCTTCCAGTTGGTTTTTGGTGAACGGCTTGGAGCGATCCAGACCGCGGGCGTAGTCTTCGGCGGCCCGCTTGATGGCCTCGCGTTGTTCGAGAGTATCAGGGACGGCCTTGAGATGGCTGGTGCTGCGGCGGCCTCCTGCGGAGCGCGTGGCCGCGGCGGAGATATCAATCTTAGAAGTTGTCGCAGGAGCCGCGTCGGACCCGCCGGGCAAATCCAGAACGTCGGCAGCGGCGTGATGATGGTCGCTCGAAGACATCGACAGGCTCACTCCATGTTGGCTGGGAACGTGGTGCTTCGGGATTCCTTGGAGTGCATCCCAGAGGACACCTCTCCGTCGTTTCTCGAAACCTCGTCTCTCTCCCGGGGGAACTCCCAAACATCTCGATCGGGCCGCTCACACCCCGAAACCCTCCCCCTCGTTCAGGATGGGACATGCTGCTCGACCAGCCAGTCACAACCACGACGCAAGGCCGCAACGCCGAACACCAAAGGGTAGAGTTTCTCGAAGTACCAAAGCTTAGCGAAGTACAGGCCGATTGGCGACGGACTGCGCCAGTCCTCCCGGTCAACGGCAGCGGTCAGCCAGGCGAGTGCACGGTTGATTTTCTCCACGGGGATCTCTGCTTCGGGGGGGAGGGAACAGAGCGATTCCACCGCCCAGGAGGTTTCTTCCATCGATGAGGGCGTTCCTGCCCCCCCTCCAAAGCCGCCATCAAGATTCTGGTTGTTCAGAAGCCAAGAGATTCCCCGCCACGACATGTCGGACTTCCAGACCTCGAGGTCCCGTAGTGCCAGCAGCACCCGCGATGTCCCGTAGGTCGGATTTTCGTCCCCGGATGCTTCTTGATTGCCAAACCATAAGGGAAGCCAGGCTCCGTCGGAACGTTGCACGCGGGTCAGGTACGCCAGACCACGTTCCCGGGCTTCTTGAAATCGGTGGCTCCAGAGAGTCCCCGCGGTGTTCGTCTCTTGCGGAAATCTGGTCCGGCGAACGCGTTCCAGCGCCCGCAGGGCGTGGGCCGTCAGGTCGGCAGCGCTACGATCGAATGGGAGCAGGCCCCATCCCCGACAAAAGGTTGGCCAGCCGCCGTCCCGGTTCTGCAAGTCGAGCAGCCACTGGCAGCCGAGCAAGAGTGCCTCAGACGCGGACGGACTGCCTCCCAGATGCTCCAACTGCATCAGTGCCAGCAGGGCCCCCGGGGTGTCATCCGCATCGGGTACCCCTCCTGTCAGGTTGGTCCATGCCCAGCCTCCGGGGGCTGCATTCGTGTAGGGATGAGTCTCACGCCATTGTTGACTCAAGATCCAGCTCTGAAGCTGGGGAATCAGCGTCCGCGGCAGGTCTGGCCCAAGGGCGTGGATTGCGAGAGAGGTTCCCCAGGTGGCAAGGTTTGTATCGATCGGCCAACTGCCATCGGAACGAACCGAGTCTTGCAGGAAGCGGACTGCGGACCGCACCACGGGATGCCCGGGTTGATTCATCGCGGCGAGGCTCATCGCCACGAAACTGGTGAGGGGCGTGGCTTCGAGATAGCCCCCGGAGGCGGGCTGGATTTTTTGCAGCACCCTCAGACTGGGGGCTCGTGCCATATTTCGCAGCCAACGCACGGGGAGAAACCAAGGAACCCCCTGATGATGGCGTACCTGGCCAATTGCAATCAGGGCCGGTAGTGCGTAACTGACCACTGGCAGACGCAGGAACCTGTAAAGGTTCGCAGGGAGGCAGGCCAGCTCAAATGGCAGCCGGGGGATCTCACTCCAGGGGACGAGGCCAGCCAAAGCACAGTGGGTGAGAATCGGGATCGAAAACGTCCGATCCTTGCCGTAGCGTGCCAGCAGTGCGGGACGTCCTCCTGCCGCCTGCACGTAGGCTTGTGCCCGGCGCCGTGCCACCTCCTCATGAGCGCCCCGCAATTCTCCGCATACCACCAGCGTGGCGTGGACAAGCATCGTTGTCGAGATGTTGCTGTGGCTGCGAATGGTGTCTCCCCAGCCGCCGTCCGGGTTCTGGTGCGCCAGTAGCCAATGCACCCCGTCAGAAATCAACCGGGGGAAGCGCTCCGCGGAATGGCACTCCACTTGTCTCAGGGCCATTACCGCGGTGGCCGTGGACAAAGCCGAACTAGATAGCTCTCCCACCCAGTGGCCTTCGGTCGACAACTCTGCGAGCAATGCCGTACAGAGCCTTGCGTAAGAATTACGGCAGTCGGACAGGCGGGACATCACGAGGACTGGCTGTAAGAGAATTTGAGTGCCAGTTGGGGGGGAGGCGGAAGGGGGGAAGGCGACAGTCGAGTCGACTTGATTATTCCGATTCCACTGCACGGGACCATTGGGCAACGCGTCTGGAGTTCATCATTTCATCACCACCAGAATTCTCAGCCACCTGTCCGGGAGCACTTCCGCCGTGTGGGATTTAAGACAGGACAAATTCCGGATGAAGGAGCAGCGATCGGGAAAAAACAAAGCGAAGAGTCCGGAAATCCCCAGACTCTTCGCTTCTCGATCGACACTTCTGATTTCCGGTCAAACGGCCCCGAATTCCGTTTCCAAACCGTGAAGATTTCGGAGTGAGAAACACCCACGGGCTTCCGTGAGATTGATGTTTCAAGGGAGCCGCTGCGTTTCAGCCAGGCGCGCCGGGACTCAGAAACCAGACTGGGGCGAACTACTTCGCCATGTCCTTGAGAGCCTTGAGGGGAACCACACGGACCTTCTTGCTGGCGGGCTTGGCGGGACGGTCAACCAGTTTCTTGGTGAAGGGGTCGAGGACACCCTTCTTGGCGGGCTGGGCGGGGCGAACCCGAATGCTGATCTTTACGAGACCCGGAATCTGGATGACGCCAGGACCCTTCTTTCCAATGTTCTTCGCGACGAGTTCGGCGACAGCATCCAGAACCTTGACCACATCCTTCTTCGCCACCTCGGTCGATTCCGAGATGCTCTTCAGAAATTCGGACTTGCTGATTGACTTGGGCTTGGCGGCGGCCATCTTTCACCTCCTGAATGTGAGCCTGTGTGCCTGTTTTCTGGCCCTTTGCGGGGCGTCTGGGGGAGAGTAAATCGGCTGCGTCAGCGATTGTCAATGATTTCAAACGGTTTTCTTTGCCGATTTTTCTGCGAATTATTCTGGTTTTTGACCACGCGGATCTCTTGTGTCACAATCGGCTTTCTGCTTCCCCTGTGCCCTTCGCCACTTTTTTTCGTCCATGTCCACTACGAATCTGTGTCCGTTGATTCCCCAGTGGAAGCACCCGCCGTTCCGTCCTGCCCAGTGCCGGCGCTTTGGAATTGGCCTGGGGCTCTACCTTGGAACTCTGGCAGGTCTACTCCAGAATTCGTATGTGCGGGCCGATTGGCTCGACCTTTGGCTCGCAAGTGGACGGGTTGCTCCCGCTGTCGAACAAGCCCGGCGCCTCCCCGATCCGCAGGACGCCACTTCAGCGCTGCGCCGCATTGCGGCACACCAGCGGGCCAATGGTCAAGTCGACGCAGCCGATCGTACGCTGCAGTACATTCCCGATCGTCTTGAACGCAATCGGGAACGCGAACGAGGTGTTCGCCGCAGGCCTGAAAAACTCAGGCCAGGCTCGGGGGACGGCAGTCCCTCCGGAACTCTGGGCGGAGCCAGTGTCGCCGACTTTACCGAGTTGATCGATCTCATCACCAGCACCGTGTCTCCCTCTTCCTGGGAGGCGTTGGGGGGAGTCGGCAGCGCGCGGCCCTTTGTTTCGGGGATATTCGTTGACCCCCGCGGTGTGCTGCAAAGCAGGACGGAGCGAATTGCGGAGTTTCCATCGCAGGATTTCCTGTATCCTGCACGTGCCCGTACTTCCGATGGGGTCACTCGGGCAACCAGTCTGCGGGTTATCTCACTGCGACGACTGGAACAGTCGCTGGCGAACCGCCTTGACAATGGCCTGCTTCCGACCGACGACATGCGCCATCTCGCGGGAATGATCCGTCTGGAAGCCCTCGTGTTGCAGACAGACGATCGCGACATCCTGCTGCTGGGCCCCGCCACGGGTTGGCAATACAACTCTGATGGCTGTGCCATCTCGACAACGCACCAGTCACCAACTCTGGTCCTGGATGACCTGTTACTGCTGCTGCAGGCGGCGCGAGGCGACCATCGTCCCGGGGTCTTCGGCTGTTCGATCAACACCCGTGACTCGAATCTGGCCGATTTACGAGATTTTGTTGAGCAATCGAACCGGAATGGGCCCCTCGCACCCGGTCAGCTTCAACGATGGTTGCGGGAATTGCAGCGGCGTCTGGGGCGCCAGGATGTTGTGATTCAGGGGATTCCTGCCGACAGTCGGGTTGCTCAGGTGTTGGTGGCTGCCGACTACAGGATGAAACTGATCGGTGTGGGACAATTGGATGGCGGAGCCCGAATCCCGGATTACTTCAAGTTGCTGAAACGGGCACGTCTGGCTGGGGGGGCGCCGCTGGAGGCCCTGCGATGGTGGCTCACAATGGGTGACCGACAGATCATCCGTAATCCGGACCGTACGGTCTTTCAGTGGCAGGGCCCCGCTGTACTCGCCCAATCTGAGAACCAGTTTATTGCAGCACGTGGTCAGAGAATTCCGACTGGGTTCGCCGAGTCGGTCAATCAGGAATTCGCCGAAAATCTCACCCGACACTTCGACGAATTGGCTCGGCGCGAGGTGATCTTCGGCGATCTGCGGAATGTCTTCGATTTGGCTCTGGCCACGACAGTGATGCAAACCGAGGACTGGTGGAGCCGGTGTGAATGGGACGGAGGGCTGCTGCGGCAGCCCGGAAATTATTCGCTTGAGGTCTTTCCCGTTCCCAAGGAGGTCGAGTCAGTGGTAGCTCACCGGATTTACAACCAGCGACAGATCGTGGTGCAGGTGGCAGGCGGCGTGCAGGTTGATCTCCCCGCAGTGCTGAACACGGCGCGTGAAGAATCCACGAACTTTCCAATCCCCCAACTTCCTGAAGAGCTTGAAAGCACAGACTCCTGGTGGTGGGATCCGCCGGCCCGATAGTCTGCTGTCAGCCTGGAGCGGCATCAGCCCGCCGGCAATCGGGATTCGCAGATTGAGAGGTATTCCTCAACGACCTGTTTCAATCCCACGAATAGGGAGCGGCTGATCAGTGCATGGCCAATGGAGACCTCGGCCAAATGAGGCAGGGAGGCGAACAGCGGGAGATTGTGCAGGTCCAGGTCGTGACCAGCATTCACGCCCAGTCCGCGAGCATGGGCCCGGAGTGCGGTGTGGCAGTACCGCTCAAAAGATTGTTCGGCCGTCCGGCGACCTTGTTCGAAGGCTCGCGCGAACGGCTCGGTGTAGAGTTCAACACGGTCGGCACCGAGATCGGCTGCCCAATCAACGGCCGAAGGCTCGGGATCAATAAACAGGCTCACTCGGATTCCTGCAGCCCGCAATCCGGAGACCACCCGATGGAAATCGGGCGGCGTCCCGGTCCGTGTCCAGCCCGCCTGGCTTGTGATTTCGCCGGGAATAACCGGGACCAGGGTGCATTGTGTGGGATGGACCTCCCCCACGAGGTCGAGCAGATCGGGGCGTGGATCCCCCTCGATATTGAATTCAACTGCCGGTTTGATGGTGTGCAGGAGGGTGGCGATCTCGCGCACATCACGCCGGGTGATATGACGTTCATCGGCCCGTGGATGAACTGTGATTCCTGGAGCACCCGCTGCAACACAGATACGGACGGCTTCGCACAGATTGGGATGATTTCCGCCGCGGGAGTTCCGCAGCGTCGCCACCTTGTTGACATTGACGCTCAGTTGAACCATGGCTGAAAACTCCGCGGGTCCCCGCAGCGAGGTGATCAGGAGAGGAGCAATTCGAGGTCGTCGGCGGTCAGATCCGAGAGCAGATTGTTGTCAGCCTGCAGAATCGCGTCGGCCAACTCCTTTTTTCGAGTCTGCAATTCGGCGATCTTTTCCTCAACCGTATCCTTGCAGATCAGACGGTACGCAAAGACAGTCCGCGTCTGACCGATTCGGTGGGCTCGGTCGATCGCCTGCATCTCAACCGCTGGATTCCACCACGGGTCGAGGAGGAAGACATAATCGGCAGAAGTCAGGTTGAGCCCCAGGCCTCCCGCCTTGAGGCTGATCAGGAAAATGCCACACGACGGATCGTTCTGGAACCTTTCAATCCGTTCTCGCCGGTTGCGGGTTTGTCCGTCGAGGTACTCATATGTCATTCCCCGCTCTTCCAGAAACTTCTGGACGATTGCGAGGAAGCTGGTAAATTGCGAGAAAACCAGTGCCTTGTGTCCCTCGGCCAACAGATCGGCGAGGTGCAGACCGAGCGCCTCGAGTTTGGCGGTTGGTTCCTGCGCATGCTTGTCGTCCAGCAACGCCGGATGGCAGGCTGCCTGACGCAGTCGCAGCAGTGCCTCGAGCACATGGATCTTCGATTTGCCCAACCCCTGGGAGCGGACCCGTCCCAGGAGGCTCTCCCGATAATGGTCGCGCAGTTCCTGGTAGAGCTGCTGCTGCTGCTTGGGCATGTGACAGTAAATGGTCTGTTCCAGCTTCTCGGGCAGTTCTTTCGCCACCTCCCGCTTGGTCCGCCGCAGTATAAACGGCCGCAAAGCGTGAGAGAGCAACTTTCGCGATTCCTCGTCGTTGGAATCAGTGGTGTGCAGTTTGAAGACCGACGCCCGCCCAAGCATTCCGGGATTGAGAAACTCAAAGATCGACCAAAGGTCGCGGAGATGGTTCTCAATAGGGGTCCCTGAAAGAGCAATGCGGTGACGGCCTTGAATCAGCCGGGTGGCCTTGGCGACCTGAGACGCGGGATTTTTGATCGCTTGCGCCTCATCAAGAACAACGTAGTCGAATGCGATCTCTTTGAGCTGAAGAATGTCCCGACGGATGGTGCCATAGGTCGTCAGGATCAGGTCGGCACGTGCCAGCTTGCGGCGCAGCTGGCCCCGCTGGATTCCGGTGTATTCGAGCACGGTCAGCCCCGGGGTAAACCGGGTAGCCTCCTGGTGCCAGTTGAAGATCAGCGAGCGGGGTACGACGACGAGGGTGGGCCCCTGTGCGATCCCCCGTTGACGCCTGTCCTCGAGAAAGGCCAGCAACTGGATGGTTTTCCCCAGCCCCATGTCGTCAGCTAGGCAGCCGCCGAACCCAAATTCATCGAGAAAACGAAGCCACGACACGCCGGCAGCCTGGTAAGGGCGAAGTTCCCCATCAAACCCTTGAGGAGGATCTCCAGGCTCGATTCCCGAGAATTGGGCCACCCGCGTTCGCAATTGGTCGAATTGCTCATCGAAAGAGACAGATCGCTCGGCAGCCAACAGCGCATCCAAGAGCCCCACCTGCGATTTGGAAAACCGTACGGTCTCGCCGTCGGAAATCCCCAGGCTGGCCAGCAAGCCGAACTGCTTCATCCACTCTTCAGGAATGACTCCCAGCGAACCATCGTCCAAACGGACTGTGCAATCTCCCCGTGCCAAGGCCGACAACAGTTCGGGAAACGAAACATGTCGTCCTTCGAAGGCCACGCTGGCCGAGAGTTCAAACCAGTCAATGCCGGTCTTGATCTCGAAACTCAAAGGGCCAGGCTGGTGGACCTGGCGACCATCGGCGTGGATTTGCCAGCCTTCCTTGATAAGCCCGCGAACCACGGATGCGAGCGAACGGGCCGGGATTTCAACGTCGTTGCGCCCCGGAAAACTGTGCTGCAGCCGGCGCGCCCCAAAACCCTCGAGGGCCCTCCAGTAGACCTCCTCAAGTCCCCGATCACGGGCGAGGCAACGTCCTTGCTCACGTTGTACGATGGCCCCCTGAGGACTTGAGCCACGTACTCGGGCACCGTCGTACTCGAACTCCACCTCGCCCGTCAGGCGTTCATGCTGCCAGCGCACCCCCCGGGGGGTGAACAGGGTCAGGTGTGGCCGCGGTTCCGCGGCAACCTCGTTCAGCCGCAGCTCAGTTGGCAAGGTGAGCCGCGGGAGCTGTGGCATATCGAGCAACCGATCGACCAGTGCTTCGCCATCTTCGTGAGGAACGGTCAGGGGACGATCACCCCGCAGTACCTCGGTCCACCCAAAGGTTCCGAAGTCCCGAAATGCTGCCACTGCGTCTTCAAAAAAGACAAGTCCCCCCGGAATCAGCAATCGGGCCTCGACCAACGGACGCGCCTCTCCGTCGCGGTGCAGCCGTCCAACCACCTGCCAGTGGGACTCGCTGTCATCGGGAACAACATCCACACCCAGTTCCCAAGGTGCCTTATTGTCCCATTCGAGGGGAGATCGACGTTCCCCATGCCGATCAACAAACTGCAGTCGCGAGGTCTGGCAGAGCGCTGGCACGACCTGCAGAGCCAGATCGGGAGCTAGGTAGAATCGCTGGATCGAACCGGCTTCAGTGGGCAGAGCTTGCCACTGCACTCGGTCTGGAGTAACCCCCACAAGTTGCGAGACAATCCGGCGGTCCTGCTCGTCCTCAATTTCGTCCAGCCGGTCAGCGCGCAGTTTCAGAGGCTTGAGTTTTCCCCACTGACCATTTGACCGGCGCTGCCGCTGAACCACCTGAAGCACCAATTGACGGCGCTCGCGACTGGCGGCCTCATCAATCTCATAGAAAATCTCCCTTTCTCGTGCCGCACTGTCGCCGGAGCTCAGTGATGAGTGAAGACGCTCGCTGAGAGTCTGGAGTTTTTGCTGCCAGGGCTTGAGCGGCTGAAAGGCCACTGTGTCGACTGGCGCACGGATTGTGCTGGGAATTGGGATGAAGACATCCCGTCCCGTTTCAGCATCCCAGTAATCCTCGACTGGCCGGATGCTGATCGGTTCGACAGAGAATGGAGGAATGGCCCCCGACTTGACGGCCCCAGCCACCAATCCCGCGGCATCAACCTTGAGAATCGTAGCCCACAGATGCTTACAGGCGGGATTGGGACGAGTGGGGGGCCAACAACTGCACGTGAACTTGAGTTCGCCGCCTTGGCGTTGCAGTTGCGACTGGAACTCTCCACCGTCCTGCACGACCGCGTGAATTTGATCGGGTTCAACCCTGGTCAATGCGACCCGATCGGTCTTGAAAAAGTCATGACCACGGAGACGAATATCGCCCCGAAATTGTCCTTCGTAGACTTGCGCCAACGTCATCGATGAGCCGGTCCGAAAATCCTGTTCGTTTGCCGGTCGTAAGTTACGGCCGGTGCTGCCCCTCACCGCGATTCCGTCGCGAGTGAGCAGAGTCCCGAAGTATAGCGCCCTCGCTCCCCGATGAGAACGCCGGGAGATGCTTTCCCAGAATCAGCAGGTGGTGTCTGGCCGATTCGTAGCGGCATCACAGCATATCTGCCTTTTCTATCGACAGCGGGAGGCCATCTCACCCCGACTGGGGCAATGGATTCGACAGACACTCATCCCCGCCAAAGTTGAGACGCCTCGGGCTGCCAGTTTGGGAATGGCTCTGCCAAAGATTGCTCTCGATCACGACAAACCGACGGGGACATTCCCCTCCTCAATCGATCATCCCGAGATCGAAGTGAACAGTAATGAGGGACATTCAGACCGGTTGGGGAGGCTCGCTGGACACTGGGGGAGAAGCAGACTGCTCCTGAAGAATGGCCTCGAAAACCTCGCTGCGATGGACAGGGACCTCAGACGGAGCTGAAATCCCCAGACGAACTTTGTCCCCCTTGATCTCCACCACAGTGACCACGATCTTCCCATCAATGACGATGCTTTCATTTTTCTTGCGCGATAGAACCAACATTCGGTCATGTCCTCTCAAAGAATCGGTGTTTTTGCGGAGTTTCAGGTCCGACTTGCCATCGGCCGGATGGCCGGATCGAGATCAATCCTGTGTAGAAGAATGGTCGCCCGCGAGCGGCTCGACAGACTTCAGACTTTCCACCACACTTTCTAGAGTCGCGAACCACAACGCTGGATGGATCCTCGCAAGCTTCGAGGCCGCTTTGGCTTACGGACACCCAAGAAGATTTTATGCCCAGATTCTCACCAGGGTCAATCCCCTGGAACCATTGCACTGGAGTTCCTGGAGTGACACACGCCTGGGGACCAGACTTTTGGTCTCATGCGGGTTTCGGCGGCGATGGCCTCAACCCCGTGGCTGCTTATCTTAACCTATTGTCGGAAATGGAGTTGTGTGATCCCGTTGCCGGACTGGCATGCGGGCCCCGAGCGGCAGGATGAAACATCCCCGTATCGTGGTACGACCGCTTGCCGAAATACTTCGCCTGCGCTTCGGGATTGGCAAGTACAGTTTCTGAATCTCCCGAGACCAACACGCGGCCCTCACAAATAATGTAGTTGCGATCAGTGATTGTGAGCGTTTCCATTTCCCGGTGGTCGGTCAATAGAATCGCGATCCCACTGTCGCGCAGTTGTCGGATGATTCCCTGGATTCCCTGGATCGTGACCGGATCGATGCCGGTAAATGGCTCATCCAGCAGGATCAGGGCAGGATTGCTGGCGAGGCACCGGGCAATTTCCAGCCTGCGCCGCTCGCCTCCGGACAGGACAGACGCCATCGAGTGGGTCAGTTTGGTGAGGCCGAACTGTTCCAATAGCCCGGCGGTGATCTTTTTCCGATCGGAGCGACCAACATGCAGCATTTCCAGGATCGCCAGAATGTTTTGCTCGACGGTCAGTCGGGTGAAGACACTGGATTCCTGTGCAAGGTATCCCATCCCCTGTCGGGCTCGGCGATACATGGGCCAGGACGTGACCTCGACGCCATCCAATAGCACAGTCCCCGCCGTTGGTTCGACAATGCCGCAGGTCATTCGGAATGACGTAGTCTTGCCCGCACCATTTGGTCCCAGCAGCCCGACGATCTCACCTGGTTCAACCTCGAAACTCACATCGTTCACAACGGTGCGCCCGTTGTAGACTTTCTTGAGGCCGATGCACTGGAGTCGCGGGGGCATGGTGGTTTCCTCCTTGAAACACGGGTGTAGACCAGAGGGCAGGGGGGGCCGCACGCGGGGATCTGGCCCGCCGCCCTTCACCAGATCCGTTTCATCCGACCGAACTGGGGAAGGAATGGCAGACTGAACCGGGGAATGGTGGCGGCTTTGGAGTCTCCCTGTTCCCGATAGGAAGAAACCGGGAATCCCCGTCCGCCATTCAGGAACGGCATGGCATGCGGCCAGTAAATGCAGAACGCCTTGCCAATCAGCAACTGCCGTGGAACGGCATGCGAATCTCTCCAGAGTCGACTGTCGTGACTGCGGGGGCTGTTGTCTCCCAGCATCAAGAACTCATCCCGGCTATTATCCTCTGAGTCAACCAGTCGGAACAAGGGGTCGGCGCGCCCCTGGACGTTGTCTTCGGTGTAGTAGATGTCCCGATGGATCCGGAGTTGCGCAACTCTCAGGGCCGCTCCCTGGGAACCGATCCCCACGGGGCTCCGGTCCTGGGGGCTGTCCCGCAAATCGTCTGGCGACAGGGCGGGATGCGGAGCCTCTGGGGTCAAGTCGAGGTCCACGCTCTGTTTCACACTGCCATCCACCAGAACCACGAGTCGGTTGTCGAAATTGGTGAATTGGACGGCATGAGGGCGGCCCGCCGACAATCCACTTTCGAAGGGAACACCTACCAGAACCAAATCGCTGTCGTCCCCGTCGGGTGACATCTCCGAGGGATGTTCTAGCTGACCCTGTCCCGTTCCCAGATTGAAGCGGCACCGATAACGCCGCTGTCCTTCCACAATCTCCAGCAGGATTTCGCCCGAATCGCCCTCTGGATGCAACTCGCAACTCAGGCTGAGATCGCTGACCCAATTCGATGCCAACTCGCGAAAGCCGAGTGACAGTGGTTCGCGCCTCCGCTGCGATGCCTCGGCTTGATCATTGGTGATCCGCATGTTGTAGCCATAGACGTCCCGGATCAGTTGTGGCTCGGGTTGCTGCGAGATCGGGCCACCGTCGGATGCCATCCAGTCTTGCGGACGGGGGAGATAGTGCGTGTATCGCAGCCACTGCCGACGCTGCAGTCCCTCACCTGCCGGATCAATGCGGAACGATCTCCGCCCGGGGTCGCCCTCCCACTGTGTTCCGGGCAAGCCACGCCAGCTTTCCGGCCAGCCTCTCTGCAGCAGGGCCCGGGCCGGGTGATCATTGTCATGCACCAGGATCTGGATCTGGTTCTGTTTTTCGATCGGCTTGCGGGCGATCTGCCAGGGGGCATCGCTGTCGAGGGGGCGGTACCAGATATCCCCGCGACGGATCTGGATTTCCTCTCCCGGAAGTCCCACCAACCGCTTGATGTAATTGGTCTTGGCTGTCTCCGGACACTTGAAAACCACGACGTCCCATCGGCTTGGTTCCCGATGGTCGTACGGGAATTTGTTCACCAGAATCCGGTCGCCAGCAAAGATCTCGCGGTCCAGAACATTGTTGGCAAATTGACAGGCGGCGTTCGGGCAGACGGCGGAATGCATGCGTCGATCATGATCGATCCAGCCGTTGCGCAGTTCCGAATCCTGTGCAGGGGGAGTGCTGGCCCCCACCGCAAATCGATGCCCGCATTGTTCGCAGGTAATGTCCCGATGGGCACCATACAGCGTCGGTGCCATCGAACCCGTCGGGATGACAAACGCCTCGGCCTCGAAGGTGCGGAACAAAAAGGCCAGAATAAACGCAATCACCACCGATTCGGCCGTCTCCCGCCAGTTTTCCTCGCGTATGGGAGGTGCTCCCGGGGATGAACCTCTGGGTTGCAGGGCCCCTGTCGCAGTTGGGACCTGGTCATTTGGTCCGGTAGAAGGAGCACCGGGGCTGGAGGAGGGGACTGGGGGCCCACCGGAGTTGGGTGTGCGGGGAGTTTTGGCGGGCATGGGGCGCGGAAGCAGGGAGAGAAGTCTCTGGATGTTCAGTGAATGTAGCGAATGCGGGAGGGATCGGGAATGCGGATCTCGGTCTGCCAACTTCCCACCTGGATCCGTTGTCGCCGGGACGGCAGGTGCACAATCAGCGGCTTGCCCAACAGCAGGTCGCGGTGCAACACCAAACCGTCAGTCCAACACCGGCTGTCCCGCGATACGGAACTGTTGTCCCCCAAGACAAAAAACTCGTCTGGTCCCAAAGTCAGTGGCCGGATCACGCCTCGTTCCCCCACATTCTCGGTGTAGTAGACATCCCGGTATAAACGCAGGTTCTGGACCTGGGCCCTGAGGCGGCTCGCCCCCAGCCGCGCCGGATGCCAGGGGGTTCGGCCGGCGTCAGCCGGTCGTGGATCCACATGGGGTGGGAAGAGCACACTTCCGTTGATCGCCAGAAGTGCCTGTCGATCCCAGAGCGAAAACTCGACCTCTGCCCCCTCTGCGAATTGCTCTGGCAGTGGGGCCGACTGCACGACTCTGCCAGTGGATTCGTCGATCATTCGCACTTCTTGACGAGCTGTGTCGAATTCACATCGAATCTCGAGCACGCCGTCGGTCAACGAAAGAGCGAACACCCCCGGTTCGCCGCGCAGGGTCACCCGGGCCGAGATCATGAGGTCCCGCACCTCATGTACTTCCTGGCGGTCCAGCGGGTGGTTGTAGCCACACACATCCCGGATGGGAGAGACGTGGGAGGCTTCAAACAGCGAGTCCAGAGAGTGCCGGAAGTGGACACTCCCTGCTTCCCGCGACAGACGCTCACGCAATTCGGGAGACAACGCCCCCTGGGCAATCAAGACCTTGTTTTCAGACTGATACCGCAGATTGGTCTCGAACAGGGCACTCGGGGGGAGGGGAGCGGGCCAGTCAACGAGGGTGACACTGGTCTGGTGGCTTCCTCCTTCCCGGATCCAGTGACGGTACGAGACCCACTCCAGTGGTGTCTCGAGTTCGTCCGGACTGGGGGTGGGCTGGGCTTTGGGGGCGAAGACGAAGGACTGTCCCCGCCAGGCCCAGCCCGCCCGCGGTGTCTCGATGACCCAGCGGGGGCGCCACCCTTCATCACCCTCGTCCGGAAGGTTGTTCTGGTCATGCACCAACACCCTCATGCTGCGTTGGGTCTCGAACGATTTGGTCTGGATTTCGCCGTCGACCAGCAGATCTCCCTTCCAGAGATGAACGGTTTCTCCCGGCAAACCGACCAACCGTTTGACGTAAGCCTGTCTCGGTTTGGAGGGATTGCCAAACACAATCACCTCCCACCGGCGAGGGGGCTGAAAGTCATAGGTTGGACGCGAAACCAGCAGATGGTCTCCGTCATTCAGCAGCAAATCCTCGGTGGCGATTTCTCCCGTACCACAGTTGGGGCAGGTGGCGTTCCCCGCTCCCTGAGTCCCGTCGATCGGGAATGAGTGCTGGCAGGCAGGGCAAACGGCCTGCCGGTGATAGCCCAGCAGGCAGGGGGCCATCGACCCCGTTTCGATCATGTAACCCCCCGCCAGAAAAGAGCGGAAGAGCAGTACCAGGATCAACAACGCCACTCCCAGCTCAACCACAGGACGCAACAGCACGGATGTGTGCATCGGGGGAGTGTTGGGTGATGCCGGGGGATTCGACGGGGGCAAGCCTGGTGCCTGCTGCGGCCGGCGTGTCTCGAGGTGAAGGATGTACGGCTCCCCGACAGGAGTCCAGGATCGCTCTGGAACCGAAGTGTTTGGGCCGGACATCCTTGAGACTGGCGGAAAACCGGTCCCAAACGGGCCCTCCGGGCTCCTCCCTCCACTCGCGGGGAATTGGGCAGGCTGAGCCGGTCGCCGGGAAGTTTTGTCGCTGTCCATTCGCGGGTCGGGGTGGGTCAGGATCCGTCGTCAGATCCGTATTCAACAAACTTTCGTCGTTTGCAACAATCCCGGGACGTTGGCGAGGCCCCAATCAGCATTACGAGGATGTCGTTTCATGGAGAGTCGGCGGAGTCTGTTCTCGGCTTTTGGGGTCGAGCTTGAATACATGGTGGTCGATGCCGAATCGCTCGATATTCTTCCGGCTGCAGATACGGTCCTGTGCACTGCCGATGGCACCGTCACCGGGGAGGTTGAACGGGGCGCGGTCGACTGGTCGAATGAACTCGTCGCCCATGTGATTGAATTGAAGGTCGCCGAGCCGGTGCCCACCCTGGCGGGACTGGAGCAAAAGTTTCAGACCGAGGTTCGGGAAGTCAACCGGCGGCTGGCGGCACACAACGCGCGGCTCATGCCAACTGCGATGCATCCCTGGATGGATCCGCTGGAAGAGACCGTGCTCTGGCCCCATGAGTACAACGCCGTCTACAGTGCATTTGACAGGATTTTCGGCTGTCAGGGGCATGGGTGGTCCAATCTCCAGAGCGTGCATTTGAACCTTCCTTTTGCCTCGGATGAGGAGTTTGGCAGGCTCCATGCCGCGATTCGACTGGTGTTGCCGCTGCTGCCCGCCCTTACCGCGAGTTCTCCCGTGGTCGAGGGACGACTGACCGGGCTGATGGACAACCGGCTGGAGTATTACCGGACCAATTCCCGGGCAGTGCCCCTGGTGGCCGGACGCGTCATACCCGAAGCGGTCTTCACACCTGCCGACTATCGTGACCAGATCCTTGGGCGACTCTATGCTGCGATTGCCGAGCATGATCCCGAACAAATCCTCCGCCACGAATGGTTGAATGCCCGCGGCGCGATCGCCCGATTCGAACGCGGAGCGATCGAGATTCGGGTCATGGATGTGCAGGAATGTCCGGCGGCAGACGTGGCGATTTGTGCGGCCGTGGTGGCCGTCCTGCGGGAACTGGTCGAAGAACGGTACGTCTCTTGGAGCGCTCAGCAAGCCGTCGAGGTGGAGCCCCTCGCGAGTGTGTTCCTCGAATCGCTGCGCAATGCCGAGCGAACCCTGGTGTGGAATGATGACTACCTGAAAGTGTTCGGTGTCGACCGGGAAGAGTGCACACTGCAGGAATTGTGGCGGATTCTGTTGGATCGCGCGGCGGCCGCGGGACGGATCGACTCGACGCACCTGGCGACACTGGACGTCATTGTGAATGAGGGACCACTTTCTCGCAGAATCGCCCGGGGGCTGTTCGAAAAGACCGAGCCCAGCGCCGATGCCGTCGAGGAACTTTACGGCTTTCTCTGCCAGTGCCTTGATGAGGGGACGCTGTTTCAGGTCGAGGTGTGATGCCGGAATGCGGTCGCGTGTCTCGTGGCTGGAAACCACCGGCTCTGTCCGGCTGTTCTGGAACCGGGATGTATCTGGACGGGGAGTCGTTCTGGGACCTCTGGCTCCATCGTGCCAGAGGTCAAGTCGCTCGAGACGGAATGCGGCCTTTGAGGTCATTCGAGCCGTAGCCGACGGCTGAGCTGAATGACTAAAAAAGGATGCGTCCGAATTCGATCGATTTGGGCGGGGGGGGACCTCAACTGAACCACCCCTTCGCGTCGAAAGTTCTGTCGACAATCACCGCATCATCGTCCCTGGACTGGTGCGTTGTCCCGACCCATTGCTGCTCCAGGGACCGGTCGTCAATCGGGTACGGCAGTCGCTCGTGAGGCGAGGTGACGTACTCAGGTTTGCCGAATGTCCCGAGGGGGCAGTCCAAAACCCGTTCCACTTCGGCGATCGACGGACCGGCTTTCAGATCGGGGGTTCCTCGTGGAGAATTGTGTCTCAATTCCTCCAGGAGGGGGCGATCAAAATATCGTTCGGGCGGATTCATCGGCTGGGAGATCCACAGCGATGCCGCGAGCGGCAAGACCCCCAGCAGCATCCACCGCACCGACTTCTCCTTGCGATGGATCTTCGTAACGCGGAGGAGGATGACCTCTGCGAGACGAGCCTGCCCCAGCAGCCGAATTCGGATCGCGATCCTCCACATGCCGCAACCTCCAACACGAGAACCAACTCATCACCGCTGTCTGCGTTTGGCCGCAGTCTGTGAGGCGTGGTTCCACAACAGACCGGGGGCGAGGTTCCGAAGCTGCCCTTCAGATCCGCGAGGTATCGGGAATTGTCTGATAACCGATTCGGTTTGGAATATCGCATTCCCCGGGGCTGATTTGCCGCAGGCGATGAATGGTGTCCACCGAGGCGATATGATGACGTTGGTTCGCCGGCCGTTCCTCCGGCCACGGCCGCTGTGATCTTCTGTGCAGTCAATGGCATGGCGCTCAATCCCATCAAGTTTTTCCGCAACCTGGGCCGCACACGCGAAATCGTGTCGGTTCTGTTGAATCATGGCTTTGGCGATCTGGTTCAAAGATTGCGGCTGCTCCAATATCTGGGATGGTGGCGGCGGCGCGTGCTGCAGGCTCCCGAGCCCGGGCCCCCGTTGACTGTTTATGAGCGGATCCGCCAGGTTCTGGAGGAACTGGGGCCGACCTTCGTCAAGTTTGGGCAGGTGATGAGCACCCGTCCCGACCTGGTCCCCGCCGGGATGATTGCGGAGCTGGAGAAACTCCAGGACCGGGTCCCGTCGTTTCCCTCGGCCGACGCCATCCGGCTGCTCGAAGAGCAATTGGGGCAGCCGGTCGGGGCGTTGTTTGCCGAGTTCGATCGCCAGCCCCTGGCGGCGGGCTCGTTGGGGCAGGTGCACCGGGGAGTCCGGCACGATGGTCAGCAGGTGGCGGTCAAGATCCGTCGTCCGACTGTTGTGCGGGATGTCGAGCGCGATCTGTCGCTGATGACCGAGCTGGCGGCCTTGATCGAGGCGCATGTTCCCGAGGCCGAGCCATTTGATCCGGTCGGATTGGTGGCCCAGTTCTCGCGCTCGATTCGCCGCGAACTCAATTTCTCGCGCGAAGGACGCACGATCGAGGAGTTCCAGCGTCTCTTCCGGCATGATGCCACCCTGCGTGTTCCCAAAGTCTACTGGGATCAAACCACCGAGAGTGTTCTGACGATGGAGTTTCTCGCCGGTGTGAAGATCTCCGATCGGACCGGACTGGAGGCGGCGGGGCATGATCCCGCGGTGATCGCGGCGAACGGAGCCCGCATCTTCATGAAGATGGCCTTCGACCTGGGAGTCTTTCACGGCGATCCTCATCCCGGAAATCTCAAGGTCCTGCCCGATGGCGTCATTGGCCTGATCGATTTCGGAATGGTGGGACGCCTCGAAGAAGAGAAGCGGGAACAGATCGTGGACCTGCTGGCCGCGGTGTCGCATGGCGACGCCGCCCGCTGCGTGAATCAGATCCTGCTGATTGGAAAGCCATTTCGTCCCATCGACCAGGCCCTGCTGCGGGCCGATGTCCGGGACTTCATCGAGGCCTACTACGGAGTCCCCCTGGAACGCATTCACGTTGGAAATCTGCTCCGGGATTTCGTCGCGGTCCTGTCGGGGCATGGCATTCGCTATCCCGCCGACCTCATGCTGTTGATCCGGGCAATTGTCACCCTCGAAGGGGTGGGGCGCGATCTCGATCCCGAGTTCAACCTCGCCGCGCATCTGCGCCCCTTTGCTGAGCAGATGCTGGCCGATCGCTACAGTCCCCGACGGATGGCCTCCCGTACGGTCGATGACCTGCGGGCGCTGCTGGCAGTGGCCCACGATCTGCCGGGACACATGGGGCGAACGTTGCAGAAACTCAGCCAGGACGACCTGCGGATCCAGCTTGAGCATCGCCATCTGGAGCACCTGATCACGGAATTGGACCGGTCGAGCAACCGCTTGGTCACCGGGTTGGTGATGGCGGCCCTCATTGTCGCCTCGGCGCTGGTGTTGCGCTCCTCCGGCCCGGCGGCATGGTGGCTGGGGGCTGGTGCGTTCGTGTTGTTCAATATCCTCGGTTTGTGGCTGATCTTGGGGATCTTCCGTAGCGGCCGCCTGTGATCGCTCGATAGGTGATGCGTTCTCAACGCCTCAGCCGCCAAACCTCGATTCCGCCGGTGCCTGGTAGCGAATCGCCAACTCGGGAGTCTCGATTCGCCGATGCCCATCGACCTTCGACTCCAGGCACCGCTCCAGCAAGGCGCTGACAATTTGAGTCCGCTCCACGGGGTAGGGGGCCCGGCCGGTGGTGAACATGTCCTCCACCTGCCGCATCAGACAGGCCGAATAGGTCACATTGGGGGTTGGCGGCAGGAAGAACTGGGTCGAGACTTCTTCGCCCGATTTGAGCCGGGTGGCGAAGCAGAAATCCTGCAGCGCTCCGTTGAGCATCAGCAGGCAGGTTCGCAGCCCGTCGTTCCGCTCGATGAGATAGGCCGCTGGATGGGGGACCAGCTTCGGGAGCCGACCATTGCGAGCCAGGTTTTGTGGACGTGAATCGAGGTCCGAATCTCCCTGCAGCGAATCACTCCGGGACAGGGCCGCCTCCAGTAACGACCATGACCAGAGTCCATCGTCCCCCGCCTTCCAGACGGCGTCCCCCTCGATCAGCTGGACGCTCCGCACCCCCGTCTCTCCTCCCTTCCGGCGTTCAATCATGCACTGCATGGCTTCGAGCGCGTGATAATCCATGGGGTCTGAGCCTCCCACCCCCACCATCAGCGCTTCGTCCAGTTCGGTCCCCAGCGGCAGTTCGACCGCGGGGAGCCGCCAGGTGACGGGAAGCGAAGATCCTGCGAGGAACGGGAACTTCAATCGGCGGGAGTGCGCCACCATCCGGGCCGCCTTGTCACCGCTGTAGGAGAGGTGCTTGTCGTTGAACACCGGCACGGACCGGCCATCCTGATCGAAGACTTTCACCACCTGTTCGAAGAACTCAAACCGGGGGTAGAGGATCTGTCCGCGGTCGTTGACCGGGTAATCGCCATGCTCGGCGATGATCAACACCCCGTCGACGGCGAGTCGCTGTGTACCGCAGCGCAGGGCCTCGGCAATCGAGGGGTAGATCTGGAATCCGTGGTCGCGCGCCCGCTGCTCGCTCAGATCCCCCTCGGGCCGCTGGTCAACATACAGGGAGACGACGTCGAAGCCAGGGCGGTGCCACCGGCCATCACGGGGATAGCCCACCAGAAACCGGTCTCCCATGTGCTGGGCATGAGAGAGGTACTTCCAGACCGTGGTGATGATGGCCAGACGCCGTCGGGGGGGCTCATCGGCCGACAGCGACCTGCCCCCCGCGGCGAGACAGGCGAGTGACGCCAACACGGAGCGACGAGTGGGCATCTCAGCTTCTCCAGAAGGTGGACTGGGGGGTGGGTTGGTACTCGATGGCGAGGTGCGGCGTGGGGAGGGCTTTGTTCTGGAACAACGACTCCACTCCCGCAGCCGTCATCCCCGTGGTCAGCAGTGTCCGCTCCACGGGATAGGGAGACTGGCCGGTCTGGAACAGCCGCTCAATGTGGTGGACTTGGGGACTGAAGAAGTTTCGCATGCTGTAATAGGGCAGGTAGAAGAGCACCGAATACTCACTCCCGCCCTCCAGCCGCGCCGCCATCGAACAGTCTCCCACGACCCCGCCGTCGACCTGCTTGGGAGCAGATTGAAATTGCACGATGCTGACCCGCAGGCCGTCGCGGTACACGAACCGGTAGGCATACGAGTCGGGCGCCAGAAGGCGAATTTCGCTTGCTGTGGGGAGCACGTGGCTGTAACTCTCCCGGGCGGGATGGAGTTGGTTGCTCCGCGCGAAGCACGCTTCGAGCAGGTTCCGGTCCCAGCCGCCGGCTTCCCACGACCCCGCCTCGAGCGCCTGCCAGAACCGGTCCCCCCGCAGGGCCTCGACCGACTGCACGCCCCGCTCACCACCGGCCCGCCGTTCCACAATCGATTGCAGGGCCTCAATCACATGAATGTCCCCGCCGTCGAGGCCCCCTCCCCAGATGCCAACGGCCTCCTGTACGTGCGCCTGCTCCGGCAATTCGTGGGACGGCTGCCGCCAGGTCACGGGAAGCGAAGAGCCCGCCATCAACCCAAAGCCCAGTTCCCGGGATTGGTCATACATTTTCCGGGCCCACTCCCAGTTCCAGCTGAGGTGCTTGTCGTTGAACACCGGGGCCGTTTTCCCGCTGCGGCGAAACACCTCGACAACCTGCTGGAAATACTTATATCGCGGATAGAGGACCTGACCCCGGTCGTTCTTCGGATAGCTGCCATGCTCACCGATCAGCAGGATCCCGTCGACCGCCAGTTCACTTCCCCCCTGACAGAGCGCTTCGGCGATCGTGGGGTAGATCTTCATTTCGGGGTGGCGACGTGCCCGCTCACGGCTCAGATCGTTCTCTCCGACCTGCTCGACATATAACGACACCACATCCATGTCGGGACGATGATGCCGCCCCTCCCAGCCATATCCCTCCAGGAAGCGGTCGACGATGTGCTGGGAATGGGAATACTTGTGGTAGATCGTGGTGAGTGCTGCGATGCGCGGACGCCGCGGGGCCGACCTGGCCACCGGGAGTGACAGGCTGACACCGCCGACCGCGGCCGTGGTGAGAAACAGCCGGCGGGACAAAGGCGCGGTCCAAGACATCGCAGTCCTCGGGGGGAGTGCTGGGGGAGACCGGACAGGGGAGGGGGGAACTGTCGCGGGGGACGTGGTAACCGGCCATTCCGGCCAACCGGTCCGTGGGGGTGGGGCAGGCGATGGAACACAGTCTCAAATCCGCAATCCCTCGCCAGCGGCAGCATACGAAACCGCACGGGGGCAGGAAAGAGTCGCCGCGCGGCCGGTTCCCATGCAGGGCCCCGATTCGCGCGGCAGACAGCTTTCAGGAACAGCCGCCTCCAGCGACGGCAGGGCCTTTACAGCGGTTCCTTCGCCTGTTGGCCAGCGTGGTATTCGGTGTAGACGATGACGGGAATGTCAAGGGTTCCCAGGTGTTGCTGGACCAGAGGCTTGACGTCCTCCCATTTGAGGCCCCCCACACCGGTTGCCAACCGGGGCAGAGCGATGCTCTTGAGTTCCTGCTTCTCAATCGCATGCCGCAACCGCTTGAGGCAGTGATTGACATTCGAAAGAGTGGCGTGTCCCGGATGGGTGCCGTGCTCGAAGGTCCCCTCCTGGGTCAGCAGGTTGATGATCCGGGCACCAAAACCTCCCCATTCCCAGATCTCACCCGGTTTGGGATGCGCCTGATGCGCGTAGTGGCGATAGTCCTTGTGCATCATCGGCCACTTTTCCCGCAGGGCCAGAGCCAGCCCGCGGTCGAACGGGTCATTGGGAGCGATGCCATGGGCAAGCGCCTGGGCCTTGGTCAACAGAATGTCGCCGTGAACTTCATGGATCATGCGCAGTGGCCTTCAATCAGTCAGCAAAAAGAGTTCGTCGAGCAAACGAAACACGCCCTGCGGAAACGAAATGACCCCAGGTCCTTCTCCGTCGGGAGAAGGCCCAGGGTCCTGCACAGGGGGGCGGATCTTCCCCACACGAGAAGATCTCCTGAGACAGTACGGCTGGTGACATGGGAAGTCAATTACGCACCTCTGGGGCGTCTGGGAAAATGTCCGTAAAATCCGTAGGATTGGTTCGTCGGGAGCGAGGTTCCCGACTGGCGATTTGTCCCGGCGCTGGTGAACCATGGACCGCGTTGAGATTCCGTGTCCGCAATGCGGCAAACTGCTGGTGCTGACCGATCGAACCCTGTTGGGCAAACGCGGGAAGTGTCCCCGCTGCGCCCACCGGTTTCTCCTGATGGCTCCAGCGGCCTCCGTTCAGTTCCGGGAGGCCTCCGTCTCCGAAAGCGCTGAGCCCCTTTCGACGGAGACTCCGCCGGTTGCCAGCGCGGGACCCACGGAGGCTCCCCGAGACTCGGGGCAACCGAAGACCGCTGGGCACCAGCCGCGAGAGGTCGCCCCCCCGGCGACAACTCCTGTTCCCGTCGGCGACCCGCTGGCATTGAGAGTCGAAGAGACGCCGGCTCTTCCTGGAAACGCAGCTTCCCCGGGGAGCGTCCGCCGACGTCGGCGTTCCGGGGCCAGTCGTGCCGGGGGCTGGATCGCGGCCGCCTTGCTGATCGCAGCCCTGGGGGGTGGCGGAGTGTGGTGGGCCAGTCAGCGGCCCGCTGCAAAGGCGAAAAAAGCAGACCGGGGGGTGACTGCTGCGGAGACCCGTCGGGCCTCCGCAGACGAAGACAATGCCAGCTCCGCCACCCAGTCCGAGGCCGAACCGGCCAGCCCCACCCAGGGGCCCCCACTGAAGCTGAAGTTTGTTCCACTGGGGGCCCGCATGGTGATCCACCTGCGGCCGTCCGAGTTGTGGGCCGATACCGACCTGGCTGATGAATTTCGCGCCTGCCTTGGTCCGCTGGTCCCCGCCCTCGAGTCGCGGTTGCAGGAGCTCTCGCTGTTTCCTCCGGCCGAACTCGAATCGGTGTTGCTGGCATTCATCCCCAAGAGCCGGGATGAATTCGAAGTCGCCGTCGTGGCCCGGACGATGGCGGATTTCAAACGCTCCCAGATCCTCGAAAAGATCAACGGCGAATTGGTGAATTCCCCCAAGCCGCATTTCGTGGGACCGCAGCGGGTGTTTCTGGTCCCCGACAACCGGACGGTCGCCTCGGCCCCCAAGGGCATGGTGGAGACGTTTCTGGAGGCGGCCGACCGACCCCTGGATTCCAGCGAGGGCCTGGAAACGATCCTCTCCCGAAGTGATTCGATGCGGCATTTTACAGTCGTGGCCGAGCTGGAGGATCTGCGGAATGGAATCGACACGCTGGTTCCCGAGCGGGCCCGGCGGCTGGTGACGGGTGTGGTCGACTTTCTGGGAGACAATGTTGAAACGGTTGGTTGGAGTTTTCATCTCGCCGAAGCGGGTGAACAATCGCGTTTCTTCAATGAGGTGGTTGTGCGCAACCAGACCACCCGTTCGGCGGGGAATCTCGCCCGTGATCTCCGCAAGCAATTGGACAATTGGCCTCGGGAGATGCTGGATCTGGTTCGCATGATGCGGCCCGAAACAACCGGGCACGCCCGCGTGGTCGGGCGGTTTCCCGCGATGACCCAGATCGTCGCGGAGTCGGTTTGGGAAAATCACACGCAACGGCTGGTGACCTTTCGCTCCGATCTCCCCGCCCTGGCCGCCCCCAATCTGGCGGCCGGAAGCCTGCTGGCCTGGGACTATGCCAGTCGGCCCGGAATGGGGAAGGGAGGCACTGGCACGCCGCCGGAAACCGGTCCCGGCCGGAACCTCTCGATCGCTGACCGGCTCCGGAAACCGATCAGTGTCGACTTCCGCAACGAGTTTCTGTTCAAGGCCCTCGAATTCATCGAGGGGGAAATTGGGGTCAGGTTCAAGACCGACGGCCCGGGCATGCAGCGGGTCGGAGTCACACAGAACATGCGGCAGGACCTGCAGCTGGACAACACGCCGGCGTCCGAAGTTCTTTTTATTATACTCGAAAAAAATCTCAAAGATCGAGAGCTGTGCCTGTGGATTGATGAAGCCAACAGCCAGGCGGTCGTCACCTCCCGGGTCGTGGCCGAGGAACAGAAACGTCCGATCTTCCCCCTGCGGGGAAAGTAGGCCGAGATGACGGCACCCGGGGTCCGGTTTGGTTGTCCGCAATGTGGGGTGAAGCTCCGCCTGCAGGCCGATTCCCCCATGGAACGCCGGCTCGTCTGCCCCCGCTGCCAGACGCTGCTGCGGGTTCGCTTCCAGCCTCCATCCGAGACGGTGCACGTCGAGCTTGTCGGACCAGACCCCCTTCCGAAGCCTTCCCCGAAGGCTGCCTCCGCTGCGTTGCCAATTCCCGATCTGGCAGAGCCGATCCCCTCCGAGAACAACGCCGGCTCCGGAATCGCACTCTCACCCGCCGAGACTTCCCACGAGCATGGTCCTTCGCCAGACGAGTTGCAGCCCCTCGAATACACCGGGGGGTCATCGTTTCCAGCGCGTCGCTGGTGGCTCGGTGCGGGGGGACTCGCGGCTCTGATCCTGGTGGGAATCGTGCTCTCGACGATCTGGCGGCGATCGGGCGACGGACCCCGTTCCCACGATTCCGGATCCGAACTTGCCCAGGGTGAGACCTCTGCGCAACGGGACTCCACCACCTCGATATCGCTCACACCAGAGTCGACCGGGGCGAAGGGCACGACTCCCCCCGGTCCCGATGATCCGCAGGCCGATCCGGTGCAACCGGTTCGAAAGCGAGTTCAAGCCCTGCACGCTTCGCTGGGCCGGGTGGTGGAACTGACCGGAAGCTTTCCCCCCGCGGTCGTTGGAGACCCTTCCCGAGCCATCGAGTCACGTCTCAGTTGGCTGGCCTTTCTCGCTCACCAGGCGAATGACAACTCTCCATCCGTCGACTGGAGCAGCGATTGGAATGCCCCCGTCAACGATCGGTTTGTGCGGCGCCGTCTGGTGGAGTTTCAAAACCCCCTCATCCCCCAGTTGACCGGAGACGATGGCTACCCCGCCGGTCACTTTGTGGGTGTGGCTGGGATCGGCCCCGAAGTCTTCCGCTCCGATCCTCCGTCCGATCAGGTGGGGGTGTTCGCTCCCGACCTGCGTGTTTCTCTTCCTCAGATTCGTGACGGCCTCGCCCAGACGGCGGTGGTGACCGGAGCGCAATCTCACCTGGGATCCTGGGGGGCCGGGGGCCGGCCGACGATCCGCAGCTTTCACTCTCAGCCTGTGATCGATGGTCCAGATGGACTGGGAACCGGGCAGGCCGAGAGCCTGCTCCTGTTGATGGCCGATGGGCGCGTTCAACCTGTGGGGGCGGATGTCGACCCCGAGGTGTTTCGCCGCATGCTGACCGTCGCGGGGGAAGTGACCGAAGAGAACCCGGTGGAACCGCGTGTCACCCCTCCCGAAGAGATCCCGGTTGCGACGTCAGAAGCGGCCGATCCGCCCGCCAACGTGCCGCTCGCCGAGAGTGAGTCACTCTGGGACGATGACGACCATCCTCCCCTCTCACCCGGCTTCGCCAGCGATCACGAACAGCCCCGGCGGCAGGTGAATCCCCGGGTGGCGCTCGCCCTGAAACTGGTCCAGTTCGAACAGCCGGTCCGCTCACGGCGCGAAGTCCTGTGGGGAGTGCGCGATCTCGTGGGGGTTCCGGTCCGATTCGAGGGACCTGATGTCGAGTCCCGGTTGCGGGACAGGGTCGGATTCACACTGCGCGATGTCACCGTGCAGGAAATCCTCGAACGGACCCTCGCCGATTCGGGGCTGGATTGGCGGATCGAACAGGGTCAGATCGTGGTGTTCGCGGCGGACAAGCCGTCGGGAAAGCGGTGAATGCGATGGAGCCGGAAGATACCCTCTGCTACTGCTTCCATGTTTCGAAGCGCAAAATCCAGAACTATATCCGGCTGCACCGGCCACGCCGTCCCAGCCAGGTCAGCGAATGCGGCGGGGCGGGGACTGGCTGCGGCTGGTGCATTCCCTTTCTCAGGAAGTGCTTCGATCAGGCCCAGCAACCCTCAGGGGCGGATTCCGAAGTGGAACTGTCGGCTGAGGAGTACGCCCGCCGTCGTCAGCAATACCTTGCCGAGGGGCGGGGAAAACCCCCGGCGGGATCCCCTGGAGGGGAGGGCTGATCGCCGGCGGTTTGCCCCGATCATTGCTCGGATCGAGGATTCCCAGACGCTTCGGACAGTACGCCGGGAATCACTGTTGCGTCCCCCAGGACGGGGCGGCTCCGCTTCAGCCGCCAGACGGCGTTGCCGCCGCTTCGGCCTCCGGCTTGCCGGCCGGTGATTTCCCCTTGGTCCCCTTGCCGTCCCGTTTCTCCAGATCGGCCAGACGACGGGCGGCGAGGGCCGCGGCGGGAGTGTCGGGGTGTTCTTCCAGAATCTGCTTCCAGGCGGCCATCGCCTCGGTCCGTTGTTTGGCCGCTTCCAACCGTTGGGCCTCTTTGACCTGACGGGCCTGGGTGAAGAGTTGAACCTGTTCTTCTCCCTCGGAATGTTTTGCCAATGCATCCTGAATGCGTCCCTTGGCCGAGGGGTGTGCGCCGAAGGCCGCCTCCAGATCCAGCAGGGCGAGGGCTCCGTCGAGCGTCCTGTCACGCGAGCCGAGTTTCCGCTCGGCCTCCTTCAGGCCGACAACCGCCCGGTCGTCGAGATTGTCGAGCAACTTGCGGGCCTCGCCAACCACGGCGGCATGACAGTCGTCCTGGAGACACTCCAGTCCCAATTCGGTCGCCTTGGCGTAGTCCTTTTTCTTGAGGTGCTTTTGGGCCTCCCGCAACAGCTTCTCGCGGTCGGCCAGTTCCGTCCCCGAAAGGACCACCCCGGCGTCCGCCAGGTTCTGCTCGAGGAACACCTTGAGGTCCGACGGTGCGCCGGTCTTGCCGTAGATCTGCTTGCCATCCGCCCGCAGGATCACCACCTGGGGAACACCATCGCCGTCGATGTCGTACTTGTCGCGCCACTCCCGCCAGAGCCGGCTGCCGGTATCGATTTTCAGGATCACATATTTCGCGGCGACCGCGGCCACGCTCTCGTCGGTTTCGAGTTGCTTCGCCATCCGGACGCAATACACGCAGTTGACAGTTCCCCCAATCGCCAGCAGTGGCCGGCCGGTCCGGCGGGTCAGGGCGACCGCCTGTTCCTGGTCGATCAGCACGTGCACCCGCTCGGCCGCACCGAGCCGGGGCCCCGGCCCGTTTGCGGTCCAGAATGTCAGGAAGCAGAGAATGAGGAACAGCGAGCGAGGCATCATGAACTTTCCGGGCAGAAGACCTCTCGGACTCCATCCCCAGAATTGAACCATCTGGCGGGGTTGGGGGCCAGAGGAAAGTTCCCTCGGGGGGCGGGCAGGGGGGGCTGCGGTACCGAACACAACGGCCGAGGCCGGCAAGATTGCCCGGTTCGATCCGAGTCGCGAGAATGCCGTTATGAATCCCCCCGAGCAATCCCATCCCCGACATGCCGCCTGGCTGGAACTGTGTCAACTGCGGGCGGCGCCCGAATTGATCGCCGAGGTGGATCAACTCCCCCCCGGGCAGGAACTGGTCGCCCAGACCGCGCTGCGGCGAAGGTGGCCCGATCCCCTGGTGCGGGGGGCCTTCGCTCTGGTGGAGTGTCGTCGCCGGGCTCAAGGCAAGTTCTCCCGGGCCGAAGCGATGTGGTTCGACCGCAAGGGGCTGGAACAGGCGACTGCTGAAGCGGTGGCCCACCACAAGGCGGAACGGTTTTCCGGAGACCTGCTCGATCTCTGCTGTGGAATCGGAGGAGATGCTTTGGCCCTGGCGTCCCGGGCCCGGGTCACGGCGGTCGATTTTGATCCGGTCAACTGCCAGCGGGCGGAGTGGAATTCGGAAGTTTACGGGGTGTCCGGCAATCTGGTTGTCGACTGTCGGGATGTGACCACGCTGGCGGTGGCCGGACGACTGGTGCATCTGGATCCGGATCGACGCCAGTCGGGACAGAAAGCCGTCCGTCTCGAAGATTATGTCCCCGGACCCGATTACCTGCAGCACTTGATGCAGACGGCGGCGGGAGGGGCCATCAAGCTCAGCCCCGCGTCCAACTTTGTGGGACGCTTCCCCGAGGCTGAAATTGAGCTGATCAGTCTGCGGGGCGAATGCAAGGAAGCCACTGTCTGGTTTGGCAGCCTGGCGGGGGCCGAACCTTGGCGGGCCACCATTCTTCCCGAAGGGATCAGCGTGGCCGGGCATCCCCTCGAGCATGTGGCCGATCAGTCGCCAGCGCGAGCCTATTTGTATGATCCCGACCCGGCTGTGGTTCGAGCCGGGTTGGTCGACCTGGTGGCCAATCAACTGGGACTGGCACGGCTTGATGATCGCGAGGAATACCTCACGGCCGACACCCTCGTGAACTCGCCTCTCGTGCGGGGGTTCGCGGTGGAGGCGGTGTTGCCGAACAACCCCTCCGACATCCGCAATCACTTCCGCCAGTCCCGGTTTGGACAGGTGGAAATCAAGTGCCGCCATATTCCCGTACAGGCCGAAGACCTGCGACGGCGGCTCCCCTTGCCGGGCCAGGAGCCCGGTGTCCTGATCTTCGCTCGAATTGCAGGCCGGGCTCGGGCCGTGGTCGCCCGGCGGCTCGATTCCTGAGGTGGCCGGGGGGCCCCGGGCAATCGCCCCGACCTTGGGTGGGCACCGTTCCGTGGCGGGACTCGTCCATCTGGGCCCGGTCAGCCCTCAAACAACGGCTGGGCCGTTTGATTGTCCCCCGCGCAAGCCAACGGGCAGTCCCCTTCAGGGACTGCCCGTCAAGTTCACTGTGAGACAGGGTTGGTTCCTGATGCTGTGATTCCGGCGATGGGGCGAAGCCCGACCGGCGATCTTCAGGAACCGAACTCTGCCTTCACTCCTTGGCCTGTTTCCAGGGGAAGAAGTCGATCCGGACCGGAGAGATCACACCGGCCGGCCGGACCCCGTCCTGCCAAGGAAACGTGTACGCGGCGCATTTGCCGGTGGTCAATTCGGCCACGTAGATCACCCCCGAAGCGAAGGCCGCCCCGCCCTGATTCGTCAACTGCCCGTTGCCGGTCGCCACGGCATACTTCGCCTTGGCTCCGGGCTGCAGCTGGAATTCCCGCGTCAGGTCGATCAGGTAGAACGAGGCGAACTTGCGGGCCTGGCGATTCAACACCGCCCCTCGCATCTGCCCGGTCTGGAAATCGAGAATGAACACCGCATCGATGGGGTCGGCGATGCCGGCTGCCTGGTTCCCCACCGGCACGGTAAAGATCGCAAAGTCCTGATCCCGGTCCGAATTGGTGGCGAAGGCGGGTTCGTGGGGCCACAACCAGGCCAGGGTCAGCCCGGCCAACAGGCCCAGGCCCAACCACAACATGCGTTGATCCGATGACTTTCGCATCCAGTCGACTCCTGCAGAAAGGTCGCGAGAGAAGTGTTGTCGCGTCGGTGACGGTCCCCCCGCCGAGGGGCCACGTTCGGGGAAGTCTATCGGGAGCCGTCCAACTCGACTAGACCGGTCATTTCCGGCCCGCCTGATTCCGTGTCCCGTCGCTCAGTGGGGGCAAACGCCGGGAACCGTGCGACCCCTCAGGGAC
>Ga0315902_10000938_pt1 | contig 47928 bp, 44 predicted proteins | sample LakEriMetagenome_9_FD_203523 | JGI IMG/M metagenome (GOLD analysis project Ga0315902, IMG submission 203523) | Freshwater fungal communities from buoy surface, Lake Erie, Ohio, United States - Buoy 12 MA117 | ecosystem: Environmental > Aquatic > Freshwater > Lake > Lake biofilm | place: USA... | reverse complement strand
TGTAGTTAGTTTGTTTGTTTTATTGCCGCCCCGGTTTGCGAATAGCAGGCCGGGGCGGCGTGTTTTTAAGGGCGAAGGGCGAGGGACGAAGTGGCTGCACTTTGGTTTCACCATTTCACTCTTTCACTACTTCACCATTTCACCAATTGATTACCTTCGCGGCCTAAAATCTCGAACAATGCATTTCGAATTATCAGAAGAACACAAAGCCGTGCAGCAGGCGGCGCGCGAGTTTGCGCAAAACGTATTGAAGCCGGGCGTGATTGAGCGCGATGAGCATCAGAAATTTCCGGCGGAAGAAGTGAAGCAATTGGCAGAGCTCGGATTCATGGGAATGATGGTGAGTCCCGAGTATGGTGGAAGTGGAATGGACACGCTGAGTTACGTGCTCGCTATGGAGGAGATTTCGAAAATCGATGCTTCAACCTCGGTGTGTATGAGTGTAAACAATTCCTTGGTGACGTGGGGTCTGGAGGCGTTTGGTTCAGAGGAGCAAAAGAAGAAGTACTTGGTGCCGTTAGCTAATGGTGAAAAGATTGGTGCTTTTTGTTTGTCAGAACCCGAAGCCGGAAGCGACGCGACATCACAGCGCACAACGGCGATTGATATGGGCGACCATTATCTGTTGAACGGCACCAAGAATTGGATTACCAACGGCAGCAGCGCAAGTACCTATTTGGTGATGGCCCAAACGGATGCCGGTAAAGGACACAAAGGGATCAACTGCTTAATCGTTGAGCGCGGCATGCCGGGCTTCATCGTTGGAGCGAAGGAAAATAAACTCGGTATCCGAGGCAGCGATACGCATACGCTGATGTTTCAGGATGTGAAGGTGCCCAAAGAGAATCGCATTGGTGAGGATGGCTTTGGGTTCAAGTTCGCGATGAAAACGCTGAGCGGCGGCCGCATCGGTATTGCAGCTCAAGCGTTGGGAATTGCTGCCGGTGCGTATGAATTAGCCCTTGCTTATTCAAAAGAACGTAAGGCATTCGGTAAAGAAATTTCACAACACCAGGCGATTGCTTTCAAGTTGGCGGACATGGCTACTGAAATCGAAGCAGCGCGCTTGTTGGTCTATAAAGCAGCTTGGCTGAAAGACCAGCATTTGAACTACGATCAAGCCAGCGCAATTGCTAAGCTGTATGCGTCGGAGGTTGCCATGAAGCATACGGTTGAGGCGGTGCAGATTCACGGCGGTTATGGTTTCGTCAAAGAATACCACGTAGAACGTCTGATGCGCGATGCCAAAATCACCCAGATTTATGAAGGCACCAGCGAGGTTCAAAAGATTGTGATTTCGCGCGGTGTTCTGGCGTAGTGCACTCCACGGATTCTAGACAACATTTTTCCACAAGGAATACTCTGAAAAGCCCGTCACACGGGCTTTTTCGCTTTCGTGTGTAAAATTCCGCATCAATCCTTGGTACAAGCGAATGCCGTGCATACTTTTGCCGCGCAATTTTGAGGACATCCCCTGCATGAATAACCAGTCAAAGCCAAATAAAATCAAGCTTTTCGGAGTTTTCTCCGCCATCTTGCTTGCCGTTTTCACCATGGCATTTTCGCCGGCTCAGGCTTCTGAAGGCGGTCAAGAAGGAGGATTCAATGCAGGTGAGATGATTGTGCATCACATTTCCGATGCACACTCGATTCATTTCTTCGGACATGTTTCACTTCCGCTCCCTTGCATCGTTAAGACCGACAAGGGTTTTGACTTCTTCATGAGTTCTGTATTCATGGATGAGCATCACGAAGCGACACGTTCATACACAAGCCCCACAACAGGCAATACCTATGTGTTGCATCATGAGTTAATCTATACGGTCGATGAGGCTGATGCCGCAATGGAACATGGCGCGCAGGAGCCCGAGCAACCTGCAATGGTGCAAGACACGTTAACGGCCATGAGCGATACGCTCAGTGCCGAGGCAGCTGCTCCGGTTGCTGCTGAGACGACAGAAGAGGCACACGAAGAGTTTCATGGTCATCCTGTAACAGACTTTTCGATCACTAAGTCAGTTTTGGGTATGTTGCTCATGCTGACCTTGGTGTTGGTGTTGTTTGTTCGCATGGCTAAGACCTATGAGAAGCGCAAAGGTCAGGCGCCGAAGGGCATGCAGAATTTATTGGAGCCTCTGGTGTTGTTCATCAAAGACGAGGTAGCTATTCCGGCACTTGGTAAGAAACGCGCGCAGAAGTTTTTGCCTTTCCTCTTGACATCATTCTTCTTCATCTGGGCTTGTAACTTACTTGGATTGATTCCTTTCTTGGGAGGATTCAACATCACCGGTACGTTGAGCATCACGCTGGTGTTGGGTGGGTTGGTGTTTATCATCACAACCATCAACGGTAATGCGCATTACTGGGGTCACATTGTATGGCCTCCCGGTGTGCCGCTGGGGATTAAGTTCATCCTGGTGCCAATTGAAATCTTGAGTATTTTCATCAAGCCTGCCGTATTGATGATTCGTTTGACGGCTAACATCAATGCCGGTCACATCATCATTCTGGCATTCACATCGCTGGTAATTATCTTCGGTGAGAAGAGCGCGGTGGCAGGTTACAGCGTGGGTATTTTCTCCACCCTGTTCATGATCTTCATGTTCTTCATTGAACTCCTTGTTGCGTTTCTTCAGGCCTATGTATTCACTTTGTTGGCAGCGCTGTATTTCGGCGATGCTACGCAGGAACATCATCATGAAGAAGCACATCATTAATTAGCAAACTCAAACACAAACAAATAAAATGGAATTCTTGACAGTTCTTTTGGAAGCAGCCGCAGCAGCGGGTTTTGCCGGAATCGGTGCAGGTCTTGCAGCAATCGGCGCAGGTATCGGTGTGGGTCTTATCGGTGGCCATGCAATGGACGCGATGGCTCGTCAACCTGAAAGTGCCGGTGACTTGCGTGCTAACATGATCGTAGCTGCAGCTCTCGTTGAGGGTGTTGCTCTCTTCGCTGTGATCGTGTGTCTGCTCGTTGTATTGTAATAAATGCGCTTGCAGACCACGCATATTGGCTGCATCATTTCAAAATAAGTTAAACCCATGGGTGGATTATTAAGCGTATCGTACGGTACGGTATTTTGGGCTACGGTGGCCTTCCTGGTTGTCGCCTTCTTGTTGAAGAAGATGGCTTGGGGTCCCATCCTGAAGTCGCTCGAAGAGCGCTCACAGGGCATTGAAAATGCACTGAATGAAGCGGAGCGTGCGCGCAAGGAAATGTCCAAACTGCAGGCCGGTAACGAACAACTGCTGCGTGAAGCACGTGATGAGCGTGACCGCATCCTGGTTGAGGCAAAGGCGCTCAAAGACAGTATTGTCTCAGAGGCCCGCACCAAGGCTACGGAAGAGTCAACGCGTATCATCGCTGCTGCTCGCGTGGAAATTGATAACCAGAAAAAAGCTGCCATCACAGAGTTAAAGAATCAAGTGGCTTCTCTCAGCGTAGATATCGCTGAGAAGTTGACCCGCGAGAAACTTACAGACAGTGAGAAGCAGAAAGCATTGAACGAATCACTGATCGCAGAAATCCGATCGAACTAACATGAGTGGAATTCGCATAGCGTCGCGTTACGCCAAATCACTGCTCGACCTTTGTGTTGAAAAAGGTCAGCTTGTGGATGCAAAAGCAGATATGGCTTTGCTGCAAAACGCCATGAGCGAAAGCCGCGAGTTGCGCATGATGTTGATGAGTCCGGTGGTAAAAGCCGACAAGAAAATCGACATTTTGAATAAAGTGTTCGAAGGAAAGTTGAGCGCTGTCACGATGGGTTTTATCACCTTATTGACCCGCAAGGGCCGCGAAGGATATTTGCCTGAAATCGTGGAGAGCTTTATTCAACAGTTGCGTCGCTTTCAAGGCATCACCGTGGCCGAAGTGGTTTCGGCCGTTGCATTGGATTCAACCTCCCGCGCTAAAATGCTGGAATCGGCGAAGAAATTGGCCGGTGGTGAAGTGGAGCTGGTCGAGAAAGTTGACCCTGCGCTCATCGGTGGTTTTGTGTTAAAAGTAGGAGACCGTCAAATCGACTCAGCCATTGCGAACCGCATTAAGGCGTTGAAGCGCGATTTCTCGGAGAATCCTTACATAGCAGAGATTTAAACTTCCATCCTGTGATGGAAAAAATTTAGTTTAAAAAAACAAAAACATGGCAGAAGTAAAACCTGCGGAAATTTCCAACATACTGCGCGAGCAGTTGGCGGGATTCAAATCTGAAGCTGAGCTTCAGGAAGTAGGTACCATCCTCCAAGTGGGTGACGGTATCGCTCGTATTTACGGACTTTCGAACGTGCAATCCGGAGAGCTCATCGAGTTCGAAAACGGTGTGCGCGGTATCGTATTGAACCTGGAAGAAGACAACGTTGGTTCGGTATTGCTCGGACCAAGCGGTGACTTGAAAGAAGGTTCCGTAGCGAAGCGTACCGGTCGTATCGCGTCGATCAAAGCAGGTGAAGGCTTGCTCGGTCGCGTGTTGAACACACTGGGAGAGCCTATCGACGGCAAGGGTCCAATTTCAGGTGAATTGTTTGAGATGCCGCTTGAGCGCAAAGCTCCGGGCGTTATCTATCGTCAGCCTGTAAAGGAGCCGTTGCAAACCGGTATTCGCGCAATCGACGCGATGATTCCGATCGGTCGTGGTCAGCGTGAGTTGATCATCGGCGACCGTCAGACCGGTAAGACAACCGTTGCCATTGACACGATTATCAACCAAAAAGAGTTTTACGATAAGGGTCAACCTGTTTTCTGTATCTACGTTGCGATTGGTCAGAAAGGATCAACTGTTGCGGCTACAGTGAAAACCCTCGAAGAAAACGGTGCAATGCCTTATACTGTTGTTGTTGCAGCAACAGCATCAGACCCTGCACCACTTCAGTTCTATGCTCCGTTCGCGGGTTGCGCAATCGGAGAATATTTCCGCGATACCGGTCGTCCTGCACTCATCGTGTACGATGATTTGTCGAAGCAAGCGGTTGCCTACCGCGAAGTATCGCTGCTGCTGCGTCGTCCACCCGGACGTGAAGCATACCCTGGTGACGTATTCTACTTGCACAGCCGTCTCCTGGAGCGTGCCGCGAAGGTGAACGAAACACAGAGCGTAGCTTCCAGCATGAACGACCTTCCTGAATCGCTCAAGAGCAAAGTGAAAGGTGGTGGTTCATTGACCGCGTTGCCAATCATTGAAACACAAGCGGGTGACGTATCTGCATACATCCCAACCAACGTAATTTCGATTACCGACGGGCAGATCTTCTTGGAAACAAACCTCTTCAACAGTGGTGTGCGTCCTGCGATTAACGTGGGTATCAGCGTAAGCCGCGTGGGTGGATCGGCTCAAATTAAGTCGATGAAGAAAGTAGCCGGTACCTTGAAGCTCGACCAAGCGCAGTTCCGTGAACTGGAAGCGTTCTCGAAATTCGGTAGCGACCTTGACGAAACAACACGCTTTGTATTGGAAAAGGGTCGTCGCAACGTGGAAATCTTGAAGCAAGGTCAAAACCAGCCGATGTCAGTAGACAAGCAGGTAGCTATTTTGTACTGCGGTATGAAAGGTTTGCTCGCGAAAGTACCCGTGGAGAACGTGAAGAAATTTGAAGAAGATTACCTGGCATATCTTGAGAAGAACCACAAAGACGTATTGAATGCGTTGGGTGCAGGACAGATTGATGATAATTTGACCGGTACACTCGAGAAGGTTGCCAAGGATTTGACAGCTCGATATAACTAATCAACGAACGACAACCGTTTTCGGATAGACAACGATGGCGAATCTTAAAGAAATACGTTTACGCATCACTTCGGTGAACAGCACCATGCAGATTACTTCTGCGATGAAAATGGTGAGTGCTGCCAAGCTGAAGCGCGCGCAAGATGCAATCACACGCATGCGTCCGTATGCGGAGAAAATGCAGGAGATTTTGAGCAACGTAAGCTCAAGCCTCGACGCATCAGAAGGCATCTACAGTCAGCAGCGCGAAGTGAAGAATGTATTGGTGGTGGCCATCACGTCGAACCGAGGATTGTGCGGCGGTTTCAACAACAACGTCATCAAGGAAATTCGCAATCAGATGAAAGCGGATTTTGCCAACGCTAACGTGAAGGTGATGTCGCTTGGTAAGAAAGCGTTCGACGTTTACAAGAAGACCTCTCATCACACGACGGAAGGAGTGGGTGAGACGCCGTTCAGCATTTTCGATAAGTTGACGTTCGATAACAGCTCAGCAATTGCTGATGCGGTAATGAAGCAGTTTGCATCAGGGAAATACGACAAGGTCGTATTGGTGTACAACAAGTTCAAGAACGCCGCTTCTCAGCTCGTGGTTACTGAGCAGTACCTTCCTGTTGTTCCTACGCAGGTAGCCGGAAAGACATCGCAAGCCGATTACATTTTCGAACCGCAGAAGGAACAAATCATCGAGGAATTGATTCCACGCACATTGAAAGTACAACTCTTCAAAGCGTTGCTGGATTCTGTGGCTTCCGAGCATGGAGCACGCATGACGGCGATGCACAAGGCGACTGACAACGCAGGTGCTTTGGTGAAAGAGTTGAAGTTGAATTACAACAAGGCCCGTCAGGCGGCTATCACCGGTGAGATCCTTGAGATTGTTGCCGGCGCAGAGTCGCTCAAAGGATAATTTTGAAACCAACCCCGAAAATGCCTCGCAACTGCGGGGCATTTTCATTTGCACAACATCCTCGCACTTTCGTTGGGTTATGTTGTTTATTTGTCATTATGAGTTCTGAAAAGAGAAACATCGCCATCCTCGGCAGCACCGGCAGTATCGGTGCACAAGCTTTGGACGTTATCGCTGCGAACCCCGACCGCTTTGCGGTTGAAGTGTTGACGGCGCAGAGCAACGCTACACTGCTGATTCAGCAGGCACTCGCATTCAAACCGAATTGCGTGGTCATTGGTGATGAATCGAAGTACACTGAAGTCAAGGACGCGTTGTGGTCGGCCAACATTAAAGTGTATGCCGGAAAAGAGGCGTTGGCGCAAGTTGTCGAGGCAGAGTCTATCGACATTGTGCTGACCGCACTCGTGGGCTTTGCCGGATTGGAGCCCACCATTCGCGCTATCAAAGCGGGAAAGCACATTGCGCTGGCAAACAAGGAAACGCTTGTGGTAGCCGGTGAACTTGTGACCGCTCTTGCCAAGCAACATGCCGTCAACATCTATCCCGTCGACAGCGAGCACTCGGCCATCTTCCAATGCCTCGCAGGCGAATGGCACAACCCGATTGAGAAGATTTACCTTACCGCTTCCGGAGGTCCGTTTCGCGGACGTTCATTGGATGAACTAGCGAAGGTCACCAAAGCACAGGCGCTTAAGCACCCCAACTGGGACATGGGCGCCAAGATTACCATCGACTCTGCATCGCTGATGAATAAAGGCCTGGAGGTGATTGAAGCGAAGTGGTTGTTTCATCTGAAGCCCGAGCAAATCGACGTGATTGTGCATCCGCAGAGCATCATTCACAGCATTGTGCAGTTTACCGATGGCAGCATGAAAGCGCAGATGGGCTTGCCGGATATGAAGTTGCCTATTCAGTATGCGATTGCTTATCCGGAGCGCATCTATGCCGACTTCCCGCGTTTTGATTTTCTGAAGTATCCATCGCTCACTTTTGAGCAACCCGACCGCAAGAGTTTCCGCTGTCTCGACCTGGCCTTCGAAGCGATGCACCGTGGAGGCAATGCGCCGTGTGTGCTCAACGGCGCCAATGAAGTGGCCGTGCAATTATTCCTAGAAGAAAAGATTGGCTTCCTGCAAATCCCCGAGGTAGTAGAGCATGCGATGAATACAGTCCCTTTTATGGAGAAGCCTGCGTTGCAAGATTATTTCGAGAGTGATGCTGCTGCGCGGGCAGCGGCGCGGGCGGTGAGCTAGAGGCTAGCGCGGACGCGCCGGTGGCGAGTGTGGTGTGTGTAGGGAGGGCTCTTGGCTAGCGCGGACGCACAGCAGTGCGTCCTTACCCAGAGGATACGCGAGAGGTGTGTGTGGCATGTGAAGGAGCGTGCTCTTCGCCACTCGTCACTCGCCACTATATCGTCATGATATCCTTATCCTTCACCGCGATCATCTCTTCCACCTTGCGGTTGAATTTGTCGGTGAGTTCCTGCACCTTCGCTTCGCCGGCTTTGGCTTCGTCTTCGGGCAGGCCGTCTTTCTGAGCAGTCTTGATGAAGTCGAGCGCTTCTTTGCGTGCGTTGCGGATACCCACCTTCGCGTGTTCGCCTTCGGCGTGGGCGCGCTTGCTGAGGTCTTTGCGGCGCTCTTCGGTGAGCATCGGAACGGAGATGATGATGAGGTCGCCGTTGTTCTGCGGATTCAATCCGAGGTTGGCTTCCATGATGGCCTTCGCGATTTCGTTCAGCATGTGTTTTTCCCACGGCTGCACGGTGATGGTGCGCGCATCGGGTGTGTTCACGTTGGCGATGTTTTTCAGTAATGTCGGTGAGCCGTAATAATCAAGTCTCACACCGTCGAGCATCGCGGGTGAGGCTTTGCCGGCGCGGATTTTAGTGAGTTCGTTATCGAGGTGATCCAATGACTTCTGCATTGCATCGGTGGCTTCATCGAGAGCCATTTTTACTTCATCGCTCATATACTGTTTCGCTAATTGTGCTGCTAAAATAATCGTTGATTAAAAACTTACCAGTGTGCCGACGTGTTCGCCCGTGACGAGTTTTTTAAGATTGCCTTGTTTGTTCATGTCGAAAACGATGATGGGCAATTTGTTTTCGTTGCACAGCGTGAATGCTGTCATGTCCATCACCTTCAAATCCTTTTCAAACACTTCCGTGAAGCTCACCTTGTCGTAGCGTGTTGCCGAAGGGTCTTTCTCCGGATCGGCAGTGTAGATGCCATCCACACGTGTGCCTTTCAGTATCACATCGCAATCGGTTTCGATGGCGCGCAGGGAAGCTGCGGTGTCGGTGGTGAAGAACGGATTGCCTGTACCGGATCCGAAGATGACCACACGGCCCTTCTCAAGGTGACGCACTGCTCGACGCTTGATGAACGGCTCGGCAATCGTCTTCATTTCGATGGCGCTTTGCAGACGTGTGTCGACACCGATACTCTCGAGGGCACTTTGCAGTGCCATGCTGTTGATCATGGTGGCGAGCATTCCCATGTAGTCGCCCTGCGTACGTTCCATTCCGCCTTGTTCGGCTTGCACACCGCGGAAGATGTTACCACCGCCAATAACGATGGCGATTTGAACGCCCGAGCTCCAGATTTCTTTGATGTCTTGCGCGTATTGCAGCAGACGTTGGTTATCAATACCGAATTGCTTATCGCCCATGAGCGATTCGCCGCTGAGTTTTAACAGGATGCGTTTGTACTTCATTTGGTGGGCGAAGGTAGGGAGAAAAGGGTGAAGGGGTGAAGTAGTGAAATGGTGAAAGAGTGAAATGGAGGGGCGCGTAGGGCGCCCCTTTTTTGGTTTCTAACCGCAGAGGCGCAGAGGGAGCAGAGAATTTCTTTGCTAACTCTGCGCCTCTGCGGTTAAACCAAAAAATCTTCACGGAAAAACATCGTAGATATCTTTTCGATGCGCAATGACAATCAATCGAACAGTATCAGAGCTAATTTTTTCCAGACCCAATCGGTAGTCGCCAAGACGGATTCGGTAATACCGTTGATGTCCAACAATTTTTTTGACGTTGGAGATTTTTGAGAGCGAATCAGCCTTTTCTAATAATAGAACCAGTTGCTCTACTCTTTCGCGCATCTGAACCTCTTTCAATTTGCGCAGTGACTTCAAAAACGAGCTGTCGAATTCTACGTTCATTTTTTTCGCAGCTCTTTCATGACGGATGCTCTTGAAACTGTGCGCTTGGTCTTTGATTTTTCCATCAGTTCACCCAATAGAAAATCTTCGTATTGCTGTCGAGTTAACCCAACCACTTTGCCTCCGAGTCGTTTGGCAAGCGACGATAGAATTTTACTGCTTTGGGCATCAGCCTCAATCATAATGATACTCATGAGGTAAAGATAAATCGGATTCGCGAAAGTGGATGGAGGGAAATGGTGAAATGGAGGGGTGAAGGGTGAAGGGTGAGGGGTGAGGTGGGCGCCCCTTTTTGTTGGGGGTTTTGACCCATCCCCGGCCCTTCCGGCATGAGGCCATTGAGGTTATTAGGAGGTGTTGCTGTTAGATGATGAGCCCATCCCCGGCCCTTCCCAGAGGGAAGGGAGGTTCCTTCTCGCTAACGATTTCTGTGAAACCTGAACGTTTGTAAACACACGGCGCATCTTGCGAATAGGTCTCCCTTCCCTTTGGGAAGGGCCGGGGATGGGCTTTCCAGCGGTAAAAATCTCATCCCCACCCACCACTGTTCATAATTTACATAACCCCACCATGCAACCCTCACCTCACTTCTTAAGTTTGATTTCACAGCGAGAACTCGTTTCTCAACAACCTTAAAAAACCACGTTCATGTTCAAACACCTTCAACTTCTTGGACTCGCGCTATGCGCACTTCTTGTTATCCCCGCCGCCGCGCAGGTGCCTTCTCACGTGCCCACCGACGGCCTCGTGGGCTGGTGGCCGTTCAACGGCAATGCGAACGATGAAAGTGGGAATGGAAATGATGGCGTGGTGAATGGGGCGGCTTTAGTTTCAGATAGAAATGGTGCAGTAAACAGTTCATATGAATTCTTCGGAGGACAGTGGATTTCAATAAATCATGATTCGTTGCTAAATTTTAATGGAGACTTTTCAATCCTAGCTTGGATTAATGCAGATTCAATTTATGATACACCAGGGTATATTAAAATGATTGTAAGTAAGCATGTTTGGGGAGCAAATGATGGCTATACTTTCAACTTAGTTGGCGCTTCGCAAGACGGAAGCCCAACGCCGAATGAAGGCATACTGAATTTCGCGGCTTCACCTAACTTCAACCCAAGTACCTTGCCTGATAGTGAATTAGCGCATATTGGAGTTAATCTCTGGTATCAAACCGGTATGACTTACGAGGCATCAAGTCAAATACTTTGTTATTATATCAATGGGCAATTAGTAGATAGTCTTTTTGTATCCTTTGATTTCAATGAAAGCTCCTCTAGTTTGATTTTTGGCGCCGAGAGTTACGATGGTTTTATGGGTGGTACGAATTTTTTCAATGGCTCCCTAGACGACATCGCCATCTACAACCGCGCCCTCACCGAACAGGAAATCCAAAATCTCTACACCGGCCAATGCCCTACTGTTTCATCAAACTGTTCGTCACTCCCCTCCAACCTCCAGCAAGGCCTCGTGGGTTACTGGCCCTTCTGCGGCAATGCGAATGACGAAAGCGGCAACGGTAACGACGGCGTGGTCAACGGCGCAACGTTGACGGAGGATCGGTTTGGAAATGCGGGAGCGGCGTATGGATTTGATGGGGTGGATGATTATATAGAGGTGGCTTATAACTCGACTCTAAATCTTCCATTAGCAATTACCCTTTCGGCATGGTTCCAAGCCGATACACTCGCTAGCATGAGAATAATAGATAAAAGTACAGTTGGAGGCGCTGATGGGTTCTTGTTAGATATTGGGGGTAATAACAATAACAAATACATTCGTGCCATCCTAGCAGGGCAATCTAACAATCAACCTTCAAGTTCAGAATTTATTAGTGAAACGAATACGTGGTATAACATTATTGTGACATATGATGGCATCGCCGTTCGGTTTTATGTAAATAATGAATTGGATACTACTTTGGATATAAGCGGTGAATCATTGCTTAATTCACTACCACTTCGTTTTGGTGCTAATAGTCTTTTGATAGATAACTTCTTCGATGGCGTAATCGACGACATCGGCATCTGGAACCGCGCTCTCACCCCCGAAGAAGTGCAAGAACTCTACACCCTCGATGCGTGTACGTTTACGGTGTATGATACACTTACAGTTTATGAAACGGTGTACGACACGGTGTATACCTACGAAACGATTTACGACACGGTAACCACGTACGTGACGGTAACCGACACCTTGCTCATCGACATCACCTTTGTCGGTTTTGAAGGGCAGCCGAGCTGGTTGAACACGGTGACGGTATTCCCCAACCCGGCCAGCGATCACATCACCATCGATTACGGCAACTTCGCACTCATGGCGGGTTACTCCACTGTCATCACCGATGCGGCGGGCGCTACGGTGTATTCGAGCTCAGTCAATAGCCAGCAAGTTGAAATCGACATCAACGCCTGGGGTGCAACGGGTGTGTATTATATGATGATTTATGATTCGAATGGGGTGATGGTGGCGGTGAGGCACATAGTTCTTGAATAGTGAAAGGGTGAAGTGGTGAAAGAGTGAAATGGAGGGGCGCGTAGGGCGCCCCTTTTTTGGTTTTCTAACCGCAGAGACGCAGAGGGAGCAGAGAATTTCTTTGCTAACTCTGCGCCTCTGCGGTTAAACCAAATCCTCCAAAAAAAGCAGTAAATTCGCCCCATGAGCAGCATCGTCACCCTCAGCGAGTTTATCATGGAGCGCCAGGCCGATTTCCCGTATGCATCGGGAGATTTGTCGCGCCTGCTCGCGGATATCGGTATCGCCGCCAAGATTGTCAACCACAAGGTGAACAAGGCGGGGTTGCAGGATATTTTGGGCGCGGTCGACACCACCAACATCCAGGGTGAAACGCAGATGAAGCTCGATGTGTTTGCCGATCATGCCTTGCTCAACGCCGTGCGTTGGGGCGGACAAGTGTGCGGCGCCGCGAGCGAAGAAAACGAGAAGTACTTCACGTTCGAATCGGAGATCTGCAAGAAATCGAAATACGTCATCTTGTTCGATCCGCTCGACGGTTCATCGAACATCGATGTGAACGTTTCCATCGGTACCATCTTCAGCGTGTTTCGCAGAAAAAGCAGCGTGGGCGACCTGGCCAACGTGAACGACTTTCTGCAAAAAGGCGCTGATCAGGTAGCCGCGGGCTACGTGATATACGGCTCAAGCACCATGCTCGTATACACCACGGGTCACGGAGTGAACGGCTTCACCCTCGAACCGAGCATCGGCGAATTCTGTTTGTCGCACGAGAACATGCGCATCCCCGAAGACGGCACCATCTACAGCATCAACGAAGGCAATTTGCTTTCGTGCAGCCCCGGTGTGCAGGCTTACGTTCAGTGGTGCAAGGAAACCGACAAGGCCACGCAACGCCCGTACAGCGCGCGTTACATCGGCTCTCTGGTAGCAGACTTCCACCGCAATCTCATCAAGGGCGGCATCTATATGTATCCCGGTACTGTGAAAAATAAAGACGGCAAATTGCGTTTGCAATACGAAAGCAATCCGCTCGCATTCATCGTGGAGCAAGCCGGTGGCAAGGCTTCCGATGGCAAAGGCCGCATCATGGATATTCAACCAAGCTCGCTGCACCAGCGTGCGCCGCTGTTCATTGGAAGCAAAAACATGGTGGAGTTGGTGGAGCGGTTAATTGCGCAAGAAAACACGAATGAACATGTCCGATAGCCTCGTCATCATACCAACCTACAACGAAAAGGAAAACGTGGAGCGCATGCTGCGCACCGTGTTTGCTTTGCCCAAGGCGTTTCATGTGTTGATCGTGGATGATGGTTCACCCGATGGCACTGCCGATATCGTCAAAGGCTTGCAAGGCGAATTTTCCGGCAAGCTGCACATCCTCGAGCGCAAGGGCAAGCTCGGTCTGGGTACCGCATACATAGCGGGATTCAAGTGGGCGCTGGAGCGCACATACGAATTCATTTTCGAAATGGATTGCGACTTCTCGCACAATCCGAAAGACCTCATTCGTTTGTATGACGGATGTAAGGTTCAAGGCGGCGATATGTCGGTAGGTTCGCGCTACGTGAAAGGCGGCAAGGTGGCCAATTGGCCATTCAAGCGCTTGGCGATGAGCTTTGGTGCGTCGGTGTATGTCAACAGTGTGCTGTGGCTAGGTGTGCGCGATTGCACGGCGGGTTTTGTGTGCTACACGCGCAAAGTGCTTGAGACCATTGATCTCGACAGCATTCAATTCATTGGCTACGCCTTTCAGATAGAAATGAAATACAACACCCATCAACTCGGGTTTAAGATTGTCGAGGTGCCCATCACGTTTGTGGACCGCGAATTCGGCACGAGTAAGATGAGCATGAACATATTCAACGAAGCAGTCCTGGGCGTGCTGAAGATGCGCTTTAGAAGGGTTTCCCGCAAGAACAAACAGTAGTCATGAAAACAACGCTCATTCGCAATGTGTCGGTGGTCAATGAAGACGCCACACAGGTGTGTGATGTGCTCATTCGCGGTGCAGTCATCGCACATGTATCAGCAGCCGGAGCGCATCAGTATACCGCCGATGAAGAAATCGATGGCACAGGCAAGCACCTCTTGCCTGGCTTAATTGATGATCAGGTGCACTTTCGCGAGCCGGGACTGACGCACAAGGGTGATTTGTATACCGAGTCGCGCGCTGCCGTTGCCGGTGGTATCACTTCGTACATGGAGATGCCCAACACCTCACCACCGGCGACAACCATCGAATTGCTCGAACAGAAATACACGCGTGCATCGGAAGTGTCGCTGGCGAATTATTCCTTCTTTATGGGAACATCCAACGACAATCTGCACGAGTTGCTGAAGGTGGACCCGAAGACGGTGTGTGGAGTAAAGATTTTCTTGGGCAGCAGCACGGGCGATATGCTGGTGGAAAGTTGCGGCATCTTGAACATGATTTTTGCGCAGGTGAAAACGCTTGTTGCATTGCACTGTGAAGTGGATCCCATGATTAAAGCGAACCTAGAACGCTACAAAAAACAGTATGGCGATGATGTGCCGGTTACCGCGCATCATCTTATCCGTGACGAAATGGCTTGTTATGCGTCTTCGCTGGCAGCGGTTGAAATGGCTAAGCGACACGGCACACGCTTGCACATACTGCATATCAGCACGGCGAAAGAACTGGAGTTGTTCCGCAACGATATTCCACTCAAGGAAAAGCAAATCACAGCGGAGGCGTGTACGCATCACTTGTGGTTTACCAACGATGATTACGCTACCAAAGGCAATTATATCAAGTGGAATCCTGCGGTAAAAACGGCGGCGGACCGCGAAGCACTGCGCGCTGCAGTGAACGACGATCGCATTGATGTACTCGCTACCGATCACGCGCCGCATACCATCGAAGAGAAGGAACAATCGTACTTGAAAGCCCCGAGCGGCGGACCATTGGTGCAACACGCACTCGTGGCATTACTCGAGTTGTATCATCAAGGCGTGTTTACATTGGAAAAGATTGTACGCAAATCGTCGCATAATGTCGCTGACATGTTTTCCATCGACAAGCGCGGTTTTATTCGTGAAGGTTATTTCGCGGATCTTGTGCTCGTCGATTTGAATGCGCCCTGGATGGTGACCAAAGAAAACGTATTGTACAAATGCGGTTGGTCGCCCTTCGAAGGACAAGTGTTCACCAGTAAAGTGATGACCACTTGGGTGAATGGCAACAAAGTCTATGATAACGGCCATATCTTGGAAGGCAGTGTGGGAAGTCGCTTAACATTTAACCGATGAAAGGAGTTTCAACTTACTTGTGGGTGGTGCTGTCCGTGATAACAGTTGTGTCTTCCTGCACGGATGCGCCGGTCGTTGCCGCGCCGCCAGCGAATCTTCTGCAGCGTGACACCTTTGTTACGGTGCTTACTGAAGTGCGTTTGTTGGAAGGTGCATACAGCACAAGCTACGAGCGAGTGGATACGTCAGAGTTTCCCATCACAGCGCATTACAATCGCTTGTTTGAAGGTCATCACATCACTAAAGATCAATATTTGAGTAGCTACGATTATTACAGTTTACAGCCGGAAGAGATGCTCGAAATTGAGGCGGATGTGTCGTTGCGACTTGAGCAACTCAAATGGAGTCGCGATACAACGCAAAGCGTTTCGCGTTAGTTGGATTGCTTTTGCTCGCTTTTGAAAAATGCTGCAGTGCGCTGAATGGCTTCGTTGATGGGCATGAAGGGCGCGGTATAAACCGATCGTAATTTTTCATTGTTGTAGTAAAAACGCACCGCAGCATTGCGCACGGTTTCGCGCGTTACCAAGGCCTTTCTTCCTCCCAGCATTTCGCGCAGTGCTTCTGCATAACGTGCTAACTGCATCATTCCCGGTGTTGCTTCGATGGATGGAATGCGCACGTTCAGTGCTTTCGCTGTGGTCTGAAACATATCCTTCATAGACAGATTTTCACTCACCAGGATGTAGCGTTCGGCGTTGATAGTTGACAGCGTGAGTTCAACGATGATGCGCGCGCAGTCTTCCGCACTGATGAATCCTGTGCCACCCGGCGGATAGAAGCGCATGCCTTCGCCGATTTTTTGAAACAGGCTTGGGCTGCTGCGTTTGAAATCTCCCGGACCGATGATTACACCGCAGTTGAATGCGACACCATCAATGCCTTCGTGAATGCCGCGCCAGAATTCCATTTCCGAGCGTTGCTTGGTGATAGCGTAATGCGTATTGAAATCGCCATCCACCCATTCCGATTCCTCATCTACGGTATCGTTGTTCTTCGCTTTACCAATGGCCGCAATCGAGCTCACGAATCCGACTTTGACCCCCCCTTGCTGCAAGGCAATGTTGATCACGTTTTCAGTTCCTTCGATGTTGATGTCGTACATCGTTTGACGTTCAGACGGATGATAAGACACAATCGCTGCGCAGTGAAATACGCGGCTGCAACCGGCCATGGCATCCATCAACGAATAGATATCAAGCACATCGCCTTCTACCCATTCGATGCGCGAAAAGTGTGGCGATTGATAGAAGTCGAATACCCGTTGAACCATCGTGATATCGCTCGTTGAGCGCTTGAGTGCACGCACCTGTTCACCGCGTTTGAGCAGTTCAATCATGAGGTGCGTTCCCAACATCCCGGTGGCTCCCGTGATCAGATTCATCGTGTGGCGAAAGTACTGTCTGACCGCCGATATTCCATGGTGGATTGTGCATGGTGCGCGGTGTTTTTAGACGTTATTTTGCATGCGAATGCCTGCTCCCGAACACATCGAACATTTGGTGCGCCTGTTACCCTCTCAGCCGGGGGTGTATCAGTATTACGATGAAAAGGGTGATCTCTTGTATGTGGGCAAGGCGAAGAACTTGAAGAATCGCGTTTCGAGTTATTTCAACAAGAATCAATACGAGAACGGCAAGACGATGGTGTTGGTGCGAAAGATCGCCGATATCAAGACGATAGTGGTAGAGACGGAGTTGGATGCGCTCTTGCTGGAGAATTCGCTCATCAAGAAGTACAAGCCGCGCTACAACATCATGTTGAAGGATGACAAGACGTATTCGAGCATTGTCATCAAGAAGGAAGATTTTCCGCGGGTGTTTCCAACAAGACAAGTGATACGCAATGGTTCCGAGTATTTCGGACCTTATCCTTCGGGTCGCACGATGCATGCGGTGTTGGATTTAATCAAGAAGCTTTATCCGCTGCGCACGTGCAACCTGGCCTTGACGCCGGCGAACATCAAGGCCGGCAAATTCAAAGTGTGCCTGGAGTATCACTTGGGGAATTGCAAGGGGCCGTGTGAAGGAAAGCAGGCGATGGACGATTACGATCGCGGTGTGGAAGCGATACGCAAAATTCTCAAAGGGAATTACGCGGATTTGGTGCGTGATCTCAAGCAACTCATGCAGGAGTTTGCTGCGCGATATGAGTTTGAGTTGGCGCAGGAAGTAAAGGAGAAGATGGAAGTGCTGGAAGGATTTCAGGCCAAGAGTACCATTGTGCATCCGAGTATTCACGATGTGGATGTGTTCAGCATCGCTTCTGATCCACAAGCCGGATACGTGAACTTCATGAAGGTAAGCAATGGTGTGATTGTGCAATCCTACACAACGGAAATCAAGAAACGTATGGACGAGTCGGATGCGGAGTTGCTTGAGTTTGCCATCATTGATATTCGGGAGAAATTCCAAAGTCAGTCGAAGACCATTTTTCTACCGTTTTCACTCGAGCTGGAATGGCCGGGTGTTGAGTTGCATGTGCCGCAGCGCGGCGATAAGCGCAAGCTCGTGGAACTTTCGGAGCGCAACAGTACGCATTACATGCTTGATGCGCAGAAGCAAGCGGAGATGGTGGATCCCGAGCGCCATGTGAACCGTGTGTTGGAGACAATGCAAAAGGATTTGCATTTGAAGGAAATGCCACGCCACATCGAGTGTTTCGATAACTCGAATATCCAGGGAACGAATCCCGTGAGTGCATGTGTTGTCTTTAAAAACGCGAAGCCGAGCAAGGCAGATTACCGCATCTTTCATCCGAAAACGGTTGAAGGCCCAAATGACTTTGACACGATGAAGGAAGTAGTGTTTCGCCGTTATCGCCGCATGCTTGATGAGGGTGAGACGTTGCCGCAGCTCATCATCATCGACGGGGGCAAGGGTCAGCTGAGCGCTGCCATCGAGAGTTTGGTGAAGCTCGAATTGTATGGGAAAATTGGCATCATCGGTATTGCTAAGCGGTTGGAAGAAATCTATTTCCCGGGCGACAGTTTGCCCATCTATCTGGACAAGCGAAGTGAATCACTGAAGCTCATTCAACGCCTGCGCGACGAGGCGCACCGATTCGGCATTACCAAGCATCGCGACCGCAGAAGCAAAGATGCCATTCGTTCGGAGTTGACCGATATCAAAGGCGTTGGCATGCATACGACGCAGGCACTTATCCATCATTTCAAAACCGTGCAAGCGGTGAAGGAGGCGAGCTTGGAGGATTTGCAGAAGGTGGTGAATAATAAAATGGCGGCTATTGTTCATCGCCATTTTCACAGCTGACGGTAGTGTAATACGTCATAAACAAGGCATTGTTCATTGCCAATTTGGGGGTCGACGCTGTGTGCGGATTGATTGCGTAGTTTACCTCCACAAATTTTAACTGATGAATAAAAAACTAATCACAATGCTTGCTGCCTTCGGGATGTCGGTGGCAAGTTGGGCACAGATCGGCCCTGTATCTTTTGGTGCTGAGTTAGCATTACCAACGGGAGATTTCGGCGATTCCTATCCTTTGGGTTATGGGGTATCACTGGGCTATGAGCATCCTGTAGGCGAGAAGCTTGGTGTTACGCTGCAAGCAGGTTATGTGCTGTTAAGTGTAGATGACGCGGTTTCTGCATTTATCGAGAAATCGAGCATGATGCCGATTCAAGTGGGTGCGAAGTACTACTTGTCGTCACGCGGTGCAGGGCTGTATGCTCACGTACAAGGTGGTGTGCATAGTATTAGTGTTACAACAAAGGCTTTGGATCTCGGATTTCTGGGAACGATTCCAGGGACAACCTCATCAGAGAGTTACATAAGTGGCGCTGTGGGTCTCGGTTATATGCTGAATGACAAAGTGGATGTGGGTGTGCGTTACAACATTATTGCACCCGATAGCGATGTCGAGGGAGCAAATGCTTCGAATTATTTGGGCGTGCGCATTGCGTATACGCTCTTCGGCAGCGCTCTTTAACAGTTATGTGATATTTAAATAAAAAAGCCGGGTGATGCCCGGCTTTTTTCATGGTTCAATTTATCGAGATCAGTGCTGCACTATCAAGCGCATGCTGGCTGAGCGTTCACCTTCTTTGAGGCTGATGATGTACACACCATCCGTGAGCGATGATGTTTCGAGTTGATTGTTGCGTAAGCGTTCTTCCCGCACCATGCGACCGCTGACATCGGTGATGGTCACTTGAGCAGCCGCGTCCCAACCGGAGATGGTGACGCGATCATTCGCAGGGTTTGGATAGAGCGAGAAGGACGGTGTCATTTCAATCACAGACTGAGCAACCTCGCAAGCGCCTTCCATGGAGGCCGTCATGTATTCCATCATGCCGGCTTCAAGGCTGTTCAAGGTGAAATCAATTGTAGTATCGCAAGGGTATGGACCGGCCAAATATTGACCTGCTTCATTCAGCATGAGCATTTGATTGTTGTAGCTGGTGCTGAGGATGTATGGGGCGCCATTGCCTTCATCCATCATCTCCACGCTCACCCAGAATTGGTTGTTGGCTTCATCGGGAATCATCGACATGCCCATGAATGGAGGCATAACTTCATAGATACAACTGCCGTCATCATACCACGCCCACGCGTCGTAGTTGAGTGCAGATGGATTCGTGCAGCCAAGGCAGATGAAGCATGTACCGTCATCGCATGTGGCGGCTTCGTTGTAGTTGCATGAACTCGGATCAGTGCAACCGGCGATTTCGTTGGTTGAAGAAACGGAAAGCACATTGAAGTAATTCGTGCCGGTATTTCCGCTAAAGATGATGTTACCATTCACGTCATATACTTCGACATCCAAATTGGTTCCGGTAAGCGCATACACTTGAAGATTGAAACAGCTGTCGAGCGTACAAAAACCATTTTGTTGCGGGTAAACGCCTCCGGCGTAATAACCGTTTTCGTTGGCCATGTACCAGTAGGCTTCACCGCTGAAGCTGAGCGTGTACCAGTTGTTGTAACAACATGAGCCATCGTTCACGGTGGCGTTTGGATTGAAATTCGGTGCCGTAGCATCCGTGCATCCCAAACAGCTGTAATCGCAGTTGAAGTAGTCCATGCAATCGGCACCGGCGTCGTAATTACAAGCGCTTGGGTCTGCGCAACCGGTTGTAACGCCGTTGAAGGCAATGGTTACTGCGTAGTCGTAATAGTTAATCGTGCCCGAGCTAACAGCATTGCCTGCAGCATCGAGAACAGTGTATGTCACATCGCTGCCATCAAACGTCCAAGCGCTTAACTGGAAGCACGTACCGTTCATGCAGAAGCCGTTCTGTTCCGGATAAGATCCACTGTAGTATGCATAATCCGTGAGCGAAGTAACAGACCAATAGCCCGGGGCCGATAAGGTGAGGGTGTACCAATCGTTGAGGCAGCAAGTGCCGTTGTCGATGGTTGCATCAGGATTGTAGTTGGGTGCGTCCGCGTTGGTGCAACCGTAGCAATCAAATGTGCAAGCGTAATAGTCGGGACAATTCACTGTTGGGTCGTAGTTGCAGGCATAGGAAATACCGCAACCAACGGTTGGATTTTCCGCGAAGGTGAGTTCAACACCACCAAAAATGGGGTTCACGTTGCCACTGGTAATCTCAACGCCATTCAATGAAATAGTTGCGCCGAAGTTGGAAATTGTGTAGTCATCAGGATAGGCGGTGAAATTCAGGCAGCCTTCATCAAAGCAGAACCCGGTTTGTTCGGGGTAATGACCTGAACCTCCGGCAGCACCGTCGCCTGAGTAGGCATACCAATATCCAGGAGCCGAAAGTTGAACCGTGTAATACTCGGCATAGCAGCAGAAGCCATTATCGAGCAAGGCATCGGGATCGAAATTAGAAGCCGATGGATCGGTACAACCATAGCAGTCATAGGTGCATAGTGAGTAATCGGAACAGTCTGCCGTAACATCATAGTTGCAAGCTCCGGGATCCAGACAGCCCGAGGTGGCGTTGTTTGAGAGCGGCTGGCTTGCGTAGTAGGTGGCAGCTGCACCATCGGCTACAACGTTACCGTTGGCGTCGGTGAGCGTCCAGGTGAACGGCAGACCTTCATTGCTCCACAGGTCGATGAAGAAGCAACCATCGGAAAGGCAAAACCCTGTTGAAGCCGGGAAGGAACCACCAGTGACATATCCCGTGTATTGATTACTTACGTAGTATTCAAAGTTGCCTGTTCCGCTGACAGTATACGATTGTGTGCAGCAGGTGCCATTGTCGAAAGTTGCATCCGGATCGTAGTTTGGCGCGGAAGGATCAGTACAACCATAGCAATCGTAGGTGCAGAGATAGTAGCTTCCGCAAGTAGCCGTTGGGTCATAGTTGCATGCGGAAAAGTCATTACAACCGGGTGTTCCGTTGCCCAAGGTGAACGTTGATTGCGTATTCAGGCCGGCTTGACCGCTGAACACAACGTTTCCGTTGAAGTCGGTGAGGGTAAGCTGCGCGTCGGATGGGCCGACAGGGGAATAGATGTAAACGAAGTAGCATCCGTCAGGCACACAGGTGGCTTGGCCGGAAGGCACGGAGTAGCTCCAGCTGCCATCGAGCGGGGTGAGGTACCATATCGCTGAGGCATCGTCGAACGTGCCGGTCACCGTTCCGGTGAGGTAATGCGATGCATCGCAGCACGAGCCGTCGTTTTGTGTAGCGTTTGGGTTGAAATTCACCGCCGTTGGGTCTGTGCATCCCAGGCAGCTGTAGTCGCAGAGCGAATAGTCGTAACAGGTCGCACTCGCATCGAAATTGCAAGCCATCGGGTCCAGACAACCCGAAACGCTGTTGCTTCCACCTATGATGGCGAAGTCGTAGAAATTATCCACGGTAGTGCCTCCGGCGACTTCTGTGCCTTGAGCGTTTGTAATGGACCACGTGTAATTACCTGTTCCTTGGGTGCCGTGAACATTCACCGAGCTACAAACATCGGGTATGCAAACGCCGCTTTGAGCCGGGAAATCAACTGCACCTAAATAGCCGAGTTGGTCATTGTAGAATGAGAAATAACAAGGTTCACTACAGGTGACTACGAACCAGTTGCCGTCATAGCAGCAGGTACCATCATCGGCAGTGGCCAGTGGGTTGTAGTTCGGGGCTGTCGAATCTGTGCATCCCCAGGTGGTTTGACCAAAGGTGACAACCGATGTGAGGACGATGAGCAGAAGGGCAGTTATTTTTTTCATAATCAAAATGGAAGTGCAAATGAATGCCTGCGATACGTTCAACAACTCAAACACCCGAACAGTTGCATGGATTTTCATTTTTTTAATGCGCCCTTGAATTGCTAACGAAGAATTGTGGGCAACATTCGCCCGGAGCGGGCGTTTGAGCGCGGCAGCGAATACTTTTGAATTCGGCAATACCATGGCAAAAAAGGCAGGAAATAATTTCAAAGGCAGGGCGCGATTGCTTTGGATCATCGCAATGACGCCCGTTTTGGGCGTTTTGTTGATTTTGCTCACGGCGATGCTCAGCGGCTTGCCGGATGTGGAATTGCTCGCCAATCCAAAGGTGAGTTTGGCTTCGCAGGTGTTGTCGGTCGACAATAAAACGTTGGGAGCCTATTACAAGGAAAATCGCAGTGATGCCAAATTCAGTGAGCTTCCGCCGCATTTGGTGAATGCCCTTTTGTCGACCGAAGACGTGCGTTTCAGGGAACACAGTGGCGTGGATTATTGGGGGTTGTTCCGGGCGGTGTTTTCAGCCGGACAGGATGGCGGGGCATCCACCATTACCCAGCAGCTCGCCAAAATGCAGTTCACCAAAGAATATCAAAACGTATCGATTCTCAAGCGCGGTTTTCAGAAGATCCGCGAATGGATTATCGCCTGTCAGATCGAGCGCTTGTACACCAAAGATGAAATCATCGCGCTTTACCTCAATCAATACGACTTTTTGAATCAGGCGGTCGGTATCAAATCGGCGGCACACATTTATTTCAACACCACACCCGATCAGCTCAATGTGCAGCAATCGGCCATGCTGGTGGGAATGCTCAAAAACAGTTCGCTGTTCAATCCTCTCAAGCGTGATTCGTTGGTCACCAAACGCCGTGAGGTCGTCATGAATCAAATGGTGAAGTATGATTATCTCTCTCAGCAGGAGTATGATTCATTGCGTGCGTTGCCACTGGGCCTCGACTACCAGCGCATGAGTCACGACGAGGGCTTGGCGCCCTACTTCCGCGAAGTGTTGCGCTCTCAGCTGGAAGAGATTTTAACCGAAAAGGACAGCAAGGGCCAATTGAAATATGCCAAGGCCGATGGTCAGCCCTACGACATTTACCGCGACGGATTGAAGATTTACACCACCCTGGATTCGCGCATGCAAGAGTATGCGGAGTGGGCCGTGCATGAGCATTTGCGAAAGGAATTGCAGCCGGCGTTTTTCAAGGATGTGGCCAGAAGAAAGAAGGAGAATTATCCGTTCTACAACGGCATTCGCAAAGAAGACCGTGAATCCATCATGAAGCGTGCGATTGAATCGAGCGAGCGCCACATGATTTTGACGGGAAAGCTATGTCCTGACTGCGAGCGTCCTGCCTTTTACATCGCTAAGGAAAAAGTGGATGGCAAGGAGGTTTTCCATTGTCGCGAGAGCAAGGATGGCTGCGGTCATCAGTGGCCGGTGGCGGATCAGAAGGAAATTGACCGCGTGATGAATCTGCCGGTGGCCATGAAGGTGTACACGCCAACCGGTCAGAAGGACACGACACTTTCTCCGCTTGACAGCATCAAATACAACAAGGCGATTTTACACGCGAGCATGATGTCGGTTGATCCGCACAGCGGTCACATCAAAGCGTGGGTGGGCGGTATTGATTTCAAAAACTTCAAGTTTGATAACGTGTACCAATCTGCGCGTCAGGTGGGCTCAACGTTTAAGCCGTTGGTTTATGCAACAGCCTTGCGCATGGGAAAAAACCCGACAGATCAAGTCGATGGTTCGCGTTTTTGCTGGGGCAGTTGGTGTCCGCAAAACAGTGGCACGGGCTACGGATCCTACACGATGCAGTGTGCGCTGGCCAACTCCGTGAACACAGTAGCAGCGCGATTGGCGCAGCAATACGGCATCGATAACATCATCAAGTTGGCACGCAGGCTGGGTATTACCGCGCATCTGGATCCTGTTGGACCGATTGCGTTAGGAGCCGCGAATGTGCCGCTGTACCAGATGGTTGGAGCGCTGAGCACTTTTGCCAATCAGGGCGTGTACATCAAGCCGACGTTTATTCTGCGCATTGAGGATAAAAACGGAACTCCTATTTACGAGCCTGAGCCTGAGATTGAACAGGCCATTGATCCTTGCGCGGCATACGATCTCTTGACGATGATGAAGGCGGTTGTGACCGGTAGTTGTGGCAGCGGAACAGGAGTACGACTGCGCAATCCCGGCAAAGCCTATGGCGGTATTACGTATCCGACAGCCGGAAAAACAGGTACTACGCAAAACAACACTGACGGCTGGTTTATCGGGTTGACGCCCGACCTGGTCACGGGAGTTTGGGTGGGCGCACAAGATCCGACCGTTCGCTTCTCCAGCACGGCGCTGGGTCAAGGTGCGAATACGGGTCTTCCGATTTATGGGTATTTCATGAAGAAAGTCTACGCCGACGGTCAATTGGACATTTCGAAAGGAGACTTTGAAATGCCCAAGGGCTGCACCAATCGCGTGGGAGGTGTACCGGCTGGACCTGTCGGCACGGATGAATTTGATAGTCTCTTTGGAGAAGGTGATCTTGAATCGGAGAGTGGCATTCCTGTGCCTGTCGGATTGCCGAAAGAAACGGACGAATTTATTCCTGCTGATTCCACTAATTTTGACCAATAAATCATTGGTCAAGTATGCCCATTAATAAAGTAGTCAAGAACGTCGAGGAGGCGTGCAACGGGATAACCGACGGCATGACACTCATGGTCGGAGGATTCGGTTTGTGCGGAATTCCCGAGAACTGCATCAACGAATTGGTGCGCAAAGGCGTTAAGAATCTCACGTGTATTTCCAACAACGCCGGAGTGGATGACTTCGGTCTTGGGTTGTTGCTTCAGACGAAACAAGTGAAGAAAATGATCTCGTCGTATGTCGGCGAGAACGATGAGTTCGAGCGACAAATGCTCAGCGGCGAACTGGAAGTGGAGTTGATTCCGCAGGGAACCTTGGCCACGCGATGCATGGCTGCGGGTTACGGAATGCCCGCGATCTATACGCCTGCAGGTGTAGGCACGGAGGTGGGCATCGGCAAAGAGGTGCGCAATTTCAACGGAAAAAATTATTTGTTGGAGCACGCTTTTGACTCCGACTTCGCCTTGGTGAAAGCGTGGAAAGGCGATTCGAAGGGCAATCTGGTGTTTCGCATGACTGCGCGCAATTTCAATCCGCTCATGGCGATGGCCGGAAAAATTACGATTGCTGAAGTAGAGGAGTTGGTGCCCGATGGCGAGTTGGATCCTGATATGATCCACACACCGGGTGTTTATGTGCACCGCATTTTCCAGGGCAACAATTACGAAAAACGCATTGAGCAACGCACCGTGCGTCAGCGCTCATAATCAAACAAGTCAACGACATGGCACTCGATAAAATAGGCATTGCAAAGCGCATCGCGCAGGAAGTCAAAGACGGTATGTATGTGAATCTCGGTATCGGAATTCCAACGTTGGTTGCGAACTATCTGCCGGCGGGAATTGAAGTTGAACTTCAGTCTGAGAACGGATTGCTGGGCATGGGCCCCTTTCCATTCGATGGTGATGAAGACGCTGATTTGATTAACGCGGGTAAGCAGACCATCACGATGTTGAAGGGCAGCGCGGTGTTTGATTCAGCGATGAGTTTTGGAATGATTCGCGCCCAAAAAATTGACCTCACGATTTTGGGTGCGATGGAAGTGAGTGAACATGGTGATATCGCTAACTGGAAGGTTCCGGGTAAAATGGTGAAGGGTATGGGCGGCGCGATGGACTTGGTGGCCTCTGCGAAGAACATCATTGTAGCCATGCAACATTGCGATAAGGCAGGCAATTCGAAATTATTACCGCATTGTACTTTGCCGCTGACAGGCGTTGGATGTGTGAAGAAGATTGTGAGTGACCTGGGTGTGTTTGATATTCACGATGGCGCATTTCACTTGGTGGAATTGGCGCCGGATGTTACGTTGGATGAAGTGCGAGCGAAGACCGCAGGGAAGTTGATTATTCACTAGCGATTTGAATTAACCGCAAAGTCGCGAAGAAACTTCGAGAGAATTATCTGCGCCTCTGCGGTTAAAAAAATATACCTTCCAGTTAATCTATCACCGCATGAAACAGTTGCTTGCTTTCCTCGTGTTCGTTCTCGTATTCACTTCGTGTTCGATTGAGCGCAGGCATTATTTGCCGGGATATCATGTGGAGTGGCGAAGTGCGATGGGCGAAGTGCGAAGGGTGATGGGCGATGGGCGAAGTGCGAAGGATGAAGTTCAATGCGAAACGGATGGCGACAATGTAATTGCTGGCGCCAATGACGAGATACATGGGTTGCAGAAGGCATCCTTTGAAACAGCTGTTATTTCAGCAGAGCAGTACCCGAGTTTACATATTGACGCCCCTTGTCCTTCGTCCTTCGCCCCTCGTCCTTCGCCCCTCGCCCTTCATCCTTCGCCCTTCTCCCCCGATACCCTCAAAAAGCCCTTCAAGCCCCAACCGCAGTACCGTCAGGTGGATCCTGTTGGTAAATACGCGGTGTTCACGGTGCTTGCTGGTGTGGCGTTGCAAAAGATAGCGGGCATGTTGACGTGGTTTGAGGTTGTGATGCCGTTGTCGTTTGGTCCCGGTATTTTCATTCCCGCGCTGATTATTGCGCTCATTGGTTTAGGGCTTTCGGCTTACAGTGCTTACCGCGTGCGCAAGTACCCTGAGAAGTACAAGAAGAACGAATGGGGCAAAGCGTCGCTGGCTATTCTAGGCTGGCAGATATTGATGTCGGCGTTGTTTGCGTGGTTGCTGGGGGGATTGCCGGTGGGGTAGTGACGAGGGACGAGTTGCCAGGTGCGAAGTAGACCCTCAGGTAGGTTACTTCGCCCTTCGCCATTTTCGCGTTAGCCGATCGGAGTCACTAGGGTTCGGCAGCTCAGCGGAGTCGAGGCTTGGGGAAGTTTTCTTCGAGTTTTACATGAAAGTAGATTTCTGCTTTCATGGCGTGAAAGATTTTGAGGATGGTATCTATCGTGGCGCTGTTGGATCCGTTTTCCAATTTTGAAATTTGTGCTTTTTGTACACCTACGAGTTGACCGAGTTGTTCTTGAGTCAGTTCACGATCTTGCCTGGCGGATTTAATCATTCTACCGAGCACTTCCATGCGCAGTTCGTGTTCGTATTGATCGCGTGCATTCGTTCCAACCTTGCCGATGTAACGATCTTTCAAATCGCTTAGGGTATACGTTTTGATTTTCTTTGAGGCCATGGTTTACGTAATGTTATTAAAGTATTTTGCTCTGAGTCTTACTGCACGCTCAATTTCTTTTTCGCCGACACGATTCGTCTTTTTTACGAAGCCGTGTGTGGCTACAACGAGTGTATTGTTGCTATCGGTTTTGTCCCAAAATGCAAGCATCCTGATTTGTTGTCCCGCATAGGCCGTCCTAAACTCCCATATATTCATACGAAGTTTTTTCAGCAGTTTAGGGTCATTCGTTTGCTCAGCAAGATCGATGACGTAGAAGATCTTTTTGACAGTTTTGGAATCAAGCGTCGCGATGAACTCGTGGGCTTCTTTCAAAAAGACGGTTTCAAAGTATCGCATAGGAAACCGATTTGTTGAGCGTTACAAATGTAATCAAAGTTTCTATAATTAGAAACATGCATCTGAGTGTGAGGAAAATGGGGGCCATGGTTTCGCGTCTTTAATTCGATCCAAAACTCTGACGTTGGGTAGGAATAAACAACCTATAAATTATTCCGGTTATGCCGTAATTAAGAGCGGAGTGCGAATTACCAAGTACGACCTTGGCATGTGTCTTAGTACTTCGTTATTCGTACTTTTTGTGAATCGTGTTAGCCGAGCACAGTCGAGGGGCTAGAGCTTTATAGCCAGCTCCAGCTTACCACCCAATCCGAGTTCAACAATCTTGCGCAAAGTGGACAGACGCACTTCTTTGATATCGTTTTCGATTTTGGAAATGTATCCTTTGTTGGTGCCGCACTTTTCGGCGAGTTGTTCTTGCGTCATGCCGCGCTGCATGCGTGCTTGTTGAATGAGCACACCAAGTCGAAATTCCTCATATCCCTTCTCAAACTTTTCACGCTTGGTTGTGCCGCGCTTGCCATAGTTTTCCTCAACGAATCGGTCGAGCGTTTTGAGGGTTGTTTTCTTTTTCATAGATGGCTTTGATGTTTAGGGCGCGTTCTATTTCGTGTGCCGGTGTTTTTTGAGTCTTTTTTTGGAAGGCATTGCCTAGCACAATTAATCTGCTGCTGTCAAAGAAGCAGAATATGCGAAAGGCATTGCCGCCGTGTTGCACTCTGATTTCGTATAAGCCCTTGGTGTTTTCAATATGCTTGAAGTATTCCTCCGGTATTCTCTCCTGACGCTCAACCAAGCGAATCGTCCAGAGAATTTTGTCTTTCACTTTTGGTCTTTGTTGTTGAAAGAAGTCAGCGAAATAGTGCTCATACAAAATGACTGTTCTAATTTTTTTGTCAGTCATGCGATGCAAAGGTATTAAAAGTTGTCCGAACGAACAACTATGTTTGACATACTTTTAGTGCTTTGGTTAGAATCGCTCATCAGCAAAGTATCGCTGCGAGTTTTTCCTGAAGCCTGGCGCAAAACTCTGACGTTCGCTAGGAATAAACAACCTATAAATTATGCCGGTTATGCTGAGGGAAAGGAGAGGTAGGAGGCACTGAGTGCTTTGGCATTTGTTTTACAAGTGCATAGACTCAGACTGAAAATCGTTAATACCTCACGAGAAAGAATCTCTCTTACCGTTGTATGGCTCGTGAATGTTTTCGGGTCGCCAGCTAAAAAGCAAACTTTATCTGCATCAAGCACAGCTATCTCTGACTTGATTCGATTTAGTTCGCTATATTTATATACGATTACATATTTTTGTATTTATCTAAATAATAAAGCCTTATGTGCAAGGAATCAAATATCAGAGTCAAGCATTTACCATTGTTGTTTTTGCTCTGTATAAGTTTCAAGACTCAAGCCCAACAGTTGGTTCTAACTAGAGATTGTTATATAGATACTTTAGGGTACTATGAATTTTTTGATGAAACCATACCCCTATTACCCGTTAATCCGGGGTTTTCCGAAGAATTTTTCGCTGTGGTCACTTTATACGAAGGATGTTATTATGAGGAAACTTACATAGACAACTATGGTTACTTGGGGTCTTTTCCGACTGGTAATATTTATTGGGGTTGTTGTAATATTGATTACAATGGCCCAACAGATGTGTATTTTTTTAGCGTAGACCTCTCCACGGGTGAGTATTCTTTTTTACCCGCTTCTGATTGCTCCACCCCTTCCGAGGGTTACGAGGTTTCCATTCTCGGAGAAGTTATTGAATGTGAAACAGAGCCGCTGATATGTGATATTTCGCCATTTTCGATAGGCTGGACATATCAATGGTTAAAAAATGGCATACCAATAACCGGTGCTACCAATCGAATTTATAACGCAGTACCATCGACTACTGAAGGTGCCGACTATACGTGTGTTGCGACGTGCGCATCAACGGGACAGTCTATCGTATCAGATGATTTCAATCTGCAGAATTGCTACAGCGATGTCTCCTCTTCGCTCACTTACCTCCTCGTCCAAAATGTCACCACCACCGCCAATATACCGGGGCAATCCATTCAAGTGCAGTTCGACTTGAATTGGGGAAACACCTGGCGCGATGATATTAACTGGGATGCAGTATGGGTATTTATGAAGTACAAGGACGCTAACGGACTATGGAAACACGCCAAAGTAAGTCCGACCGGCTACAGCAATGGTCAGGGAACTCCGAATCTCATTGAACCAACTGCGGATCAAATGGGTGCTTTCGTGCGTTTGGCACTCGAGGGTCAAGGAAACTTCAGTTCAGAAGGCATGCAGTTGCGTTGGAATTATGGTGCCGATGGACTCTCATCGGTTTCGGGATTAGAAGTGCGTGTGTTTGCCATTGAGATGGTGTATACCCCACAAGGGGATTTCAGTATGTCTTTCGATGCGTCGGCTCCTGGCGGGAAGTTTCCGATTATCAATAGTAGGCTCACACCATCACTCTATGTAAACGGGGTTAACAATGTTCGCATAAAAGGGGATGCCGGTCTGGACCTTGACGCCAACGGTGTTGTCGAAAATACAGCTTACCCCACGGGTTATTATCCTTTTTATCTATTCAAATACGAAATGAGTGAGCAGCAGTATGCTGATTTTCTCAACTGTCTCACGCCTACCCAGCGCGCAACGCTAGGTGTAGCAGGCAATTTCATAATTCAAAATGGTGATGAATACTTTTCTTCACGCCCAAACGCGGTTTGCACTGGGGCCAACCAGCAGCGATTGATGGCTTATGCGGATTGGTGTGGCTTGCGTCCTATGAGCTTTCTGGAGTTTCAAAAGGCGTATAATGGACCTAAGCAACCAAGGACGTTCCAATATTATCAATTGGATTTTGATGAATGTGCTTATGTGAATCCCATTCCGGATGTAACTACTCTTCCTGATTTGGTGGCAGGTGTTTACGGCAGCAAAAGCCTATCCTTCAAGGCTTCGGAACCCTTTGTACCTATTTCGGTTTCTGTTTTTAATAGAACCACTCATGGCAATGGAGTGTTGGACTCTTCCGGATTGACCAATGAGACAAATTGGCAATCAATAGGAATAGGCTGGTTAGATCCATATTCTAACTGGGATTGTTCTTATGGAAACGGCTACCGCCTCTGCCGCACTGCTGAATAACCTTTTCCAACGAATTCACTGTTACACATGAACCTTTGGAAAACACTCGGCTGTTGGTTGTTGCTCTTGGGCGTGTGCCTGGGCGCGCGCGGACAAAGCTTGTTGTTGCTGTCGCCCAACGGCGGGGAGCAATGGCTGGGAGCTTCGCAACAGGTCATCAGCTGGACGTACACCAACGTCGATAATATCGACATTCAGTACTCCGGTGACAACGGTCTGACATGGACCAACATCGTTGAAGATTATCCTTCGAGCGCACTTCAATACACCTGGACCGTGCCATCGAATGGCAATAATCAGTCACTCATTCGCATCATCAGTGCGCTCAGTTTTACAGAAGATCAAAGTGATGGTGTGTTCACCATTCCGGAGCCAACGATTGAGCTGCTCTATCCTTCAGCCGAGACGTATCAAACCGGGACCATTCAATATGTGGAATGGGTTACTTCAGGCATTGCGCAAGTGGTGCTGCAGTATTCAACCAACAATGGACAAACATGGACCAATGTCAATACCTCGCCAGCCGCACACAACTACGCCAACTGGAATACGCCAAGCACTCCCGGTAATGTACTCGTGCGCATTCATAATATCGAAGACATCACCAAGCAAGATGTGAGTAATACCATCACTATTACTCAGGCAAATCCCGACAATCCGACGAAGTATGCCGGCAGTCCCTACGACGGCTATGATATGTCGACTTCCTTACCGTCATCGGTCACGGTGGTTGCACCTAACGGCGGCGAAACACTCGAACCCTACACCACATACACCATCGAGTGGTCGTATGTGGATGTGACGTGGGTAGACATTGCTTACTCCATTGACAACGGTAGCACTTGGACGACCATTGCTTCACAACTACCCGCCGATGCCTTGGAGTATGCTTGGGAAGTACCCAATACGCCGAGTACGCAATGTTTGATGCGCGTAACGGCTTCACCGGAAAGCGTGCAAGACATCAGCAACTCCACCTTTGTAATTGACCCTGCGGGCTTGGTATTAACCTATCCCAACGATGGCGAATCGTTTGATGCGGGAACCATTCAATACATCGAGTGGGAATACAATGGCGTAGCGTCGGTATTGGCACAGTATTCAACCAACAACGGACAAAGCTGGACGACCATAGGCACGTCGCCCGCAGAACATCGTTACATCAATTGGACGGTGCCAAGCGCGGCGGGTGGTAATATCCTCTTGCGTCTTTCGGATGTGGACGTTCCAACCACCACCGATCAATGCGATTTGCCGTTGCCAATCGAGCAACCATCGCCCGATAATCCCACGAAATACCTGGGAAGCCCTTGGGATGGCTACTCCATGAACGACAGTCGTCCTGACACGCTCGAGATTACTTCGCCTAATGGTGACGAAATGTGGATGTCGTCTACCGTGCAGGAAATCACCTGGACCTACAATAACGTTGATCAGGTCAAATTAGAATACACCATCGATGATGGCAACTCATGGACGGTGATCAACAATAATCTTCCCGCGTCACAATTGAGTTACGATTGGACCGTACCCACGACGCCATCCAATTTGTGTCGAGTGCGCATCACGGAGAACACCCGACCGAATATTACCGATCTGAGTGACAATCCGTTCATCATACCGACCGGCTATGTTCAGATTACCTACCCCAATGGTGGCGAATCATTTGGTACAGGCACCATTCAATACATCGAATGGGAGCATGGCGGCTTGGCTACTGTAAAACTCGAGTACAGCACTGATAATGGCGCTTCGTGGATTGTGATTGGTACTTCACCGGCGAATGACCGATACATGAACTGGTATACGCCTTCGACGCCGTCAGCAAACTGTCGCATCCGCGTGAGTGATTTGGCCAATGGCAATGTCTATTATGACCTGAGCAACGTCGCATTTGCGGTGACCGCTGCAGCGCCGGATAACCCGACGAAATATGCAGGAAGTCCATACGATGGCTATTCGATGTATGCGTACGTCGATGAATACGTGAAGGTGATAAAACCCAATGGTGGCGAGTTCTGGGGCAATGGCACCACACAACAAATCAAGTGGCTCACGTTGAACAACGACGAGAACCTTACGATTGAATACACCACCGATGGCGAGTCTAACTGGACAACGTTGCTCAACAATATTCCCAACACACCGAATACCTACAACTGGGCCATCAATGCAACGCCCTCTACTATTTGCAAGGTGCGCGCAACGACCATCACGGGTTCGGAGACCGATAAGAGCGATTATTTCTTCACCATTGCCAATCCTGCAGGTATAGTCACATCGGGTATAACAGGATCAAGTTTCTGTCCGGGAAACACAGTGGTAGTGAATTATACAGCGAGTTCATCCTTCAATGCCGACAATCAGTTCATTGTACAGCTGAGTGATTCGGTAGGACAGTTCAGTGGGCCCGTTGAGAATATCGGTTCGGTGAGTGCCGCATCGCCGGTGCCGATTACCGCTACTATTCCGGTGCGTTATTACACATCGAATCTATATCGATTGCGCGTCATTGCGACGAGTCCGCCCACGCTAGGTCCTGACAATGGCGTCAACTTTACCATCAATCCATTGCCGGCCGTTGAGCTGGGAGAGGATGTTTTACTTTGCACAGGCGACGCACAAACTTTCGATGCAACGAACGAAAATGCGACCTATGCTTGGAGTACGGGAGCTACATCACCCACCATTACAGTCAATACAGGCGGCACGTATAGCGTGACGGTCACTAATGCCTGCGGCACAACATCAGATACGGTTGCAGTGGAAATGATTACCGCACCGATTGTCGATTTGGGTGACGATGTGCAGATCTGTCAGAATGATGTGGTGATTCTCGATGCCGATAGTAATGCCGTTACGTATCAATGGAGCACGGGTGCGATTACGCCTTCGATTATCGTAAGTCTGCCCGGTAATTACTCTGTTGCTGCTACCAACGAATGCGGCACGACAACGGATCAGGTGAATGTGAGTGTTATTGCGGCTCCAACTGTTGAGCTCGGCAACAACTTCGGTATTTGTCCCGGTGAGACGGTGGCATTGACTGCCGCTACACCGAATGCGAGTTACGAGTGGTCGACAGGGGCTACAACAGAGTCAATTGTGGTCGATGCACCGGGTATCTATTGGGTGAATGTAACAACTTCCTGCGGCGTCCTCTCTGATCAGGTCTTTGCGTATGATGGAGCAATTAATTTGGATGCCGGTGAGGATGTGCAGTTGTGCGCCGGAGAAACGGCGACACTTATGGCTACGGGAGCGAATGAATACGAATGGAGTAATGGTCTTACAGAATCTATTATTGAGGTTAGTCCTGCGCAAACCACAACATACAGTGTAACCGCAATCAACGTTTATGGTTGTTCTGCGACTGATGAAGTGGTTGTGAATGTGAATGCTTCGCCGGCTGTGCCTGTTATCTCCATTGCGGGAACAGCAACGTTCTGCAGCAATGAGCCATCCACATTGTCGATTGAACCGATTTCGGGAGCGCAGTATCAATGGCTTCGAAACATGATAACACTAGAGGGAGCGACAGAAGCGATATACATTCCGCAGCAATCCGGTACATATACGGTGGAAATAATCAACGCTGACGGTTGTGCTGCAACTGCTGAACCTGTTACTATCACGGTGTTGCCTGCCTTTGAAGAGACGATTATACTTCAGGCGGAAAATGGTACAGCGAACTACAATGGGGATGTCTTAGTGCCGGGTGTGTATGAATATCTCTTTGGAACAGTAGACGGTTGTGATAGCCTGTTCATTGTTCAGGTGGTTGATTCGGCGATTGTCGGATGTGTGATTGAAACGGCGTGCAACTATAATCCATTAGCCGGTGTTGCTGATAATGCGCAGTGTGTGTTTCCGGATTGTGACGATGAGACCGCCTGTAATTTCAATCCAAATGCTGCGTGTTCGGATTCATTGCTCTGTGTTTTTGCCGATATCTATTTGGATTGTGAAGGAGGCTGTCTGAACGATAGTGATCAAGATGCGGTGTGTGATGAGCTAGAGGTTTTAGGGTGCATTGATCCACTTGCATGTAACTATGATTCGCTGGCTACCGAGAGCAATGGCTTTTGTGTATATGCGCTACTAGTGGTCGATTGCGAAGGCAATTGTTTGAATGATCTTGATGGCGATAGTGTGTGCGATGAATTCGAGATAACAGGCTGCGCAGATTCACTCGCATGCAACTATGATGCAACCGTAACTGAAAGCGATAGCTCGTGTGTGTTTGCAGAGCTCTATTATGATTGCACGGGATCATGCCTGAACGATGCAGACAACGACGGTGTGTGTGACGAGTTAGATAGTGATGGTTGTTCTGATAGTCTCGCATGTAACTACAGTCCGTTATCGAATAATCCGGATAGTTCGCTCTGTTTATACCCAATACCTTTTAGCGATTGCTCCGGCAGTTGTCTTAATGACATTGACAACGATGGCGTCTGCGATGAGTTGGAAGTCGTCGGTTGTGCTGACTCTCTTGCTTGCAACTATGATGCGCTTGCAACTGATAGTGATAGCAGTTGTGTGTATGCCGAACAATACTTCGACTGTTTAGGAGGTTGCTTGAATGACACAGACGACGATGGCGTTTGCGACGAGTTGGAAGTCATCGGTTGCTTGGATTCTTTGGCGTGCAACTATGATGCTACTGTAACGGAAAGTGATAGCTCGTGTGTATTTGCAGAGCTCTATTATGATTGCACGGGTCTTTGTTTAAACGACACCGATAATGATGGTGTGTGTGATGAACTCGAATCCGAGGGATGCACGGATTCGTTAGCGTGTAATTACAACGCCACCGTTCTCACTGACGATGGCACCTGTGTTTATCCCGGCTGCACCGACTCGCTGGCGTGCAACTACAATGTGCTGGCCGGCTGCGATGACGGCAGTTGCGTGCAGCCTGACGCTTGCGGAAGCTGCGAGGGAATTTCCGGTTGCACCGACGTGCTCGCTTGCAACTATGATAGTCTTGCAACATGTGATGACAGCACATGCTTTTGGATTGAAACATTCGCGATTGTCGGATTGGATTCTGTGTTGATGGATAGCCTCGCAGTGTACTCCTACTTCGAGCAACCGGGAAGCACTTATCAATGGACCGTTTCCGGCGGCACAATCATCGGACAAGCAGACTCGTCGTTGGTGCTTGTCACCTGGGGCCCCGCCGGCATCGGTGAGGTCTGCGTCACCGAATCGCAAGACAGTTGTGTGGGTCAGCCGGTGTGCATGCAAGTCGTGATTTCGGATCCTTCGTCGATAGCAGAATGGAATGAGGGCAATTGGCTGATCTATCCGAACCCATCGACAGGCCTTTTCCGATTGGTCACGCGCGATGCTTCGCTGCGTAGCTTTGAGGTGCTCGATGCGCTCGGACAACGCGTGCATAGCGGCTCACTGCACGGATTGAGCACAGAGATTGATGTGTCGACATTAGCAGCAGGCCATTACCTGATTCGCTGCGGCAGTGCCTATAAGCGATTGGTGATTGTGCGGTGAGATGGTGCGGTCACTTGACTATCGCGGACGCGCAGCAGCGTCATGTAAAAGCTGATGACGGTTGCTTGGCTAGCGTGGACGCGCAGCAGCGCGTCCCAACAACATCCGATAAATGAGAGCAGTGTGACCACAAAAGACCTGACCTCGGCCCTACTTCGCCCTTCGCCCTTCGCCCTTCGCCCTTCGCCCTTCGCCCTTAGTCCTTCACTTCCACGCTCACACTCTCCACCTGCCCGCCCATCGGGGCGTTTACCTTGGTGATGCGCACCCACACGCTGTCGACCATGGGCAGGGCGCCTTTCAGCGCGTCATTGATGCGGTGTGCAACGGTCTCGATGAGCTTGGCGCGCACGGCCATCTCGCGGTACACGATTTCACGCACGAGCACGTAGTCTGCTGTTTGTGAGAGATCATCGCCGATGGCAGCAGCGCTGAAGTCGAGTTCCAGTGCGACATCCACGATGTAATCACCGCCGATAATCGCTTCCTCCTCCCAGCAGCCGTGGTAGGCGTGCATGCGCATGTTGTTGATGGTGATGCGCGACATCTTACTTGTTGGCTTTAGCCCAGGAGTCTTTCAACGTCACCGTGCGATTGAAGATGAGTTTGTCTGACGTTGATTCCAAATCAGGCGTGAAATAACCCAAGCGAATGAACTGGAACTTTTCGCCCACCTTCGCGTTGCGCAAATCGTTTTCCGCCATGGCGTTGGTCACTACGTGCAAGCTGTTCTCGTTGATGTAACTCTTGAAGTCGCCTTCTTCAGCTGATGGATTTTCTACCTTAAACAATCGGTCGTACAGATTCACTTGCACCGGAACCGCATGCGATGCGCTCACAAAGTGCATGGTGCCTTTCACGTTGATGCCACTGGTATCGTTGCCGCTGCGGCTTTCCGGCACATACGTACAATGAACTTCCGTGATATTGCCATCCGCATCTTTCACAAACGATTCGCACTTGATGATGTATGCATGCTTCAAACGCACCATCAAACCCGGACCAAGACGGAAGAATTTCTTCGGTGGTTCTTCCATGAAGTCATCGCGTTCAATCCACAGTTCACGACTGAATGGAATCTCACGCGATCCGCCACCGCCTTCTTCTTCCGGATTGTTCTCGCCATGCAACATCTCGACTTTGCCTTCTTCATAGTTGTCGATGATGAGCTTGATTGGATCCAACACCACCATGCGGCGTGTAGCAGATTTGTTGAGGTCCTCGCGAATGCAGAACTCAAGCAGGCCGACATCAATCACGTTCTCTCTGCGTGCAATGCCCACGAGGTCGCAGAAGTGACGAATACTCTCGGGTGTGTATCCACGGCGACGCAAGCCACTCACGGTGGGCATGCGTGGATCGTCCCAACCGTTGACGTGCTTCTCGTTGACGAGTTGCAGCAGCTTGCGCTTGCTCATCACGGTGTAGTTCAGGTTGCGACGCGCAAACTCATATTGTTGACTCGGGAAAATGCCGAGTTTTTCGATAAACCAGTTGTACAGTGGCTTGTGCACTTCGAATTCGAGCGTGCATATCGAGTGCGTGATCTCTTCAATCGAATCGCTTTGTCCGTGTGCAAAGTCGTACATCGGGTAGATACACCACTTGTCGCCCGTGCGGTGGTGATGCGCAAACTTGATGCGGTACATCAGCGGATCACGCAAGTGCATGTTCGGCGAAGCCATGTCAATTTTCGCACGCAGTGTTTTCTCACCTTCTTTGAATTCGCCTGCACGCATGCGACGGAATAAATCGAGGTTTTCTTCCACACTGCGATCACGGAATGGCGAGTGTTTACCGGGCTCTGTCGGCGTTCCTTTCATCGCAGCAATTTCTTCTGCAGAGCTGTCATCTACATACGCCAATCCTTCCTGAATAAGCTTCTCAGCAAATGCATACAGCGTATCGAAGTAATCGCTGGCGTAGAATTCATTGGCCCATTCAAAGCCGAGCCACTTGATGTCGTTGCGAATGCTGTCGACATACTCGGTGTCTTCTGTCACGGGATTCGTATCATCGAAACGCAGATTGGTTTTTCCGCCAAACTGTTTGGCCAAACCGAAGTTCAGGCAAATCGAAGTCGCGTGTCCAATGTGCAAATAGCCGTTGGGCTCCGGCGGGAAGCGCGTCAATACGCGTCCGCCGTGCTTTCCGTTCTTTATATCTTCTGCAATAATCTCTTCGAGAAAATTGGGTCCTCTTTGAATATCCATGGGTCAAAGTTATTGTCCGATGCGGGTTAACGCACGGGTCATTCGTTCACTGATTTCTGTTTGTCCGAGCAGTTCAATCATGCCGAGTAAATCTACACCGCCGCCTTGTCCGCTTACGATGACACGCAGTAGTTGCATGATTTCGCCGGGCTTCAAGTTGTGTGTTGCAGCAGTGGCTTTGATGGTGTCATCAATAGCAGCACTCGTGAAAGCAGGCAATGAGGCCAGTGCAGTTTGTAACGCTTCGAAAAATGGTCGCAGTTCGGGCTTCCACTTTTTGGCGACTACACCTTCATCGTAGGTGTCGGGCGCTTGAAACAAATAAGCGCCCGTCGTTTTCATTTCATGTTCAAACTGCACGCGTGGCTTGAGTAGTTCCGCAGCCTTGGTGAGGTAATCAGCACTCAATCGTCGATCGCCATCAGCGATGTCAAATGTCTGCTGAACGTCTGATTTGATGTGCGCGCCGAGAACACTGCTTTCGGTTGCACGCAGGTAATGTTCGTTGAACCACTTGGCTTTTTCCGGGTCGAATTTCGCACCCGCCTTGTGGATGTGTTCGAACGAAAAGTGCGCGCACAATTCTTCGAGTGTAAATATTTCTTGTTCGGTGCCGGGGTTCCAGCCGAGAAACGCGAGCATGTTCACGAATGCTTCCGGATAGTATCCGCGCTCACGGTAACCCGATGATTTTTCACCGGAAAACGGATCATTCCAATCGAGCGGAAATACAGGGAATCCAAGACGGTCGCCATCACGCTTGCTGAGTTTGCCGTTGCCATCGGGCTTCAACAAAAGCGGCAAGTGTGCGAGTCGAGGCATGTCATTTTCCCAACCTAAATAGCGATAGATGAGAACGTGTGCCGGTGCACTTGGCAGCCATTCTTCACCACGCACGGCGTGGGTAATCTTCATGAGATAATCATCTACGATGTGCGCCAGATGATAAGTGGGCATGCCATCGCTTTTCAATAGCACCTTATCATCCACATTGTCGGATTGAAACACCACCTCACCGCGAATGAGGTCGTTGATGTGAATGTTTTCACCTTGCGGTACTTTCAATCGAATGACATAGGGCATCCCACTTTCGATGCGCTGCTTTACTTCGGTTTCGCTCAATGCAAGCGAGTTTTGCAACTGCAAGCGCGTGCGAGCGTCGTAAGAGAACGTTTGTTTATTCGCCTCTGCTTGTTTGCGCAGTGCATCCATTTCTTCGGGAGTATCGAAGGCGTAGTAGGCACGACCACTGTTTACCAACTGCTCCGCATACTGACGGAACATCGGTTTGCGCTCGCTCTGGCGATAAGGGGCGTACGGACCATCACCAAAGCCAAGGCCTTCATTGGGTTCGATACCGCACCATTTTAGTGCCTCGATGATGTATTCTTCCGCACCGGGAACAAAGCGTCCCTGGTCAGTGTCTTCAATGCGTAACACGAAATCGCCGCCGTGTTTTTTAGCGAACAGATAATTGTATAAAGCCGTACGCACGCCACCCATGTGCAATGGTCCCGTGGGACTGGGGGCAAAGCGCACGCGAATGCGTTTTGGGGTCATAAAATGGGAGGATAAAATCCGGGCGTAAAAGTAATCGGAATGGTACGAGGGTTGCTATTTCCGAGGCCTTACTTAGCCCAGAACATGCAGAAAATTGGTGAAACTGATAATCCGTGTTTTAGCGTGCTTTTCCAAAACAAGTAAATCACGATCACCGGTTACGAGAAAGTCGGCCTTACCATTTTCAGCTAAGGCAAGTAAAAAGTTGTCTTTTGGATCTCTGCAACGATTGATGTGAGATGTTACTTCTATAAATTCGGCCTTGCTCTGAAGCAAGCGCAGAATGTCATCTAAATCTGAAGTGCTTATGAGGGTTTTGAATTTCGGTCGCTGAGCTACTTCCAAAAATTCAGTAAGTAATTCTTCACTGAATAACAAAAGAATTTTTTCACCCGCCAACAATCTATCGAGCGATGCGTGTTTGTTTGAGATGAGAAAGCTAATCCAAAGGTTAGTGTCTAGAGCGACCCTTTTTTGTTTGCTTTTCATAACGGGAGGTTCGTGACTTTTCAACTTCTTTGGTGATTTCCTCCAAAGACATCAATTTTTTTTCCGCTTTCTTCCTTATCGATTGGACTTTCGAAAGGAGGGTGTCATCCGATATTTCACGAAGCGCAATAAGCTTGAGATCTGCCAAATCTTTCAGGAGTTTCGCAGCTTTCGGATTGAGAATATCAACTTGTACTGTCATGCTTTACCAAATATAGTTGAATTAACGGATAAAAGGTAAGTCAATCATATGAAGGTTGAAAGTCTCCTTCTAGAAGCAATCATTTCTCAATGAAAATGTTCCCTTATTAGTCGTCAATCCACAGTCCCCAGTCCCCAGTCCCCATTACTCAGTCCCCATCACTGCGCAAATACCGACGCGCTGTCCTTATATGTTGCTGCCGGATTCAAAATCATCACAGGGATTCCCGATTCGTTGGTGATGATTTTCTGTTCGCTGTCGATGCCAAAGGCATGCACGAGACGGTCTTCTGCAGTGTTTAGAATACAGATGAGATCAATCTCCGCATAGTTGGCATACTTGAGCAGGTCTTTTACAAATCCGCTTGAACCGGCATCGGTGACTGCAGTTTTGTACTTGACGTTTCGTTCTTCCAGATAGCCTTCTGCATAGGCTACATTCCTTTCGAGTTTGTTGTGCAAATACTCGTCTGTTTCTTTGGGTGAAACAAGATGAACTTCAGCGCCGAATTTTTGAGCGACATCGGCAACGATTTTCAACTTCTGTTTTGTTTCCTGATGTAAGTCGAGCGGTGCGAGAATTTTGTGAATGTTCGCCGAACGTTTAGTTTCTTCTTGAACGATTATGAAAGGAACATTTCCTTCAGACACAACGCGCAGGGCATTTGATCCGACAATGAATTGCATGCCGCGTAAACCATGCGTTCCCATGACGATGAGCTCAGCACCTGCTTTTTCGGAAGCATCCGGAATATCTTCGAAAATATTGCCCACTGCAGTTAGAACCGTGCTGGCATCTAGACCATTTTTTTCTGCTTGTGCGGTCATTTTCGCAGTAGAATCTGCGCGCTCGGATTCCTTATCGACGATGTGTAGCAATTGAACTTTACCTCGAATGTGCGTGCTGAGTTCAACGGCATAACGAATAGCCACTTCTGAAACGGCTGTGAAGTCGGTGGGTACGATGATTTTGCTCATAGAACAAATATAGTAGCGAATGGCGTATGGCGAGCGGCGAATGACGAGTAGGGCATTTTCACTCGCCACTCGCCACTCGCCACTCGCCATTCGTCATTCGCCACTTAAGAAACCCGAGCTCCAGCTGCGCACAAAACTTTTCCTTCTTTGTGAAAAATATTCGAAATATTCGAAACGAGAATTGAATATTTCAGTAAATTCGGCGTATGAAGTCCCCGAAAATTTATAAAAAAGCGACAGCTGTTAATTCAATTGCTCGCGATGTAGCCATGCAATCGTATGGCGAATTGAAAGAAGTATTTTCTAACGGGACGAGCCATAGTTTCTGTCTGGAAATCACCACCGGACGGGTAAAAAGGAAAATACTGATTCCTCCTGCGGCAATTGATGTGTTGCTAAACTTTTTGAAAGCAACAGCAAAGGGCAAGCGAGTAGCGGTGACTCCCAAATCCGAATACCTCACCACGCAGTCGGCAGCCGAATGGCTCGGTTGTTCGCGTCCTTACCTGGTGAAGCTACTCAATGAAAACGCACTACCATGCACATTCGTTGGCAAGCATCGACGAATTGCATGGGATGATTTACGCGCATACAAGAAGCAACTGAGAGAGCAACAAAGGAAGCAACTTATTGAACTCATGCAAGCCGATGAACATGCGGGCCTCTATGAATGAGCGGAAATTGCCTCGTGCATTTCTCGATACTAATGTTCTTTATCCCCTAGTAATTCGTGACATACTGCTATGGTTCGCGTATGAAGAGTTGTTTCTTCCTTTCTGGAGCAAACATGTGCTCATGGAGTGGAGCAGGGTCATGCAAAGAAACGGTTTGACGCATACAGAATCCCAAAGAAGAATGAACCTGATTCAGGACGCTTTTCCTTTTGCAATGGTTCGAGGATATGAATCTTCGATTGAGCAACTTGATTTCCCAGATGAAAATGATAGGCATGTACTTGCGGCCGCTATTCGGGTTGGTGCAGATACCATCATTACACAGAACCTGAAGGATTTTCCAAAGTCTACCCTTTCCACTTTTGGAATTGTAGCCTTGAATTCAGATGCTTTTCTTGTTGAGTTCATTCAGAAAAATCCGACAAAGGCGCTTCGCGCATTCAAGCAAATGGTGAAGCAAAGAAAACGCCCGATTCAAAAACCATTGGAAGTAATACAATCGCTGAGAAATCATGGACTCATGCGCTCAGCGACTTTGCTCGATAGGTTAATCTCTAAACAATAGAGTAGATACGGAAACAGTGAAGTGGCGAGCGGCTATTGGGGCATTTTCACTCGCCACTCGCCATTCGTCATTCGGCACTAAAGAAACCCGAGTTCCAGCTGCGCAGCCTCACTCATCATGCTCTTGTCCCATGATGGGTCCCAGGTGATTTCGACTTTGGCAGATGCGACACCTTCCACAGAGGCCACTTTTTGTTCGACTTCAGGCGGAAGTGTTTCTGCAACAGGACAGGATGGCGAGGTCAACGTCATCAGGATAGTGACTGCGGAATCATCGCCGATACCGATGTTGTAGATGAGTCCGAGTTCATAGATATCGACCGGAATCTCCGGGTCGTAGATGGTCTTGAGCATCTCGATAATCTTTCCTTCCAGTGCGTTGCGTTGTTCGATATCCATAGCGTCGGGATGCAAATGTCGGTTATGATTGGGCCATGTAAGCCAGGCCGTAGGTTTTCATTTGTTTAATCATACTCGCCAAACCATTGCTGCGAGTAGGAGAGAGGTGTTCACTCAATCCGATTTCTTTGATGAAATGCAAATCGGCTTGTGCGATGTGGGCAGGTTTTTCACCATCGAGCACGCGCACAATGAGTGCAACCAGTCCTTTGGTGATGATGGCGTCGCTGTCGGCCGTAAAGTGCAAGGTGCCGTCATCATTGCGCGCCGCATTCAACCATACGCGCGACTGACAGCCCTTGATGAGCAAGTCATCGTTCTTTTGTGATTCTGCCAGTAGCGGTAATTCATGTCCAAGTTCGATGATGTATTCGTACTTCTGCATCCAGTCGTCAAACACGCTGAACTCTTCAATGATTTCCTGTTGCTTGCTTTCGATACTCACGACAATAGGGTTATGGCTTTTTTCAAAGCGGTTACAAAAGTCTGAATTTCTTCCTGCGTGTTGTAGATGGCGAACGATGCTCGCACCGTTCCGGGCACTTGGTAATAATTCCAGAGCGGCTCGGTGCAGTGATGCCCGGTGCGCACGGCAACGCCTTGCTGGTCGAGCAATGTGCCGATGTCGAACGGATGCAAGTTGCCGACATTGAATGAAATGACGGGGGCTTTTGTTGCAGTGTTTCCAAAAATCCGCAAGCCATCGATGTTTAATAATTCTGATGTTGCGTGATTGAGAATTTCTTTTTTATGCGCATCGACATCACTCCATGCGAGTGATTGTACAAACTCCAGTGCAGCGCCAAAGCCAATCACACCGGCGATGTGCGGTGTGCCTGCCTCAAACTTGTGAGGCAATTCGTTGTAAGTGGTTTTTTCGAACGATACGCTTTTGATCATCTCACCACCACCTCGCCACGGCGGCATAGCTTCGAGCAGTTCACGCTTTCCATAGAGAACACCCACGCCGGTGGGACCGTACAATTTGTGCGCGCTGAAACAAAAGAAATCGCAATCGAGCGCTTGCACATCGATAGGCATGTGTGTCACCGATTGCGCACCATCGATGAGCACCTTCGCGCCTGCAGCATGAGCTTTTGCAATGAGTAATTCAATAGGGTTGATAGTTCCCAGTGCATTCGAAACTTGATTCACCGCAACGAGCTTCGTGCGCTCACTGATGAGTGTGTCAAGTGAATCCACTTGCCAGGTTCCATTTTCGTGGATCGGAATGACTTTGATAATTGCTCCCTTTTCTGCGGCCAGTAATTGCCACGGAACAATGTTGCTATGATGCTCCAGCATCGACAACAAAATTTCATCGCCTTTGCCGATGTTTTGTCGCCCCCATGTTTGTGCGACGAGGTTAATGCTATCGGTAGTGCCTGATGTGAAAATGATCTCGGTAGTTTCGCGAGCATTCACAAAAGCGCGCGTGAGCGCACGTGTGTCCTCGAAGTATTCGGTAGAAACATTCGCCAGGTGATGCGCACCGCGGTGAATGTTGGCATTTGTTTTTTTGTAAAATGTATCGATACGCTCGATGACGGAAAGCGGCTTCTGCGTTGTCGCGGCATTATCCAGATACACCAGCGGCTTACCATGCACCTTCTCTTCAAGAATGGGAAACTGCGATCGTATGGCGTTTACATCGAACATCAGGCTATCAATAATTCGCGTTGTACGAGTTGAGTGGTCACATACTCACGAACCGTTTCGTTTTCGATTTTGGAAATCACATCGCCGATGAAGGCAGAGGTCAATAGTCGGCGCGCATTATCTTCTCCGAGTCCGCGCGATTTCAAATAGAATAGCGCTTCTTCATCGAGTTGACCGGTGGTTGTTCCGTGACTGCACTTCACATCGTCGGCATAAATTTCCAGCTCAGGTTTTGTATTCATTTGCGCATCATCGCTGAGCAGAATGTTGGCGCAGCTTTGAAAGGCATTTGTCTTCTGTGCGTCGATTTGCACATACACTTTTCCGTTGAACACTCCAGTGCTTTGGTCGTTCAATACACCTTTGTACAACTCATTGCTATTGCAATGCGGATGGCGGTGATCGACCTTAGTATGATTGTCTACAAACTGCTTTCGGCGCGGCATGTAGAACCCGTTGAGGTTCGTTTCAATGTTTTGTCCGTCGAGTGAAATGTTGAGCGCATTGCGCACCCATCCACCATCGATGGTGAGTGTATTGATGGTGAAACGACCGTCGCCCGCGATGCGAATGTTGTCCTCATTCATGAGGAATTGAGAATCATGCTCGAGCTGGATCTTATCCCAATTCACCGAGGCATTTTCTTGTACTTCAATATCCAGCGTTCGATTTGTGAAACTCGTTGTATTTGTGTTGCCGACAAAGGATTCAATGCACTTCACTTCTGCGCCTTGCATGGCGATGAGGTTGATGCGCGGTTGCGAAAGCACCTGCTCTTTCGAAACGATGTGAATGAAGTGAATGGGCTTGCTGATGCGCGCGTTTTTTTCAACCAATACATTCACCACATCGGTGCAGGCAGCGTCGGCATAAGCTTGAAAGAAGTGATTATATGAGTCGCGTTGCTTGGCAAGCGATGATTCATGCGACATGTGAATACCTTGCTCTGCAGGTAATTTGCACAGTGTCGCGTTGTATCGTCCATTCACAAAAACGATGGTGTATGCATCTAATCCCGGAATGAGAAACGGCTGCACATCGGTTTGTTCAACCAAATGGCTTTTTACCCACGTCTCATTCGTGATTCGTGCCACACGTGTATACTTCCATTCTTCGTCACGTGTCGTTGGAAAATCGAAAGATTCAACAATATCCAACAGTTCTTTCGTGCATTCGTGGCCATCCCGCACCACCCGCACCCACCTTTCTTTCGCCGGATTTAAAGTAGTTGTCTCCATGGTTTATGCGTTGGCTTCCGCTTCTTCTTTGATCCAGTCGTAACCGCGCTCCTCGAGTTCGAGAGCAAGTTCTTTCGTTCCGCTTTTCACGATGCGACCTTTGTACAGTACGTGCACATAGTCGGGCACGATGTAATCGAGCAAGCGCTGGTAGTGTGTAATGACGATGAACGAGCGCTCAGGCGAACGCAGTGCATTCACACCATTGGCAACAATGCGCAGTGCGTCGATATCCAGACCGCTATCGGTTTCATCCAAAATAGCCAGCGATGGTTCGAGCATGGCCATTTGAAATATCTCGTTGCGCTTTTTTTCACCACCGCTGAAACCTTCGTTCACCGCGCGATTGGTAAGATGGTCTTGCAACTCCACGAGTGCTGCTTTCTCTTTTACCAACTTCAAGAAGTCTTTTGCGGCGAGGGGATCCAACCCTTTGTGCTTGCGCATTTCGCCCACGGCGGCCTTCAGGAAGTTCATGTTGCTGACACCCGGAATTTCGACCGGATATTGAAACGCGAGAAACAGTCCCTCACGTGCACGCACTTCGGCGGGCATGTCGAGTAGGTCCTTACCGTTGAAGGTGACGCTACCGCCGGTCACTTCATAGTCTTCACGTCCGGCGAGCACCGATGCGAGGGTACTTTTACCGGAACCGTTGGGCCCCATGATGGCATGCACCTCTCCGGGCTTCACGTCAAGGGTGAGTCCGCGGAGGATTTCTTTTTCTTCGATTTGGGCCTTCAGGCCTTCTATGTGTATCAATGACATGTGCTTTTGTCTTCTGTCGTTTGTGTCTCTCTGTCTTGCTTGCGTCACGCTGTGGTGTGCTGACGCGTTGCTGTTGCGCGTGGACGCACCGCAGTGCGTCCTTACCCGTGCCTTTCGCGAGTGGCTCGTGTGATGTCTGATGCCGTGCCCCTTCGCCCTTCGCCCTTCGCCCCTCGCCCTTCGCCCCTCGCCCTTCGCCCCTCGCCCCT
>Ga0315902_10000937_pt1 | contig 47928 bp, 30 predicted proteins | sample LakEriMetagenome_9_FD_203523 | JGI IMG/M metagenome (GOLD analysis project Ga0315902, IMG submission 203523) | Freshwater fungal communities from buoy surface, Lake Erie, Ohio, United States - Buoy 12 MA117 | ecosystem: Environmental > Aquatic > Freshwater > Lake > Lake biofilm | place: USA... | reverse complement strand
CCCGGATGGGTTTCCGTCCCCGGCGGCGGGTCCGCACGTGGCTTGAGAGCACGCTCAGTGAACTCCGCCGGTTCAGCCTGGGCACCCTCATCAGCCTGGGGGTTCACGCCCTGCTGTTGGGGTTGCTGGCGCTCTACGTCCTCCGTGAGCCGACCGAGGATTTCTCGAGCCTGCTGGGGGGCTGGTCGTCACGAGCGGCTCGCCGCAATCGGGAACCTCTGCCAATCCCCGTCGAGATCTCTCCCGTCGCTCCGGTGGGGCCGGTGCCCCGCGCGGGGGCGAAGACGCCGTCCGAATTAGACGCGGGGGCGCTGCCCACGCCGGTCCGAGCGCCCACGCAGGTCGCCGTGCAGGGGGCGCTCGCCGCCCGCAGCCGCGATCTTCCCCGCCCACAGCGGTTTGAACTTGGCAGCACCGCGGAAAGCGAGACGGCTGTCGATCGCGGTCTGGCCTGGCTGGCCCGTCAGCAGGCGGATGACGGGCACTGGTCACTCGACCGCGGCTATCCCGACCCGGGCAGCCTGCACACCGACACCGGTGCCACCGCGCTCGCACTGCTCTGTTTTTTGGGTGCCGGCCACACCACCACCGTGGGGGACCACGCCAGCCAGGTGGCCAAGGGGGTCGAGTGGCTGCTGTCGGTGCAGAAACGGGGAGGCGAGCAGTCGGGCGACTTTTACGACTCGCAGCAGGAGGGGGAGAACGCCTCGTTCTACGCCCACGCGCAGGCCACCATGGCACTGGCCGAACTGCTCGTGCTCGAGCCCACCCCGCGACTTCGGCAGGCGGTCGAGGCGGGACTGGGCTACATCCACGCCGCCCAACACCCCCGCACTGGGGGATGGAAGTACCGCGCGGGAAGCGAAGGCGACCTCTCGGTGTTTGGCTGGCAGTTGCTTGCCTTGCAGACGGGGCGGATGGCGGGGCTGCAACCTCCCCCGGGAGTCCTCGAGCGGGCCAGTGGCTTTCTGGATCTCGTGCAACTCGAGAACGGCTCTCGCTATCGCTACGAACCCACCTCCCGCAGTGGATCGACGGCGATGACCGCGGAAGGGTTGCTCTGCCGGCAATACCTGGGCTGGCCCGCCGACCATCCCGCCCTCCGCGACGGAGTCCGCTTTCTGTTGGAAGAACCGCAGCGACCCCGCTGGCAGGCGGGCCGCCGGAATGTCTATCAGTGGTACTACACCGCCCAGGTGCTGCACAACCTGCAGGGGGAGGAGTGGCGGGCCTGGGAAGAGGAACTCCGCCGGGAACTGGTGCTGAACCAAGTGAAATCGGGCCGACAGGCACTGGGAAGCTGGCACCCTCGACAGCCCCCCGGTCACCCCGACGAGAACGCTGACAAGGGAGGACGGCTCTACCTCACCTGCCTGTGCGTGCTCTGCCTCGAGGTCAACTACCGCCACTTGCCGCTGTATCAATTGGCCGATGACGCAGCAGCAGCAGCAGCAGCAGCAGCGGAAACCCCGACGCCTGAACCTGGCCCCGGCAACGAACCACAGGGCAACGAACCACAGGGCAAAGATCCAGCGGGGAAAGAAGGGCCTGGCAGCGAGGCACCAGCCAACGAGGCTTCCCCCAGCGACACGCCCGAGCGGCCGGAGCCAGGCGACAAGCTGTCGGTTGGCCGCGAGTCGGCTGCTCTCCCCAGTCGGCTAAGGCCCCTGCAGTGGTCGGCCTCGAAGGTTGCGAACGGACCCAGCCGGGGCGTGGTCGCCCCGTCAGATCACGATTCGTGAGGCGATCATGCCGAACCGATCTTTGCCCAACCTCCGCAGGTGGCACGTCGCAGGAAGGGGAGTGGCCGCGCCGACACGCGGAGACGCGAGCGGTCTCGAAATCCGGCGCTGCACACGCGATCGTGGGGCCTTACAGCAATTCGCGGGGCACTTCGCCCCCGGGCAGCAGGTGCATGGGCCGGCCCGAGCGGTCGATCAGGCTGTCGTCAGACTTCAGACCGAGCGCGTGATAGACAATTGCGCAGAAGTCTTCGACGCCCACTTTCCGCGACGTGGGGTACTCGGCCTTGGCGTTCGTGCTGCCAATCACCTGGCCGTGCCGATAGCCCCCGCCCGCCAGCAACACGCTCTGCGCCTGGGGCCAGTGGTCGCGACCGGCATCTTTGTTGATCACTGGTGTCCGGCCAAATTCTCCGGCCGAAATCACGAGGGTGTCGTCCAGCATGCCCCGCTCGGCGAGGTCCTGGATCAGCACCCCCACCGCGCGGTCGTGCCGGGGCATCTTGTTGTCGAGCGCCCCCTTGATGTTCCCATGGTCGTCCCAGTAGCCGGTGTTCAGCGAGACGAAGCGAACCCCCGCCTCAATGAGTCGCCGGGCGAGCAGTGCCTGGGCTCCCCACCCGTCCCCATAGCGGTCCCGCGTCGCCTGGCTCTCGCGATCGAGCTGGAACGCCTCGCGAACCCGTCCCGACAGCACAATCTCGACCGCCTGCTGATCGACCCGGTCCAATTGCCGAAAGACCGGATTGGTGTCGAGCCGGCGTTTCAGGCTGTCCAGCCCCTGCTGGAGCGAGACCCGCGTGTTCAAGCGGTCGCTGGTCAATCCCTCCACCAGCGAGAAGCTCTTGTCGTCCCCGGTCGGGAGCTTCCCCGCCTCGTTTCCGTAGCTGTAGTCGCCGTAGCCAAACGGGTTGGCCGAGACCCCCAACCACGCCCCCCCGTGGTACCCAAAGCCCCCGTCGTTCATGTTGACCGAGGCCAGCGCGCCGGGCTGCCGGGGCCCCAGCAGGTGGGCGGCGACCGACCCCATCGAAGGCTGGCGGGCCGGTCGATCCGACCCATTCGCCCCCGTGCGTCCGGTCAGCATCCAGTGGGCGGCCGCCCAGTGATCGCCATTCCCGTGCGAAAAGCTGCGAATCACCGAGCAGCGATCCATCACCCGCCCCTGCTCGGGGCACAACTCGCAGACATCCAGCCCCGGGAGCGACGACGCGACCGGTCGCCACGGCCCGCGCACTTCCGCGGGGGCCTCGGGCTTCATGTCGAACGTGTCGAGCTGCGACGGCCCCCCATGCTGCCAGATCAGGATCACCGAGCGATTCGAGGCATGCCCCCGCGTTCGCCCCGCCGAGTCAGCCCCTCGCGCCGAGTTCCGCAACAGGTCGCTCAGCGACAGCCCGAACGCCCCCAGCGAACCGACCTGCAAAAAGCCCCGGCGAGTCAGCCCGTCACAAAACCGCTGGGCACCAGCAGACGACAGATTCAACATGACCAACCCACCGGACGCGGCCGAAAGAGACTCGTGCCACCCTTCGGGATGGAACGGAATGCGTGTGTGACTGTCCAAAAATATCGGCGATTTCCACTGGGGGCAACCGGAAAAGCCCGCCTCGACCGCGTTCCCCTCGAATGTCGGCCCCCTTTCACCCCGAGAATCTCCCCCCGGCCACAAAACTTGCCGCCTTCTCTCCAACTCACTTCCCACCCACCACCCCACCTTCCCCACTTTTCGCGTCACGGGTGTCCCCAAAGTCGTCGTGCGCACCCCATTCCCCAGGCCAGTTCGGCGACTAAGCGGCAGTTCGCCGCGCCCGCTGCTGTGGTCCCCACTCACGACGGAGACTGTGACATTTCTATTGGGGCGAAACCTGTGACATTTCTCTCGGAGACCGTCGGCTCGCGGGGCTTGCTTTTCCCTCCCAGAGCCCGTCAGTACCATACCTCCTCCTGCCCACTCCCTTTCCACAGGAGTTTGCCGCGATGTTGTTCGAACCAACTCGGGCCTCGAGTCCCGCCCGGTACCGACCCACCCGGCCCGCGTGGTTCGGCCAGTTCCTCTCTGGCCTGGCGGTGACCCTCGCCCTCCTCCCGCTCTCCCGCGGGGAGGCCGAAGAGTGGCCCCAATTCCGCGGCCCCAACGCCAGTGGTGTGTCGTCGTCCACGACTCCCCTCCCGACCGAATTCTCGTTCGAGAACAAGGTCCTCTGGCGGGCCCAGGTCGGCGATGGCGTCGCCTGCCCCATCGTCTCCCGCGGCCGGGTGTTCGTGACCGCCTTTGTCGGTGGCAAGACCTTCGTTGTCTCGGCTCACGGTGCCGCCGATGGCAAGCTGCTGTGGCGTCGCGAATTCGACACGGGCAAACTCCCCCGCATCACCCCCCCCAACAGTCACGCCTCCTCGACCCCCGCCACCGATGGCGAACGGGTCTTCTGCTATTTCAGCACGCTGGGCATGCTGGCCCTCGACGCCGAGTCGGGTGCCGACCTCTGGAAGACCCCACTCCCTCAACCGGCCTATCTCATGGACTGGGGGGCGGCGAGTTCCCCGATCGTCTATGGCGGGCAGGTCATCTTCTGCCAGGATGACGACCTCGCCCCCCGCCTCGTTTCGCTCGACGCCCGCACCGGCGAACAGAACTGGCAGACCGCCCGCCCCGACATGCTCGCCGGGTACGCCGTCCCCGTCATCTGCGAGGCCGAGGGGCAGGTCGACATCGTCATCTCGGGTTCGGGCAAGCTCAAAGGCTACAACCCCACCAACGGGAGTGAACGCTGGACCTGCAACACCCTCCTCCGCACCATGATGACCTCACCCGTCGTGAAGGACGGCGTGGTCTACATCTCTTGCCAGAGCTACGGCGATGAAAAACGAACCCTCAAGTTCGCGCTGCTCGAATGGCTCGACACCGACCAGGATGGCGAACTGACCCTCGAAGAAACCCCGGTCGAGTTCCGCCCCCGCTTCGGCACATCCGACCGCGATGGCAACGGCCGGCTCCAGGAAGCCGAACTCGACACCGCCTTCCAGTCCCCCGACAACATGGTCGGCGGGGGTGCCACCATCCAGGCGGTTCGCGGCGGTGGCCAGGGAGACATCACCGCCACTCACCTTCTCTGGAACCTCAAGAACACCTCTCCCTCGAACATGGTCTCGCCCCTCGTGGTCGGCCGCCAACTGTTCATTGTCAAACGCGGGGGAATCTCCAGCTCGTTCGATATCGAAAAAGGGGACACCCTCTGGAAGATGTCCCGCATCGGCAACCTGGGGGACTACTACAGCAGCCCCGTCGCCGGCGATGGCAAGATCTACGTGACGGGAGAAAACGGCTTCATCACCGTGCTGGCCCAGGGGCCCAAGCTCGAAGTGCTGGCCAAGAACGACATGGGCGAACCCTGCGTCGCCACCCCCGCCATCGCCGACGGCCGACTTTACATCCGCACCCGCGAACAGATTTTCTGCGTCGGCGATCGCTAGAGCCTCCACCAAAACTCGATCTCCGAAGCCCGGGCCCTCCCGTTCGCCGCGCCCTTCCCTTGCTGGGCCCCTTCCCTTGCGCCCCTTTCCCCCGCGAGAAAGACTGCCATGACCCGTCGCTGGCTTCCCCTGTTCGCCTTCTGCGCGGGTCTCTGCCTCGCCACCCCGGTTCTGCTTGCCGCCGAGGGCGCCGCCGTTTCGATTGTGATCGACCCCCAGGCCCCGCCGCTCGAACAGTTCGCCGCCCGCGAACTCGCCGGCCTGCTGGAGTCGCTTTACAAGGCCCGGGCCACCCTCGGCCCCCAGCTTCCCACCCAACCCCAGCCCACGTTCGTCATCGGCAGCCCCGCCACCAACCGCGCCCTGGCCGCGGTCGCCACCACCTGGCCCAAGTTGAGTGATCAGGGGCATCTCCTCCGCAGCGTCCGGCTGGGAGATCGCGATGTGCTTGCGGTCGGGGGGGGCAGCCCTGTCGCCACCCTCTGGGCAGCTTATGAGGTGGGCCACCAGTTGGGCGCCCGCTACCTGCTGCATGGCGATGTCTTTCCCGCCGAGCCCTCCCCACTCACCACCGCCAACTTTGACCTCATCTTCGAGCCCGCGCTCCGCCTCCGCACCTGGCGGACGGTCAACGACTTCCCCATCGGTCCCGAATCGTGGGGGCTGGCCGAGCACAAGCAAATGCTTCGGCAACTCACCAAGCTCAAGTACAACCGGATTCTTGTCTCGATCTATCCTTGGCAGCCGTTCCTGCATTTTGAATTCCAGGGGGTCGCCAAGCAGACCTCGCTGTTGTGGTTTGGTGAGACGTACCGGGTCGATGGTGACATCGCCGGTCGCGGGGTATTCAAGGGGGCCAAGGTCTTCGAGAACCCAGACTTCGCCGGGCTGACCGACTACCAGGCCCGCCGGGAGGCCGGAGAACGCCTCGTCGGGGGCATTCTCGACACCGCCCACGAGCTGGGCATGACCACCGGGCTGCTCCTCTCGCCCCTCGAGTTTCCTCGGGAGTTCGCCCCCACCCTGCCCGGGGCCGAGGCGGTGCACCAGCTCGCCTCGCTCACCATTGGCCCTGGGGCTCAACAGCGGCCCGGAGATGAAACGCTGCAGCAGCTGGCCAAGGCCCAGCTCCGCGGGGCGCTCGACGCCTACCCGCAGCTCGACGCACTGTACCTGACCCTCCCCGAGTTCCCTGGCTGGAGCACGCATGCGCCGCAGGCCTGGGACCGGCTGGCGACCCGCTCGAAACTCTCCCCCAAGCCCCGGCTCGAAGATCTGGTCCAGGCCGCCCGGCAGCGGACTGTCACCGTCTCGGGCGATCGGGGGGAGGCGGCCCTGCGTGGCAATGTCGCTGCGCTCGACTTTCTGCAGACCCTGCTCGCCGACCCGGCACTCCTCCGCAGTTCCCGCGGGCACCGCGTGCAGCCTGTGCTGGTGTCGATCGATCCCGCGCTGTTCCCCATGTTGCCGCAGCTTGTGCCAGAGGGGGCGGGCACGCTGGCCTTTCTCGATTACACAGCCCGAAAGAGTGCCGCTCAGCGAGAGCTGCTGCGCACCCTGCCCGCCCGCCAGCTCGACAGCAGCCTGATCCTGACGCTGGCCGACGACAATGTCGGGGTCCTCCCGCAGTCGTCGGTCCCCGCGTTGCACGAACAACTAGGAGAGCTGCGGGCCGGGGGTTTCGCGGGGTTTTCGACCCGGTACTGGATGCCCGGCGACCTCGACTACAGCGCGTACTACCTGTCGCGGGCGGCTTTTGATGCGGAGGTCACCCCAGCGACCGCCCTGAGCGGGCTGGTGACCCCCCTATGTGGGGCCGGGGCAGTGGACCGGCTGAAGCTGGTGTTCGATTCGATCGAAGAGGCGACAGCATTGATCGAGCAGCACGACTTGGGGTTCGCCTTCCCGGTCGCATCGATCTTGCGAAAGCACTACGAGGGGGGCGACAGCGTGCCCGAGTGGTGGGGCCAGGTGGGCCAACTGTATCTGCGGGGGATGAACGAGGCGTACCGGGCCAATCAGCGTTCGACGCTCGAGGGCCGGACACTAACACTTTACCTGGCCCGCCGACTCGACTTCGCATTCAACTACATGAACTGTGTCGAGGCGTTGCGGAAGGCGGGGATTGCGAAACGGGCGGGAGACGCCGAGACGCACGCTGCACAGTTGCAGACCGCCGTTGAAGCCCTGCACGACGCCCTCAACGCCCAGGCAGCGGTCGCGCGGAGCAACAGTGACCGGGGGGTGATCGCCGTCTTGAACCAGTACGCCTATCGCCCGCTCAAGCAGGAGCTCGAGGCCCTCGGCACCGAGTAACCGTTCGCTACTTGGCACATCGATTGCCGCCCCTCTGGTGGGTCGCCACGAAGCAACATCCCAGTTGATGTCCACGGGGAGGCAATCTCCTGCGCACTCAAGTGCCAGAGCCATACCAGCATGAATACAACGACAAGATCGGGTTCAGCCGCGGGTCCAGTGAATCACGAGATTCACTGGGTTTTAGCAGGAAACAGCCCCCCGTGAAAAGAACTTGCCAGCCCGCATCAACGACCATTGACTGAACGATTTAAAGTTTGTTTTAAGAAATCCAAAGAAATCCATCCTTGTCCCTTGATCCAAAATTCACGCACTCAACTCCTTGACACATGAGGCTGAGACCGGTTGAATAAGGCGACACAGAATGGAGTCACGACTTTGCCCCGAGAGGCAAATCAGACACTCCCCGATTCACGCCAACGCCCCATGTCAACCATCGAAGCGGCCCTGTCACCCAATGCGGTGCTCGAGTTTCCCTCGCAGTCCGCTGGTCTGGTTTCCCAGTCGCCTCCCGTGGCTGCCCTGTCTCAAGTGAGCGCCGCAGTTCCGTCGGGTACAGCGGTGACTGCGGTGCCGGCTGGTCAAATTGCACCGGTGGCCAGCCTGGCCTCGAATGCCGTGCCGTGCCGGTCTTCAGCGATCTCGGCACTGCTCGCAGCCGCAGGGTTGGCCCTGCTCGCCAGCGCCTGGCCCCTGTGGCCGGCGACGGCCGGGTGGTCATTGGCCCTCCCCCTCCTCGCTCTCACCTGGGGAGCCAGCAGCTTAGCCCTGGGGCTGATGTTCGCTCAGCGTAAATAGCCTGGCCCATCACTGGCCTGAAACAGGGGCGACCGCAACAGGCCCGCCCCTCATCCCAGTCGTTCGCCAGACACCCTTCGAATCGGGGGGCCCAGGCTGAAGGTTTTCACGCGGGCCCATTTGCTGGTAAGAATTCCAAAGGGCCAGACGTTTGGCAAGGTACTCCCGACTGCGGCGTGATCGCTAGGCTTCGAACCGCTCAGCGTCTTGAACGACGCTGGTAGCTACCTAAGTCCAACTGCTCGCTCTGCCTTGGAACTTTCTTGCCCTGGTGCATCAATCGACCCAGTGCAGTTCCCGCGCCAGCCCACAGCGGTTGCTGAACGCACAGCACTCAACATACTGGCCAATCGCCACCGCTCTCCGGCCTCATCAAGCTCTCCCGGCTACTCTCAGCCGGACTGGCATCTCATAGCAGACTCAGCCCCTCACTGGATGAGTCTGCTGATTTGGGCCTTCTGGACGGAGCCCAGTGCCTCAGCTGTGGCGATTGCAACGCTAACCGGCGCCTCCGCCCTCTTTCTCCCTGAAGATGGTCCCACTCCGGCCCCGCCGCTTGGGGCCCGACCCCACCCCTGCCACAAAAACAAACACACCCCGGTCGAATGGATCGACCGGGGCGTGATGGATGCTGATCCCAGTTGCAGTAACTATTCGTGTGAGCCAGCTTTTCGCCAGCCTCACTCGACTACTGGCTGAGACTTAGTACATGTCGTGGTCGCCATGGCCACCCGACTTCTTCTTCTCATCCTTGGGCTTCTCGGCGATCAGGGCGTCGCTGGTCAGCAGCAGAGTCGCCACCGAAGCGGCGTTCTGCAGGGCCGAACGGGTCACCTTGGTCGGGTCGATAATCCCGCTCTTGACCAGGTCTTCCATCTTCCCTGTCGCGGCGTTGTACCCCATGTTGCCCGACTCGTTCCCCACCTTCTCACAGATCACCCCGCCGTCCACACCGGCGTTGTTGGCAATCTGCGTGACGGGAGCCCGGCAGGCCCGCAGGATGATGTTGTACCCGGTGATCGCGTCATCCGAGAGACCGTGAGGCTTCACGTGCCCCGACGCCCGCAGCAGGGCGACGCCACCGCCCGGCAGAATCCCCTCGGCCACCGCCGCTCGGGTCGCGTGCAACGCGTCTTCCACGCGGGCCTTCTTTTCTTTCATCTCGCTCTCGGTCGCGGCCCCGACGTTCACCTGGGCCACCCCCCCCGACAGCTTGGCAATCCGCTCGTCCAGCTTCTCACGGTCATAGTCGCTGGTCGAGTTCTCACGCTCGCGGCGGATCTGGTCAATCCGGCTCTTGATGTCGCTGCTCTTGCCGTGACCTTCGATCAGCGTGGTGTTGTCCTTGTCGACCACTACCTTTTTCACTCGACCAAGGTCGGTCAGTTGAAGGTTCTCGAGCTGAATTCCGAGGTCTTCGAAGACCGCGGTGCCGCCGACCATGATGGCGATGTCTTGCAGCATCGCCTTGCGACGGTCGCCGTAACCGGGAGCCTTGACAGCCACGCAGCGGAACGTACCCCGAAGCTTGTTAATCACCAAGGTCGCCAAGGCCTCTCCCTCAACTTCCTCGGCGATGATCAGCAGGGGCTTGCCCGCGTTGACCACCTTCTCAAGCACGGGGACCAGGTCCTTGATGTTCGAGATCTTCTTCTCGTGAATCAGGACATAGCAGTCTTCCAGCACCGCCTCCATCGTCGTCGAGTCGGTGACGAAGTAGGGGGAGAGGTATCCGCGGTCAAACTGCATCCCCTCGACGACGGTGTAGTCGGTCTTGAGGCTCTTGCTCTCTTCGACGGTAATCACGCCATCCTTGCCGACCTTTTCCATCGCGTCGGCCAGGATGTCGCCAATCTCCGAATCACCGTTGGCTGCGACGGTCGCGACCTGGGCGATTGACTTCTTGTTCCGGCACTCGATCGACATGGTCTTCAGCTTGGCGACCACGTCCTCGACCGCCTGGTCCATGCCCCGCTTCATCTCGACCGGGTTGACGCCCGAAACTACAGCCCGCAGCCCCTCGATGTAGACCGCTTCGGCCATGATGGTCGCAGTCGTGGTGCCGTCACCAGCCACGTCGGAGGTCTTGCTGGCGACCTCCTTCACCATCTTCGCCCCCATGTCTTCGAACTTGTCCGACAGTTCGATTTCGCGGGCCACGGTCACGCCGTCCTTGGTCACGGTCGGCGAACCAAAGCTCTTCTGCAGAATCACGTTCCGCCCACGGGGACCGAGGGTCACCCGCACCGCCTTGGCCAGCTTGCTCACGCCCGCGCGAATTTTCTCTTGGGCTTCCTGGTCGAACGCAATCATCTTCGCCATGAACCATTCTCCTCCGGACGCTTCACCCGCCGGACCGGGGTCAATCTGGGGAATCGTGACTTGCCTGCGGGCCATCTGCCCGCCCATTCATCTCGGTCCCGGGATGACTTCATCCCCAGGAACGCTCCACCCTCGCGATCACTGGCACCAACCATCACCGACGACAGGTGCCCACGAAAGGGCTCAACGCGACGCACCTGTCGCAAAAGCCCTTCCCGCTGGCCGTCCGGCCCCTCAACCGAGGGGACCGCCACCAGGCTAGTACACCGCCAACACGTCGCTCTCGCGGAGCAGCAGCAACTTCTCGTCGCCCACCACAATCTCGTCGCCCGCATAGGAGCTGAAAATCACTCGGTCGCCGGGCTTCAGCGTCAGGGCATGCCGCTTGCCATCCCGGCCAATATGGCCGTCACCCACCGCCACCACCGTCCCCCGCTGGGGCTTGTCCTTCGCTGTGTCGGGCAGAACGATGCCCCCCGCTGTCTTCCCCAGAGCCTCATCCCGCTTCAACACCACACGGTCGTGCAGTGGAACCAGTTTGCCCCCACCGGAGCTCTTGGTTTCCTTCTTGGCCATTGAGTCGTTCCTCCGAGTTGCTTCGGTAAAGCGTGGTCGTGAGCGTGTCGTTTCCAAGCCATTCGCCCGGATCTTACCCAAGTGCTCAGGGCCCTCGACCCCGCAACACTGAGACACACCTTGATGTAGGGTCCCATCAGAGCGAACGGCATGCCGGAGGAGCCGGAAAATAAAACCGCTCAGAATCCCGCCTTTTCCCTCCGCCCTCCCCCGACACCGCCTGCCAAGGTCTCCCACCCCGCTCCCCGCTCCCCTCAGGCACTCTGCCAAAGTGGCAGCCCTGCCATATTGCGTTGGCCATCAGTACACTTACCCGCCGAGCTGGCCTCTGGCGGGCACGTTTTCTGAAAATACCCCGCGGGGATGCTGTTCTCCGTGCCCCTTCGCCTAGTAGTCGGCGATCGAGCCGTCCTTCAACTTCATCGTCGGCCACTTGTAGCTCTGTGGCTTCTTCGACTCCTCGGCCAACCGCGCTTCATCCACCTCCACCCCCAGCCCTGGACCCGGGGGGAGCCCTATGTACCCCTCGGAATCCAACTCGAAGGACATCCGCGTCACCCCCGGCAGATTGAACCCCGCGTTCTCGGGATAGAACTCGTGGATCAGGAACAGGGGTATCGCCGACACCACATGCAGACTCGCCGCAATCCCTAAAAAGGTCGCCGTGCAGTGGGGTGCCAGGGGCACATAGTACGCCTCGGCCAGCGTCGCAATCTTCTTCATCTGGGTGATCCCGCCAGTATGGCAGCAGTCGGGCTGCAGAATGTCGATGCACCGCTCATGCAGGTACGGAATCATCTCGTAGATCGTCCGGTCCCGCTCTCCCGTCGCCAGCGGGATGTCGATCTTCTCTTTCAACCGCTTGAAGATCTCAATGTTCCCCGGGACCCCTGGTTCCTCTATAAAGAGCAGGTCATAGGGCTTCAGTGCTGAGGCAAGCTGAATGAGTGTCGCGGGCGGGACCGCCGAGTGGGCGTCAAACATCACCGCTCCGGTCGGTCCCACCTTCTCGCGGGCGGCGCGAATCGCTGCCACCATGCGGTCGATGTCTGCCGGCGTCCCCGAATGCTCGTAGATGCCATGTGGGGGGACCTTGACCGCTTGGGGGGTGTGATAAACGCGAATGCGGTCCCGCGTGGGGCCCCCCAGCAGGCGATAGACGGGGGTGTTCCACAACTTCCCTGCGATATCCCACAGTGCGATGTCAATGGCCGCCATGGCGTGAATGAGAATCGCGCCCCCTCGAATGTCGCGATGCGCCCGGAACATCTTCTGCCAGATATGCTCGATGCGGGTCGGGTTTTCTCCTTCGAGAAGTTCGAACAGCGACTCAACGAGGACCCTTCCAACTCGCACGTCGGTCCCCTTAAGGTCGCCCCAGCCGAAGATTCCCTGGTTCGTCTCGATCTTCACATAGACAATCGGCCCGACCCAGTAGGTCTTGAGCCCGGTGATCCGAAGGCTGGAGGCGCGATCGACAACCTGGTTGCCGGGGACCTGTTCCTGGGCGACCGCCTGCTGCACCCAAGCCATCCCCGCGGCGGCCCCGCCGAGCGATTGCAGCCATTTTCGACGCCCCACCACCGACGGCTCTGCCATGTGACATCCCTCTTTCCGCAGGGGAATTTTCCCGGACCCAGTCCTCGAACACCCCTGAGTCTCCGCCAGCACTGCGCCGGGATTCAAGGGTGAGCTAGGGATTGGTGGGGTGTCAATTAGCTCCGGACAGCCCCGATTCCGTACGACAAGCTTTCAACTTGTCGGTCTTGCCCTGCCACTCGCCCCGCGCGGCAACAGCGGCGGTTTACGTACAACTTAACCGCTCGACAGGTGGAAAACCTGTCGTACCCAAGCTCCCTTTTCAGTGGCCGAAGAGTTCGCAGGCGCGGTGGATGAAGATGAGGGCGAGGACGAGGGTGGAGCCAAGGCAGGCGACCAGCACCGCCGCCGTTCCGATCGACAGGGCGCGGGCGGCGACCGAGGGGGAGTCGCCAGCGTGGTTCGCCGCTGACGAGAGCCCGGCCAGAAGCTTGAGCGCCTGCTGGAACATTTCCGCTGACAGCACCACCGTCAGCGCCAGCACAATTGCCACCCAATGCCAGAGCACCAGCCCGAACGCCAGCCCGGCGGAGATGACCAGCGTGATCCCGAAGAAATGCACAAAAAACACACTGTCGGCCCGCAGGCCCCACGCCAGGCCCCGCTCGGCCTGGATCAGCCGCTGCCGCCAGGCAGGTCGTCGCAGCGTCCGGGGAAGCCCATCCAGTAGGGGTCGTGATTCGGCCATGACGGGAACTCCGCGAGAGGAGTGTTAGCGACCGTACGGTTGCAGCAGACTGCCCAGTTGGGTCCCCGACCCGGCGGCCCCGTAGTTCCCCACGAATGGGGCGAACCGCGGTTCGATCGACAGCCCGATGCCGTAGTTGTTTTTCATCGGATCGACCGACATCCCCACGTGGACAAGGAAGTCGGCCCCCACGCGGGTCAGGGTGAGGGACTGGCCGCGGCTTTCGTTCTCGGCGATGTCATACGCGGCACTGACGCTGGAGATCCACTTGGGGCTCATCACGTAGCTGTAACTGGCGGTTGCGATCTGGCTGTCCAGTGGCCCCCCCTGGATCACGCGGTAGCCCAGGTATACGCTGCCGCGGGTGCTTCGCTGGCTGATCAATCCGACGTTGAACAGCCGCTCGGGGTTGTCAAAGGTGTCGAACAGCGACCCCGCGGTGAAAGTGGTGCGGTCGCTGATGAACCAGTTGTACCGCAGCCCGTACAGCCCGAACGGCTCATTGAAGTTGTCACGGGCCGAGTCGGGGAACAGGGTGGTCTCGAGGTCGAGCGTCATCCAGTCGCGGATGCGGGGCGCATTGACCGGGCCTGACTTGGTCTGCAGTCGCTGGCGGAAGCCAAACCGCACCGCGTGCATGTCATCGACCAGTTCGTGAAAGGGGGCGGTGACTGATGCTCCAGCTCCGCTGCGGACGGCAAACTGCCGGGGTTCGAACTGCTGCGGGAGCGTTCCCCCGAAGGTGTTCCTCAGCAACCGACGGCGAAACTGTTCCTGAGAGTTGTCGTCGAATTCATTGAACTGCAGCACCTCGCCTAGCGAGGCGGTGCTCTGCGAGTAAGACCAGTCGACATCGAAGACCATCTTGTGGGCCAACCCGTTGAGCGCAAACAGGTCGCTCGAGACCTCGGGATAGGCCCGCCAGAATTCGATACTGCTCCGCAGTCCCAGGGTGCCATACAGCCGGCCCAGCGATTCGTTGTTGAAGCTCTCGCTCCAGAACGCCGCCTCACCCTGAACATACGGGACCACATTCAACGGGCCAAGCCAGAACGGGAGATCCAGTTCGTTGCGGGTCATGAAGACCCCGCTTTCGGCGTTTCCTTCGAACGGGAGCACACTGTAGTAATCATTCGGATCGGTCGGAGGCGAGGCGATCCGCTGAATCCCGAACCCGGCCGAACTGTGGCTGGTCCAGGTGAACGGCGTGTCGAACAGCGGTTCCCCCAGCACGAACAGGTCGCCCCGGGGCAGCCATTGGGTGTTGTTGTAGTAATTGTACAGATTGGGTCGCACAAAGCCCGACCACGCCCAGTTCTGCTGCTGCTGCTTGAGGAACAACGCAGTCTCGTAGTCGAGGCCAGTGTCGTAGTCGCGTTCGCGGTACGCTTCGAGATAGTTCCGGTCGCTCACAAACGACAATTGCGAGTCGAGGGTCATTTCATAAGGCAGTTCCCAACGGTCGCGGATGCTCAGCCCGCCGCGGGCTTCCTGCTTGGGCTCTAGGGCCAATCGGTCGAGACCCAAGTTGTCGAGCCCCTGGTCGTAGATGAAGGTCGCCCACCCCGTACCCCGGTACCGCCCGGGGTAGCCCAGCCGCTCGTTCCCCGTCCAGGTCCCCTCGGTCCCAATCCGCGGACCGCGGAGACTGAGGTAATCGAGCTGCAGATCCCAGCGGGTGCCCGGGACGCGGTCGATGCCGAACAGCTTGTAGGAGTCCCAGGTGGTGTTGAGCTGCCAGCCAAAAATCCCGTCGTACTGCACATTGACATTCCGCAGTGGAATGTTGGGGTCCTCGGCCGGGGCGCTCAGCTGTGGCGCGTAGAACAGCGGCACATCCTCGACCACAAAGGTCGTGTCGACCAGGGTGGCCCAGAGGGTCTCTTCGGGCTCGTACTGTCCGGTCACCGGGTTGTAACGGGTCGGGTTGTCGCCGTACCAACCCTCGTTGCGGGGCTCGAGGAAGATCTCGCCCGCCTGCAGGGCGTACCCGGGCTTCCCGAATTCACTGGTGGTGATCGCGGCGGAGTTCGCCTGGAAGGTGTTCGGAGCCAACTGCCGCAACTGCCGGGCCAGCACCCGCACCTTGGCGGGGAAGCCTTCGATCTTGCTCTTCAGTTCAGCGTTGTTGAGCAGGGCCCGCTGGTCGCGAACATCGTAGAACGCCTGCGTCGCCCGCAGCACGTTCGTCCCTTGCCGAATGACGATGTTGCCTTCGAGATAGACTTGCAGCGGCATCTCCTGCGACTGCTCGGCCGAACCGCTGAAGTTCAGCGAAGAGACCTGGTCGGTCCAGATCACAATCTTGTCGGCCGAGAGGTCGAGCGTGTCGACAGACTGCCCGGCGACCGCCTGGCCCAGCCCCTCGACCACCAGGTTGACTCCCCCCGTGAAGACCAGCACCTGCTCGGGAGGCGTGGCGTCGGGAGCGGGGAACGACTCGAAGTTCCAGTTCCCCCCAGTGCGGGAGAAGATACTGAATCGGCGGGTCGGCCCCTCGGGAGCGGGGAGCTGTACGGTGCGGAATTCGGGAATCGGACCGTCAGGATCGGGCGGTAGTTCCACCGCGGGGCCGGGCTCGGGAGGAATTCCCGCCTCCGGGTCGCCCCGCAGCTGAATAGTTCGAGTCGGTGGCCGACGGAGCACGCCCCGCTCTTCCAAGGCCCGCTGATACAGGGGGTCTTGTGGAGCGGGACTTTCGACCGCGGGGCGTTTACTGTGCAGCAGCAGGCCGGCGTCGGCCGACAGGTTCTGCAGCAACCGCGATTCGTCCCGCGTGCTGCCCGGCCGATCGACGCGGACATCGCCTTCGAGATACAGGATAACCTTTTCCCCCGCCCCGGCACCCCGCTCATCAATCCGCCGCCAGAGGACACCGCGGGTCGCCGTGTAACGGGTCTCACCCTGCTCCACCACGCAGTGCCCGTGCAGCAGGTGGACCGTGGCTTCCCCCTCCTGCCAAGTGCGAAGGAAGTCGCCCGAGATCTTCAGTGGATCGCGCCCGGCTCCCGCCTCGGCCTGGGCGTGCAGGGGCGACCCGTGCCCCAACGCCAGCAGCCCCAGGCCCAGGCAAAGCAGGACCAAGGCCGGGCGAAGACGGCGGATCGCGATAGAGAGGAGGGAGGGGGTCAGTCCCGGCACCAGGGTGCTCGTGTGGCCAGAGACGCGGGGGAGGGGAGGTAGGCAGGACGACAGACGGGAGAACCCCGACAGGCGGGGGGCTCTCCAAACCGGCGGCAGGAGGGTCTGGGCTCCCGGAAGGGGACCGTCAGAGGCCGGCAAACACTGAAGGGGGCGGATTTATTAAGGGAAGTTTGCCGGGGGGTCAATTGGAACATACGCGGGCTGTTCCCCCTTTTACAATTGGCTCCTTTCCTGGACTTCCCAATTTGCCTCAGTCACGCAGACCCGCCCGGTACTTGGCGCACGGGGTTGGTCCCGTTAGAAAACGAAGCGACGCAAACCGTGCAGCGAACGCAGTGCGGGCGCCCGGCACTTCCCCAGGAAGCCTGCCAGGAACCCAAGTGGCGGAACGCCCGTCGGTCCCTGGGTTTCGGCCAACCGGTCCGGGGGATAACCGGGCCCCGGACCGGTCGGCGGTACCATCGAGTCGGTGCTGGGGTCACGAGGGGGGCGACGCTCGTGCGGACTGCGGCCTTGGGGGGCTAGTTCGTGCGACCTCCAAGGTTGCCATGGCTTGTGTGTTGGTGAGTGAGGCGGTCGTTCCTCTATTTAGGAGGAATCAACGGGTGGGGCGGTCGTCCCAGTGTTGAGCCGGGGTGGCCAAGCGGTGTGTGGGATCTCTCGGCGGGATCGGGGTGGGTGGCTGGTGCCCTGCACCGACCCTCGGCTGGCGAGTGTTACTTGCGACTTGTGTTGGGACCGTGCCAGGGTTGTCACCGTGTCACGGTTGGGCTTGGGAGTGCCTCAGTCTTTCCGAGAGGAGCCAGGCACCAAGCGGTCTGCGTCGGCATTGATCGAATTTCTTCTGTCTTGACACCTCGTCGACCACTCCTGTGGGGTGGCGGGGGTGGTGGTCACTCTGTTTCTCCCTGTGCGTTTCAACCTGCGAGCTTGATGTCATGGCGAGTGTGAAGACCCAGCTTTCGAATGCGTTGTCCGAGACCGACGGGATTCTCCGGCTGGCCCCCACCTGGGTGCCGCGGTCGTTTCTGCAACCGGGCCGCCGGCTGAAACTGCATCCCGCCGACTATTACTTCCTCGGCACGCACCGCGGGGGGATCGATGAGCGGTGGTTCGCCTCGACGACGGTGGCGACGAACGAAGGGGCCCCGCCGGACGAGGGGCTGAGCTATGTGGTGGTGAACGGGAAGAAGGCGTTCACGTTGCGGGACGCGGTCGCCGAACTGCAAGATGAGCTGATTGGCAAGTCGATCTGGAAGAAGTACGAGCGGTGGCCCGTGTATTCGAAGTTCTTCGACAACATGGGGCCCATTCCGCACCACATGCATCAGAATGACAAGCAGGCGAAGCTGACCGGCCAGGAAGGGAAGCCCGAGTCGTACTACTTCCCCCCGCAGATGAACCAGATTGGGAACAACTTTCCCTACACGTTCATGGGGCTGGAGCCTGGCACGACCAAGCAGGACATCATCGACTGCCTCGATCGCTGGAACGATGGCGACAATGGGATCCTGAACCACTCGAAGGCCTACCGGCTGCAGCCCGGGACCGGCTGGCTCATTCCCCCCTGCGTGCTCCACGCTCCGGGCAGCCTAGTGACTTACGAGCCCCAGTGGGGCAGTGATGTCTTCGCCATGTACCAGTCGATGGTCGAGGGACGGGCGGTCCCCAGGTCGCTGCTCACCAAGGACTTCCCGAAAGAGAAGCACAATAACAACAAGTACCTGGTCGAGGCCCTCGACTGGGACGGCAACGTCGACCCGAATTTCAAGGACAACCACTTCCTCGAGCCGGTCGCGGTGGCGAAAACCGACAAGGAAGGTTGGGTCGATCGCTGGATTGTCTACGGCAAGGTGGCGGGCAAGCAGTTGTTCACCGCTAAAGAACTGACCGTCCAACCCGGAGCGAAGTGCGTGATCCGCGATGGTGGCGCCTACGGGTGGATCACCGTGCAGGGTCGCGGGAAGATCGGTTCGGTTGAGCTGCAGTCCCCCGTGATGATTCGGCACTGGGAGATCACGCAGGACGAAGTGTTCGTCACCGCCAAGCGGGCCGCCGCGGGAGTGGAAGTGGTCAACACCGGCAGTGAACCGCTCGTGGGACTGCGGTACTTCGGTCCCGATGCCCAACCCGACGCCCCGGCGATTGGCGCGGCACGCAAGTAATCTCTGGCAACCCCAATGCCCGGGGGCGACGGACGAGGCTCGGGATAGTCACTCGCCCCAGCCCCTCCCAGCAACCCTTGGGCGTTGTCGGTGGCCCAGCGCTGCTCCTCCCTGTTTTGACCCTCCTGGCAGGAATGGGCTTGCCACGGGGTTTAGACCAGTCTGGAAGCACTGATGAGGCTACTCCGCAGGGGCCAGCCCACGGACAACAGTCCTGTGGGGGGACCAGTGGTGGACTGCATGTGGCGGGTGGTGTGACTGGTGTCTGGCCGGACCAGGCTGGGCGGATGTTCGTGAGTCTCTAACCAGGATGTGTCGCATGAGCGGTGCCAAGAACAACTATCCGAAGCTGCACAACGCAAGCTGGCCCGGAGTGGTCGGCAAGGGGTCGCCCGGCGCCGAGCCGTTCATCGACCTTGACACCATGCTCAAGCTCACCGCCGCCGCCGAGGTCGACGGGGTGAAGTTTGATGGTGTTGACGTGTTTCTCTCGGCTCCCCACGTCGATATCGATTCGACCGACGACGACCTGAAGCGGCTCGCCGACAAGGTCCGCTCGTACAACCTGGCGATTGGCTCGGTCGTGGCGCCGGTCTGGCCCCCCACAGGGGGTGGTTCGGCGATGGGAACCGAGTCGGAGCGCGGTCAGTTCGTCCAGCAGGTGCAGAAGGCGGCGAAGATTGGCCGCAAGCTGCGGGAATTGGGAGTTCGCCCGCACGGCGTGGTACGGATCGACTCGGCCTGTGGACCGGGCGACTGGCTGGCCAACCCGGAAGGGAACCAGAAGAAGATTGCCACGACGTTCCGCGCAGCGGCCGATGTGGCGGCCGACCAGGGGGAACGCCTCGCGGCGGAAGGGGAAATCTGCTGGGGAGGCATGCACAGCTGGCGACGGATGGTGCAGTTGCTGGAGCTGACTGATCGCCCCGGGACGGTGGGCTTCCAGGCCGACATGGCTCACACGCTGCTCTATACGCTGGGGTACAACGCCCCGGAAGACCGCATCCTGCCAGCCAATTTTGACTGGAGCAATCCAGCGGTGCTCGACGATGCTCTGGCCCAACTGACGGCGGCGCTGCGGCCCTGGACCATCGACTTTCACGTCGCCCAGAACGACGCCACCGTCAAAGGCTCGGGCTCGCACGACAAGACGGGCAAGCACTGCCTGGCGAACGACCCGGCGGGCAAGCTCAACATTGCCCAGCACGCCCGCCACTGGCTGCGCGATTCCTACGGGAATGTGCTGGGGAAGATTCGGCACATCTGCTGGGATGGGTGCATGTTCCCCAATGAGGTCATGACCCTCCCCGCGACTTGGAACAACATTCTCCGCGAGATGATCGCCGTCCGCGACGCGCACGGCTGGCGCGAGTAAGTCCCCGGGCGCCCGCCGCGGACCGCTTCGTTCCCGCGGAAACGGGACTTGGCGGACATCTTTCCGCGGGTCCTGTTCCAGCCAGTTGAGCGCCAGCGGGAACGGGCCCCGTCGGAACGAACAAGGGCCCTCGCGAGAGGCGTGGATCCGAGCTGATTTGACATAAGTGGCTGCCCCCTCAATCAGAGTGACTGGTGGGGCAACACCCCGCGGTGAGACGCGGGTCAACCAAAAATTTCTCCCTCAGGTGCAAGGACCAACACAAATGTCGAAGCCGTTGAACATTGGGATGATCGGGTACGGATTCATGGGCCGGGCCCATTCGAACGCGTACCGCAAGGTGAACAATTTCTTCGACCTGGCGTATCACCCGGTGTTGAAGGCGGTCTGTGCCCGCGACGAGGCGAAGGCCCGTGAGTTCGCCCAGCGCTGGGGTTACGAATCGGTCGAGACAGACTGGCGGAAGATCGTCGAGCGGAAAGACATTGACGCTGTCGATATCTGCGTGCCGAACAATTTGCACAAAGAGATCTCAATCGCCTGTGCTCGGGCGGGAAAGATGGTGCTCTGCGAAAAACCCCTCTCGATGGATACCGCAGAGGGGGAAGAAATGTGTGCCGCAGTTGAACAGGCCGGGGTGCCCAACATGGTCTGGTACAACTATCGCCGGGTCCCGGCGGTGACGATGGCTCGGAAGCTGATTGAAGAAGGCCGGCTGGGTCGGATCTTTCACTACCGCGCGCAGTTTCTGCAAGACTGGACCATCTCGACCGATCTGCCACAGGGGGGGACCGCCCTCTGGCGGCTGGACGCCGCCGCTGCCGGTTCGGGTGTGACGGGCGACCTGCTGGCCCACTGCATCGACACCGCCCTGTGGCTGAACGGGTCGATCGACAATGTCACGGCGATGACCGAGACTTTCATCAAGGAACGGAAGCACAACCTCACCGGCAAGGTCGAGAAGGTGGGCATCGACGATGCCTGCGCCTTCCTGGCTCGCTTCCAGAACGGGTCGCTGGCGATCTTCGAATCGACCCGTTACGCACGCGGCCACAAAGCGCTGTACACGTTCGAAATCAATGGCGAGAAGGCTTCGATCCGCTGGGATCTGCACGATCTGCACCGGCTCGAGTACTTCGATCATCGCGACGAGAGCAAGTTGCGGGCCTGGCGGTCTATTCATGTGACCGACCACGGCGGCGAGCATCCTTACATGGACAAGTGGTGGGTGCCTGGGCTGCAGATTGGTTACGAGCACTCCTTTGTGCACCAGGTCGCCGACTTCCTCGACGCGTTGGCAAAGGGAGTCCCCGCCGAGCCGACCTTCCGCTCGGCTCTCGAAACCCAGAAGGTATGCGACGCTGTGCTGAAGAGCGCCGCCAGCGGCCAGTGGGTCAGCGTCCGCTAGGAAGCTGGTTCCCGGTGCACCGGGCGGGCCTCACCCCGCCCTGCCGGTCTGTCACCGGTCCGCTGACTTGGGCCAGTTGGATACCTCAGCCTGGGGCGGCCGACCGCGAGATTCGCGGCGTGTCGTGAATTGGCAGCGTGTTGTGGTCCGGGCTGAGCGGGTGCTCGACCAGACCACAGGTGTCGGTCGGTTCTTTTCAGCACCGGCTCGATTCCGTGCTCCGATCGCCCTCGGTGTTGCGTCGCAGTTGCTGTTTTCTGGAGTGTTCTCCAGGGTTGTTCGTTGGGAGGGGGTCCCTTCCGACATTCTCGAGTTTTTTCCTCTCCGCAGACTTTTTCTTAGGCAGACCATGGCCCGCAGCCGCAAGGCGGAAGTTGACGCCGCCCTCAAGAACTTCGACTTCACCAAGAACACCTATCAGATCGAACTGGACACCAATCACGGCAAGGTGCTGCTCGACCTGCTGCCCGACGTTGCCCCCGGGCACTGCGCCAACATGCTGGCGCTCGCCTCGATCGGCTTTTACAACGGGCTGATTTTCCACCGGATCATCAAGGACTTCATGATCCAGGGAGGCTGCCCCGACGGCAACGGAATGGGGGGCCCGGGTTACAGCATCAAGGCCGAGTTCAACAAGACCCCGCATGTGAAGGGAGTCCTCTCGATGGCCCGCAGCCAGAGCCCGGACAGTGCCGGATCCCAGTTCTTCATCTGCACCGGTGACCCGCGGTTCCTCGACAACCAGTACACCGCCTTTGGCAAGTGTGCCGACAAAGCGAGCCTCGACGTCGTGCTCAAGATGGGCGCAGTCCCGACCAGCCAGGACCGTCCACTGCAGGACGTGAAGATCAACACCGCGAAGGTCCTCTCGCAGCCCAAGTGAGTCGGAAACACCCGAAACCGACACCGGCCCGGGAACCGCACGGACGCCCGGGCCGGTTGCATTTCCATGGAGCCCAAGGGCGGGTGACACCGCCAGCCCTTGAACCAACCTTAAGCCACAATGTCAGCGAGGCCGATCAGCAGCCAGCCGCGGCGGTCTGCCGAGTCGCCTGCTGGGATTGGCTGCTAACCCTGAACGGCGAATGTTCGGACGAGCGACTGGTTACCCCTCGGGCCGGCTCGCGTCGCCCCCCGCCAGGTGCTTCTGCCAGTTTCGTTGGCCAGCTTCTCCGGTCCGTTCCAACTGGTTCTCCCGGGGGATTCCCTCCCCCTGCTCCTTCATCCTTGTTGCCTGGAAAGTGAAACGATGTCGTCGCACCCCGTGTTGATCGATGGTCAGTGGCGTCCCTCGGTCGGACAGCAGACGTTTCAGTCGGTCAATCCTCGTACCCGCGAGTTGCTGCCCGGGGTGTTTCCCGTGAGTCCGTGGAGCGAGATTGAGCAGGCGATTCACGCGGCCCACCGCGCCTTCGTCGCCACGGCGGGCTGGCCCGGGGAACGCTTCGCCCGCTTCCTCGATCAATACGCGCAGCTCATCGACGCCCACGCCGCCGAATTGGTCGCCACCGCCCACGCGGAGACCGCCCTGCCGGTCGAACCGCGGCTGGCCAAGGCCGAGCTTCCCCGCACCAGCAATCAACTGCGGCAGGCGGCCTCAGCGGCCCGCGAGGGGACCTGGAAGCGGCCCATTCTCGACACGCAAGCGAATATCCGCTCGGCCTTCGGCCCCCTCGGCCCGGTCGTGGTCTTTGGCCCCAACAACTTTCCGTTCGCTTTCAATGGGATCGCCGGGGGCGACTTCGCCTCCGCCATCGCAGCCGGCAACCCGGTCATCGCCAAGGGGCACAGCTCGCATCCCGAGACCACCCGCCTCTTCGCCAAGCTGGCGCAGCAGGCAGCGACCGAGACCGGGCTTCCCCCCGGATTCATCCAGTTGCTGTATCGCACCAGTCATGCCGACGGAGCCCGGCTTGTCTCGCACGAGCACGTTGCGGCGACCGGTTACACCGGTGCCCGTCAGACAGGGCTGGTGCTGAAGCAGGCGGCCGACGCCGCGGGCAAACCGATCTACCTCGAACTGTCGAGCATCAACCCCATTGTACTGCTGCCCGGCGCAATCGCCGGGCGGGGTGGCGCGCTCGCTGACGAATTCACCGGCAGTTGCCTGATGGGGACCGGTCAGTTCTGCACGAACCCGGGGCTGGTGGTGACCCTCAGCAGCCCGGCGACCCTCGAACTGCTCGAGCAGGTCGGCCAGAAGTTCGCGACCGCTCCGGTCGGGACCCTGCTGGGCGAAGGGGTGCTGAAGCATCTCGAGGCAGGGGTGCAGACCCTGCGGGCCGCCGGGGCCGAGGTGGTCGCCGGGGGGGCCACTGGCGGAGGCCAGGGGTTCTCTTACCGCAACACCCTGCTGAAGGTTCCCGCCAGCCGATTTTTGGCCGACCGCGAGCGGCTGCAGACCGAAGCGTTCGGCAACTGTTCGTTGTGGGTCCTGGCCGAGTCGGCGGAAGAGCTGGTCGCGGTCCTCGACGCGCTTGAGGGGAATCTGACCGGCAGCATTTACAGTGCCACCGACGGGAGCGACGACGCACTCTACGCCCGTGTCGAACCGGTGCTCCGCCGGCGGGTTGGCCGGTTATTGAACGACAAGATGCCGACCGGGGTCGCCGTCTCTCCCGCGATGAACCACGGCGGACCATTCCCGGCGACGGGACATCCGGGCTTCACCGCCGTCGGCCTGCCAGTCTCGATCCAGCGGTTCGCGATGCTGCAGTGCTACGACGCCGTTCGTGATTCGCGGCTCCCCCCAGAGCTGCGGAATGCGAATCCCACAGGCCAGATGTGGCGACTAATCGATGGTCAGTGGAGCACTGCCAACGTCGGAGGCTGAGTCCCCTCGCCACGAGGTGCTGCGTCGGTCTAAACGATCGAAAGTCCGAGCGACTATCCTGCCAAGTGCCGGCCAAGCTATTCGCGGCTCACACGCCGCGAGATTCCAACCCGAAGCCATCGCTCGGCGGGGCTTACCTTGACCAAGCTCTAAGGGAGGTCGAGCGTGCAACTCCCTGGGTCGAGTGATCGATCGCGCATCGCCCACAAGATGTCCCGGGCTGAATCATCCTGAGACGCTGGTTCTGGGAGACACATTTAAAGACAACCGGCTGCCGACCAAGCGACATCAAGCCGCGCGACATGATGGATACCCGGGGACCAACTCTCGCGGGACCAACCGAGATTTGATGGGACGCCAAGGAGGGTCGTGTGTCCTGCCACACGCTGGCCCGTCGAGTGGGTGGCCCGAATTGGAGAGGCTGGTGGGGGAGAAGTGGCCAAGGGCGAGTGGAGACTGGCAGGCGGCGATCACTGTCCGAGTATCGCTGGATTGACGTGCCGACGATGTGAACTGACCGCCTGAACAGACGATTTGCAAGAACGGAGGACTGGGGCGTGACGCGAGTTTTGCTGGCGGAGTGCAAGCAGGAGGTATCGTCGTTCAATCCGATCCCCAGTCGGTATGCCGACTTTCGGATTGTGAGCGGCCCCGATCTCTTACGGCATCATCGGGGCGTGCGTGAGGAACTCGGGGGGGCGATTTCGGTCTTCGAGGCTGCGGGCGGGATTCAGGTGGTCCCCACGCTGGGGGCCAGTGCGAATACCTCGGGAGGGGTGTTGGGACAGGCCGACTTTAACCGACTGGCGGGGGAGCTGCTCAAGCAGGTGAGCCAGGCGGGCCCCGTTGATGGCGCGTGCATCTCCCTGCACGGGGCGATGCAGGCGGCGAACGAGTCGGACCCCGAGGGGTACCTGCTGACCGAGATCCGCCGGCGCCTGGGTCCCGATGTTCCCATCGTGGTGTCGCTTGACCTGCACGGCATTCTGACTGACCAGATGCTGCGGTCGTGTGATGCCGTGGTCGCCTACCACACCTATCCCCACGTCGATTTCTACGAGACGGGCGAACGGGCCGCCCGGCTGTTGCTGCGAATTCTGCGCGATGGGGTCCGGCCGGTGACTGCGCGGGTCAAGATCCCGGCACTGGTGCGGGGCGATGAACTGATCACCGAGACCGGGGCCATCCGCGAGTGCATCGTCCGTGCGCAGGAGATTGAAGCCAGCCCGAGGGGCCTGTCGGCCGCCGTGATGTGGGGTAATCCGTTCACCGATGTCCCCGAACTGGGAACCAGTAGCCTCGTGGTGCTGGATGGAAACGCCTCCAGCGCCGGGGCCTTGGCGCTCGAACTGGCCCACCGTTTTTGGTCGCATCACGAGCGGATGCAGGTCCCGCTGACCGGACTGGAGGAAAGTGTGCGGATCGCGGCAAACGAGCCGACGGGGACCGTTGTACTGATGGATGCCGCCGACGCCCCCAGTTCGGGTGCCTCGGGTGATGGGAACTCGATCCTGGCCGTGATGGTGCGGCAGCGGTTTCCGCGGACAGCATTGATTCCGCTGGTCGATCCTCCCGCAGTGGTGGCGGCGTTCGCGGAGGGGGTTGGGGGAGAAGTGACTGTCCCACTGGGGGGTCACTGCGATCGGCGGCGATTTCAACCCGTGACGCTGACCTGCCGGGTCAGGCTGCTGTCAGATGGTGCGTTCCGCAGCGAGTCGTTTGGGTGGCCCTGGAATTCCGGGCCGACGGCGGTGTTGCAGTCGGGGAACTTCACCCTGGTGGTGGGAACGCGGCCTGTCAGCCTGTTTGATCGCTCGTGGTTCTGGGCGCACGGGCAAGACCCACAGCAGTTTGGGGCAGTGGTGGTCAAGTCACCGCACTGTGAGCCCCACATGTTCGCTGACTGGGCAGCCCGACTGCTGGTGGTGGATGCCCCGGGGTCCACGAGTGCCAACGTCCGTGCGCTGGGCCACGTGCACTGCCCGCGTCCCATGTTTCCGCTGGATGAGGTGCGTGACTGGCAGCCGCAGGTTCAATTCTTTGGGGCGGGAACTCATTGAGAAGGGGGCAGGCTGTCCGACGCTCGCGACCCAACCACCACCACTCACCGCACCCGTGGCGACGCAATGGATCGGGACGGCCGACCCGAAACGCCGGCCGGACGTATGAGATGCTCCGAAGCTAATGGTGCTTCATTTTGGCCGAAAACCGAAACGGGGGCGCAAACCGACTCCGCTCCTACTTCGGCCGGTTTACACGGAACGCCGGGGCCGCTGCCGGGCGTCAAGGGGCGTAGTTGCCGAGGAGCAGTTTGCGGCCCAATTGCACGTCGAGGGGCCACTGAGGGGGGAGCGGCTGGCCATCGGGGTCGCGGGGCACATTGCCCGCGAGGGTGATGACGCAGACGTCCATCCAGATTGTCAGTTCTTCGGGCTGGGGGCGATCGTCGTCTTCGTCCTCGGGGATGTCAGAGATGATCTCGCCCAGCAGTTCGGTGAGGGTGTTCCGGCGGGTCCCGAGGTTGGGGCGAACCTCAACCAGCTCCAGTTCGGCCGTGCGGACCAGTGGCTGCAGATCGCGGGGCAGAACACTGCGCGCCCATTCGACCAGGTCTTCCGGCTCTTCGTGAGGCGTTGGGAGAGCGATCTGGACCGAGCGCCCCTTGATGAGCAGCTCTTTCTTCTGTTCGTTGGAGAGTTGGTATATCGGCATGGGGGTGGCGATGGGCCGGTGGAGAAGAGGAATTTCAGCCGGGGGGTGCGAACACGTTCGGGTGGCCAGGGGCCCCGCGAATCCGAAGTGTGTTTCCGGAGGGAAAGCCATAACCGCTCAGAGCGACACGCGGCGGCCTCCGAACCGCGAGCGACTCCCAAGTTTGAAGAATCCTATCACAGAGGGCAGCCAAGGGAAACGGACTGGGGCTTGTGAAAGCGTCATGTCCGCCGGTGAACCGCGCAACTCTATGCACCGGAACAATTCCCGCGCGGGCCGGCGCTGGTCTGTTCAGGTGCCGAGGGCTGGTTCGTCCAGCAGATAACTCCCCCGCCCCGGTTCCCCACGGGCGCCGCAGATGGAACACTGTCGCCGTTGCTCCACCCCCATCCTCATTGGCTGAGACTGGCACGCCCATCCCTCATCCGGCCGCAGCGGGTCCCGCAGCTCACAACGTGCTACCGGGCTTGTTCGCCGTGGGTGCGCCTCGGGCCGCTGGCAGCCCGTGGAAAGAACCACACGGGCCGGTCGTCCTGCCCCGGCGGTCGGTGCGGATGAGTTTGGCTGGGTAGGCTGTTATACTCCCCGACTTGACGATTCCTATCTCTCTAAGATCTCAGTCTCCCTGCTGACGGGAAGAAGTTCATGTCTGGAGTGGATGTCTACCAGCCCTGTCTGTGTGGCAGCGGCAAGAAGGCGAAGTTTTGCTGTGCCTCGGTCTTCGAGGTCTACGATCGCCTCCACGAGTTTGAATCTCGTGAGCAGTTCGAAAAAGCGGCTCAGTACCTCGAAGGCGTCTTGGCGCGGGGGGTCGCCTCGAAGGAGGCCCGGACCGGCCTGAGGCTGGCGTTAGTGCTCGAGTGGATGCGCTCGCCCCGCCTCGGGGACAACGTCATCGACGGTCGGGTCGCCGCCATGCTCGGGGAATTGCAGAAAGATGCCCCCGACCACCCCGAGGTACAGGCACTGGAGTGCCTGGTGCTCTCGCGGACCGATCAGTGGCATCCCAGCCTGATCAAGCTGCAGCGGATGCTGGCAGCGGTCGAGCAGATGAGCTACCCGATCCTCGTATCCGCCGCACTGCTGCATGGCCGTATGCTGGCCCAGCGGGGACATATCGCCGCCGGTCAGATGCTGCTGCTGAACCTGATGGTTCGCTCCAGCCAGGAACTGAACCAGCGGGTGGCCGCCGAGCGCGCTGACATTCTCTCGATGAAAGGGAGCTCGTTCGCCTTTCGTGGTGTGTACGGGATGCGGAAGGTCGAGGGGCTGGGCGAGGCTCACGACACCGCCTTCGAGGGGGCCCGCACGCTGTTCTCGCTGGGCCGCTACCACGACGCCGCCAAGGCGCTGGTGCCGCTGGCCCGCGAGCATGGCAATCAGCCGAACCTGTGGTGGAACATCGCGATCTGCCACCTGCTATGCGGGGAAGAGCCACTGGCGGTGCGGGCCCTGCACGCCTCGGTCGCCAACGACCAGGACCCCGAATCGGCCGCCGAGTCGCTGGCTCTCGCCCGCCTGATCGATCCCCCCTCGGGGGACGACTTGGTCGAGAATCTGAGCTGCGTTTACAAGGCCGAGAACCTGGGGCGGGTGCTGACCCAGCTTGGGGAATGGCCAAACGCCGAACGGCAGGCGGAGGAGTCTGAGCCTGAAATTCACACTGCGGTGACCGAGTTTCGGCTATATGACGCCGCTCCCCCACCGCCGGAGTCCCCTCCCGGAACATCCATGCCCAATCTGCTGGGGCTGATTAGCGTGCTCGCCAACACCTCGGGCGAACCCGACGCACCCCAGTTGGTCGTGCTTGAGGCACTGGGCCGCGAGCGATTGGCGTCGGTGAGAGCCGACCTCGAGGCGCGGGTTGATGCCGGGCTGATCGCTCCGCTTGGCGAACCGACTGTCCAGCGGGCGTATCATCGCGATGAGGCGGCCTACCTCAGGGCAGTCCCGGGCGAAATTCCCTCGACTAATCACGAGACGAACCAGAATCGTCGCAACGCCTTCGCGCTCGGGGCCTGGCTCAGTTGCTCGAATGGCCTGCTGGGCGGGGCAACGCCGCTCGAGGCGGTCGGTAAGCCCGAATTGGCCGTGGCCCTCCGGGCCTCGGTGCTGGTGCTGGCCACCTACCAGCTTTCGCACCAGGTGCTGCCGACGATCGACCCCGTCCGTGAACAATTGGGGCTCCCGCCGGTCACCCCGCTCGATCCGACGGCAGTCTCGCTGCTCGAACTCGACCCACTCCGCCTGATGCGGGTCAATCCATCGACGCTCGACCCGGCTCTCACCGAACGGTTGCTACTGACGTGCCTGGGCCTCCGGCACCCGGCGGTCATCCCGTTGGCGCTCCGCCTGGCCGAGATTCCCTCGCCCGAAGACGAAACCCGGCGGACCCGTCTGCAGGAACTGGCCCTGGGAATGCTGCGCGAGTACAGCCAGTTCAGCGAGGCGCATCGACTGGCGACCCAGTGGGCGACCGAGGCCCGCGAGCAGAAACGCCCGCTCATCGAGCGCCTGAAACTGCACCTCGTGCTGCTGCGGACCTCAGTCGAGGCCAATCGCCCCGACCAGCAGGAACTGGCCCTCGAAACCTGGCAGTACTACGTACCCAAGTTCCCCGAACTGCGGGCCAACCTGATCGAAATCCTGCAGAACTACGTGGGCGATGGACCGTGGTCGGGCAACACAGCGGGTGGCGAACCGGCCGGCAGCGTGACCGCCGGGGGAATCTGGACCCCCGAATCGGCTGCCGCTGCCGCCGCTCCCCCCAGCCAAGGTCTCTGGCTCCCCGGTCAGTAACCGACTGGCAGTAACCGACTGGCAGTAACCGACTGGTTGAGTGGCGGATCGGGTCGGAAACAGGAGTCGCCCGCCACCGTCCGGGTGAGTCATTCTGCTCGTTTGGTGAAGGGCTTGGTTCGGTTACTCGGTTGGCCGGGCCATTGTCTTGGTGGAGAGAGAATCGCGTCGCGCTGCTCCAACCGCTTCAGCCTCGATTCTCACACGCGGACCCGTGCCGACTCGGGCCCGTTCCCGCTGACCTCCCACAACACTAAGCGGTCCCCCCGCGCCAATTGCGGCGGGACTGTTCGCTGGTTCGACTGGATTGCCACTCGCCGAGGTGACTCGTGCAAGGGCATCCTCGTCATAAAGGGAGGGTCCAACTCAGTTTGTCGTTCAGCGCGGCGCTCGCTTCCGTCAGGTGCCAGCCCTCCCCCGGTCAGGTCGGCACTTCAATTTACGCTACCCTGTCTTATCCCCGCTCTTCAGCGATCAGCCCATCGCGCGTGCCCACTGCCTGTGACACGCCTGGACTGCATCGGCGTCTGTCGCCGCCTGGATTGTGGGCTTGGGGTCGGGCAGCTCAAGCGCGGAGGTAGGCCCTGGAAGCGCAGCCACCCGGATGGTCTGTGTGACTGAGCTGGAAGAGTGAGTGCGGCTTGAGCGGACTTCGGTGCCGGGGGTTTCACAGGTCGGGCCGAGGGACTGTTTTGAAACCGGGGCTGCTCTCCCCTGCCCCCCGTGGGGCGAGGCTGGATTCGCGTTTGTTCCCGTCGTGATCGCGAGGGTTTTGATGCGCAGTGAACTTCCCCCGTGGGGCCGCGATGAGCTGCCCGAGCCCCTCCCGTTCACCCCGGGCAACATCCTCAAAACGATTGGCCCCGGGGCGATTCTGCTCGCCGCGTCAATTGGCGGTGGCGAGTGGCTGGTCGGACCGGCCGCAGCCGTCAAACATGGTGTCGGGATCTTCTGGATCGCCACTGTCGCCATTGTCCTGCAGTTGTTTTTCAATCTCGAAGCGTTGCGGTACACCCTGTATACGGGCGAGCCGGTGATTACCGGGTTCATGCGGCTTGCCCCGGGTTCACGGTTCTGGAGCCGGCTATACGCTGCGCTGACCGTCATTCAATTGGGTGTCCCCGCCCTCGCGGTGGGCTGCGCTCCGGTGCTGTTCAGCTTGCTGCATCATCGCCTGCCCGATGAGCAGGGGGCCAACAACTGGCAACTCATCGCGCTCGCGTACCTGACCATGGCGCTGGGGGTGCTGCTGCTCACTTCAGGCAGCAAGATCGAGCGGACGCTCGAACGCGTCTCGTGGGCGATGATCCTCTACATCTTCGTCTTCCTGTTGTTCGTCAACCTCTGGTTCGTCCCCCCTGCCCAGTCGTGGCAGACCCTGCTTGGGTTTGTGCAGTTTGGCACAGCCCCCCGCTCGGAGGCGGGCGAGGTCGACATGCTGTTGCTGGCAACCCTGGCGGCGACCGCAGGGGCCGGGGGCATTGGCAACCTGACCCTGTCGAACTGGGCCCGCGACAAGGGGATGGGCATGGGAGCCCGGGTCGGGGCGATTGAAAGCACCGAGGGCGACCCCACGGCTCATCAGGCCGAACCCGTCGGCAAAGTCTTTGAACTGACTCCCGAAAATCTCGCCCGCTGGCGCACCTGGTGGCGGTATGTGAACATCGACCAGTGCTGGTTGTGGGCAGGGGGCTGTTTCCTCGGGATGTATCTCAACGTCAACCTGGCCCTCGCCATTTCCGACCCCAGCCGCAAGCTCGATGGTTTGGCGGCCGGGGCGTACCAGGCCGAGCAGATGGCCCGGCAACTGGGCGACTGGCTGTGGTATGCCGGGCTGTTGAACGGGTTCTGGATTCTCTTCTCGACCCACCTGGGCAACACCGACGCCATGGTACGAAACGTGACCGACATTCTCTGGACCGCCAACCCAGCGACACGGCGGGCGAACCCCCGGGGCATTCTGCAACTCTATCGGCGGGTGCTGGCGCTGGTGACGGTCTTCGGCGCATGTGCGCTGCTGTTTGGGAAGGCGATGGAACTGTTCAAGTTCCTGGGCTTCATGGCGAATGTCATCCTGGCGCTCGGCAGCCTGCAGTTGCTGGCGGTCAATCACTGGCTGATGCCGCGCCCCCTTCGGGCCGCCTGGTGGCGACAGGTGATGCTCGTGATCTGCTGCCTGTTTTATTCCACCAGCACCGTACTGGTGGTCTGGCAGCAGTTTCAGCCCAAGCCAGTCGCCGCCGCCGCGGCCAACCCCAACACCCCACCGGCCGAGGAGCCCACAGTCCCGGGCACCACCGAACCGAGCACCACAACGGCAGAAAGCCCGGAGCCTTAACACGGCGTGAGGGTTGAGCCTCGGCTCGGCACTGCCCCCCCCGCACAGCTTGCCCAGCCTGCCAGCGCGACTTGGCTGCCACAGCCTGCCCGTCTTTCCAGTGCGGCCATTTGCGGCGAAAATCGACCGCTTTTAGCAATTGCCGCGGGAAGAGTGCGACGACACTGGCCGATACAGAACAGGGAATGTCAGGGTCCTGCAAGGACGCTGGCGGCCTGTTGGCCCGCGGGGTGCGTCGCCCCCCGGGCTGCCGCGTGGGACGCTCGGCACACTCCTCGTCTTGCCGACCCGCGCCGGTCACTCGCCCGTGCGTTCTCAAGGATTGTGAACCCTCATGGCCACCCAGGGACCGGATCGTCGGGGCACTGACTCGGCCCCCCGCGAGCGAGGCGACGAGGAAGCACCCATGACGGTCGAACAACGCCTCGAATCTCTCGAACGCTCACTCCGCCGCTGGCGGTTGGTGGGCTGGGGCCTCGTGGCCTGCTCGCTGTTGTTGGGTGCCGGTCTGGTCTGGTCGATCTGGGGAACCCGCGGTTCCATCCGTACCCGCAATCTCTATGTCGTGAATGACAAGGGTTATGCGGTCGAACTGACTACCTCCGCCGAGGGGGATGGCCTGATCAGCGTCAACGACCACGCCAACTTTCCCCGGGTGATGTTCGGAAACTCGCAAAAGGGCTACGGCAAGCTCGAGCTGTACACCGCGCAGTCGCAGCGCCTCGTCATGATTGGCGGCACAGGCTCGGGCGGTCAGGTCGCTGTGTTCAACAACACCGGCCACCGCGTGGTCGACATGCAGGCCAAGAAGACCAATAGTGGCGCAATTATCGTCTCCGACTTTGACGGCAACATCGTGCAGGGGCTGGAAGGCGATATCCGGACCGCCCTTCCCCCGGGCAATAACCGCGGCACGTGGCGATAGTCGGTCGTCGCAGGACGCCCACTCGCGGCACACAGCCGCACCCCCTGACGACCGCTCGAAACATGCAACTCGCAGCCATCGCTGCACTATAGGCTCTTCCGCCCCCAGCGGGGTCGATGCAAGTAAGCCCGGCTCACACGCTGAGCCGTTCGCCTGAATTCGGCGACGTAGTTCTGTGCGATTCACCGATGCCGGAGCACGGCTGCCCCAACGCATTCAAGGCCAAGGCACGCAAACCGCGCCGCAATTTCCCGTGGCTCATCCTGGCTTCACCGTCGCCTCCACCGGCCGCAGCACAAGTTCCTCACTGGGCACAAATTCTTCACTGGGCAAGTTTGGGGCCCCTGTTTTTTGGGCACTTTTTTCCCAAGGCCCCGGCTGAAAAACCCGTCCGGTCCCAGCGGCTCCCAAATCCCGGTTCTGGCCCCCCAATTCTTTGCCTCCCCAATCTTGACACCGCTCAAGTTTCAGTTGGAAAATCGCTGCTTCTTTGAACAACCGGCGTTCAATCGGCCTTCGCCGCGATCTTGCGGGACGGGTCTCACTCGGACCAGCGGCAGGTCGGAGCCTCTTTTCCTTGCCACACCCGATGTCGCACCGCTCCCGGTAGCGGTGCGATCACGACCCCGGGTCTGGCGTTCGACTTGCCGCTCTGGCGGTTCAGTTCTCACTTCTGACATCGCTCCCTGTTCCTCCCTTTCACGGTGCCTGGCCATGGTGTCGCGCTCCGATTCTCAGCCAGCCCGCTCCGCTGCCACCATCCTCCGCTTGGCACCTCTCGCCCGAGACATCTCCGGCCCGGTTACCGCACCACCTCCAAAGAGCGTTTCCCGCCCCAATTACTTTCCCCCGGCATTGTTTGCACTCACCCTTTGCGGGCTCGCCCTCGCCTTCGCGGTCAGTACCACCTCAGCCCACGCACAAACCGCGTCTCCCGAGACTCCGGCCACTCCAACCTATTCGGCCCTGGCCGCTCCGGATCGGGCCGAGAAGAATCCCACCGACAGGAATCCCGTAGACGGCAACGCTCCCGAAGCCGCTCCCGCTGGTCCGACCGACGCTTCGCGTGACGCCGCCACCGAAGAGGCGGCGAAGATTGAGTTCTTCGAACGCCATGTCCGCCCGCTGCTGGTCGAAAAATGCTTCACATGCCACTCCGCCGAGACGAATTCGCACGGCGGCCTGCGAGTGGATGATCGCAACGGCCTGCTCACGGGAGGGGGTCGCGGTGCCGCGCTCGTCCCGGGCGATCCCGACGCCAGCCTGCTGATCAAGGCCATCCGCCGCGAGGGAGCCCTAAAGATGCCTCCCCAGGGCGAACTCAATGAGCAACAGCGTGCGGTGCTGACCCGTTGGGTCGCGGAGGGAGCGGCGTGGACCCCCGTCCGCGTTCCCTCGTCGCTGGGCGAACGGAACGAAGATTACGAACATCTTCGCCAGACCCATTGGGCGTGGCAGCCACTGACCAAGCCATCCCATCCCAGCGTCACCGACGCGGCCTGGCCAGCGGACGACCTCGACCGCTTCATCCTGGTGAAACTCGAAGAACGCGGTTTGCCACCGGTCGAGCCTGCCGACCCCGCGACCCTGCTGCGTCGCGTCACGCATGACCTCACCGGCCTGCCCCCCACCCCGGAAGAACTCGCCGATTTTCTCGCCGACCCCAGCGATGCCGCCTACGCCCGGGCCATCGACCGATTGCTTGCTTCACCCCGGCATGCCGAGCACTGGGCCCGGCACTGGCTCGACGTGGCGCGGTATGGCGAATCGACCGGTTCGGCCCGCAACCTCCCCTACCCGCACGCCTGGCGATACCGCGACTACGTGATCGCCGCGTTCGCTGCCGACATGCCCTACGACCAGTTCCTCCGCGAGCAGGTCGCGGGGGATCTGCTGCCCGCCAGTTCGGTCTCCGAAAAAGCCCGCCAACTGGTGGCCACCGGCTTCCTCGCCGTCGGTGTGAAAGATGTGAACCAGCGGTTCAAGGTCCGCTACCTCATGGACAACGTCGATGAACAGATCGACGCCGTGACCCGCGCGTTCCTCGGACTCACCGCCAGTTGCGCCCGCTGCCACGACCATAAGTTCGACCCCATCCCCCAGACCGACTACTACGCCCTCGCAGGGATCTTCCGCAGCACCGAATCGTGCGATGGGCTGCGCAACAAGATGGGGGGCGGGGGACTCGATTACTACGACACCTCGGCACTCATCAGTCTGTCGGCCGACCCCCTGCCCGAGGGAAAACAGGAGGAACTCGACGCCGCTCGCACCGCACTGCAGACCGCCCAGGCGGAACTCCGGAAGGTCAACCAGTCGGGAATGGCCGACGAAAAGACCCCCGACGGAAGGACCCGCCGCCAAGCCGCCCGCCAGCAGGTCGATGGCCTGCAGCAAAAGCTGCTGGAACTGAACGACCCCGCCCAGCAGGGGCCCATCGCCCTTGGCGTCCGCGACGCTCAACAAATTGGGGACACTGAAGTTCGCATTCGGGGCGAAGCCGAGAAGCTGGGGCCCATTGTCCCCCGCGGCTTCCTCAGCCTGATTCCCATCGCCGACCCGCCCCGCGTTCCCGCCCGACGCAGTGGCCGACTCGAACTCGCCGACTGGCTGACCGACCCCCGCAACCCTCTTACCAGTCGCGTCATGGTCAACCGGGTCTGGCTCCATCTCTTCGGTCGCGGGCTGGTTTCGACCCCCGACAACTTCGGTACAACCGGCGATTCACCCACCCATCCCGAGCTGCTCGACCACCTTTCAGGTCAGTTTGTCTCGCAGGGTTGGTCACTCCGCCAACTCATCCGCCGACTGGTGCTCAGTCGCACCTACCGCCTGTCGTCGCAGGCGCCGACCCAGCACCTCGCCAGCGATCCCGACAACACCCTGCACTGGCGGCACTCTCCCCGGCGGTTATCCGCCGAAGAACTGCGCGACACCGCCCTGCACCTCGCCGGCCGGTTGGATCTCCAGCGGCCCGCCGGGTCCCCCGTGCAGTCACTCAAGGTCATCGAGATCTCGAACAACAGTGCCGAGGCCAGACGCTTCGCCCAGGTCGCCCGCGAAAGTCGCCACCGCAGCGTCTTCCTCCCGCTGGTACGAACGCAAACCCCGCAGGCCCTTGCGGTGTGGGACTTCGCCGAGCAGGGATTGGTCACCGGCCAACGCTCAAGCACCACCGTCGCCCCCCAGGCGCTTTACCTGCTCAACAGCGACTTTGTGATCGAACTGGCCCGCGAGTTGGCCCAACGCCTGACTGCGACGGGTGAGGCCGATGCAGGCACCCGCATCACGCAGCTGTTTCAGTTGGCCTACGGTCGCCCGGCGGACGCCGCCGAGCGCGAGCGTGCAGAGCGCTACATCGCCGAGTATCAGGCTGAATTGGAGGCGTTGACTCCCCCGCTCCCCGACCGACCCGAACCTCCCGAACTGCCCCACGAGGGGGCGACTCCGCCACGTCCGGGGGTCCCACTCCCCGCCGGGGTCGAGGGAGCCCGTGATCCCCGTGAACGAGAACGCAAGGCGTGGGCCAGTCTCTGCCAGGCGGTGCTCGCCAGTGCCGAGTTCCGCTACCTGCGGTGACCCTTCCGCACCACACCCCGCCACCACGTTCCGTTCCTCCCCTCCTCTCGCCGCCCCGTTTTCCAGAGAGTGTCGAATGAGCCAGACTTTCGAGCAGGCGGGCAACCCGGGGCCCTGGGGCCGCTTCCCCCGTCGGAGAGTGCTCCAGACCATGGGGGGTGCCGTGGCGTACGACGCGCTGACCCGCCTCTCTGCTGCCCGGCAGGCCCGGGCCGGAGAATCCTCGAAGGCGGATGTTGCCAAACCCACGCCACTCGCGGCGAAGCCCCCCCATTTCCCCGCTCGCGCGAAGCGCGTCATCTTCGTCTTCATGGAGGGGGCGATGTCGCAGATGGACACCTGGGAGTACAAGCCCCGCCTCCAGGCAAGCGACGGCCAGCCCGGCCCTGGAGGAGGCAAGCTGGTCGCCTCCAAATTCCGCTTCGCCCAGCATGGGGAGACCGGGACGTGGGTTTCGGAACTGTTCCCCCACATGGCCCGCTACGTTGATCGGTTCTGCTTCCTCCGTGGTCTGCACACCGACACGCCCGCTCACCCGCAGGCGGTCATTCAACTGCACACCGGCACCGCCATCGCCTCGCTCACCCGTCCGTCACTGGGGGCCTGGCTGCTGTACGGCCTGGGGACAGAGAACGACGACCTGCCGGGGTACATCACCATCAACCCCCCGGCGAACTTCGGCGGCACCATCAATTTTGGCAGCGCGTTTCTTCCAGCACATTACCAGGGCACACGCATTGACGACACGGGGAACATGCCCAACCTGCGACCTGTGGTCGACCGCCGGCTACAACGTCGCCAGCTCGACCTGGTGCAGGAACTCAACCGCGGCTTCGAGGCCCGCGAGGGGGCCCCCCGCGAGGTTGGCTCGGTGATCGAAACCAACGAGCTGGCATATCGCATGCAGGGCAAGGTTCCGCGGCTGCTCGATATTTCGCAGGAACCGGCCCACGTGCGGCAGGCGTACGGAGTGAGACCCGGCTCCGACGGGGCCTTCGCCCGACAATGCCTGATGGCCCGCCGACTGAGTGAAGCGGGCGTCCGCTTCGTGGAGATCTGCCAGGGGGGCTGGGACCACCATAACAATCTGCACAAGGGGCTGGTTCGGAACAGCGGCCTGGTCGATCAGCCTGTGGCGGCGTTGCTGGACGACCTCGACCGGCGCGGCCTGCTGGACGAAACGCTGGTGCTGTTCGGAAGCGAGTTTGGCCGCCAGCCCAGCGCCCAAGGCGAGGATGGCCGGGACCACAACATCACCGGCTACCCCATGCTGCTGGCGGGGGCGGGCGTAAAGGCGGGGTACTCACACGGTGGGACCGACGAGTTCGGCATCCGGGCGATCTCAGGGCGAATGCACACCACCGACCTGCACGCGACACTGCTGGCCCTGATGGGACTCGATCACACCGCCCTCACCTACCGCTACGCTGGCCGCGACTTCCGCCTCACCGATGTCGCCGGGGAAGTGGCCCGCGAGATTTTTGCATAGCCACCATCGCGGCTAAGCGAGACGCCACATGTTGCGACTCAGTAATCCGCGGCCACCAAGCGCACCGCGCCTGGAGATATGGTCCAGCACACCTGCGGCACCGCAAGCCGCAGCCTTTCCTGCTGAGGGCCGTCTCGTGTCGCCCCTCGGGTGACCCCGCGTGGCGTGTGCCGGATCCCTCGGTTCGGGCACCGGGCCCGTGGGCGATTGTGTGGTCGCGGTGTGGCGGCGGAAACCCGCTTTAACCTCGACGGTTCAGTTTTTCCGCGGGAATCAAGAGGTCGTGCAGGATCTGGCCGCCAAGAATTGTCTCGCGGACAATTCGGGGGACGTCGTCTTCCTGCACGCGGCCGTACCAGATCGCTTGCGGATAGATCACCACCACGGGGCCGTGCTCGCATTGATCGAGACACCCTGCGCCATTCGCCCGAACGAGCGGCCCCAGGTTGTGTCGTTTCAGCTCGGCTTTGAACGCCTCCCGCAACGCCCCCGTGCCACACGCGTCGCACGACCCGCGCGGATGTCCCGCCGCCCGCTGATTGCCGCAGATAAAGAGATGGCTCGTGAAGGGTGGCATCAATCCAACTCGCTGTGAAAGGCCGGTTCGCCAACATCCCGGGCTGCCCGGATGAGGCCCAATCGAAGCAACCGTCCCGCGGAAGCAATGTGGCGGAACAATCTCGCCTCCCCACCATGCCACCTTCAGCCAGCGAAACTGGCACGGTCGCGATTTTGCCCCCTTGGTCAACAAGTCTTAAAGCGTAAGCCGTCGCCCCCCCAGGCCACTGCCCAAGCTGGTCCAGCCCGCTGGCCCCAGTCAGGCACGTTGGGCGTGCTAGAACCCGCGGGCCTGGCGAATGTGCTCGAAGGTGCGGAGTTCGTAGGGAATCTGCACGTAATCAAGCAGCCGGCAGAGACTCCGGCACGCCACCCCCAGCCCGTCGGGACCGCTGAACCCACCGAACTGGCCTCCTCCCTTCAGGTGCGGCTCGAGTTCGAGAAAGACCCCGGGCAGCCCCAGCTTCTTCATCTTGCGATCGATTGTCGGGAGGCTCTCGCGCAGATCCTTGAAGATCAGGTCGTGGCCGCTGTCGCCAATGTCGGCGGGTACGAAGTTCTTCAGCCGCTCTTCATCAACCACCCCGGTCCACTCCAGCGATGGGTCGATCCGGTAGTCCTTGATATGAAAGTAGCCGAGGTGTTTCTGCATGGCCCGATACTCGGCGAGGCACGCCAGGGCGTCGTAGTTCTGCGACGAGATGTTCCCACCGTCGAAGATGCAGACCAGGTTGGGCTCGTTGACCTTCCGGGCCAGTTCGGCCATCAGTTGCCCGTTCTGGCCAATCAGGTTCGCCTCGACCTCGAGGGCGTAGACAATCCCGTCGCGGGCACACCGCTCGGCCATCTTCGAGAGTTGATCGACTGCCTTCGCCACGTGCGGCTTGGGGTCGGTCCCGCGGGGATGGTAGAACGAAAACCCGCGGATCATCTTCGCCCCCAGCGCGTGAGCCCGGTCAATCGCCGTCGCGACATCCTCCTTGAGGTATTTGTCGAACGGGACGAACCGGTTGTGCGACCCATCGTCGATATCGAGCAGCTTGACCTTGCCCAGTGGCGATCCAATGCTGGCCACGCTCAGCCCGTAGTCATCCTGCAGCTTGCGAACCTGCTTCAGCTCGGCCTTATCGAGCTTCATGATGTTCTTCACTTCCCCGGTCACATTGAGGAAGCGGGGGCTGTAGTACTGCAGCCCCAGGGCCGCCAGCACCGCGAACTGCTCGACCACCGACTTCGAGTTCGCTGCCTCGTCGGAAAAGGCGCTCAAAATCACAGGCGGCAACGAAGCGGCGGCACGGGTCGAGGCAGGCGAAGCAGGACGCTGGGTCATGGGGGCACGCTGGAGCAGAGGGAAACGCGCAGGGCAGGTCCAAACACCGCGTTGGCACCCCGCCCTGGGCGGGCGAGAACTCTCTCACTGGGCTGGTGCGGCCCGCGGCGGCGGCATTGTCAGCCACCCGGGGCGGCGTTGCAAGCGTGTGCCAAGCGTGTGTTAGAATCGCCCCGCCCCAACGCCCGGTCCGCCCCGCGAACGCTCGCAGGGCCCCGGCCCAGCCCGGCTGGTCACCCCCCCGGCAATCCCGGTGGCCCACCTCCGGTCGCACGCGGACCCCGGCGACGGATCTCTGTTCTTCCCGTTCCCCTTACTTGCGTGGCGGTGTCTCATGGCAGTGGAAGTCGATGTTCTGTACCAGGGTGAACTGCGGTGCCGGGCCACTCATGGCCCCTCGGGCGATCAACTCACCACCGACGCACCCGTCGATAACCATGGCAAGGGCGAGAGCTTCTCGCCCACCGACCTGGTCGCCACGGCTCTCGGCGCCTGCTCGCTCACCATCATGGGTATTGTCGCCCAGCGGAACGGGCTCGATATCGAAGGAGCAACCGCGCACGTCATCAAGGAGATGGCTACCCAGCCCGTCCGCCGCATCGGCGCGCTCAAGGTGACCATCACCATCCCCGCCGAAAAGGCGGCGAAGCTGACCGGCGACGACCGCAAAAAACTGCAGGAAGGTGCCCTGCACTGCCCCGTCCACAAGAGCCTGCATCCCGACATCGCCGCCCCCATCGAGTTCATTTTCGGCAACTGACCGCTCCCGACTGGATATCCCGGACCGGTCCCGCCCCCGCACCTCCGTGTGGTCGCGACCGGTTCTCCCGCTTCCCCGCCGCTTCTCCCGTACGCACTCTTCACACCTCTCTGGTCCACAGGAATCACCGCGATGTGCTGCACAGCAAACTGGCTTCGTCCCTGGGGTCCGTGGTTGGGCCTGCTGCTGCTGGCTGGCCTCGTGGCGGGAGGCTGGGGTGCTTGGGGAGTCGCCGCTCAGGATCAGGCGACCCGCCCCGGAGCGCCCCGCCCCCCGGTGGCTTTCCCCGCCCCATTCATGACGGTCTTCGCCGGCGGGACTGGCAGCGGTTGGCACCTGCGGGACGCCCGTCTCGAAAAGCGGGCCGATCGCAATTTCCTCGTCGGGACCGCCCTCGATGCCGAAGGCTGGACTCGTGGCCTCAAGATCGAAGTCGCCTGGGACAAGGTCGATTCCATCGTCGTCTACGACTCGGCCGAACAGTTTGAAGAACGGATTCGCGAAATGCTTGCCGAGGCGGCGGGTGGCATGCCCCCGGCGGAAGACGACTCCGCGACTCCCCCGCCTCCCGCCCGTTAACCCGTCTGTGTGGGTCGGCCTCCCGCCCCCCCCGCCTTGCCTCTGCACCCCGCTTGGCCATGTCTACACCCCCCGTCACCTTCGCCCATCTCGCCACCTCTCGCCGGGAGTGGATTGACTCCATTCTCCGCCCCTGGTGCACCACGGCCGCCCGTCGAGAACTGCTGCAGGCCGAGCACGAATGGACCGACGTGGCGGGCAAGGTCGACCCCAACAAGACGCTCTGGTTCTGGGCCTGGAGCCGGTTTCCCGAACTGGTCAATCATGAGTTGACCGGTATCGATGAAACTGGCGAAGTGACCGTGACCCTCGCCGACGGACGCGAAGTGCGGGGCTACCCCGATGCCCGCGAAAGCCTGCATGGCGAACTGGTGCTGCTCTGCCCGGCGACCAGCGGGCGGGGCCGGGGCGGTTTCGCAGGACCGTTCTCGCTCGATGACGTCACCCAGGTCCGCCGGGGCCAGGGCTGAACGCCACGGCCCTCCCGGCCCCGCCTTCCCACCCGGTTCTCGCTGGCGACTCTTCGCCCCGACCCGGCCATCGGTCCCACCTTCCCGTGCCGCGCTCGGCCCCCAGCCGCCACGACGCCAATTGAACTGAAAGGCCCGCCGCATGCTGCCACTGCTTCCGCCATCGACCTCCGACAGGCTCGCCCGCGGTCCCCAGTCCCCCGCCTTCGGGATATCCAGGGAGAGCACTTCTGTGCCGCGACGCACGCCCCCGTGGCGAGCCGCGGCACTGCTGCTGGTCGGGGCGCTCCTCTGGCTGCTGGCACCGGCTTCGACCACCCACGCGGATGAGGGGCTTAAGACCCGCAACGTGCTCTGGATTACCCTCGATGGTCTCCGCTGGCAGGAACTCTTTGGTGGTGCCGACGAAAGCTTGCTGAACCGTGAGTCGGGAGGCGTTCGCGATATCGCCGCCCTCCGTCGCGAGTTCTGGCGCGACACCCCCGAGGCCCGACGGACCACGCTCCTCCCATTCGTCTGGAGCGAACTTGTCCCCCACGGCCAACTGTTTGGCGATGCGACCCGCAACAGCGTGTCGCGCGTCACCAACGGGCTCAACTTTTCTTACCCTGGCTACAGTGAGTTGCTGTGCGGGTTCGCCGACCCGCGCATCGACTCGAACGACAAGAAGAATAATCCCAACGTCACCGTCCTCGAGTGGCTGCACGCCAAGCCGGCGTTTCAGCAGCGGGTCGTGGCCTTCACCTCGTGGGATGTCTTTCCCTTCATCATCAACAGCCAGCGGAGTGGCATCCCGGTCAACGCGGGATGGCAACCCGCTCCGCCCGAGGGGGCGAACGAAGCCGACCGCCTCCGCTGGGAACTGGGCGACGCCCTGCCCCGCCTGTGGGACGGCGTGCGGTACGACGCGCTGACGTGTGCCGAACTGCACCGCCACCTCGACACCCACCGCCCCCGCGTGATCTACCTCTCCCTGGGCGAGACCGACGACTTCGCCCACGACGGGCGCTACGACCTCTACCTGCACGCGGCCCGCAAGAACGATCGCCTCATCGCCCGGCTGTGGAACCGGTTGCAGTCGCTCCCCGAGTACGCTGGCTGCACCTCGCTGGTCCTCACCACCGACCACGGTCGCGGAGACGATCGCGTCGCCTGGAAGAGCCATGGCAAAGACCTCCCGCTCTCGCAGTTCCACTTCATCGGGGTGGTGGGGCCCGACACTCCAGCCCTCGGCATTCGCGAGGAGGTAAACGTCACCCAGAGCCAGATCGCCACCACGGTCGCCCGCCTGCTGGGCGAAGACTACCGCACCGCCGTTCCCCAAGCCGCCGAACCCCTCCCCGGCGTCCTCCCGTAATCGGTCCCTGCCCCCCCCATCTGGGCCCGGCGAGACGTTGCGTCCTGTCAGTTGCAGCGCTGGAATCGATGAATTCCTGGCGATCACTCAGTTCCCCCGCGCAGGCAACTGGCCGCAACCAACGCGACAGGCGTACAATCTGGCCATCGAGTTCTCCCCCCCCTTCCTCTGCGACTTTCAGAAGCCGTGCTGGCCGGACCACTCTTTACCCGTGAGGTGCTTACCGCGCCCCGCTCACTGTGGCACTTTGTGCTGCGGGCCGGGTATGCGTTCGCCCTCTTCGTGCTGATGTACACCGCCGGGCAGGCGACCTTTGGCTGGAGGCAGGCGACCAGTGTCGCCGAACTGTCTCGATTCGGCCTGCTGCTGTTTCAGGTCTTCGCCCTCGTCCAGCTGTCGCTCGTGCTCTTCTTCGCCCCGCTCTTCGCCGCCAGCCGGGTCGCCCAGGAAAAAGACCGGCAGACACTCGTGCTGCTCCTCCTGACTGACCTCCGCAGCCACGAACTGGTGCTGGGCAAACTGGGGGCGGCGTTGTTGTCAGTCGCCGTGCTACTCGCGGCGTCGGCCCCGGTTCTGGTGCTGGTCGGACTGCTGGGTGGCACCTCGCTGGGGCAAATTGGCTGGTCGCTCGCCCTCTCGGCAGCAGTGGGTCTCGCCGCCGGTAGCTGGGGGGCCATGGTCGCCTTCTGGCGCGAAAAGACCTTCCAGACCCTGGCGATCTCTGTGCTGGGGCTGGTCTCGTTCGTGGGCCTGGTCGAGGTGGGAGTGGCCCTGTTGGGGGGAGCCGCGACCCCCATGGGCCATGTACTCTCGTGGTTCGACCCCTTCCGCGGGCTCTCGCTGCTGCTCGACCCGCTGGCCTTCCATACCAGCACTGGCGTCGCCCCCCTGCCAGTCTGGCCCTACGTCGCCGCCATGCTGCTGGTCGCGGTCGTGATCAACACCATCGCCATCGCCCGCGTGCGAGCCTGGAACCCGAACCGCTCGATCGTGCCCATGATCGAGCCCCCCCGCGAAGGAGAAGCCGCCCCCGCCAACGCCCCCCCAGGGACCGTGCGGACCATCTGGCGAAACCCGGTCATCTGGCGGGAAATCTGCACCCGCGCGTACGGCCGGCGAATGGCGCTCATCAAGCTCGCGTACGTGCTGCTCTTCGCGTTCGTCGGCTGGACGGTCTGGCGGCACGAAGGCTCCGAAGCGGTCTTGGGGATGATCTCCTTCCCCGGGTTCGCCTTCGTTGGCCTTTCGCTCATCTCCCTCCTGTTGGTGAATGCCCAGGCCGTCACCTCGATCTCCACTGAACGCGACGCCAAGACTCTCGAACTGCTGCTGGTTACCGATCTCACTCCGCGGGAATTCATCTTCGGCAAACTCGGCGGCGTGCTCTACAACACCCGCGAACTGCTGCTGCTCCCGCTGGCGGGGCTGGTGGGCATCCACCTGCTCGGCCTGATCTCGGGCGAAGACCTGCTCTACGTGGTGCTGGGCTTCCTCGTGCTGGCCCTGTTCGCCGCCATGTTGGGGGTGCATTCCGGACTCACCTTCGACAACTCGCGGATGGCCATCGCCAACAGTCTCGGGACGATGTTCTTCCTGTTCCTGGGGGTCTTCGTCTGCATCATGCTGATTGTCGAGGCCCGGGCCTCGTTCGCCGTGCAGTTCCCCAGCTTCCTGGTCTTCTTCCTGGGTGGCAGCATTGCCCTCTGGGCGTCCCTCACGCACCGCAATCCCTCCACTGCCCTGACCGCCTCGGCGTTCCTGCTGCCGTTCATGACCTTCTACTGCATCACCAGCTACCTCATCGGCAACACGCTGGGGGTCTGCGTGGTGCTGGTCGCCGTCTATGGGTTCACCACGCTCGCCATGCTCGTCCCGGCGATCAGTGGCTTCGATATCTCGCTCGGGCACTCCGCCCCCCGCGAAGATTCCTGATCGGAACCGCCCCCAGGAACTCGACTGCCGAGTTACCCCCGTTCGCCCGACGGTGAAGTTTCGTTTCCGCCCAAGGGGCAGCTCGGTACGCAGAAGACGCCCATTTGGCGAGGCGAATGAACACTCCCGTTACCCCCGCCGAGTGAACTGTCCCGGCCTTCCCATGCCCGGTTCTGCCGCGAACGCGAGTAACGCCGACCCCAGTTGGACCGGTGCCGTCCGGCGGGGAACTGGGCAAGGGGACTGCGGCACCCTAGAATCTGGCCAGATCAGTGGGTGGCCCCGGGCGACCCCGCCGACACCGTTTTCGTTCGACCTCAGAGAGACCGACCATGCAGCGAATCGTGAGCCTGTCCTTGTGTGCCGTGCTGGGGCTCGTGGCCCTGGGATCTGTCTTCGCCGACGACAAGGGGAATCAGAAAGTGGCCGACGTATTCAAGTTCAAGATGAAGAAACTCGACGGGAAAGAAGCCGACCTGTCGGGATACCAGGGCAAGGTGGTGCTGTTTGTGAATGTCGCCAGCCAGTGCGGCTACACCCCGCAGTACAAGGGCCTCGAGGCTCTGCACGAGAAGTACGCCGAGAAGGGCCTCGCCGTGGTGGGTGTCCCCGCCAACGACTTCGGCGCTCAAGAGCCCGGCAGTGACGCCGAGATCGCCCAGTTTTGCAGCTCGAAGTACGGTGTGAAGTTCGACATGCTGTCGAAGGTCACCGTCAAGGGCGACAAGAAGTGCGACCTCTACAAGTATCTGACCACCCAGGAAACCGCCTGGAACTCGAAGGGCGAAGTGAAGTGGAACTTCGAGAAGTTCCTCATCGGTCGCGATGGCAAGGTCGTTGGCCGCTTCGGTTCGGGAGTGGCTCCCGACGCGGCGGAACTGACCAAGGCGATCGAAGCCGAATTGGCCAAGAAGTAACACCGGTCGGGGTTCCTGCCCCGTTGGTTCTCGTCCCCTCCCGCCAGTCGGCACTTGGCCCCCTGGCGGGAGGTTTTTCTTTTTTGCAGGCACCTGCGTCCTGCACCCTGTCGAATTCAGCACGCACCATCGGCCACGCGCCGCCCACCTGTTCTCGCCAGGCCAACGCGTGGCCCAACTGGCAGGTCCCCCTGGTGGCAGCGCGGGGTGCCATTGGCTTCCTGCTTCCCGTCGTGTGCCCAGCGTTCACGCGTTGCAGTCGCCAATTGATGACTGCGGGGCGTGAGACGCAGGGCTTGGACCCGGGCTGACAACAGGAGATTGAGAATGGAAATCTGGCTGGTTCGGCACGCCATCGCTGTGGAGCCCGAGGAGTTTTCCGGGCCCGATGCAGACCGCCCGCTCACCCCCCGGGGTCGCCGACGGTTTCGGCTGTTCACCCAATGGCTCTCCTCGGCAACCGAACTGCCCGAGGTCATCATCAGCAGCCCACTCCTCCGCACCGTCCAGACCTCGGCACTGCTGGCGAAAGCGTGCGGCCTTCGCAAACGCGATGTTCGGATCGATCCGCGCGTAGGACCGGGCCTGCGGGGCCAGACGGTCCTGGAAGTCGCCTGGGAGGCAGGGGTCGAGCGGATCGCGCTGGTGGGGCATCAGCCTGACATGTCGATCTGTGCCGGGGAGCTGCAAGGGGGCGGCCAACTCGTCTTCGCAAAAGGCTGCGTCGCCTCGCTGGAAGTCTCGCATGCGGCCCTCGGTTCGGCCCGCCTGAAATGGTTTGTGGGACCTAAACTGACGGGCGACGCCTGACCGAGAATTGCCCCCCGCTCCCGCACACCACCCGGGTCGTTCCGGCTATCCCGGCACCAGAGCCTGCCGCGGTCAGCAGCAGTTCACAGGCGCCACTCCCTACTCCGCAGGCCTGCGTCGGCGCGGGAAATCCTTGTAAAAACTTCCGCAGCTTCCCCGTTTTTTTCCAAAAGCTTTTGACCCCTCGGGGCGGGTTGGCGTATTACTCCGCTCCCTCCCGGGCGATGCGTTCTGTGTCGCCCTTCGGGTGGACGCCCCGCAGCGGGTTGCTCCACCCAGGTCTCGCCTCGAGATCTTCGCGGTCCCCTCGTGTCCCTCCCGCCCCACTCGCCCTCCTCTTCGGAAGGTCCCGCCCCCCATGCGCGCCTGGTACCCCCTGCAGACTCTGCTGTTGGGCGCTGCGGCGATTGGCCTGTCGGCGTGCAACAGCACCCGTCAGTCCAACACCGCCCGCACCGCCACCGAACAGTTGCTCATCGCCAACTCGATCGATCAGTCGCTCGACAAGGTCGATTTCGGCCCCCTCGCCGAGTCGCAGGTCTTCGTCGAAGAGAAGTATCTCGACTGCGTCGACAAGGGCTACCTCATCGCCTCCATCCGCCATCGCCTGCTCCGCCACGGAGCCGGGATCGCCACCAAACCGGAAGAGGCCGACGTCATCCTGGAGGTTCGGGCCGGTGCCATTGGCACCGACCTCTCCAGCTCATTCCTGGGTGTCCCCGAAATCACCCTCCCCGGCATGCTCACCCTCCCCGAGGTCAAGGTCGTCAGCAAGGACGCCCAGAAGGCCGCGGCCAAGGTGGGGTTGGTCGCCTACGACGCCAAGACCAAGCGACTGCTGGGCGAAGGAGGTGTCTCGAACTCGTTCGCCGACGAAACCAACACCTTCGTCTTCGGCATGGGCCCCTGGCAGGATGGCACGCTCCGGCAGGA
>Ga0315902_10000932_pt1 | contig 48169 bp, 44 predicted proteins | sample LakEriMetagenome_9_FD_203523 | JGI IMG/M metagenome (GOLD analysis project Ga0315902, IMG submission 203523) | Freshwater fungal communities from buoy surface, Lake Erie, Ohio, United States - Buoy 12 MA117 | ecosystem: Environmental > Aquatic > Freshwater > Lake > Lake biofilm | place: USA... | reverse complement strand
TCGTAGTGCATGAGTTGCTGAACCAGTTCCGACCCGATGGAACCGGCCGCACCGGTCACCATCACTACCTTTTCACGAACCAAGCGACTGACCTCGGGATTGCTTAGGTTGATAGGATCCCGTTGCAGAAGTTCCTCAATGGCCACTGGAGCAATTTGACGGAGGGACAATTCCCCGTTGATCCAATGTTCCAAAGGGGGAACTACTTTGACCTGAATATTCCGACTCAAACAAAGATCCACGATAGCTTTCTTGCGCCGTGGTTCGATGTTCTGAATGCTAACAATGAGTTCATCAATACGACGGTTTTCCAGAAAGTCCGAACTCAAAGCGGCGGAAGAGAAAACAGGAACGCCCTCAATGCTTTTATTCTGCATGCGGTCGTCGTCGTCCAAAAAAGCCACCACCATGTTGAGCGACCGGGTTTCGCGTAACAAGACGCCCAGTGTCATTCGCCCCGAAGAACCGGCCCCGTAAATCAGGTAACGCTTGCGGGGACGCTCTTTGTTGTTGAATTGGTTAAAGAGCCCTTTGAACATAAAACGACTCCAAATCATCACAAAGGTGAGAAGCAAGTAATGGGTCAAAATCAAAGAAAGGGTCAGGTTGAAAGGAGAAACCTTGGCGCTGCTACTCAACGTGGTCAGGGTGTGCAAGGCCAAAAGAACTGTGGCAGCCCCCGAATTGGCCCAAAGAATCCGGGTCGCATCGGCCACCGAGGTATGCCGAATGATGCCCACAAAGGAACGGAACATCAAAAAAGACATCGCGTAAAGCAACAAAACCACCGCCGACTTCTCCATCACCCTGAACCAACCCAAGGTATTGAAATCCTGGAAATCCGAAACCAACAAAAGACTCAACCAAAAAGTAAATGCCACCAAGAGGATATCGATGGCAAAAACTGTCCAACGTGAAATCACGTTTTGGGAGTACCAGTTTAAAATTTTACGAAAACTTTTCATGGCTTGGTAGGCTTCAAATTTGGCTGACGCGAAAAATAATCAATCAAAAAGGGCAAAACCGGAAGAATTTCTAGGAATCGACGAATATTTCCAACATTAAGTAATAAAAAATATAAGGATCGATTCTTTAGGTCAATAACAAAGTAATGCATGAACATGTCCAATGAAATAAAAAACACCAATAGACCAAACAGGAGAGCTATACCCCCTCTCTTAATCTTTAAAAACACGGCTAAGACGATGTTTACCAATACCACCGATCCGTTATAAATCAATGAATCTGTATGAATGACTCTTAGAATATCAAAAGGTAGTGCGATGCGGTAGATTTCTTTGACAACAAGGCCTTTGGAATTCAATACCTTGAGGCTAAGGCTTTCATACTCCCAATCCAGGTTATACTGTCCATGAAGCCGAACCAACAGCATCAAGAACCCAAAAGCGAGAACAAAAGCCGCTAACCGACTTGTTTTTTCTGTAAAGAAACGACCCATATCAACAACATCCAGGAATAAACAACTAAGGCAAAGGTGTATTTATGATGAAAATCCAATTCTGATGGGCGATACAATACCACCCAAGCCAATCCAGCTACACGTATAATATTTAATAAATAGATTCCAACTATCCCCATTAGAATCCATTTGATGGAGCGAAAAAATTTGCCTAAGGCAATATAAAATGCAATAAACAATATATACAGCTCTAAACCATTGCAGGGATCACCTACCGAAACCAAAGGCTTTTCTAGATGATACAAATAATATTTATTTCTAATATTTTCTAAATGTATTTGTGGATCAAACATTTGACAAATTTTGTTTGCACTCATCGCAACCCAACGGGTTAAAGGGTCGTTAATGCCCCATTGGATAAGAACCCCGTGGTACAAAATATTCCATAAAAAATAGAGACCCAAGGCCTTGCCTAGAAAAAGAAGGACCGATTGGTTTTGGTTGTAAAATTCAATGAGTAATAACCTAATGCGATTAATCATGGTTTGAATAGGCTGTTTTGATTTGTTTTACCACTCTTTGCAAATCGGTTTCGTTGAGATTAGAGCCCGATGGTAAACAAAGGCCATTCATAAACAAGCGCTCGCTGGTGCCGTCACCATAGAATGGGGCGTCGGCGAAGATGGGCTGCATATGCATGGGCTTCCAGAGGGGGCGTGATTCGATGTTTTGGGCATCGAGGGCCAGGCGTACGGTTTCGCGCGTTACACCGCTGCTCCGCTCGGGATCAATAAGCACACAGGTCAGCCAACGGTTCGAAAAACTACCATCGGGCTCAGGCAGGAACGACAAGCCGGGGAGATCCGATAAGTGCTGTTCGTAGAAGGCGTGGTTGCTGCGCCTCGCCGCCACCCGGTCGTTGAGCACCGTCATCTGCCCGCGGCCAATCGCTGCGCAGACGTTGCTCATACGGTAGTTGTAGCCAATCTGAGAATGCTGGTAGTGGGGCGCCGCATCGCGGGCTTGGGTCGATAAAAACCGCGCCTGTTGCACCCAATCGGCGCGGTTCGACAACAAGGCGCCACCGCCAGAAGTGGTGATAATCTTGTTGCCGTTGAAGCTCAAGATGCTGATTTCGCCGAAACTGCCGCAGGGCTGGCCATGTACGGTCGATCCAAGGGCCTCCGCAGCGTCTTCCACCATGAAAAGGTCGTGGCGGTGCGCCACTTCTGCTAGGGCATCCATGCGGGCAGGCATGCCGTAGAGATGCACCGGAATAACCACCTTCGCCCGCTTGCCTTGCGCCTGCAAATCGAGGATCGCGCGCTCAAGGGCGGCCGGACACATATTCCAACTACCGGGTTCGGAGTCAACGAAAACCGGTGTTGCACCCATGTATGCTATCGGATTCGCTGATCCCGAAAAGGTAAAACTCTGACAGAGCACATAATCGCCCCGCTGCACCCCCAAAATGATGAGGGCCAGGTGGATGGCCGCCGTGCCCGAGCTCAAAGCCGCGGCATGCGCCACTCCGGTGTATTCCTGTAGATCGCGTTCGAACCCATCGACATGCGGCCCCAGGGGGGCAATCCAATTCGTGTCGAAGGCTTCACGAACACGTTCAAACTCCTCGCTACCCATATGGGGCGACGACAACCAAATTTTCTTCAGATCCACTGCTTTAGGTTTGAAAGGGGGATAAAACTAACATTGTGGGCCCAAACTATGGGCCAGCTGTTCCTTCATGAGTTCGTCGAGCCAGTCGAGGCGGTTCCAGGAGGGAAGCGCGTCCGAAGGCACAACCGAGAAAGGCGGGTAGGTCGATTCCAATCGGCCCATCAGGAAACGCGGCAGCGGCGGAAGAGTGTAGATCAGCAATAGCACTGGACCGATGGCCAAGCACCGCAAAGCCACTCGCTTTCGATTAACCACAAATAGCAGCAAGCCAACCACCCACACGATCAGGAGATGCGATGAGGGCTTGAGGAGGTCGAACAGGAAGCGGAGGAGGTCAGTGATAGCGGTCAATAAGGTAACAATAAGGCCAAAGCGGGCCGGATAAATTCGATTTTATAATAAATCCTCTTCCTTCATAATAATCGGACGCTCATCGACATCGCGCAAAAATATGGTACCCGGCTCGAATGCATATATCTTGAAATCCATTGTAAACGAAGGATCACCCATCAGCAATCTAAGACTATCCTCAGCAAAGTTAGCACCTGCCGCAGCAAAGCACTGGGTAAATGCAACGTGGCGGACATTGATCTCCGTAACAAAAGGCCTACCGGCCGAGTCCTCTTTCAAGTCAACAGTAAAAAACCCGTGCTTCGGAGCCTTTGCGTACTCAAAAACTAAATCCATGGTTTTTTTAGCCACATCAATTAGTTCAGGTTCGTTAAGCAGCCTTCCAAATGAGGTGTTACCCGTGATACCGGAAGGCGCAACTTTGGCCATGATATAATTTACCCTTTCACCACATGCAGCGCGCAAAAGCTTTCCCTGCCAATAGAGCAGCTTGCAAGCCAAATTGCGTCCAGGAAGAAACATACTGGCCAAAAAATGTTGAACTCCAGGATTAATCTCTATCCAATTTTGAAGTGACTCCAAACCATCAATGCGCAGCGAGCCCAAACCGCTCGTTCCTGAAGAACTCCTTACCCAAAAATCACTCCCCAATTCATCGAAAATTAACTGGAGTTTATCTGAATCGCGATGAAAGGAAACAGATGGAGGAACCAACCCTGATTCCATTAGTATCTCTGTCATAGCTGCCTTATCGACCAATATCCCATTGATAGAGGGGTCGGGGAGGAATGCCTTACAAGGCAATTCCCCTTTTTGGGCTCTTTTACTCCATTCCACAACTTCAAGTTCAGGTAATACTACTGCTGCTTCAATTTTATGCTTCTCCACAATCTCTTCAATTACCTTCCAATATGCAGTGTCATCGGCACGCGGAATTACATAAGAATGGGAAAATAATGCATTCTGATACAAACCAATTGCCAATCGATTCGTATCGGTTGCAATCAATTGTGCATTTCTGTATTGGGTGCCAATAAACTTCAAGGAGTGAGCAAAACTCCTAGGCGTTGGGCCACCTACGCCGGTCATTAAAATATTCATCAATTCAATTTTTTCCGTTAAATGGTTGCATCGGCCGATCATCAGATTGATTGATGCCGTCGCGCCTCAATATCTTTAGAATAGTCAAGTAAAAAATCTTAATATCTAGCGACAAGTTCATTCGATCCACATATTCAACATCTAATTCAAATTTCCGTGTCCATGAAATTGAGTTACGTCCATTCACTTGAGCCCATCCCGTAATTCCTGGCCGGACTTCATGTCTTCGGTTCTGCTCACTGGTGTATAAAGGTATATATTTAAATAGAAGAGGCCGCGGACCGATAAGACTCATATCACCTTTAAGAACATTGTACAGTTGAGGGAGTTCATCCAGTGATAACTTGCGAACCCATATACCTAAACTTGTAATTCGTATATTATCGGGGAGTAAATTGCCTTGGGCATCCCGGTCGTCTGTCATCGTTTTAAACTTTATTATGTTAAAAGGCGTTTTATTCCGGCCAGGACGTTCTTGTAAAAAAAACGCTTTACCCCTATTTTGAAAAGAAAGGGCAATAAAACATACAAAAAGCAATGGAAATGTTAGGGATAGAACCGCAAGGCTCAAAAGAATATCTAAAATGCGTTTGCCGAAGTTTCTATACACTTGTCTTGAGCATTGATTTCAAACCTTTATTCACGGGTAGCTGCCACACCAACTTACACCAATCGTGGTTGCCTTCTATTAATCCTGGGCCATTGGCTGTAACTACAATATCCCAACCAATAGAGCGGTTTTGAGGATGCTTTAATGCAGCGTCTTTGGCCAACTGTAAACACTCCTTCCAAAAAGGTACTTGAAAGCCTACAATTGAAATTCCAGTTATTGGGTGAATAGAAACCGGTTCTTTTGTTATATCGCTGTAAACACCTGGACCCGTAATAACACCAGTTGATTCATCTATAGGGGCGGCCACATTGCCGGCGGCTAAATTATCGACCGAACAATTAATGGAAATTCGTTGCCTACAGCCCAATATTTCAACCTCATTGAAATTATTCAATTGAGTAAAAATTCGCACTGTATTTACAGCGCTTGGAGACAATGCATTCATCGACGGATGTTGAGTTATAAATGTCTCAACCATATCAAATCCCTCTTGTTTCATGTAGGCAACAAAAGAGTTTCTCTCTAGTTCGGCGGAACTAATGATTCGAACGGATGTTCCACACTTGCCATTTGAAACTTTAAAAACCAATTTAGGAGTTTCAAGATCTTTATTAATCAGCAATGGGTCTTGAAGCAGCTCATTCAAGGAAAAAACATGATGCACAAAAAATTCTTGATAAAATTTGTAAAATTCCCTCTTATCGTCTAAAATTCGGCGCTTAGACGGTGGATTCATGACTTTTTGATACTCATACATATGACCGGTTCCCGCCCAATTCATCTTTTGAGTATGGCTCTTTTCAAAGAAACGAAATTGATAATATTCCAGAATTGAGATATTGTACTTGACCGAATCACAGAGAATTAAGATCCACTGCCTTATAGAGCTATAACCTCGTTGAGATTTTAGATAAATCTGAAAGACGCGGAGCCGACCCCAGTCGAGATGTCGCAAGTAATACCCAAAATATAATATCCTTTTGATCATAAATCACTATTCATCACATGAACCACCTCATCCACACTCACAAACTCTAATTCCGGCCACTTAATAACTACTTTATCTAACAATGCTTTTAAGGCGGTTAGTCCTTTACTGCGATTATCAGGATCAATATGCCCACAAAAATTAACGCGATGGGAACTTACAACGGCTGGTTTACCCCAAAAAAATGCCGCTTCAATTTGTTTCAACGTGAAAGACACCCAATCAATATCTCTATCGGTAGGTTCGAATACACAATTTCGAACGATGTTCATTGTATCCCCTAATCCCTTTTCTCCAAGAATATTTCGCTCTTTTACATAAACCCCCTCCCCTTTATGACGCATGGTAGCACGTACCTTATCAACTCCTTTCACTCTAAGGCTACCAACGTAGGCATATAAGTCCGCATGTAATTGCTGCGCAGGTGGGGTGAAGGTTAGTGATCTAAATCCATATACTTGCTCAAATCGTTCTAATCCATCTTTAAGTATTTCCTTATGTAATTCGATTTCTTCCTCCTTCCAAAAAGCAAAGGCTTGATTAAAACCTACCTTTGGATAGCTAGGATGATTGGGTATCCCCGCTAAAGATTGATATTCGATATTGGCTAACAGTTGAGGGTTCTTATCTTTTAATAACGCATTGAATAGGTTGACATTTAAATGCTCTCTTCCGTGAAATTGGGGTTTAATCAATTTGTGATGTATGCCATCCAATAAAAGCTCATAGGCCCCTTCATAAGCTTTATCTTGGAAACCGAGTCTTTTATATGTTACATCTAGGTTTTCAGGTATAAAACACTCGGACTCCATGGTCTTTTGATAATCTGTGTTACACGGTACGGCATACGGAGTAAAAATGGCTGGATAACCTTTTTTATCTTTAACTGATCCTAATACATCAAACAACATTTCATAGTCTTCTCTTGTATCTAAAGCATCAAAATGATCAAAACGATTATCTAGTTTAATTCCTTTTTGTAGGAGATTTTCTCTTGCTTTAAGGTTTGCTACTCGTATATTACCGTAATCGTCTACAGCAAAAGCCAACAATCGTCTATTGGTCTTCCAACCCTGAATATTTTTGAGATTATTTTTTAACAAACTAATTACTGACATAATTTCAATTTAAACACTTCAATATGGTATTGTAAGTAATTTCAGGAGTCAGGCCACTTTTGAAATATGCATTCCCATTTCGCCCCATGATTGATGTTAATTCAGATGATTGATATATATACACAACAACAGTTTTATTAGACGTTAAATTTTTGAAGCGGTTGTTCATTCTTTAATAAATCTAAGATCGTAACAAATTTATTTTCCATCAGTAAAGATTCAAGCTTATCAAAAACTGTGTTTCGATTGATCCAAAATAAACGCATTTTTAAATTTTTGAGTATTGAAGCTTTTCTTAACTCATCAAAATAGAAAACAGGATACTTCTCAATGTCTACTTCATAAGGATGTATGTATACTATTACTGGTCTATCTTTTAGAATACGATTAAAAGAACGAATAGACATCCATTTTGGAAAGAGTCGAAGGTAACCACCACCACACATTGGAATCTCTGTATTGAAAACCGTATCAACCGTCAAAGGCACTTCTATTAATTTGTTTCCTTTAGCAGTTTCGACTTGCACAATATTCTTCGGAAAACCAAACCAACCGTAACGCCATGTTTTGCAAGGCATGACACTGCTGTCATAAGCAAAACCAGCCTCAGCGATTACATCGAGACCCCATTTCGTTTCTGGGAAAATCGAAAATGCAGGAGCCCGATGACCAAAGACTTGATGTCCAGATAAATCCTCGATTAATTTTTTTGCTCTTGATAACTCATTTAAGGCCATCGCTGGCGTCATTTTAAAAAACTGCCAGTGATCATAGCCGTGTACTGCCAACTCATGACCTTCGTTTGCAATGCGTTTAATTAAACATGGAAATTTTTCAGCAACTTGTCCAAGGGTGAAAAAAGTGCCCTTAACATTATGCTTCGCCAGCAATTCAAGAACTATTATAGTGTTTGATACAACACGATCTGTTTGAGGAATCTTTTTTCCGAAAGCGTCACGCATAGCTATACTTATTCCATCTTCAACGTCAACACTAAATACTGAATCCATATAGATATTTAATTAAACAAACCGAGTCATTAATAAAATTAATCTTTTTATTTAGTAAACTGATAAATTATCTTGCCTCGTTCAACAACATAAACTTTTTTCGCAATAGCCATCAGTGGTTTATCAACAAAACTGTCAGTATATAAGATATCAATTTCATTATATCCAAGCTTTTTAAGCACTACTTCTTTCTTTTTGCCATAGAGATTGGATTCTAGACCACATACAATCCCATCTCGGTAAGCAAGTTTAGAGGCTAATACTAGTTCACTCGAATAAAGTCTAGAAATGTATTCATAGAGACCTGCAGAAACAATGAGACACTTTTCATTGTTATTTTGGTGATTTACAAAATACTGTTCGTGAATTTCATTTAACTTTAACTTTTTGGCATATTCGTCTGCGTGCTGCACAATTTCCTTTAGAGATCTGCCTTTTAAAAACAAGTTGACCCCAATGTGTTTCAGCTGTGTGTTGTTTATCAATTTTATTTTGTAGAAAAAAGCACAAAGAATTAAGAAATAGCTTTTTATATCGAATAATAGTGTTTGACCGTGGACCTGTTTGTAAAAACCAAAAAGTGAGTCTTTATTTATTAAGGTTTTATCAAAATCAAAAACGATCATACTTTGATTTTTTTGAAAAATCTAGCTATAGAGGAAATATTAAATGTGAAATATATGAAATATGCGAAAGTTCTATAAAAACTACTGTAAGTAATATTTACATAACATGTAGTTGCAGGGGAAATATTGAGAAACTCCTTTGCAGGTAGTCTACCTTTGAAAAACGAAATAATATCAAGAGGATACAGCCATCTAATAGCTAAATTCGTTTTAACATAACTTTTTTGAAAGTCAATTGATTCCTGATTTCCCAAAGCCAATTCAATGTAAAATTTCAAAATTTGGGAATTACAAAACTCTGAAAGCATAACTGATCCCCAAAGTCTTGGATTCAACTCTATTATTTTCCATTTTCCAGATGATTCATCGAACATAAATTCAATCATAGCTACTCCCTCCCACCTTAAATCACCCAAAAGTTTTTTACCAAGAACAATAATTTCCTCATAATCTACAGATTTTGAATAAACCGTAACCCCCCCACTTTCGGGAAAAGTTCTTAATCGTTGATGACAGTAACTGCTAATTAATTGTTGATTATACATCAAGAAAAAAGCACCAGCAACATTGCTTTTTGAAATGATTTTTTCTTGTATTAAATTATTATCCCAGTCCACCCCCTCAACCGACGGGAGATCTTGTTTACTATAGAAGTATTTGATACCAACAGAACCTTGACCAAATTTTGGCTTTAACACAACAGGAGTGAATTTCGTAAACAATTCTTGAAAATTATTTTCATTATAGCTTTTTGGAACTGGGTGGTTATGAACTTCACAAAACCGTTGAAATAAGAATTTATCTGTAGTTAAATTAAAATTTTGTAAGCTTGGTGTTAAAGTAAACCAACGCGATAAAATCCGTTCATTCTCCTTCAACATTAAAAAAAATCTTGTAGGCTTTTCAGATACCGGGAGGTAAATTAAATTACAACTAGAATGTTTTTCTGTAATAGCTAACAAATCAGATTTGAAATTAACAATATTATCTACTCTCAACATTTCTACTTTGCGCCCGTATATTAAGGGCAATTTGATATCAAAGTCTTTGGATGCAGCAAGTATAACATGATATTTTAGTTTTCTTTGAATAATATTAACAACATCAAAAGCTTTTCTAGAATTTACATCGGTGATTAATACATAATTTTTTCTTTGCATCAAAAGGCTAATTCAAAAAATAATACAGCGCGTATAAAAAATCTACAAATGACAATTTGATATTTTAATTAAAAAATCTACTAACTTTTCATAAACAGTTTTTGAATCACCCAACCTTTTAGTAGTATTTATAGCGTTAACTTTTTCCTCCTCTAATCTATTTTTATCGTTGAGGTAAATTTCAATATTTGATATTAAACTATTTACGTCTTGCTCTTTATTACATAAACCCACTTTATTTTCTTCTATAATATGAACTACTTCACTCTGAAGTGAATTCAAAATAGGTAACCCTGCACTTAAATAACTGAATACTTTGTAGGTAACTGTTTGTGTTAAACTATTCATATGTTGCATAACTCCAAGATCTGAATTTTTGTACACTTTAAATAGTTCACCCCTGTTTAGCATTCCTAAATATTCAATGTTCTTGTGCTGTGAAGCATATTCAATCACTTTCTTTTGTTTTGGCCCTATTCCTGCAATGTAAAAATGGGTTCTCCCATGATAAAATTCATCAAAATATTTTGCAGCTTCGAGTATGGATGATATATCGTAAGAACTAGCTAAACTACCAGCATAAACCAGTGTAAGCTTGTCGTTATATTTTTTTTCTATATAACTTAACTCATTTTGAACGGAATCTAGGTCAACTGCCGGGAAAAAGTATTCAGAAGGCTTTGCTCTTGCCTTTCTCGATTGTCTTTTTGCCCATTCTACATATTCGCGAGAAATACCAATGATAGCACTACTCGCTTCAATCGACTGTATCAACTTTCTTCTAAATGGCCATAAAAGGGGTTTCCCAATAAATTTTAAGTAATTTGGGATGTCCTTGATAAAAGAATCTGGCCAAGGATCAATTATATCAATTACAAACGGTATTTTATTTTCATATGCCCATTTACTAACCTCATATGCAATACTTAATGGAGGCATACTAAGTAAAATAATATCAGGATTTTCTAATTTTTTAAAAGCATTTATAAGTTTTGTTGCATATATGTGGTGTGCATAAAACCTTTTTGGCGACATATTATTCGCATAACCCATAGAATGCAGGTAATAAATTCTGTAACTATCTGAGTCTTTAATAAAAGTATCTTCATCAAAACGGTGTTTTTTACCAGTATGTCTAAAGGTGCTAGTAAAATGAATTATATCGATAGATCTTCTTTTTGCCGCATTAGCAATGCCTATATACCTTCCAACAGCTGTTTTATCAATTGGAGTAGGATCAAATAGTGATATTATCCAAAACTTCATTTATGATTGAATATTACGTTTTAACCATGCTTGATGGATTTCTTCAAAGGTGGTGTGTAAATCTTTAGTGATATCCCAATTTGGATAATGTGCTTTCATTTTACGTAAATCACTATAGTAACAAATATGATCACCAATACGATTAGTTTCGTCATATTTGTATTTCATTTTCTTTCCGCTAATCGAAGAAATAATTTCAAAAGCTTCTAAAATAGAACAGGTATTGTCTTTTCCTCCTCCTAAGTTATACACCTCTGCTACTCGTGGTGCTTTAATGAATTCTTCAATAAAGCGGGCTACATCGTATGAATGGATATTGTCTCTAACTTGTTTCCCTTTATATCCAAAAATAGTGTATTCCCTTCCTTCTAAGTTACATTTTACTAAGTAGCTCAGAAATCCGTGCAATTCCACACCGCTATGACTCGGACCAGTTAAACAGCCTCCTCTCAATACGCAACTTGGCATATTAAAATATCTTCCATACTCTTGCACTGAAATGTCTGCTGATACCTTAGAAGCACCGAAAAGAGAATGCTTACTTTGATCAATGGTAAAAGTCTCAGAAATGCCATATTCATAATTAGGATCATCGTAATCCCAACGGGTCTCAATCTCTTTCATTTTTATGGCATTAGGAGCATCGCCATATACTTTATTGGTAGATAAATGAACAAAAGGAATATGGGTACTATATCTGTGCGTAGCTTCAAGCAAATTAAATGTCCCTACCGCATTGGTATCAAAATCATCAAATGGAATGGCGGCAGCTCTATCATGCGAGGGTTGTGCAGCTGTATGAACAATTGCATCAGGCGCAATTTCAGGTATAAGTTTTAAGACACCTTCCCTGTCTCGAATATCTAGTTCGTGGTGAAAAAAATTTGAAATTGATTTCTCTAAACGATTTTGGTTCCATCTTGTGTCCCCATTTGGACCAAAAAATACTGCTCTTTGATTGTTATCAACGCCATGGATTTCCCAACCTAAATTGGCGAAATGAACACAAACTTCTGAACCGATTAGGCCAGATGATCCAGTTACTAATAATTTTTTCATCTATTTAATTTTATATAATGTTTACAAATTTCCAAATATTTATAAGCCCTTTCTCTGGCAGTATCAAATTTTTTCAACTCTTTTAATCCATTTTGAACTAACTCTTGCTGTAATTCTTTTGACGCTACTACTTGTTGAATTTTGTCAAGTGCTTCTAATTCATTTTTAGGCGAATAGTATAAAGCAGCATCACCACATATACTCCTAGAGAAACCAAAATCAGTTGTAATTATAGGCTTTCGCATAATCATAGACTCAGGATACGATGCAGAAAAACACTCTGCAAGTGTTGGCAAAAACATACCATCACATTCTTTATACAAATCAGGACATTCACTTGGAGAAACCGGGCCAACATTTAAAATAAGTTCACTGTTCCCAATATGTGTTTTAAATTCAATATCTGTTAATGTCAATACAAATTTGATATTAGTTATGCCATTTTTTTTCAACAAATCTGCAATTATAGGAATAATTTCTAAATTTTTATGTGGATAGTATGAGGTTAATGTTAGCCATCGAAACTCATTTTGACTTTTCTCGGGAAGCTTTTTATCAAAATGTTTTCTTTTTATACTATAAAAATGACTGTGGTTATTGGTAACGGTATAAACATCTTTTATACCTAATGCCCTTTGTACACGTATCTTTACATCATCTGTTTGTGCTAAAATAGCAATGACATCTCTTTTAAACAAATAATAGTGGTATTGTTTGCGCAACCAGAATTTAATTTTTTTGGTTATAGTTAGTTCTTTAATAAATGGAGACTCCGGGTAAATGTGATACGGTAAATTAAATCCCGTAATTTGTGGTGCAATAGAATGATAATAAGTGGGCCCTGAGGTTGAAATAATTACGTCAGGCTTTATTTTTAACTCATATGGTCTTAATGTCTTCTGTATTTTTCTTATCTCTCTAAAACCAATCGGGCCAAATTGAAAATGATAAAAATGAAAGTTGTTTGGAAAAACATTTGAGTCAATATTGTTTCCAACCCCTATGCCTAACCAAACATGGTATTCATGCTCCGGAAAATGAATACATTCATGAATAAATGAAAGAGCGACCTGAACAGCTCCCCCAAATCGCTGTTGCGCTGTGTTAATTACTATTTTCAACCTCTTCTGTTATAAAATTATAAAACTTGTTTGAGATATAAGAGGCCTCAAATTGATTCATTTTTTCTTTGGCCGCTATACTAAAACGTTCCCTTAATCCTTGATCCTCCATCAACAATTGCAATTTTTCCTTATATAGGGTGTCATTTCCAACTGGAATCAAAATACCGTTAATTCCATCGTCAATAATATCGGACGGACCTGCAACACAGTCAAAGGAAATACATGCACACCCGGCAGCCATGGCCTCGGCTAGTGCATTGGGAAAACCCTCCAAAGTTGATGTAAAAGCAAAAATTGCAGATTTAGAATAAAGTCTTTTTACGTCTTTTACTATTCCAAGAAAATCGATTTTTTCTTGGCAACCTAACTCCTCAGACATCGCTAGACATTTTTTCATTAGTGGACCATCACCTGCAAAAATCAACTTCCAATTTTGGGTATTTAATTCACTGAAATAGTGAATCAACAAATTTTGATTCTTATTTCCACCGATGCTACCAACATTTAAAATTATATTTTCCCTTTTATCTTGAGCAAAATTTATCTCTACTGGATTTCCAATTACCGCAACTCTTTTTAAGTCATATTTACCTTCAAGAATGTTAATTGATTGCTTAGTTTGCAAAATTACACCTGCTGCAAATTTATAGGCAGTTGGATTTATTCTACCATATAATCCTTTTATACTTGAAAGAGGAGATGTCCGATTTGCGACGAAAACTGGGATTTTTAAGCCCAACAAAAACAATAATACAAAAGGATTATACTTCTCCCCAAACGAACAAATTATGTTAGGTTGCTGGTTTTTAACAACGTTACGCAACCAAAAACCAGTCAAAAAAAATCGGTAGAGTTTATTTTGATTTGCAATTTTATTAGGTGTTAGGACTAAGCTTACTTTATTACATATTTGATAGAACGAAGGTTTCGAATCCAATGAAATTAAGGTTATCGAATAACACTTCGCTCCATAATTTGCAATCACAGTAGCTACTCGTTCAAGGCCACCTGATTTTAATGAAGGAACAATAAAAGTAATTTTCATAAATAATTGCCCATATCAAAGCAAATCAATTGAACGGCTATCGTACTTATAAAACGACTTCCATTGATCTCCAAAAAATAAATCATCCCTGTAAGTTGTAAAAGGCTCATAACCCGATCCGTGATGAAATGTTAGTTCCCCAAAATAAATTTGACCATCTGTATAATATAAGTCAACTCTCAAAAAATCAAATGATTTTGACAATTTTTCGGCAATTGAAATCATCTGGCTTAAACCTTCAGGTTCTTTTATCTTCTCTTGCATAATTGGATACATGGTAGAAATGTTCAGTTTATCCCAATCTCGGGTGTAAAAACTTCTTGTATGGAATGTATGCCTATCATGATCAACCTGAATAAAATGAACTTTACCATGGAAACAAAAAAACTTATAATCCAACAAGTTGGTACCAATAGAATTTTCGATAATAATTTTGGGATTGATGCCTTTATATTGCTGCTCTCCGGTTGTATTGTGTAGGTTTCCCTTAAGCGATTTTCTAATCCACTTATTAACTCGTTTCAAATCAAAATCTTCAAAATTAACCACTAACATAACCAAACCTGATAAATGTGTAGGCTTCATAATAAAAGGAGGATTTAATTCTTTAATGTTATCTTCTGTTAACTCGTGATTAACAACCATTTGAGTAGGAATAATATACTCTTGACCAATTACAGCTCCTACAATCTCTTTTACACTTTCTTTATCAACAAGCGGATACAATCCATCATGTTGTCGTATCAATTTTGAATATAAAATTTTTTCATTAAATGTTCGGGGATTTTTTAAATTTATCCGATAAAAATGGCTACCATATTTTTTGTGAATGCGAAAATGCTGTAAGCTAAAAAATAATTTTGGGGAAATAAAAATTGCAATTTGGTAAATAATTTTCTTCATCAAGTAGCTCATTAATTTGAGAGATAAAATTTAGCTGAGTGCAACTAATAAGTGCAATTTATGAAAACAAACGGCAAAAAGGCCTCCGAGGCCTCTTTATGCCGTTTGAACGTGCGGTGCAATCTTTGCATTGCAGAAAAAAACTACACCAAGCTCAGTTTTGAACAAAGGTATCAAATTGAGGACCCACAGCAGGTTGTTACAGCGCTAGAAATGCGCAACGCAAGACGGCGCAACGCCATGCCCACAAAGCCAAAGCCCTTAAATTCAATGCTTCTATGAAGCAAGTGGCCGTTCAATGGTTTCAGGCTGAGAAATGGAGCCCTGAATTGATTAGCGTTCGGGGCAAAGAAACCGGCCTTTGTCCGGTGAGCCACGAATGCCTCTATCAATGGATATGGGCATGTAAGCATAGTAACAAGCGCGCTCACCGCCCCTTCAAGCGATTGTACCAAGAACTTCGCCACGGTCATAGAAGGCGTAAGAGAGGTCTCAGACGCGATTCCCGAGGCGTCATCACCGGTCGCGTCTCCATAGAGAACAGACCCGCAATTGTTCAATCCAGGAAACGCGTAGGGGATATCGAAGTGGACTTGATGATTGGCAAGAATGCCGTAAGCCAGTCCATTCGTTGTATTCTCCACAAAGCAACGTATCCCTTGCATACCCTAACCTTCGATAACGACAAAGCCTTTGCGGAACACCAGGCGATAGGCCTTGCCTTGGGCCTTAAAACCTACTTTACCAGGCCCTATACCAGCCAAGACAAAGGGACTGTCGAAAATCGAATCGGTCAAATCCGACGATTTCTTCCCAAAAAGACCGACCTTCGTGAAATATCTCATCACCGTGTCCGACAAGTTGAAGAATTCCTTAACAACAGACCTGTATGAAAATTTAAATACAAAACACCTAACCAAGCGCTGCAAGAAAAAATTGCACTAATCACTTGAAATTACAATCGTTTACTAATTGCCCGAAGTTGAGTTTTTAGAAAATAATTACAATATGTAAGGTAATAATCAACAAATGAATTGTCAAATAAAGAAACATTTAATCTATCTCTATTGTTCTCAAAAAATAAAGACAAACTTGTTAAATATGTTAACTTTTCTAAAAAATCGAAGTTATATGATTGATTTTTCTTCATGGCATTAAATAATACTTTTAAAGACCTATTATTAGAAAAAATCTCATTACGAAGAATTGAGTCCTTTATCTGATCTAACAATTCCAAATTCAATATTTCTGAATACCTGTGATGTTTTTTTTGAAATCCATCAGGGTTGCCAGATTTACCGTATGGTATGCCTGTTCTTGCCCAAGGAAGCTCTGATAAAATAGGATTCAATCTCTTTAGGACATGTGAATAAATTGAATCATTTCGTATTGAAATATCTAAAGACCAAACAAAACTATAAAATTTTAAATCAGTAAAAGCCTGATAAAGTGGAACATTTTCAGAAATTATTTCCATGCAAGGATTTAGCATCCTGCGCATATAATGACATTGGGCTTCAATCTCATAGACCTGCCAATTTTCTCTCTTTCCGAATCGTTCTCGGTAATTTGCAATTAAATTCTGATAACTACCAAAATGCTTCCGTGATTCAGCGCTACTCAACAAATAGGCATATCGACCCCAATTATGAGTCATATCTCTCAATTTCAAGGCATGCAAACCTTGAAATTCCGCTCTACCAACACTGTCTCCATAACTTCCGGCTAACATAATTTCAACCAAACCGAGGGCATCTTTGCCAATTTGTGGCATTGCGTGTAGATGAATTCCACTGTATTCGCAACCTCTTCTCGACGAGATTAAGATATTCTCCCACAAATCTTTTGATTGAGTTCTATAATGATTAAAACTCCACTTAAATTCTTTCGCGATTAATTTTGCATACTGATAATCACGAGAATTTTCTTCTCCCCAAGTAAAGGCATGCACCGCTTCAACCTCAATATCTCCATTCTTAATTAGCTCATATAATGCCCCTGCTACAATTCTGCTATCCATTCCGCCGCTAAGCAGAATACCAATCTTCTTCTTTTTTTCAATTGCATGAAGCAATTCATCTTTTAACAATAATATAAATCGTTCCGCAATTTCCTCATGATCCATGATTAAACTCCCATGGCTGGGTATAGACAAGTTGGTAATACTCGTTTGATTATATTCACTCAACCAAGGTGTCCGTTTTATTCCTTTAATGATAGTGTTGTCTCCAACAATGTAATTATTGGCTAAAACAGAGAACACGGAAGTTAAATCAAGTTCCCATTGACTTGAATTCAAATTAAATTCTAACAACGTATCCTGAAATGAGTTAAAATAATGGAGGGTATTTCCACTATCAAAATAAAATTTATCAAAATCAGCAAGGTTTTGATTTTTTTTACCACTATTCATTTTTAACAGACCTTATTTTTATAAGCAATTACCCTCACAAATGAAACACCCAATTGTAAGTACCCATAAAATGCAGACTTTTGAAAGTAGAGAAATTCCTTTAATTTCAAAAACCATGAAAAAATAACGATTCATCGAAGTTCAAGTCGTACAGGCCCTTCAAAAGCATGAATCCGGTGTAGCCACCGGGGTCAAGCCGAGAAATGAGGATCGCCCCCGCCACCTTTTACAAGTGGAAGGCCAGATACGGGGGGTTGGATGTGTCCGATGTCCAGAAACTTAAAACCTTGGAAGAGGAGCATTCTCGCCTAAAGAGGATGTACGTTGACCTGGCGATGGATAACCAGCTTTTGAGGGACCTGTTCTCAAAAAAAGGCTGGGCCCTGCCACCAAGCGGCAAATAGCCGTCAATCATAGCTGGAGCATGGATTTTATGAGCGATAGCATCATGGGGGTACGCAAATTCCGAACCTTCAACGTCATGGACGATTGTACCCGGAGAGCTTTGGACATTGAGATCGATACTTCACTGTCCTCCAAACGCATAATAAGGACCCTGGAGAGTATTATCGCATGGCGTGGTAAGCCTCAGGTCATCAGAACGGTTACATCGAAAGATTCAACCGCGTGTACCTGGAAGCCATCCTAGACGCCTTCCTGTTCATCGATTTCCGAGAGGTTAGAACCCTTACCGAAGAATAGATCGAAGAATACAACGAACGAAGACCCCATGAAGCCCTACAGACCCGAACACCCTCCGAATGGAAACAACAAATTCAACTTTAACTTAACAATTAAACCTGTCTAGAAAAAGGGGTACTTACATATTATCTATCATAAACTCAAACTTTATCAATTCCTGTGCAATAAAGCAAAACTTGTGACATTGGAATCCAACTTCGTTGGCCAAGGTAAAGCACCACCTGGGATAATTTTTTGCATCTTCTTCTTCCTGAAGCAGTCTTTTTACATCCAGGTAACAACCATAAATAATATTGCCATTGTTTCAAAGATCTTCATCTCTAGGAAATAATCATGCACTAAGATTACCCCATTTGGATTTAATTTATTTAAAGCCAAGGCAATTTCCTTATAAACAGCTTTTGAAGAGTGATCCACGTCCAAAAATATCAAACCAAATTTGCGATTTGTGGTTTGCAATTTGTAAAAAAAATTCAACGACGGAGAATAAAAAAACTCAACATTTTCTCCAACACCCGCCAAATTTACCTCTTCACGCGGCGAATGCGATGCATTATTAGCTAACCAAGGTTTAGCCGAAGTTGAATTTACATCTGAAATGTCTACCGAACACTTATACGACTCATCCCCATACAAAGAAAGAGCACGGGCTATTTGAACTGTATAAGCGCCAATATGGGTTCCAATTTCTAACACACTTTTTACCCGTAATCCTCGCACTAATTAGAATATTGCGCGACGATCACCTAGATTCACTCCTCCGGTTCCATCGGGTTGACTAAATAAACCGGGCTGATTGTCGGACTTCTTCCATTTCGCTATAATTCTTCATCATTAAAAAGTTCTCCAAGGCTAATTTCATTGGCCTTTCTAAGCGCACTAAGTTCAAAACATTGCGCAGAGATAGCTGCAAGATTTTATTGTTCGCGACGCAAAATTCTGAACGATAGATAAGGTTTCGCAAACTGGATGAGTTTCCGTTTTGCTACGTTAGTTAATGTTTTCAGGCCCATCTCTATTTTCTATTTTGTATTTTTTTAATCATTAATTCAATCATCCAATCTGGTGAATTGAAATTTCTATCATGCCATCTTAAATTTTCATCCCAGTAACCTGTGCAGGCATAATAAACCTCTTTTACAAAGCCGTAACTTATTTCCACAATAAGTGGGTTGTTATTTTGGTCAAAAATAAAATCAAACGCTGCGCAATCTGAGCCTAACTTTTTTGCAGAGATAAATGCCAAATGTATACATCTTTCGTCAAACTCTTCTTTATCATAACGAAAATCCCCACTTCCGGATGCTCTAAAATCATCCTTTCGAACCATCCTTTTAAGAGCAAATGCCTTTCCATCAATTACGATAATACGAGTATCTGAATTATTATTCGGCAGGAAATCCTGAAAATACACGTACCCTAATTCTTTACCCATTACTTTCGCGTAATATGGCTCAATAAACATTCGACCAATTCCCTTAAGCAGCCCCCCGTAGCCAATCTTGCCTTGTCGAAATTTCCTAAAACGGTCTGAAAAAGTGTAGACCCCATCATATTGCTTAAAACCATTTCCAAAGGCTTTTTCTATAATTTTTCTTGCTTCCAACAATGTTTTAACCAATCTAACATTTTGGGAACCTGCTCCACTCCGAAGTTTAAATACCACAGGAAAATTATGGTTTTCAGCCCATTCTAATGCATTTTTTTTATTATAAAAAACGAAGGATTTTACTGCCGGTATTTCCATTGCCTCAAACAAATATTTTTGAGCAACTTTATCATCAAAATGCCATGAGGTATCATAATCCGGGAAAACAATAAATCCTGCCTTTTGTAATGATTGTAATATTTGTTTAGCTCCTAATATATCACCAGAATTACTTTGACTGAAATGCCACATTATCGCACTGCAACCGGTTAGCTGCTGAACAATATCGTTAGAAAGCATGTTTACCTTTCTAAAAGGTATTTGGTTGGCTTTACAGTATTCTATCCAAACAGGATGAAAACCAGTATCACTATCATGTATAGCTATTTCCATTTTCTTAATGTCTCGAGAACAACATCTTTATGGGATTCATTTCGAATAATGTTAGTTAAAATTCTATTTCGCTTTGAATTTAAGGAAGTTGGAAACCATCCTCTCCTGCGTAAAAAATTGAGGTAGCGATTACTAATAGGCTCCAAATAAGAGGCATACTGACGGTATTCTTGTGCGCAGTAAACTTGAAACCGTTTGTGAAGCTGGCTATCATCTGAAATAATCGCACTTAAAGTTTCAACGTGCTGTTTTATGTTCTTTTCTTCCTCTGCTTTCATACATGAGGCTCCGGCATTTTCATTGGCCTGATTAAAAAAAACAGGTTCAAGACAAATCTCTTCCTTTTTTATAGTAAGGACAGCACCCATCCCTTTATTCCATCCTTTATTTCGGTATGCCGGATTATCGAACATGAAGTTACCTATCGAATAGGCTATAGGTTTCCCTTTATAATTTTCCATTCCACTAATAATATGGGGATGATGATTTATCACAGCATCTGCTCCAAAATCAATAAATCCATGAAATAAATTTTTCATCCTTGGACTGGGAAGTTCATAATGTTCATGCCCGCCATGGGTAATCAGAACCACAATATCCGCATTCCCTTTTGCTTCCTGTATTCTTCTGAAATTTGAAATTGGATCCAAAGCATGTGCTCCACTACCATCAGGTAAAGTGGTCCATTCATTTTCTGCCAAATTCACTATAGCAACCTTTTTCCCTGCAATTTGGGTATAATACGTTCTTTCAGCCTCTTCCACACTTGTACCTGCGCCAACAGTGTCTAAACCCCTTACTGCACAATTTTCGAGCGTTTCTTTCAATCCCTGTTGACCAAAATCAAGAATATGATTGTTGGCCAGAGTTAAGAGATCTACCTGTGCCCATTTGAGAAAATCCAATCCTTCATTTCCACCCCTTAGATTAGGTCCTGTTTTAGGTTCGGGCTTCAAGGAGGAAGAACAAACTGGATATTCCAAGTTGACGATGGTAAACGAATTTTGCATCTTCTTTTGCAATTCCTGATCAAGAACTCCGGAGTAAGTTCCAGCCTTGATGGCTTTTTTATCCCGATGATCCGGATAAAAATCCCCCAAAATAAGAAGTGTATTATTGGCTTTGTCCACGTGGCTAGTGCTACTCATATTCCTGCCTAAATCGCATTCCGATAATAAGTATTGGCTAAGGTTTCACTATGCATAAACCTCACCTCAGGCCATTTTTTTAAGACATTCTTAATAAGGGATTCGAAAGACTCTAATCCTTTACTGCGGTTTTGAGGATCAAGACCTCCTATAAAATTGACCCTGTGCACGGAAACTATTGCCGGCTTACCAAAGCGGAAAGCTGCTGCAATTTCCGCCATGCTGCGATTTGTCCAATCCGCATCAGGGTTGGAAGACGGTTCAAATTCCACATTCCGAATCAAATAGACCTGATTGAAAGTAGATCTCTGACCATGATAATGTCTGTTTTTAATTCTTTCCGTACCGTAATCTCCGGAAACTGCCTGCATCCGGGAACCTTGAATAAATCGAATACCTTCCCCATTCAGGGCTTTTTCTATTTCTTCATCCCAAACATAATTCGGCGCAATAAAACTAGCGCTATCTCTATGGAACATTGACTTAAACATGTGTGTCGCTTCATTTACAATGGCCGATCTGTCGTACAACAGCTCCTTTTTACCTCCATCGAAAGCGGCGAGATAACTCCCCCGCTTCTCCTGGCTAATATGCTGGCTTATACCGAAACAGCGGTATTCAAACAATGCATGCGTTTCTTTCGAACCTGATCTAAGGGCTGTCATCCATCTGGAGATATTGAGATGTTCGCGTCCATGGAGTTGCGGATAAAAAAGGTTGCGATCCTGCCCTTCTTTCCATAGACTAAAAACCCGATCATTTCCATCCCTTTTATTAAAACTCTCCATCACTGTTTCATGATAATATTCGTTGAAACCTGATGCTTTGATTTTGTCAAAATCCGGGTTGGCCGTCAGTAAGTTTGCCGTTATAACCGGGTGTTGCCCTACTGAGTCTTTGTAACGGCTTAACAAATCGAATAAAGCTTCCAAGTCTTCAGCAGACTCCAAACTATCAAAACGGGTATAGTGGCAGCGATTTGTTTGTATTTTTTGTTCTTCGAGGAACTTAAGCATGTCTCTATTCGGAGTTCGAATAGTTCCCCAATCATCCGACTCAAAAACCAAAACCTTGTCTTTAATCCCTTTACCAGGGATATTTAGAAAGTTGGCCTTGAGCATATGTTTCGCTGCACGTATCATAATTGCTCTAAAAAGGATTTGAGCGCTGCTGCATAATTGAGATGATCAAAGGCCTGACGAGCGGTCTGCATCGCATTGTTTCCAAGTTGAATGGCTGCATCCGGATGGTCCAGGATGAAACTTAATTTCTCGCAAATTGCATCCACATCTGTGGAATTTACGAGTAATGCATTTTGTTCATCCATCAAGTAATTGGCCGCCTCACCAACCGGTGTGGTAACAATTGGAATCCCATAGCTCATACATTCTCCCAGTTTCGTAGAAAAATTATAGCTATTCCGAAGGTTATCGGGCTTATTGATAACAACACAGGCGCAAGTGCTTAAATGCTCGTGAATTGCTTCTCTGCTCAGATGACTATAAAATACTACCTTGTCTTGAATTTTATACTTGTCAATCACCGCATCAATTTGTTGAATCATATGCGGCAGGGTAACCTTGTTACTCAATACGAAGCGAAAGTTTGGATATTTAGAGGACAAACGACCAAATGCCTCAAATACCTGAAGAATTCCATCTTTTTCTTCGGTTAGGGTACCGGCATGAAACAAGAAAGGAGCTTTAAATCGTTTTTCCCTTATGTTTTCCTTTTCTGCATACGCATGTGTATCAACCAGGATAGGGACTTTGATCGTTTTAGCCGAATCCGATTTATAGTTAGCGGCCAAGTTTCCGAGTTTATCGGAAATAACAACAAATCCATCTAAAACCGGATAGGCTTGTTCGAATAATTTTTTTCGTAAACGTTCATTTCCCTTTTCGGTTTGCATGCGACTTGCTATAACTGAATGAGGAAATTCATTCAATTCGATTATCAGCTTGCTATTATTTTTTTTACAAATGGCTGAAAATTGCAATAAGGCCTTCCACGTATATCCTATTGACCAAATCACGTCATAGTCTTTGGACACCGCTTCCAAATGCATTAAAAGTTTCTTTTGAGCAAAGCCTTTGGTAAATCGGGTGATGAATGGAATTTTATCTAAGGGGGTGGAGAGATCTATAGAGTAATACCAATGTCCCATAAAAACCTTCTTATCAGCCTGAAGCTTTTTATATTTGCCAGCCAGCACCGTTACTTCCACACCAACACTTTGCAATGCCCTTGCGTAGAGTTGCAAGCGATTTGCCATGGCCAAGCCCTCCGGGTAATGGTTGTCAAATAGGACTAATAATTTCATGTTCTTTTAATTCCCGGATTACAATGCAAGGATTTCCAGCGGCAATAACGTTGGCAGGTATGTCTTTGGTAACTACACTGTTTGCCCCGATTAAGCTATTGGCACCAATACTGACTCCCTTTAACACAATGACATTAACACCCAGCCATACGTGATGACCGATGGTAACTGGTCGTGGTTTCCCAGCTCTTGGGTCGTTTTCGTGCCAATCGCCATCCGTTATTAACGTATTCGCTCCGCATCTGACATGATCGCCTAATTCAATGCGGTCGTAAGCGCCAATCACAGTTCCACTGAACCCACAATTTTTTCCGATAATTATTTGAGGTTCACCGTTACCTATTGCACTAACCATACAAGGGCGGTTTATCCCAATCAAGTTAGAATTTGCCGATGATCGAAAGGTACAGAAGTCCCCAATCGATATTGTTCCTTTGTATACCCGAGTAAACTTGGTTAAACCAAAAAACCGGTTCTTTCTACCAAGGGAAACCCCTTTCAACTGGCATACTATTTTTAGCCAAACTGTTTGGGCAAAAGAAAGACTCTTTATCCACTGATCCTCTATAAAATTGACCAACATGTTAGTTCAGAATATCTTGATACACCTTCAGCATATCATTGCATACTTTGTCCTTATTGTGTCGTTTTAGTGCTTCAATTCTGGCATTATTCCCAAGTGTTAAAGCTTCATCTTTATGACTATGCAGATATCGAATTGCTCCTGCAAATCCATAACTATCACCTTCCTGTACCAATAACCCGGTAAAGCCGTCTTTAATAAAAGTTGATGTGCCTCCAACGAATGAAGCAATGGTTGGCAACCCAAGTATCAGTGCTTCATTTAAATTGTTCGGGCTATTCTCCATTCTGGAACATGTTACATACAAGCTGGACCTTAACAATAGTTCTGCTAACTGCTCCTCTTTCATTCTTCCACGTGGAAAAATCCGGTTTTCCGGCCAACACTTTCCGAATTGTTGTTGGGTAAACCGGAATATTTCAGAATCTGGCCCAATGCCAACAATATTCCATTCAAAGTCCAGGTCTGTGAGGGCTAAAATTGCTGCTGTCCGCCCAATTACATCCAAGCCTTTTAGCACTCCATCAGAAAGTGTAGTGCTGATGACAAGCTGCTTTTGCTCCAACATTTTTGGATTCCATTCCAATGAATAGAATGAATCGCGCATAACGTTATCCACTCGCCAGCATTTCGCTTCAGGACTTAATACCTGCATGACTCTGGAACTCCAATCTGATTTTGAATGGATAAATCGGACTTCTTTCAAGTATTTCTCTTCTAAACGAGCCATGCGAACAAATCGGTCTTTTTCCTTTTTGTAGGCATGGAGTTTTTGCATTTCCCGGGGAGCTTGTTCTATTTTATCTACCAGGCTGTTAACAATTCCTTGTACCGATAAGAGAACTGGAATATTCGTTTGTGCATGAATACAGCCAAAGGAATTTTCAGTACCATGGATATGAATCAAATCGGGTTGAACTGTTTCAATTATTTGAAGGTATTTATTTTTGTATTGCTCATCCACTACACGGATTCTCCAAAAGCGATTTTGCAGTTTTTGAACGAGACTGTATGGTGTAAAAACTGGGTAATACCATGTTTTGCCATGAAAAAAAGGCTCCAATTCATCATGATGGTGGAATGCAACATGCAAAGACACTTTATTTTGCAGGTATTTATCCAAAGTCTTAATCCACCCACCGCTAGTCGGCTTGTTATTTAAGACCGCTTCTGCTAAGGAAGGGGTATTACAGAACCAAAGTATTTTCAATATTTTCAGTTGATGGTTGAATGTTTGCTTGGTTATTGGTTGAGACAAACTTTTTACCTCCAGGTTTTGGATCTTGGCTGCAAACAACTCCTAAAAGGCAAGCATAAACAAAACCAGTTGGAATCTGTACGGTCAATTGTCCGGTTAAACCAAAAACCAACCCTATTCCAAAAAGGGCAGCTGCAAGACTCAAAATATAAGAAGGTAAGCGTCTATTTTTTAGAACTCTTCCGACACGAATCAGGAACCAGATATAATAGACGGAGGCAAATATTCCAACCAAAATTCCATGATTCCTCAAAAGCTCTAGAATCACATTATGCGCGCCGAACTCAATCCCTTCCATCAGACTGCCATCCGCATTGTAGAATTCGTAACTTTCTAAAAATATGGGAGGTAAATAATTTTTGCTGCTAGCAATGTGGTTCCATGCACCTTCCCATAGAATTCCTCTATCCCCGAAGGCTTTGTATTGCAAAAGCATCCAGAAATCGTCCAGGTCATTGTATGCTAAATCCTCACCATCTAAACCAACCGCCAAATCAGAAGCATTGGTAATTACGTAAATAACATTCCATGCCAATAGGATATAAAATGGGGTACTACGAAAAAATCGGATCAGGTTTTTCCACTTTAATTTATATAAACCCAAAATAGCAATAGACACAAAAATGCTGAACAAGACACTAAACTTTAGCTCTAGTAAGCCTAAGCCAAAAACAGCTACCGAAGTGATTGCAAGTAATGAAACCAACCAACCGAATTCTTTCACATAAGCGCCTAATTTTCCCAAATTAAAAATAGATGATACGGCAATTGTAAATAATAATATAAAGGAAAGTGTTGCAGCCCGAATTTCAGGTAGAATGTGAAAAAAACTAAAGGCCCACATCAATGCAAGCCCAATGTATGATATTTTCCAGGGATAGGGGCGCCCGCGTTCGGCAACTATGATAGCATAAAAGAATGGGAATATCCACATGTACATGCCCATAGGGAGCAAAGAATCCTGAAGGTTTTTGGAATAAACGAATAACCTTAATAAGGCCTGGAAAAACAAAACAGGTAAAGGAAGCATTGCCCAAACAAACCAGGACGCCAACCTCAGCCGTCTTAAAGTTTTTAGGTGCATCAGTGGAATAATAAAACTTGCAACCAGAATAAACAGTGTAATGGTAGATCCGGAAGCGGCATGCACAAAAAGGGCCGGAAAAAACAGGATGTTTCTGGAAAACATCAGATACAGGATATAAGGTGCCATGGCATACTTCATTCCTTCTCCCAATGTATCATAAAAGGGATAAATCAGAAAAGCAATTACAAGATGACCGATACTGGTGTACTTACTCATGTGTTTTAAGGAATCCTGTAAAAAATACCTTTACCTTCTTCCTGATGGCGCAATTCCCAACTTTTATCCAGAAGATTAAAATGTTGTTCCCGCAGAATGACTGTATTCACCCCAAAATCCTGATACAATTTATCAAGCCGATCCAGTTTCAAATAACCATAGGCCTCTTCATAGTCCTTCTTGATAAATTCCTCCGTTTCGGTATCACAGAAAATCGTGGCTATCCCCAGGTGAGGGGTTTCAACGAGAAAGCGTAATAGTGGTCCAACATGGTAAGGATAACACAATAAAACAAGGGGCTCTTTCGACTGGTTCAGGTATTCTATAGAAGATTCCGGAAACTTTTCGGTGTTTTGGTTTCTTTTCAATAGCCTGTCTTTATAGTCCCAGAGCATATACAAGAATCCATAAACCACAAGCCCTTGATACATCCAATTTCCATAACTTGCTTCATTCGCCATCAGGACCAAAGCCAGACTTGACAGAATTGCAACATGAATGGGGTAACGTTCTGCCTCTCCTAAAAAAAGAAAAGACGGGATACTGATGATTAAAAAAGCTAGAAATCCCGCTAGAATCGGGGCACTTAACAAGAATAATTCTGAAGCGTGGCCTTCTTTCCAGAATAGAATAATACCAGCGGTAACAATCAAATAAGATGGAAAACGTAATAACATCGCCAGGATTCCATTCTCCGATGGTCGATTAAAGATGAACAAGTTTATCCTTTTGAAAAACGAGGTCCCTTCCGGAAATTTCATGCTCTTTACTACATTGGATCGATCGCGAACGGCAGCTTTTCCTGACTCGTTCCTTTGATAATACAATTTAAGATGGGAGTATTGCCGTAATACCGTCTTATAAAAATCACCCTTTGTGAGAATAATTAGTAAAAGGAAAGCCGCCAAACCCGGGAGAATAAAGATGGTCGACCAACTAAACAGACTAGCTGGAACACCAATAAATATCAATGCCTGCAGGCCAAACTTAGATGAACCAAGCACAATTATTGCCAGGATGGTCATGAGTGCGAAACAAATCCAATAGGCAGAGGGCACGTGAAGAAAATTGCTCAGATAGGGCATTATGAAGTACAAGCCAACAGTAACTTCAGTGAACAACCTTGGAGACCATGACCTTAATCTCGGACCAGAACTAATCAACGTAAAACACAATGGAATCAAGAGATAAAGCAAGGAAGATTTCAAGGCTATTTCCAAGCCAAACAGGCTATAAAAAATAAACCCCATCAATCCGGTAAATAGTAAATCTATAATCGGATTTAAACACCAATGCCAATTCAGGAAATTTTTAAATCCAAATATTTTCACCAGCATCCAATGGTATAAGACGGGATAAGGGAAGTCTTTTGACCCCACCATTTTTGTCTTAATAGGTTTCAGTGGTCCTGTTTTCCCATTCTCCACCTGCTGGCATGCATACAGATGACCATAGGTGTCGAAGGTGGCGGCCTTAGTAATCGTTAAAAGTCGCAGGAGGACGGTAACGAAAAGTAAAATAGCAGTAAGAATCAACTTAATTCAATTAATCAGATAGTCCCGGAATCCACAAAAATGTTCTGACCGGTAATACTTTCCGCATTTTCCCCAATTAAAAATGCCGCCATTTCTGCTGCGGAGCGTAAAGTCGTAGCCTTCTTCAATGAGGTTCGGGCATAAATTCTTCTCTTTTGTTCATCTGACAAGCTTGCACTCATGTCTGTTTCCATGAACCCACAAACCAGATTGTTCGACCGAATACCCATTTCCCCCCATTCTCTGGCAATATTTTTCGACAATGCCTCAAATGCCCCTTTCGTGCTGGCATACATTGATAAGCCTTTATAACCTGTATGAACACTAATCGATGAAATATTGAGCAGGGCACCTTTACTATCATGTAAAAGAAAATTTCTTAAAACGGCCTTAGTCAGAACCATTGGGTTAATCACATTTACCTGATACATGGCCTCTAAACGTTCCCTATTCAAATTCGTTATTAAGTCATCATAAGCAAGCGCTGCATTATTCACAAAAGCTTTCAATGCTATATTGCTTTCATTGACAAGTTCCATGATTTTGTCTATAGCATCCAGATCGCCAAGATCAATGCTTATATGAATAAAACGATTTGGATAGGCACTCATTAATTCCAATAATGGGGCCGGCTTAGAGCGACTAACTCCTAAAACTTTTTCTCCTGAATCCAACAATACACGGCAAATTTCCAAACCTAATCCTTTGGAACAACCCGTTAACAATGTGTACATTTTATCTTTTCTTTTTTAAGGTCCGCGTTAATTCCAATTCTTCCACAAAATTGATGATGCGAGGCGTCATAAATTCGGGCATAATGGCTGACATTTTCTGCCCCCATTCTATTTCATCCTTTTCTTTTCCTTCTTTCAACACTAGATCAATTCCAATCAGGTTACCTAAAAGTGAGTTTTTAATTGCAAAAGCCCGGGCATCACTAACTCCTGTTAAAGAAAGTGCTCTGTTCTCCACATCGGGAAGACTAACTTTTTCCCCACCAACATTTACAATGTCTGAACGTCTGCCGAGAATTCGAAAACTTGAACCATCTTCATGAAAATCAACAACATCTCCTGTTTCAAACCACTCTTTTTCTTGGGCAAGCTCTCTTGAAAGTAATGTTTTATGCACCAACAGCTGATTGTCTTCCACTTTCACCCAGTTTTCAAGTTCAGGTTTGATGCTAAAATATTCCCCTTCTGCATTCAAAAGTGTTCCTGCTTCGGTTGACGCATAAATATTCCTCAGTTTAGCCATTGGAAACACAACCTTTATTTTTTCTGAAAGTCCCGAATCCATGCGTTCTCCTCCCATCGTAATGGTTTGAACAGATGTGGCAGCAAATTTCAAATCAAGAAGGCGGTAAAATGACGGTGTTCCACTTAAATTCGTTATGATCTGCTTTTCAAAAGCTGCTTTCGTTTCAGCAGGGCTCAATCCATAAAGACTAATTAACAAATTGCCATTCAATAAAGCCTGAAAAAATACCTGGACAAATGCCATATGGCTGGGATTATATGCACTTGCCCAAATGGCTCCTTCAAAACCCTTTCCGGTTTTTACCGTTCTTATCAGGTTGGAGACAGGATGAAAGTGAATTCGCGGACCTCCGGTTGTGCCGGATGTATAAATGCCTATCGCACTTTTGGATTCCCGTATAGCATTTATCAAGGAATCTTTGTCAAAAGACGGCGGTAAATCAAAAGTTAAATTTCCTGTTGCCCTGTCCTTGTCGCCCAAAACAATGTCCTGACCTGCCAATAATTGGCCAATCAAGCGGGAATAATACAACCCCTGATTGCCGTTTGCATCCAGTTCACTATAGTTAGTTGGATTTGCTTTGAGATAATCTAATAGATCTTCAAAGCGCACATGTTCACGCTGAAACAGAAACATGGATGTGGTTAATTCAATTTTTCCAAGATCTCGCCCGTTGTATAAATCAAGCCGCTTGCAAAAATATCAATACCCGTTTTGGCCTCTATTTTTACGGTTAATTCGGCCAATTCTAATGAACTAAGCCCTAAATCGTCTCTTAAGTTTGTTTCAGACTGCCATTCATTCAGTTCGGCAAGTCCATTCTTTTTACGGATGCTATTGATTACATCCAAAACAAGTTGTTTTTTATTCATATATAATTTTCAAATATCTGTGGTAATTACTACTAGCCGGATTTCCAAATACCCGTGAATTATCATCTACGTCAACAACCACAACACTCCCAATACCAACGTAGGCCTTATTCCCCACTTTTAGGCCGTTACTGATAACGGATTTAGGTCCAATCCAGCAATCGTTTCCAATTGTCACTGAGCCGCAACATAAAACTCCTGAAGCAATCAGGTTATTTCTTCCAATTTGGGTAGCATGAGCGATATGACTATGACTATCGATCTTTGAATCATCATCAATTCTTGTGTCTCTGTCGAATATTCCTTTATCAACAACACAATGATGTCCCAATTCTACATTGTCACCGATAAGCACTTTTCGATTATGGATGATTCGGGTTTGAATACCGTTGATCCTTTTAAATTCAAAGCCATCCCGCCCTATCACAGTACCCACTTCAATTAAACAGTGATTCCCAATATCTACCCCGTTTTCAATTGTCACTCCCTCCATTATTCTGGTGTTGGCACCAATTGTCACTCCGTAGGGAGCAATCACAGCTGAAGGAGCAATCAGTGCTGAGGAATCTATTTTACTGGGTTCTCGTGCTTTTATTTCCTCATTTGCTATGCGATTAAACAACCTATAAAACAATTCCTTGGGATTTTCGCAAGGAATAATTCTAGCACTCACCGGATTTTTGGACAGTGCAAGGTTTTCAGGAAGAAGCAATGCAACTATATTCGGGTTGTCGAAGCCTTTTTCTGTATAAGCCTTACTTTCTGCGAAACTTAAAGTACCGGGTTCTGAAGAATTAATTAAACCAAGTTGGTGAAATAGAATACCCTTTGGTAATGTAAATCCACTTAATTCCTCGAATATTTGACTATTAGAAACTCGCAATTTTAGAATAATTGAACAAGAGGGTGGGCCTCGCCGCGTATTATGGATAATGCGACTTTATAGCCTGCCACCTGTAAATTAATGTAAGGGGTTAGTCCAGTTTTGGTAAGAGTATAAGTCATGGTGGATGCTTTACCGGTGATGTCCGGGTAAACATTCATTTTTTGCTTTAAATATTCAGTTTCCAGATTACCAAATAAATGAACCAGGCCAAGTGCAGGGTTCAATTCGAGTAAGCGGTCTGCATTAAAAAAGGAATCGCTGCCGAAATTTCTTTCTTCGGAATAGTCACAGATGTAAACGAAGTCAAGCCCGGCAGCACGTTCATATAACAAATCATTGTTTATGGTATGAATAACTTCCTTTGCTCCCATTTTCAGGAAGAATTTAGTAGCTAATTCTCCGAAGTGATCGTCCGACCAAACCAAAATATGATTACCATACACCTCATAACCTGCCTCCATAGCCATCTTCACGGCGAGTGGGCCAACATGTTCGAATACCATAATATCCGGATGATTTTCCCAAGTACCTGCTAACGGAATATTGTTTTTGATGCAGTACTCGGCATCTACATCAGAACTGCGGTATTCCCACTTTTCATACATCAAAGGAATGACAGCCCCAGGCTTCGCATATTTCAATTTATCCTCATTCAGGGGTCTCAAAAACCCCGAATTAGTAATAATATCGGCCTTTGATAAATGCTCCGTATTCAGGTTTCCCATATAAAATTCGACCCCGTCTAATCCTTGATGATTAAGAATTTCCTTAGATCGATTAATTATTGACGTTGCCGACCCAAAGCGCGTGTCTCGTGTCCATGCAAAGACCTTTTCGGCTCCGCACATTCGGGCAATTACAGGAGAATAAGCATATTCGTTTGAGCCAACTTCAGTTAAAACGGTGAGACCTGAAAGGTCCACATCTAACAATTCTATAGCTTTTCTAATTTTTTGAATCGCTCTTTTCTCCATTAAGTATTGTAATTTTCACCGTTCAAGAAAATTCGGCACCACCATTCAAAATTCATCAAGCTCCAAAGAAGAAGACGATGGTTTATATGATCCTCGGTGTGTTCTTTAACTATTCGGTGTACATAATCCGGGTTAATATATTCAGATGAAACTGACTTACTTCCCAACAAAAGTGAACGAATATAAGCGGCGTTTTCACCTCGGTACCAGGATTCGTCCGGAGCCGAAAAGCCTTGTTTTTTTCTATTAACAATTCTTTCCGGAATAAAGTCAGCCATTGCCTGACGAAGTACGGCCTTTCCATCGTTATACTCCTGGTACATTTTTGATTTCAGCCGGAATTCATTTATATCTGCTTTGAGAATCTTTTCCAGATTTCCCAATTTATGTCTAACGGGAATTTTACTCGCAAAATCAACCAAATCATTATCCAGGAAGGGAAACCTTTCTTCAAGACCATTGGCCATTGCAAGCTTGTCTCCAACTAATAGCAAACCTGGCAAGAATGTTTTCCCTTCAAAATACAGCGAGTTGTTTATATGGTCTTCAGGTCGCTCGTAACGTAGCTTGTCATTGAAGAGAAACACACGTTCAAAAATTGTTCTGGGTTCATCTAAATCGACTTGTGCATAAACATCGGGCTTGAACAAGGATGACTTATCCTGATCATTAACAAGTCTCTGCCAAAAACCATAGTAGTTGTTAAAAAATTCCTTTTGATTAAGGGAATGAAATACCCGATAGTATCTCCACGGATATCCACCAAACAATTCGTCTCCCCCAGTGCCTTGTAAACAAACTTTTACAAATTTCGACGCAAGTCGCGCGATATAGTAGTTTGGGTATGACATACCTACTCTCAAATCCTCAAGATGGCCTACTACTCTTGGCAATGACCACGAAAGGTCTCCTGCATTGATGATTTGTTCGTAGTGTTCCGTTTTGAAATGGTTTGCCATTAACTCTGCATCCCGACGTTCATCATAATTGGCTTCAACCCCGGTTACTTCGCTCAGGTCAAAACCACATGTAAATGTTGTCATTCTCGGAATTAAGCCACTAGCAACTGCTGTAATTGATCCCGAATCCATTCCTCCTGATAGATAAGAACCAACGGGAACATCCGCTACCATTTGTCGTGCAACAGCCTGCTCAAACAACCTTTTGGTTTCAGCAATGGCGTCCCCGAATTCCATGGTATCATCAGACTGTGAGAAATCATAGTCCCACCAACTCTCATGTTTAATCGCAAGAGTTTGTGTTGAAAATCGAAGGGTATTCGCTGGGGGAAGCATGGCCACTCCTTTAAAGAGGGTGCGATAGCTAAATAAATTTTGAAAGGAGAAGTATTCGTTCAAAGCTCCCTTATCCACATCAATCCTATATTCTGGATGTTGTAAAATGGCTTTAATTTCTGATGAAAACACCAGTATTCTTCCATTGAACCAATAGTAGAGGGGCTTAACTCCATATCTATCCCTGCCAAGATAAAGGCATTTATCTCTGCGATCCCAGGCCGCAATCGCAAACATACCATTGTAACGTTTAAAGACTTCCGGACCATAAGCTGAGAGCCCTTCCGAGATCACTTCAGTATCCGTATTTGATTTAAAAGAGTGACCTCTTTGCCTTAATTCGTCTCTAAGCTCCTTGTAGTTATAGATACAACCATTAAATACGATAATCCAGCGTCCATCAGCAGATTCCATGGGTTGCCTGCCTAATTCCGAAAGGTCGAGAATAGAAAGTCGCCTATGTGCCAAACCAATCGAGTCCTCAGAAAAAATATTTGAATCATCTGGCCCTCTATGAGCTATGGTATCATTCATTTTATGGAGCAAGCCTTCGGGAACCGGACTGCCGTTGAGATTATAAACTCCTGAAATTCCGCACATGTATTAGTTCTTGCCTAATCGACCTGAATAACAAGCCGGTTCCTTATGAAAATGAATGATTTTCAGATCGTTGTCTTTAATGATTTTCTTGTATTCGTCTTCGGAAAAACGTCTAGCATTACTCGGTGCATACCAATCGTAATTGGTAGACAGACTTAATTCCCAACCCCAGTCTTCCTTCCAAAAACACTTCAGGAAGTTCCAGTATAAAAAACGCTGGAGATCATATTCACCCCCTTTGATTCCCAATGTCGGGATATCGGGAGACTCAATCGAAATCTTCAAATCGCTTAAGGTTTTTCCCAAAGTGGTGAGCTGCGCTGACAGTTCCCAGCGCTCCTCGTCTGTCATGGAATGTGTATTCAAGCGGAAGTAGTCGTCGAGTAACTCACGCGGCAATGCCTTTTTTGCATATACATAACAGGCAAACTGACCTTGTGGGCTCAGCAGGCTGCATAAATGTTTAAAGGTTTTTTCAGGGTCTTCTGTATGCATGATAACCTGGTCACAAGAAACATAATCGACCATAACTTCCCGGATTCCGGTATCTGAAATGTCGCCCCGAACAAAAATCAGGTTTTTTAGGTCTGAATAGTTTCTTGCCGCTATTTCTGCCGCCTCAGAGAAGTCCATTCCGATGACTAAAGCCTCTGGCGCTAGTCTTGCAAACCAAGCTGCCTTGTACCCCAAACCGCATCCAGCATCCAATATCACTTTTTGCTTCTGCAGGAAAGAGGCCAATTCATCCTCAGAATCAAATCCGTACAATTTCAGATACCAGTCGAATTGAAAAACTTCGAATTTACCCATATCGTCTTTTTCTGAAGCCTTATTCCATTTGCTTGAGAATATTTCATTCGTTTGCCGTTGATTTGAAAATTCTGTGCTGGCAATGGCAGAATAAAAGTTTCCCTGAATTTGGACAGGGTTCTGGAATATTTGGTTTGGGTGCATCATTTAGATTGCTTTGAGGCACGCTACTACATATTTGTAATCTTCGGCTACCATTCTATTATGCAGGGGAATGGCCATGGAATGATTATTTGCTTTCATAGCGCCCGGATAATCTTCCGCTTTTAATTGGTACTTATCCGCATAATAATTCAGCATATGTACTGCATGTGTTCCTGGCCTGGTGGAAACGCCCCTTTCTTGCAAGTATTCCATGATGTCGTTTCTCGACATAGGACTTTGACTTTCATCGACTAATGTAACAAAAGATTGCCAACCATGTTTATAATCGGAACCAAATGTTGGCAATTTCAGCCAGGAGATGCTGCTTAACTCTTCCCGGTAAAACGAAGCCCATTTGTCTCGTTCGTCGATGAACTGATCCAGCTTTTTAATCTGCACACAGCCAACAGCTCCTTGTAGATCTGTCATCCTGTAATTAAAGCCCATCATGTTAAAATCTGGAAGTATATAAGGTCGAGGGCCATGGTGTCTTTGTTCTTCTGAAATGGAGGCGCCATGATTGCGTAACATGCCCATCAGATCCGCAAGTTGATCATCATTGGTAGTAATCATCCCTCCTTCACCCGTTGTGACTGATTTTCGTGGATGGAAAGAGAAACAACCTATTGATCCCAGAGCTCCAGCCGGAGTTCCTTTGAATGCGGCACCTGCAGCACAGGCTCCATCTTCTATCAATGGAATATTACCTGCCACTGCTTTTATGGCATCCATATTTGCACACAGACCAAAAAGGTGTACGGGGATGATTGCCTTTGTACGATCGCTTATCCTTTTTTTAAGGTCTTCTGCATCCATGTTAAAAGTTAGTGGATCTACATCCGCAAATACAACTTTTGCACCACAATAAAGCACCACATTAGCTGTAGACACCCAGGTAAAGGCAGGTACGATAACTTCATCACCCGGGCCAACGCCCAATGCCACACAGGCCAAATGTAAGGCTGTGGTCGCGCTTGTTACCGCTAAAGCGTGTTTAACATTATGGCGCTCAGCGAATAACTGCTCAAACTCCCTGACCTTGGGTCCGGAAGTGAGCCATCCGCTCATTAATGGCTCTCTGGTAGCCTGCCACTCCTCTTCTCCGGTTACCGGGAGAGAAATTGGAATATTTCTTTTTTCCATGCTTGTCATAGGCTTAAGCTTTATCGATTCCCATTCGAATGCGCCAGTTAATAAGTTCTTGCAAACCCGCTTCCAGACTGTATTTATATCTGAAATTCAGTTCCTTTTCTGCCTTTTCTCTGGATCCAATACGATTCTGTACAAGTTGCCTTGCATCATCTTCTGAATAAGGAAGGTATTTTACTTCGAGTTTTGAATTTTTAAGTTGAAGGATGGTCTCACATAGGGTTTTAATAGTGGTTTGCACTTCTGTTCCCACATTATAAAACCCGATTTTAACATCGCTGTTCAATGCATCGATATTGCATTTTGCTACATCTTCAACATAAATGAAGTCGTATGCCTGACTTCCATCGCCATTGATAACGGGCTGCTCATTTGCTTCAATTTTATTCAACATGATTGGAACCACACCGCTATACACAGCGTGTTGATCCTGACCAGGTCCATACACATTCATGTATCGGAGGCCTATCACCTCGAGGCCATATCTGTCATTGAAAGCTGTACACATAGCCTCTCCGGCAATTTTGGTAGAGCCATAGAAGTTCTTATTGTTAAAGGGGTGATCTTCTGTCATAGGAACCTGAAGCGCATCTCCATATACAGAAGCCGAAGACGAATAAATCAGTTTTTTAATTTTATTATTCACACAGGCCTCAAGCACATTGAAGGTACCGGCTACATTCACGTCAAATGCCGTCCTTGGAAAGTCTTTGCAATGAAGCAACCACATCGCGGCCAGATGAAAAACATAATCCATGCCCTCCATTGCTTTATTTAGAATATCAATTTCCCGAACATCGCCTCCGAAGGGGTAGATGCTGCATCTCGGATCTTCTAAAGATTCAGCAATGTTTTCCATTTTACCACGAGCAAAGTTGTCATATATTACGACCTCTTTAACATTGTGTTTTAATAATTCGGCAATTACAAAGCCTCCGATGAAGCCTGAACCACCAATGACCAGAATTCTGGAATTGTCGATATTCATAAATATGTGCTAATTAATGTTCCTTAAATTGTATGTCAACAAGTTCTTTAAAGACCTCTGACTTTTGATATAAACTTTTAAAATCTCCACTTTGGACCAACTTTCCTTCACGCATAAGAATAATTTTATCCGCGTGCTTGATGGTTGACAGTCTGTGGGCGACGATGACCATAGTATAATGTCCTTGTAATTGTTCAATATTTTCCTGGATTTCTTTTTCGGTTATGGAATCCAGACTTGCCGTGGCTTCATCCATAAAAAGGAAATCCACTTCTTTATATAATTCTCTGGCTATTGATATGCGTTGGCGTTGCCCTCCGCTGAGCAAAACTCCCTGACTACCCAGGTTATTCCCGTCCATTCCCTGCTTACTGGCCGCCAGCTCTGAAAGTCGAGCCATCTTTATACTGTTTTCATAACGGATAATATTTTCTTTTGAGCGTTCATCCCAAAAGGTCACATTATTGAAAAGGTCATCATCGAAAATAACGGATTCTTGCGTGATATAACCAATTTGTTTTCTCAAATCTTCCTTTTTCAGAGAACTTATATCCTGTCCATCAATTTTAATGTTTCCTTTTTCCGGAGAAAGAAGTCCGCACAACAAATTCATTAAAGTAGTTTTTCCGGATCCACTATCTCCTACAATGGCTAAAGTCTGATTCTTTGGGATATGAAGATTTATATCATGAAGCACACGTGTTTGCCCGTAACTATATTGAAGATTCTCGACCAAAATCTCACGTTCAAAGTGCTCAAAACTTTCCGTACCCTCGGATTCCTTGTCCCTTTCAAGGTTTTCACTAAACTTCTGAACATGTTCCAGAGACCCGGAAAAAGAGAGATAGGTATTATATAGACTTTGTACCTGGGAAAGTCCGATTAAGGCCCGATAAAAAAACATCAGGCTTAAAAGTATCAGCGCCAAAGTTCCCCCGAGAAGATTCACTTTTACGAGTATCACGACGACAATCACGAAAATCATAAGTGGTTCCCGTGCTCCTTGCATAATACCGGCAATCAAACCAATCTTCCTTACCGTCTGCTCAATGTCTACTACCTTTTGAAATAGCTGCTTATTGTACTTTTTGGTGAGGCCTGTTGCCTTCAGGTATTTAAAATAAGATACCAACTGTATGCTCAAACTTTGAAAGCGATTGTTGAGCTCCGTGAATGATTGAGAGAGTTTTTTTGTTTTTCTATAAAATCGAAAAAACAGAATATTGCTTATTCCACCACCTACCAATACCAACAGAGAGAACATTGGATCTGATATAAATGCCAACAAACAATAAGTTAAAACGATGAAAGTGAACTGCAACATCCGCATATAAGCCCGATAAGCATCTGATAATCGTCCAATTTCAGCAGTCACAGTATTTTGAACCATCCCAGCATTCATTTGCGCAAAACTGGAATATGGATGATTACTTAAACCACTTAATACCTGAATGCGAATATTGCTGATAAATTGTGTTTGGTAATGCACCCTCACATATTGCTCCAGCCATGTAAATACTCCCTTTAAACTAAAGAAGAATAACATAACACAGAGAATAACTTCCAAATTCAAAGTGAGTCCGATGCCTTCAACAAAGTTAACCAAAAACTCCATTTTCCCCAATGAGCTTCCTTCGGCTGATGCGCCATCAGATGAAATCATTTCAAAAAGTGGAAGGAACATGGTCATCCCAAAACCATCCATTAAGGCCACCAGGATACTGAAGAACAGCATGACAATAATTCGGTTTCCTAGATGCTTATAGAAAAAAAGCAATCCTCCGAACCCTTTATTTAGAATGGCTTTAAGCACTTAACTGTTTTGGTTAGTAAATTGGTAATACGCTTGAAACCAGTCTGCAAATGCCTTAACACCTTCATCCAGTTTCACTTCAGGCCGATACCCCATCGCTTCAAATAGGTCTTCTGCATCGGCATAAGTAATATGAACATCCCCAGTTTGCATTGGATAGTTCTCCCGAATTGCCGGCTTTTTCAACACATTCTCCAGAACTTCAATAAATTGGTTCAATCCGATAGGAGCACTGTTTCCAATATTATAAATACGATAGGGAGCAATTGAGCTTGCCGGGTCTGGTTGTTCCGGATTCCAGTTTCCGTTTGGTTCAGGAGTTTTATGAATCACCCGAACAAGTCCTTCTACGATATCAGAGATATAGGTGAAATCTCTTTGCATATCTCCATTATTGAATACTTTGATTGGTTCCCCGTTAAGAGAATAGCCTTTGTAAATAGGAACAAAGCCATGTTCGGCCTTCCCCATGGACCATATACGGTAAAAAAACGCAGACCGGTGCAGGGCAATATACACTGGAGGAGGATGCGAAAACAAAGTGTTTTACTTCCTTTTTGATATTATTACTCATATTAGTTGAGATCTGTTAAATAGTTATCGATGATGTAGCTGGCGATGGCCAGTGACGAAGTTGCTCCAGGTGATGGGGCATTGAGTACGTGAACCTGATTGCCCTCTCGCTCCACATTAAAATCCATTAGTAATTTTCCCGATGGATCCATTGCTTGGGCGCGCACACCGGCCGAACCTTTGACCAACATGCTGGCTTCCACTTCAGGTATCATGACTTTGGCCTTGGCAATAAAAGATGCCATGGAGAGCGAAGACGCAAATTCGCCCATGGCAAACCTGAAATTCTTACGCAGAAAGTTCAAAAAGCCAACATAGGTGAGGCTCTCTAAAGTGTCTTTGAGGTTGATGTCGCTGTTGGTATAGCCTTCGCGCTTAAAAGCCAATACCGCATTGGGGCCCACTTCGCGTTCGCCCGATACCATACGTGTAAAATGTACCCCTAAAAAAGGATATTTAATATCGGGGACCGGATAAATGAGGTGGCTGACCATGTTTTTGAACTCCGGTTTAAAACTCAGGTATTCACCCCTGAAAGGAACAATACGCAGGGGGCTTTTTCTACCTGTGAAACCTTTATAGGCCCGGTCGGAATGCAAGCCGGTACAGCTTACCAAACGATCGAAAGTATGGGTGTTGGTTGCCGTTTGGATAGTGATTTCGCCCGTCGTAGTTAGCTTTACCGACCAAACCGGACGATTGAAATGCACCTTGCCACCCCTTGCTTCAATGAGGTCTGCCAACTTTTTCATTACCCCTTTGTAATCGGCAATGCCTTCTTCGGGCACCAAGAGGGCTTCGGTTGCCTGCACCATGGGCTCACGTTGCCTCAACTCCTTTTTGCTCAGAAACTTTAATCCTCGCAAACCATTGGCCTCACCCCGTTTGGCCAATTCGCGAAGCGTTTGGATTTGTTGCACATTAGCCGCCAAAACCACCTTACCGCAAATTTCATGGGTAATTTCATGCTCAAGACAAAACGCAGTCATTTCACGGATACCTTCCACGGCGAGCTTGGCCTTGAGAGAACCTGGCTGGTAATACAAGCCGCAGTGAAGTACGCCACTGTTTCGGCCCGATTGATGTTTGCCCGGATGGGCTTCCTTTTCGAAAAGATCGAGCTGAATGCCAGGGTGTTTCAGTAGCAATTTCCAAGCTGTTGCCAAGCCAATAAGGCCTCCTCCAACAACTGCAATTCGTTTTTTCATTAACAATTATCCCTTGTCAACGCCAGTCGCTATGCGCCAATCGATTAGTTTCAAAAGACCTTCGCGCAAGCTGTACTTATATTTAAATCCTAATTCTTTTTCTCCCTTTACACGGGAGCCTATGCGATTTTGCACCAACGCCCGGGCATCGTCGGCAGAATATGGCTTGTAAATCACTTTCAAATCAGAATTTTTTAATTCCAAAATCAAATCACAAAGCTCTTTGATAGACGTTTGTACTTCGGTTCCCACATTGTACATGCCAAAATTCACGTCCGATTTCAATGCATCTACATTGCAACGGGCTACATCTTCTACATAAATGAAGTCATAAGCTTGGCTGCCATCGCCGTTGATCATAGGCGATTCGTTGGCTTCAATTTTATTGAGCATGATAGGAACTACACCGGTGTAAGCCGCAGTTTGATCCTGATGTGGGCCATACACGTTCATATAGCGCAGTCCAATCACGGGTAGTTCATAACGGTCGTTAAATGCAGTTGCCATGGCCTCACCCGCAATTTTGCTCGCTCCATAAAAGTTTTTATTGTTAAACGGATGGTTTTCTGTCATGGGCAATTCCACTGCATCGCCGTAAACAGATGCCGATGAAGACCATACCAGTTTTCTGATGTTATGTTTCACACAAGCTTCTAGTACATTAAATGTTCCAGCGATGTTCACCTCAAAAGCCGTACGAGGATAGTCTTTACAGTGCAACAACCACATAGCTGCCAAACTGATAACAAAATCCTTTCCCTGAAAAGCCGCATCGAGAATGTCTAAATCGCGAATGTCGCCTCCAATGGGAAAAATACTGCAGCGTGGGTCTTTTAATTGTTCGGTGAGATAAGACCTTTCGCCACGGGCGAAATTGTCGTAAACTACTACTTCAGAAACATCTTCATTGAGCAACTCAGCCACTACGAAGCTGCCAATAAATCCTGCTCCTCCGATTACCAGAATTTTTGAACCTTTGATATCCATGTATGTATTAATTAGAATTGGTGTATTTATAAATGCGTTCGATTATTTCAACCACTTTGAGGCCTTCGAGGGCGTTGGTGGTAATGGTGGCGCGGTTATGAATCACATCAACCACATTGTCTATAACAAAGTTGTGGTTTTGTGCCGAGCCTTTGTAAGCACCGTAGTCGTTACCCGGATTGGTGGGGGCCAGTTTAGGCATTTCGTAGTTCTGCACATGGCAGTATTCTACCTTGTCCATGTATTGACCGCCTATTATTACAGCGCCTTTTTCGGCAATGATGGTCATGCTACTTTCGAGGTTTTTATCCCAAACCGCAGTCGAGAAATTGAGCACACCGCTTCCCCCGTTCAGGAAATCAAAGGTAACGATACCTGAATCTTCAAAGTCGGTGAGTTCGGCATGATTAAAGTCGTAAAAACGGCTTTTGATGTTGTGGATGTCGCCAAACAGCCAGTACAAAATGTCGATGAAGTGTGAAAACTGGGTGAAAAGGGTGCCGCCATCCAGTTCTTTGTGGCCGTGCCAGCTGCCTGGTTTGTAGTAGCGATTGTCGCGGTTCCAGTAGCAATTTAGTTGCACCATGTAAATTTTACCCAACTTTCCGCCTTCAACCATTTCCTTAATCCATACAGAAGGTGGTGAATAGCGATTTTGCATCACGGCAAAAACCTGGCGATGTACTTGTAAGGCCTTGAAAATTACTTTCTCCGCATCGGCTTTAGTCAAGGCCAAGGGCTTTTCTATGACCACGTGTTTGATGGCTTCCAGCGCTTCGAGCGCATGTTCACAATGAAACCCATTGGGGGTGGCGATGTTTACTACCTCAATTTCGGGATGGGCAGCAATCATTTCGGCCAAAGCGGCGTATAAGGGTACACCAAACTGGGCGGTGTTTACCTTATCGGCTGGTAAAACGTCGCAAAGTGCAACCAATTCAGCTTCAGGGTTCCGTTTGATCATTTCGGCATGGCGCTTCCCGATGTGTCCGCAGCCGATTACCGCAAATTTTACAGTACTATTCCCCATAATATTGTTTATACCAATTGACAAATTTTACAATCCCATCATCTAGAGAAGTTGAGGGCCTATAATTAATGCATGACTCCAAGGAAGAAACATCTGCAAAGGTTTTAAAAACATCACCTGATTGCATCCCCACATTTTCAAAAATGGCCTTCTTCCCAAGTGAATGCTCAATTATTTCAATAAACCTTTTAAGTTGTATTGGTTTTGAATTTCCAATATTAAAAATTTGATGCCCTCTTTCACGGGATATAAAGTCAAAATCATCAACTAGGCGCTGAATGCTCTGCACAATATCGTCGATAAAAGTGAAATCTCTGCTGAGATTTCCCTCATTAAAGACCCGAATTGTATTGCCATTTAAGATGTCTTTAACAAAACTGAAATAAGCCATATCAGGTCGGCCGTACGGACCATAAACCGTAAAAAACCTCAATCCAATGGCTTTAATGCCAAATAAATGTGCGTAAGTATGAGCAAATAACTCATTGCTCTTTTTAGTTGCCGCATATAAAGAAACAGGTTCATCCGTTCTATCAGTTTCCTGATATGGCACCTCATTTTGATTGCCATAAACTGAACTAGAAGAAGCATAAATCAGACGTTTAACATCCAATCTTCTACATAGCTCAATTATATTAAAAAAACCCTTTACATTAGATTCAACATATACCTCAGGGTTTTCAATACTGTAACGTACTCCAGCTTGAGCGGCCAGTTGTATGACAATGTCAGGATTAAAATCTTGCATCAAACTACGCATCAAATTATAATCAGTAACATCAGAACTACTAAATGAAATGTTTTTATACTTTTGGCTTTGTACTTTCGGCTCATTCAAATCAGTGCTAATACCCAATTTTGATAATCGCGCTAACTTCAAATTAGGATCATAATAGTTATTCAAGTTGTCAACACCAAGAATATCATGCCCGCTTTGCGCGAGTAGATTGGTCAAATGAAACCCTATGAACCCTGCAACACCTGTTATGAAAATCTTCATTCTTGCATCAACTTTATTATTTCATTTGCCTTTAGCATATAGCCCTGACCACTTTCTGGGCAAACAGCATACCCTTGAGAATCAAATTTCAATCGATGACCAAGTTCACTCATCCAACCCATTAGGCGAGCAGGATTGCCTACCACCAAGCATAAGCAGGAACCGTTTTAGTAACCACAGCTCCGGCACCAATGAAAGCAAAAGGACCTATGTCGTGTCCACATACGATGGTGGTGTTGGCGCCAATGCTTGCACCTTTACCTACATGGGTTTTGGCATACTCGGCTTTGCGATTTACCGCTGATCGTGGGTAAATGACGTTGGTGAATACGCAAGAGGGGCCCAGAAAAACATCATCATCAACACAAGTTACACCTGTGTAAATGCTGATGTTGTTTTGGATTTTCACATTTTTACCTAAAATCACTTCGGGAGAAATGACCACATTTTGTCCGATGTTTCACCTTTCACCAATCACACAATTGGGCATGACGTGTCTGAAATGCCAAATTTTGGTTCCTGCACCGATTTGACATCCTGCATCAACAACCGCGGTTTCGTGGGCAAAGTAACTCATATATTATCCTTAAAAAATTCTGTAACCCTCTGTATAATTTCATCTTGAGCCTCACGGGTCATCTCTGTATGAATCGGCAAAGAGATCACCGATGCACATAATCTTTCTATAACTGACAAATCGTCGGAGCAAAGGCTTATTGAACTAAATTCTTCATGATGATGAAGCGGAATGGGATAGTAAATCATAGACGGAATGCCCTTCTTTTGCACATAGTCCTTCAATCCATCTCGTAGCTCCGACGGAACCACCAGGGTATATTGATGAAACACATTCGTACTGAATGGGGAGCATATAGGCGTCTGAATGGCGCTGATCAATCGGAAATCGTCGTCATAATACGCGGCTACTCCTTGCCTAGCCTGGCTAGTATTCATCGAGATGATTCAACTTAACGCTTAATATGGCCGCCTAACCGAATCGAGCCTCAAATTCACGCCTAAGACCTAATTGACATATTTTTAATGACGATTAAAATAGACTTTTAACTAGATTGGGTTGAACATTAAAAGACCTTACCCCTTTGATAATCACATCCATATTCAAATCGCTGTAGCGCATAAACTGATTCAAAAGCTAATCTGAGACTTTTAGCATTATTCATGTTTTTCTTCCTGATCCCTATACCACCCCAAAGCCAAACCAAGACCCTCCTCAAACCGCTGCCTAGGTTGATATTTTAACTTTTCGCCTATTTTACTAATCGATGCCTTGGAATGCCTAACATCACCTGCACGTTCTGGACCATAAATAGGCTCCAAAGACTTCCTGGTTATTTGTTGAAGGATCTGTATCATTTGGTTCAGGGTGGTTTGATCCCCGCAGGCAACATTGAATACCTCGTGCGACTTTAGTGCTTGGGCGCCGGTTGGGTCCAAACCATAAAACAAAGCTAAAACATTGGCCTGTACGGCATTCTCCACAAAGGTAAAATCTCTACTAGTTTCCCCATCGCCATAGACCGTAGGTCGTGTGCCTTCCAGAAAGTGTTTGCAAAACAAGGGAATAACCGCAGCATAAGGATTGTTCGGATTTTGTTTGGGTCCAAAAACATTAAAGTAGCGCAGCCCGATGGTATGCATACCGTAAACCCTACTAAAAACATCGGCATACATTTCGTTCACCGCCTTGGTGACCGCATAAGGGCTCAAAGGCTTGCCTTCGCGTCCCTCGACTTTGGGGAGTTCTGTACTATCCCCGTAGGTGCTGGACGAGGCGGCATAAACCATGCGCTGACAGCCAGCTTCGTCTCTGCAGGCCACCAATATATTCAAGAATCCCCCAATATTCACTTCGTTCGTGGTGATAGGGTCTGCCACGCTCCTGGGCACCGAGCCTAAAGCGGCCAAATGCACCACCAAATCCATCCCCGCAACGGCCGCCCTACAAGTTTCCAAGTCCCGAATATCACCCTCCACAAATTCAAAGTTTGACAATGTTGTAAATCCCTGAATATTCTCCCAATAACCGTTGGATAAATTATCCAAAACCCTGACCTTCCCGACACCGTACTTGAGCAAATACTCCACTAAATTAGAACCGATAAAGCCAGCCCCACCGGTCACCAATATACGGTACTTGGACAAATCAACCCGGTGATAGGGCTCCAAATAGAGGTCAGGATTGAACATCAAATCAAAATGTTTTTTGTTATACTTCTTTATAAGCGCCAATCCGATACCCCTTTGGGGAGTAAGCCTTTGACATCATAAACCAAGCCCTGAGGAGTCAGGGCTCTGAGGTCCAGGCTTTCGAATTCACCATGCGCCACAGCCAAAACCACCGCATCGTAAGTCCCTTGGGGTAAGGCCGAATGCACGACCAAACCCCCGTATTCATGCGCCACTTCCTCGGATTGTACCCAGGGATCGTGGGTGATGACCTGCATGCCGTACGACTCCAGCTCTCGGATAATATCGATAACCCGGGTATTGCGGACATCGGGGCAGTTTTCCTTGAACGTAAAACCCAAGACCAGACATCGCGCATCCTTGACCCCCAGGCCTGCCTTGAGCATTCCCTTGACCAATTCCTCGGCCACATAGGCCCCCATGCTATCGTTCAAGCGGCGCCCAGCCAAGATAATCTCCGGGTGGTATCCCACTTCCTGGGCTTTCTGGGCCAGGTAATACGGGTCCACCCCTATGCAATGACCCCCCACCAGACCAGGCTTAAATTTGAGAAAATTCCATTTGGTCCCGGCCGCCTCCAAGACCTCCTGGGTATCAATGCCCATGCGGTTAAAGATTTTGGAGAGCTCGTTCACAAAAGCGATATTGATATCCCTCTGGGAATTTTCGATCACCTTGGCCGCCTCCGCGACCCGTATGGAGGATGCCCGATGGGTCCCCGCCACGATCACCGAGCGGTACAAAACATCCACAAAATCTGCGACTTCCGGGGTGGAACCGCTGGTCACCTTGAGGATTTTGGTCACTGTATGTTCCTTGTCCCCCGGGTTGATCCGTTCCGGGGAATACCCGCAGAAAAAGTCCTTGTTATAACGCAATCCCGAGGCTTTCTCAAGGACCGGAACCATTTCATCCTCGGTAACCCCAGGATAAACCGTAGATTCGTAAATCACCACATCTCCTTGCTTCAGAACTGTCCCTATACTTTGGCTCGCCTTAATCATCGGCGTCAGAACCGGACGATTATGGCGGTCCGTAGGGGTAGGCACCGTAACAATATAAACATTGCATGTGTTCAGGTCTTGGGCGTTCGTGGTGCACAAGAGACCGGTGGCCTGGAAGTTATCGGAGCCCACCAAGACGTCTTCCAGGGTCTTCTGATCCACCTCCAGTGTGCTATCGATTCCCTTGCGCAATTCCTCCACCCGTGAAGCGTTAATATCCAAGCCGATAACATGGTATTTCTCCGCAAAGGCCACCGCCAACGGCAAACCCACATAACCCAGGCCGATGATGCCGATACGGGATCGCTCCAGATAGAATTGAATTCCTGACATAGGATTATTTATTTAACTAGTTTATTCAAATTCTCTTAAGGCAATAACCGCCTCCACCACGCCTTGGGTTTGCGTGGACCTTCATCTTCGTAATAGCCGTACCCATACCCGTACCCGTAGCCATATCCGTAGCCATAACCATAGCCATATCCATACCCGTAGCCATATCCATACCCGTAGCCATACCCGTAGCCATACCCGTATCCATAGGCGGTTTCGACTTTGTAATCATTGACCACAACGCAGGCATTCTGCATTTGGCCGTTGA
>Ga0315902_10000930_pt1 | contig 48205 bp, 36 predicted proteins | sample LakEriMetagenome_9_FD_203523 | JGI IMG/M metagenome (GOLD analysis project Ga0315902, IMG submission 203523) | Freshwater fungal communities from buoy surface, Lake Erie, Ohio, United States - Buoy 12 MA117 | ecosystem: Environmental > Aquatic > Freshwater > Lake > Lake biofilm | place: USA... | reverse complement strand
CCGTTGTTTTGAATATATGCACCGAGATATTTGATATTATCTACTATCGTAAATCCTTCATATTTATCTCCTGTTTTATAATTATTATGATTAACTAACATTACTGCACACTTTTCAATAGAAAAATAAAATCCTGCTCTTTTAAATAAAGCTTTCATCTCTTTAAAAACAAAAAATGCAGATTCTAAATCATCACTAATCAAACATATATCATCAACATATGCTAGTAATAACAACTTAATATTTTCAAACTGATATCCATATCGATCTCTATATTCTTTATCAATATTATCTAATATATATGTTAAAACAAAATTAAATAAGATAGGAGACATTGGATCGCCTTGAATTAAACCTTCATACCAATTTAATAACTTATCTTTATCTGTTTCTAGATCATCTGATTTTACGTAATAAGTAAAATTATCGTAATAACTTTTTAGATAATCTATGAACCGAGGATCAACATAATATTTTTTTAATAATCCATATAGAATCTCTTTATCAATACTACCAAATGCATTCTTGATATCCAAAAATAATACAACTAGTTTCTTTTTATGAATTAGTGCATTACTAATCATACTGTTTAGTTTAATTACTTGTTGAATAATCGATCTCTTTTCTCCTTTAATTGATCCTTTCTGGATTGTTGTATTGATATATTTATTAGATAAAAGATAATCAGATAACCTGTTAGCCAGTAATCGATGAAAATGATTAATCAAAATAGGAGTTGTAACTAACTCTCTGTAGTTTTTAATATCTGTTTTATCATTACGTTTATAAATAAAAGTGGCTTTACCTAAACTAATCTTAGAATTATCCAATCTATCGATCAGGTGGCGATTAAACTGATTGATTAATCTATTGATATGATAATCAGATAAAACAGATAAAAGATGTTTTGATATACCAAAAATATCTTGTTTTAACCCAGTCTCTTTAAAATTTTTGAACTCGGCGATTGTAATCGGATTGATATTAAACAATTTAACAGGTTGTTCTGGATTTATTAAACTAGATAAGATAATAAAATTACTATCTGATTCTTCTTTTGTTAATATATTGTTATATTGATCTTGATTACGAGCATATACTGCATCAATATTAAATTCAGGTTTAATATATACAAGTTTTTTAGATTTTTTTTTGTTGTTTTGAATCTGATATTTATCTAGAACCATAACTAATTTATCATAAAGCTCTCTACACATCGGTAATAACTCAATATTATCTAGTTCAATATTATTACTCTTATCCAAAAAATTATTATAATCAAACTGATGATTTTTGATATTTTTGTATTTTTCAATTAACTCATATTTACTCAACTCATCTAGTGATTTTTCATCTCTAATTTTTTCGTCTGTTCCGTTTTGTTCTTGATTAGTCAAGTAAGACACGTAAATACCCATATCTTGTTATTATAATTATTAATTACAAGAGTATTAACGATTTACTATTAAAAAATCAATTTTTTTCTTCGTTTTATATGATATAAAAATATGTAGAAAAAACTATATAATAAAAATGCACAAATTATGTTTGAATATGATCGTGAAGAATGAAGCTCATATTATAGAACAGACCCTATCATGTATGTTAAAATATATAGATAACTATATCATATGTGATACCGGATCAACAGATAATACTAAGCAAATCATTAAGGATTTTTTCGAAAAACATAATATCCCTGGAATTATCTATGATGATCAGTGGGAGGATTTTGGTCATAATAGAACTCTAGCACTAGAAAGGTGTAAAGGTGAGACTGAATATGCATGGGTTATAGATGCAGATGATATTATAGTGGGTGATCTAGTTCTACCAGAAAAATTAGATGCAGATTGTTATTTACTACAATATGGAACTGGTTTTGTATATCATCGACAACAGATTTTTAGGATATCTGATGATCTTAATTGGAGATATAGAGGAGTATTGCACGAATATCCGGAATGCGATAAATTTAATTTTACTAAACCTATAATCGGTGGAAAATATTATATAGATTCTAGAAGGTTAGGTGACAGAAGTAAAGATCCTAACAAATATCTAAGAGATGCACATATTCTAGAAAAAGGATTAGAAAAAGAACCTAATAATGAAAGATATGTTTTTTACATCGCTCAGAGTTATTTTGATCACGGTGATATTGAAACTGGAATAAAATGGTACACTAGAAGAATCGCATTAGGCGGATGGTTCGAAGAAGTATATTATTCATATTATAGGATAGCTTCTGGATTAGAGATTCTAAAGAAACCGTGGGAGGAAGTAGAACTCGCATATCTAGCTGCATATAATTATTGTAAAGATCGTGCGGAATCACTTTATCATATCGCTTTACATTATAGAGGTGTAGAAGACTTTAAAAAAGCATATAAATATGCAAAAATCGGATCTCTCATCAAATATCCGCAACACTGTTCTTTATTCGTAATGAAAGATGTATATGATTACAAGATGTTAGATGAACTATCTATCAATGCATTTTTTATCGGAGAGTATATGGAATCTCTATTAATCTGTAAAAAATTACTAGCTAATCCAGATCTACCTCCAGATTATAGAGAAAGAGTTAAGAAAAATCTAGAATTTAACAGTACTAAATTAAGTGCTGTTGATAAATCTAACTGTATCATCTATACTGGTTATACTAATATAAATAATGATCAAGATCTAGCTGATTTAATTAAAGATTATCAGATCTGTTATAACATTTATTTAGTCGGTCATAATATCAATATATCAGATGTTAAATCGTTCAACTATAATAATGTATATTATCTCACTATTAAACAGTTAGAAAAGATGAAATCAAATAACAAGTTTGATTATGTAATCATGTATGATAATTTAGATATGTTGTTTGATCAAACACCTTTAAAATCATGTAAATTAATCTTGTATCTGACTAACAGATATTTTAGATATTCTATTAAAGGTCGTATAACTGTAAAACTAACTAATGAGGATATTATTAATAGATTAATCAGAGAAATATCTATTATTATTGTTAAATCGAGTAATTTAGTTGATAATCTAAAGACAGATTATCAACTAACTGAAAATATCTATAGTGTTGAAAATAGTGCTGATCTGTATAAAGTAATTGGAAATAATAATTACAGATATAAATGCAAGATAGATAGTTCAAGTAATCATTGTAATGGATATGAATTAGTTATACCCGAATACTCTTATACTGATTCAAATAAGATGTATGTTGAAAATACTATATTGGATTTATTATTAGAAATTAGGGCTCTAGTGCCACGCCCAGAGATAGAGTATTACTGTGCAAAATACTATCAAAAATTAGATATGAATCCACATGCATTAACTTGTATTGAAAAAGCAATCAAAATGTGTGAAATACAAACTGATAACTGGTTTAATTATGTTGATTATCTAAATTTAGTTAAAGCAGATATTCAATATGAACTCGGTAATCATTTAGAATCTTATAATCTGAGTAATAATATTTTGAAACGCGATAAATTAAAAGAAGATGATCGGATATTTGGTAATTTGGTAAGAGATAAGAATATCGATCATCTTAAAGATAAATCTTTAGTTTATCCTACAGAAAGAATAAAAAAAATAACAACCAGATTAAATAATCCAGTTAAAACTTTTGATGTTGTTTTTTCTATTACTACATGTAAGAGATATAAGTTATTCGAAAAAACTATTAACTCTTTTATTAATAACTGTATGGATCTAGATAAAATAAATCACTGGATCTGTGTTGATGATAATTCATCTCAAGAAGATAGACAAAAAATGCAGGAAAAATATCCATTTTTTACTTATATTTTTAAAGATCAAACAGAAAAAGGTCATTACAAAAGTATGAATATCATCTGTGATTTTGTTAATAAACATAAAAGTAAATATCTATTACATATGGAAGATGATTTTCATTTTGTTACTCCACGCAATTATGTTCTAGATTCTATTAAGATATTATCAGTAGATAAATCATACGGACAGGTATTATTTAATAAGAATTATGCGGAGGAAGAATCATCAAAACCACATGGATATATACCTGGTGGAGTATTGAAAAAAATCAACAAGACTAGGTATTATATCCATGAACATATTGATCCAGAAAAAGAAGCAGAAAAATATCATGAATTTATTAATAAACATAAAAAATACGGAACTAATGCATACTGGCCGCATTTTTCTTTTAGACCTTCTATGATGAAAGTAAGTATGTTAGTTGATCTTGGTGAGTTTTGTAATACTTCTCATTTTGAAAGACAATATGCATTCGATTATCGAGACAAACACTATTTATCTTGTTTCTTCGATGATTTTTGTTGTATCCATATCGGTAAAAAAACATGGGAACATGATGGCTTGAACTCTTATCATCTAAACAAAACAAATCAATTTACTATTATAAATCAGTTGAAAGAAAAAATCAACATAAATATCATAAGATCTGGTGTATTTAATATCTGGAAAAGTTTTAAAAGTAGTGCAAATAAAAATCTACCATTTTATGAAATAGCTAATATTAAAAATAATACAGATATCCCAGTAAGATTTAGAAAATTATTTATTGATAATAATTTTAATTATAATCGCGAAATAGTTAATGAATATTTGATGCATTTAGAAAATATTGATAATAACAGTTCAAAATACTGTATGATCATCTATGATACTGTTAAATTTATGGATAATTTTAATCTCAATGAAATCTTAAACTATTTAGATGAACATCCAGATACTGATATTTGTAATTTAAGTGATGATCATCTCGGACTCGCGTATGTAATCAGACAAACCAGTTTTAATAAATTAATCGATAATTTTACTAGTTCTTTAACAGAGGATATATCTAGCATGTTTAATCTTGATCTTAAAATAGATCCGTTAGTTCAAATAAAAGGAATGATCTTAAAAAAAGAAACCTTAAAATATAAACAGTTAGATGGATACAAGTTTTATAGTCAGTTAGATTCATACGGAAATGATATTGAACATGATAACAGTTCTACTCTCGATGAGTTAAAGAAAAAATGCGATTTAAATCTTGGTGCTCTCGGATTTAATACTAGTGGATGGATTAAAAATGTTATACATCCAGATGAAAATTTGATATGGCTATATAAATCTAATAGCGGAAGTCAGGGGTTATATGTTAAATTATAATTTAAAATATCTTGATCTATTATTATATATCAAGATATAATACAATGAGTATTAATTATCTATCTTTTAATGATACTGTATCTCATCTAGTCTGTTCAACTAGTAATGGATTTATTATCTATGCATTATCTCCATCTATCCAGAAAAAAGTAATAGAAGATAAAAAAGGGGCTATTGGAATTATGAAAATATTAAAAAGAACTAATATATGTGCTTTTAGTGGTACTAATGTATCATCATTTACATACAACAGTATCACTACTACTAAAAATACAGTGATATTATGGGATAATCATGAACAAAAAACTATTATACAAGTAGACTGTGGTGAAAATATTAAAAATATATCAATTATCACTGATATCATGTTAGTAATTCTAGAATACAAAATATTAGTTATCACTTTCGATGGCAAAACTCTTAATGCTAAAACAACTTATTCTAATCCTAACGGAATATGTGAAATTGTAGGTGACTCTGAACCTACAATAGCTACTCTCGGTAATCATAAAGGAGAAATTTGTATATGGAAATTACATATTGATACTAACAAAATTATTCAAGCTCATGATGGAAATATAGAATGTCTCGCCCTAAATAGATCCGGAAATTTAGTAGCTAGTGCATCTGAAAGAGGAACTTTAATCAGAATTTTTAACTGTCAAACCGGTCGACAAATTTATGAATTTAGAAGAGGAACTAATCCTACTCAAATTTTTAGTATAGCTTTTAGTTGGGATGATAAATATCTAGTGTGTTCTAGTGGTAACGGCACTGTCCATATTTATGAGTTGTATGAAGAAAATACAGTTAGTAATAAAAATACTCAATCGATGTTCTTTGGATTTAAAGATTATCTACCTGCATGGGTTAGTTCTGAATGGTCATATAAACAACATTATCTTAATACTTATGCTAAAAGTTTATGTTCATTTGATGAAACTGGTGCTATCCATATCGTAACTTATGATGGAAAATATTTTAAGATTAGTGGAAAATCTTTCGATATGTTTAGTACTACTGATATGTTGATAAATTCTAAGTAGTAAGAAAAAATTTTAATATGAGTATAATTATATATTTATGATGAAGTGCGTATGTTGTAATTCTCTATTAAATAATAAAAATAAAGACAGATGTTCAATATGTGAAAATAGAGATGGACTATGTTGTTATAAAAAAAATATTACTGATAATTTATCAAATACAGATAATAATTTTGAAGAGATCAGTTGTACTGAAGTTGATAATGACTCCGATACAGATTGCTCTCAAGATAATAATCAAGATGAATGTGCAGATCAAGAAGTATGTAATAAAAATCAAGATAAAGAATATGAAAGATGTGCAAAAACTATATTAATCGGTTGTAAAGGACCTCGTGGTGACACTGGACCTCGTGGTCCATGTGGACCTGCCGGTCGCCCTGGGCCCGATGGTTGTAGAGGACCACCTGGTCCTCCCGGGCCTAAAGGTAACCGTGGATCGGATGGTTGTATCGGACCAACTGGACCACAAGGCCCTATCGGTATAACCGGTATGAAAGGTGCAAATGGTTGTACTGGCCCTCATGGACCAACTGGACCAACTGGGCCTCAAGGTCCTATCGGCATTACTGGATGTCAAGGCCCTCAAGGGCCTCCTGGCATGACTGGCCCTCAAGGACCCCAAGGTATTCAAGGAATACAAGGTCCAACTGGACCACAAGGACCACAAGGACCACCTGGACCAACTGGTGCAACCGGACCACAAGGACCACAAGGTAGTGTCGGACCAAATGGAGGACAAGGACCGGCTGGAAATAAAGGACCAGTCGGGGATACTGGACCACAAGGTCCACCTGGTGTAATGGGGTGTCCTGGAATTACTGGACCACCTGGAAGACAAGGACCACCTGGACCACCCGGTTATTGTAAATGTAATCGAGCAGTTAAAGAACTGATTGATTATCTGTTTAGAAATAAATCACTAGATTCTAATATGTATGGAGTGATCTGTAAATATTTAAACTAAAAAAATTATATCTATTATTATTAATAAAACATGTATATTATTTATTATATTGATAATATAAATTTTGGAAAGTTAGAAATATTAGACGCTAGTCTGTCTCTGGACTCTCTTGATATTATTAAAACAACCTGTAAATATTTTAAAGATAATATATCATATGTTCGAGATATAAGTAATACAGATGAATTAAAATATAGTAATATTTATCTTGATGGTAATTTTATGATAAAACAGATGGATGATACTTATAAAATATATAGTAAAACTATATCTATCGGATATTTATATAGTGGAGTTAATATTAGTTTAATCGGTATAGTGGGTATAAAAAAAATAACTGTTAAAGAAGAAATGTCACTGATTGATAATAATCAATGGATTTTCGTTGAACAATTAACTGAAATTTTAGATAAACGAGAAAAAAAACATGAAAATATCTTTCTACCTAGTGAATTAAAATAATTTTTTACTTGATCAAGTATAAAATTATATAAAATAATCAACCAGATTTAATATATAATAAATAATAAATCATGAATAATTTTAGTGTATGTCTGATTAATCATCTGGAACAAACTGATATTGATGTTTATAATACTCTAGATCAACTTAAAAAATATTTTAATATAAGTTATTCTGTAATTCTTAATTATAATCAAAATAAATATACTATCGAAAATATAGAAAAAGTATTAGAATATATAAATATCCAAAATAAAATTATTAATACTGATATTAATGATGCTGTTAAACACCTGATAGATAATATTAATACTGATTATATTCTATTCTTATCTAGTGGTACTCATATAACTAATTCTAAAAAAACTAACAAAATATTAGATGAAGATGTTTATCTATTAAAATATAAATCCGGAGATCATTATCATTTTCTACCTCATTTGATTAAAACAAGTTATCTAATTAATAATCAAAATAATATCAGTTATCTCGGCTCAAAATATTTATATATCAGTCTCAAAAATAATAATAATTATCATCTTTTAGATAACATAATCTTTAGTACTAACAATTATACTAGTCTAGTTAATACTAATAATATTTATGATAATTTTCGAACTGTAGTTGATCTGATATCTCATGGACATAATAGTGATATAATGGATCTAATTAATAATATAGATTTGAATCAGATTAATGATGATACAATCAAGTTTTATCTAGAGTATTATACTGTAGGTAATAATTTATCAGTTCTGTCCAAAAAATATAATAGATGGGAGTTACATCTTATATTAAGCAATCTAGCAAGACAATCTCGAAATATGTTAGAATGTTATAATCAAGGTAAAAAGGCATATGATCTTTATCAAAATCCAAAACCGAGTTTTAATACTCCTATTTTTAATTATGATATTTACGATAATCTAGTCATATCGTGTTATTATCTAGATAAATATTATGAATCACTATTTTTTAGTAAAAAACTTTTGTATAACCTTGATGAAAAAGAGTTCGATCGAGTTAATAATAATATTAATTTATGTTTAGAAAAAATTAAACTAGACAAAAATCTTTTAATAATTAATTATGATAATATAACTCACGATTATCTGTATGTTATAACTCAAATATACAACACTTATCATATTAAAAGTAGAAATCATGATATCGGAGATTATGATATTAATGATCTAGATTATCTATTAAATAATTATCATTTTGATTATGTAATTAGTGTTAATTATTTAGGATATCTATTTAATACTAATAATAGCAAAAATATCTTATTGATCACACATAATCATCCAGATATGTATTTATTTAAAGATGTTAAATGCAACTTTAATATTTTAAAACTAGATATGTTGTTATCAGATAATAGTAATATTCTTAATTATGAGATAACAGGTAATATATACGATATAAATACTAATTCAACTTGTTATGATCTTTTACAAGATAATAGTCAAGTAATTATGAATTACAAAAATAATCTAGATTCTAGTTATGATTTATCTCTAATGAACTATCTGGATTTAATCAAAAACTTCAATATTAATTTACATAATCTAAAGATGGAAAAATATACAAATATTGTAAATAAAATTTTAGATAACAATGATAATACCAAGTTGGATATAACTGTAGTTATTCATCATGTAGGTAATAATACTGATAGATTATCAAAAACTATCAGTTCATTGAAAGATAATTATAATATATTATGTTTTACTGATAACAACAATATAAATAATATATTGAACAATAATATCAAAATAATCCATATTAAAAATCTAACCCTAACTAAATTATTTAATTATATTCTAGATACTTGTGATGAAAAATATATTATGTATGTACCATCTGGAACTATATTTACTAAAAAATTAAATATCAATCTAAGTAGTGATTTTATTAGATTAAACAAAAATATACCAGTTAGTAATTTTTGTAATCCGATGATTATTAATTTAGATGAATTAAGAAGATATGGATATTTTATAAACAGTTTAAAAAATTATACTGATTATTTTAATAATCAAGAATTTTGTTATAACAAGATAGATACATATTATTTACAAGATCCGATAGATATATCATATAATTATAATGTAGATGGCAATAATACTATTAATATTATCATTAGAAATAATCAAGAATTTTCAAATTACAAAAATATATTTAAATCGCATGATTTTAATATCAATCATATCGATTTAGACGAACGATTATATGTAACTGACAGATTAAAACATCTGTTCTGGTATAATGACTATAATTATAGAGTAGAACAGATGAGTTATTATATTAAAAATATAGAAATATGGAGTAAAAATAAAGATTATGAAATAGTAATCTTTAATGAGATAACAAAAGTATCACCTGATATTGAATATGAGTTATCTAAAATATTTGAATATAATGATAAAGATGCTACTATTATTCAATTAAATGATTCTAAACTAGAATATTCATATTATCTTAATAAAAAAGCTAGTCAAGTGTTAAGTATAATATCAAATAGTTCTGGCATTAAAACTAGTTTCTTAAATTTTATTAAAAATATCCCCGGATTAAAATATCTAGTGATCAATATATTTGAACATAAAGAGTTAGATGATCAGATAACTCAGTTATCCGGTTATAATTTTTACAGTAATCTAGATTCATATCATTATGATATATTACATGTTGAAAATAAGACTGTTCAAGAATTAAAAGAATTGTGTGATTCAGATGATAGATATTTAGGTTTTAATACATTAGGATGGATTAAATATCATATTTTACCTGTAGAAAGTCTAAATATCTTATATGGATCTAAAAATCATCACGATGGACTATATGTTAAAGATATAACAGCAAAACTCAAAAATATTAAAGATGATATTGTTGAAAGGTTAAAAAATAGATCAGATAATCTACTAACATTTACTATAACTACTTGTAAAAGGCTAGAGAAGTTTATAGCTACTATGAACAACTTCTTAATCAAATGTAAAGATCTTGATATAATAGATAGATTTATTTGTATAGATGATAATTCTAGTGACGATGATCGTGATATCATGAAGAGAGAATATCCATTTTTTGAATTTATCTTAAAAAATAAAGAAGAAAAAGGACATGCAAAAAGTATGAATATCTTATTTGATAAGATAAAATCTCCTTATGTTATACATTTTGAAGATGATTGGTTATCTTATGAACCTTTTTGTATAAAGCCTTATTTTGATATAATAAAGAGTAAAAAACTAGATCAAATTATGTTAAGAAAAAATTGTTGGGCTGATCATGAATTTTTAGAGAAAGTTCAAGATAATAAAATAGTATATAGACATGTATATAATCATGATCATGTGATTAAACCACAAATAAATAGAGAGTATGACCTAAATCACACTGATATTAAAACTAATTACGGAAATTCAGATAAATATTGGTGGTGGCCCGGTTTTACATTAAATCCATCTATCTTTTATATAGATATCTTGAAAGAAAAAGTTGGATATTTTAAAGAAGATATTATACCAGAATTATTTGAATATGAATATGCACTCAGAGCATACAAGATAAATTATCAAGTTGGATATGTTAATTTACAAATAAATCACATCGGTAATGATGTATCTAGTTATACCCTAAATAATACTAAAAGATATTATGATAAATAAAAAAATTACTCTTTTTTTTCATCTATTTTTATATATGAAAAAGAGATCGACATTTATCACCGATAAATCTTGTAATGATGATCAAGATTTTGATATTAGTTATACTATTAATAGATGTTGTAACTGTCAGTTATGTCAAGATATAAATCAAATCTGTTCAGATTCATGTTGTGATGATGAACCATGTAATACTTGTGATCAAATATTATGTATATACATATCCTATTTTGGACTGTATATATCCGCATATAATATTGATATTACTCCCGGAGATTTCATTAATCAGTATCTACTCGCATATGAAACAGCAACTTTATATCAATGGTCTGGATCTAACTGGTTTATTATAGATCCGCAACCTAATCTACCATATTACTATTATGATACTCGCAATCAAAAAATATATCTAGTAACAGAAGAATCTATTGTAATTGAATATTTAGGATGTTACAATCAAATGTTATTAGATAAAAATACATGTAACTTGTATAAATTCTTATTCTGTAAAATATGGTCGTTATGTTGTAATATAAAAGGTGATATCGGTCCGATTAATCATGCAGTCACTACTATAGAGGCAGCATCCGGTCCGACCGGACCAGCATCATCATCCGCTTTTATAACCGGAGATGATACTATCAGATTCTGGAGTAACAGTATCACTTTTTCTGTTGTACAAGGTAGTGCAATTATTAATGCAGAGATGAACGGATTTACTGGCGTAACCGGTAGTACTGGTCCGATCGGTCCAACCGGTATTACTGGTCCATATGGACCAACTGGTTATACTGGTCTTACTGGAGTCACTGGTCCTACCGGATTAGGTGCAACTGGTATTACTGGTCCTACCGGAACAAGAGGCAAACAAGGTAAAATCGGACCAACCGGACCAACTGGTCCAACTGGCCCGATCGGATATACCGGACCAACTGGTCCTCGTGGATATCGTGGATACATCGGATATACTGGCTATACCGGATGTACTGGACCTCGTGGTCTAATGGGTATCAGAGGAATTACTGGTGTTACAGGGATAACTGGTCCGATCGGGCCAACTGGTCCAACTGGTCTAGGTATTACTGGCCCGATCGGACCTTCCGGATATACTGGTCCGACTGGACCAACTGGACCGATGGGAATTAGAGGACATACTGGATTAACTGGTAAAACTGGATCAACTGGTCCATCTGGTTCAACTGGAACTACTGGATCTACTGGATCAACCGGACCAACTGGTCCAATCGGATCTACTGGTCCAACTGGTTTAGGTATCACTGGTCCATCTGGATTAACTGGTCCATCTGGTCCAACTGGATTAACTGGAACCACCGGACCAACTGGATTAGGTGATACTGGACCAACTGGTTTAACTGGTCCAACTGGATTAACTGGTCCAACTGGATCAACTGGACCAACCGGATTAGGTGATACTGGACCAACTGGTTTAACTGGTCCAACTGGATTAACTGGGCCGACTGGATCAACTGGACCAACCGGATTAATCGGACCAACTGGATATACGGGGCCAACTGGACCCCCAGGACCTATCGGATATGGTAATACAGGAATCACTGGACCAACCGGCAATATCGGATCAACTGGTTATACAGGAACTACCGGATCAACAGGACCAACTGGAATCGGCGCGACTGGTCCTACTGGATCAGGTGGATCAACTGGTTCAACCGGGCCGACTGGTTTAGGTATTACAGGGCCAACTGGACCTACTGGTTTAACTGGACCGACTGGATTAACAGGTCCAACTGGATTAGGTATTACCGGTCCAACAGGAACTGAGGGGCCAACTGGATATACTGGTCCAACTGGCCCTAGTTCTTATGGTCCAACTGGCCCTACTGGACCGCCAGCAGATGATGTTACACTTACTAGTTTAGGAGGTAACTCTCTGGTGGTTGATAACATCGGTCCTAGTCTATCAATGAAAGGTATAAGCTCTGGATCTGGTATTAATTTATCTATTTCTCCTAATAATATACAGATTATAAATTCAGATCCAGGTTCTAATATTACTTTAACTGATTCGGGCGGTGGAACGGCATATCTCGCTTATAATTCAACTGCTCCTAACTTACAGATTAAAGGACTCGCCGCAGGTAGTGGAATTGCATTAACTAATAATGGATCTTTCATATCTATTACTAATAGTAGTCCGGGATCTAATGTTTTATTGTTAAGTTCTGGAGGAGGTGTATCACTTGTTCAATCGGGGAGTGGTCCAACTCTCTACAATAAAAGTTTAGTAGCCGGAGCAGGAATTGCATTAACTGATTATGGAACTTATATTACGGTTGATAATATCAGTTTAGGTTCTGATGTCAGTTTAACTAGTTTAGGCGGATACTCTTTAGTTGTTGATGGAATTGGACCAGCACTCAGTATGTATGGACTAGCTAGTGGAACTGGAATATCTCTCAGCGTGGTCGGTAATACTATCATGATTACAAATACTAGCGTCGGAGGAAGTGTTAGTATATCATCGGTCGGTTCAGGTAACAGTATAGTAGATAATGGCATCGGTCCAAATATGACTACAAAAAGCATAACTAATAATGATGCCGGAATTACGGTTACTAGCACACCAACTACAGTAAATATCGGAAATGCAATTACTTTAACTAGCGCAGGTGGAACTTCTTTAGTTTCGAACGGTTCTGTCCTACCATCATATACAATTAAAGGATTATCAGCAGGCACTGGAATAAATGTTACTGATCTTGGTTCATCTCTATCTATCGCAACTAGTGTAAATTTAACTAATGCAGGTGGTAGTGGGGTATCTCTTGTTTCAAGTGGTTCAGCTCCTAATTTACAAATAAATAGTATTGCAGCAGGAACTGGTATATCTGTATCTAGTGCTAGTAATGTTGTTACTATCACTAATTTAGATAATATAACTTCATCTGGCGGTACGGTATCTCTAGTTCATACCGGGACAAATCCTAACTTTAGAATTAAAGGTATTAATGCAGGTAGCGGAATTACTGTTACAGATAACGGAACTAGTTTTACTGTAGGAATAACTACTCGTCCGATCGGTAGAATCTATCTTAACTATTCTGGTTCATCTTATGCAACAACTTTTACAACTGGTATATATTCACCTCTCGCATTAACTGTCGGCGCATTAACTCTCGATGTAAATAGTTCTAATTTTATACTAATCGGCAATTATACAATTAGATATATCGGTTCAACCCCTTTATTGTTCAAAATATCAGCAAAAATAACAGTAACTACTGGTGCAGCAACCGCAACAGTAGGATTAAATATAGCTACCGCTAGTGTAGTCGGATCACGGGTATATGTGCCTGCATCTAGTACTTATACTATTATTACAGATACATTACAGACTCTGAGTAGTGGTAATGATACTTATGTAGAGATTTTATCAAGTATATTAATCCCAAGTGTATATAATTATGAAATTACTATTACACAAGCATAATAAGAGAATTTAGTAAATATTATGATATTTTTATGATATCATAATATATGAAAAAAAATAAAATATGTTGTATAAATTATCCAACACATATTACTGGACCAACTGGTCCAACAGGGCCAACCGGTCCAATAATAATCTATAGTGGTATCACTGGATATACTGGACCAACCGGTCCTAATGGTCATACTGGTCCAACAGGAGTCGGTCGGATCGGACCAACCGGACCGATCGGAAGACAAGGAGTAACTGGTATTACTGGATTTACTGGTCCTACAGGATTTACTGGCATGACAGGATGCACCGGTATAACTGGATCAACTGGATGTACTGGTCCTACTGGTATTACTGGACCTACTGGATTTACTGGTCCAACTGGTCCTATCGGTTTTACTGGAAAAACTGGACCATCTGGACCATCAGGGCCAACTGGACCAACCGGACCAATTGGTTATACTGGACCAACTGGAAATCGCGGTGCTCGTGGTTTAACAGGATATACCGGTCCAACCGGACCACGTGGTATAACTGGAACTACTGGGCCCCGTGGTCCTATCGGATTAACCGGTTATACAGGACCATATGGCCCAACAGGGATAACTGGTCCGATCGGACCGACTGGTATGACTGGTATTACTGGTATCACTGGACCACGTGGTCCAATGGGTTATAGGGGGCATACTGGAATAACCGGGCCAACTGGACCACGTGGTTTTATCGGTCGTACTGGTTATACTGGACCTACTGGACCAACTGGTCATATCGGTCCTAGAGGAATTACTGGATATACTGGGATAACCGGTCCTAGAGGCCCGACTGGTCGCACAGGACCAATCGGACATACTGGTATCACTGGGCCAACTGGTCTAGGTATTACTGGACCTCCGGGACCACATGGACCAACTGGATTAGGTATTACTGGTCCAACAGGTTTAGGTATTACTGGACCATATGGACCAACTGGATTAGGTATTACTGGACCGACTGGACCATATGGACCAACTGGCACAGGTATAACAGGACCAAGAGGACCAACTGGATTAGGAATTACTGGTCCAACTGGATTAGGTATTACTGGTCCAAAAGGACCTACTGGTAATCTAGGACCAACTGGTCCGACTGGATTAGGAATTACAGGGCCTAGAGGAGTAACAGGAATGACTGGAATAACTGGAATAACCGGTCCGACTGGACCGATCGGATACACTGGAAAAACCGGACCGACTGGATTATCCGGACCGACTGGACCATTAGGGCCAACCGGGCCAACTGGAATTACTGGAATAACTGGACCGATCGGACCAACTGGAATGACTGGTCCATATGGACCGACTGGACCACAAGGTCCGTCGACTTTTATAAATACACAGGCCGGAACTTATTCTCTAGTATATAATTCAACTGGTCCAAATCTAGCTTTAAAAGGTATTGATGTCGGGACAGGAATCAGTATAAATGATTTAGGTGATCGATTAAGTATTAGTAACTCGAGTCCGGCAAGCCTAGTTACTTTAAATAGTTCTGGACCAGGAACTTCTTTAGTTAATTCTGGATTAGGTCCTAACTTATTTGTTAAATCTTTAATCGGAACAACAGGAATATCTGTCAATAACTCTGGAAATTATATAACAATTAGTAATACTAATGCTGGTTCATCAGTTCAATTAAATAGTTTAGGAGGGTTATCTTTAGTTGGATCAGGAGTTGGACCTTTTTTATCAATTTATGGATTATCTGCCGGATCTGGTATATCTATCAGTTATGTATCAGGTAGTATGATGCAGATATCTTGTACGATAAGTGGGGGTAATACTGTATCTTTAGGAAGCGCTGGAGGTTCTTATTCTTTAGTTAATAATGGTTCTGGTCCTAATTTGTTAATTAATGGCTTAACTCCAGGAACAGGAATGAGTATGACTAGTAATTCTGGATACATAACCATTAATAATAACAGTAATTTGGTAACTGGCGGATCTCTTACTTCAACTAGTTTAGTTCAAAATTCAAGTGCTCCTAGTTATGCTATAAAAGGATTAATCGGCGGAACTGGAATAAGTCTAAGTTCAAATAGTAATGATGTGATTATCAATGGAGTAAATACTAGTTTAACTAGTTCTGGTGGTGTCAGTCTTGTTAATAATTCAATCGGACCTAATTTGATGATTAAAGATCTAATCGCAGGAACTAATATTAGTTTTTCTGTTAGTTCAGATACTGTCACTATAAATAGTTCTAGTACTAGTTTAAGTAGTGCCGGTGGAGTATCTATTGTTAGTAATGGGAGTGGTCCAGGACTAATAACTAAAGGGTTAGTCGCCGGATCTAATATAAATATTGGTTCTGATAGCAGTACAGTTACTATATCTACTCCTAGTATTAATATAACGAATGCAAATATTAATACTGTATCTTTGATTAATCAGCCAAATGGTCCTAGTATGATCTTAAAAGGAGTAACTGGCGGAATTGGAATAAATGTAGTTGATCTAGGTGATAGTATTATGATTAATAATCTAGTTACTGTGATAGATGGACCTACTGGTTCAACTGGTTTAACTGGTCCTACTGGTTTAATAGGATCAACTGGATCAACTGGATCAACTGGGCCAACTGGTTTAATAGGATCAACTGGATCAACTGGATCAACTGGGCCAACTGGTTTAACTGGTCCTACAGGTTTAATAGGATCAACTGGAGCAACTGGACCGTCTGGACCTACTGGTTTAATAGGATCAACAGGGCCAACTGGTCCTATAGGACCAGTTGGTATTACTGGTCCTACTGGACCTAGTTTAATAATCCCTAGAGACTATGCCGGATTATACACAAGTAGCACAACAAATACGTGGAATGCTACTTTAAGTTATACTATAATAGATCCGACAAGTATCACATTAGGATTAAATAATAACTTTACTAGTTCAACACCAGGTATATTAACTTATTTGGGTTCATCTCATGTTTTTTTGGTTAATTTTTCTATGTCATATCAGCCTAACTTACAGACTTATTATTTTAACATCAGTTATTATGATGGAGTTTCATGGAACGCTATTATAAATACAGTAGATAGTAATTCAAGTGATCCTAGTTTAATATCTAATATAAATATGAATCAACCTGTTATTTTAGATACTAATTATTTAATAGCCATCTATGGATATTCTAGTTCAGCTTCTGTTGTTAATGTTTATAATTACAATTTAAGCCTAATACAAATTGATTAAGTTATATTAGTTTATTTTTTCTAGTAAATATGCATCTCTTACTTTAAAATCGTTAAAATATCCATAATAATCTTTAATAAATTGAATTGCATGAAAATTATTTTTTTTATAAAAATTAATAGCAATTTGATTATCTGCTTTGACATGTAGATATATTTTTTTATAAGTGAGATTATTAATCATTGTAGTTGCTAGATTTAATCTTCTGTATTCAGCATCAACAGATAATGATGATATATAAAATTCATCTTGATTTTGTTTATCTCCTAGTAGGACACCGATGATTTTATTGTCATGTTTAATAATAATAAATTTACTACCTGTAAAATATAAATGATATAATTCAAGACATGAAAAATATAGAGGTAAGTTTCTCTTGATACATTCTTGGATGTTTGGAATATCTTCAATATTTGCTATTTTAATAATAAACATATTTATTATTATAATTAATAAAATTTTTTGTTTTGAACTGTTAGATCTTGAATATTTTTTATATTTTTATATATGGTGCATAAGTTATTATAATAGTTGTATCCAGAGCAGCGTGGTGTATAATTGCATAATATTAAGCAGTTTTTATGATTATCTGTATATATACTTGGCGGATTGTTTTTTATTTTTACATATCCGTATGATTTATTATTGAAGTATTGAAAATGTTCTCTGATATTTGAATTTATAAATAATAGGATTATGATTATGATTATGTATTTTATCATAATATTTATTAGATATTTTTTAATGCTTTAGTATTTCTAAAGATTAAAAAAGCCATCGTCTACTTACTCCTTAGTCCGAGGTCGAGGCCTCGGCCTTAGTTTCGGTCTTGGACTCGACCTTTCCCTTTCCCTTTCCCTTTCCCTTTCCCTTTCCCTTTTTATGTTCTTCAAATCTTAGAAAATTTGATGACAATGTTCTTTCCGAAATCTGAAATGTTCTCACAGCTATGCTCAATACGCCTTTAAAAGCTTCCTCTCGCATTTTAGCATCACAATCGTCAGGAAAAGTGGCTTCGATCTCTTTTTTGCTTTCTGAAAGAAATTTGAGAGCTGACATTATAGCACTCTTCTTTGCATCCAGAACATTTTTCACCCTTTCTCCTTCAATTTGTGCACGTTCCACTTCACCACCCGCATTTACCTTTGCTATCTCCGTTCTCAATCCTTGATTTTTCTTCACCAAATCTAATTCTTTTTCCAACCGGGCATTTTCTGCTTGCAAGATGGCATTCGGAACACCTTCATCTGCAGGTTTTGAATGACCAAATTTGCATGGCTTTAATTTTCCATCTTGTATGAAAAACCGAGGGCAGTTTTCTCCATTTTTGCAATTAGTATGTTTAAAGGGGCAAGGCTCCTTTTTGCATTTTCCATCCCGATTAAAATTGCACAGAGGAATCTTACTAGAAGTCTGTTCAGCTGCCATTTGATGCTTTGTTCGCTTCGATAGTAAAATCAAGAAAACTGATAATATATTAATCTAAAGGACCTAACTTAGACTTCGAATTTCAATTTTTTTTGATATCTAACCGTTTTAAACTACCCTATTGGATACCATAAACTGGATATAGCACTATTTAGCCTATTAATAGCACTATTCATGGTCTTCTCTTTACTATAATAATGACACCAGTCTTTAATTTGATCGGTATAATTAACTCTCTCTAGTTGATTTACCATATGCATTTTTGCATTAACATTACTCTCCCCTGGCATAAACCGAGTAATTACTTGATTTTTGATCTGTTCTTCTGTTAATCCAATATCAGATATCTTAGGTAGTAATAATAATAAGTGCATGAATATATCTATATTTCTCCTTAAACAGTTGTAAATTTTAGTGCTTAACTCTTGAAACTCCACATAATATTTACTACTCAATCCACCAATTGCCTCTATAATATTAGGTGTAATCCTAATACCAGGATTATTAAAAACAGGATCTAAACCTAAAATATATCCGAAATCAACATGGAATAATCTACCATCCTTAGTAATCATGATATTATCTAGATGTCTATCACCGATACCTAATAAATAAGTTATAACACAGTATGCAGCAACACTCTTTATAAATTTGCTCCTAATACTTTTAACAGTGCTATCTTCATTATTTTCGAAGATATAATTAGTAATATTAGATTTTAACTTTTCTTGTATATAATAAACAGTCTCAGCCTCATCTATTATCTCTATTAAACCACTACGATTATCAATTGGTAATATATTATATCTAACTACCTCTAGATTAACCCCCTCCTCTTTCAATACGATACTTTCCATCAGATAAATTATATTCATGATTATCTGATCTTTTCTAACATCTTCATTTTTGTACATAATTTTATAAGTATTACCAGTATCAGTTATACACGGAATAATAATAGGTTTAGTAGCACTATCTTTAATTTTTATTTTATTTAGTAATATCCGATTAACACTAACTTCAATATTAAGAGGAACAATAGATTCTTTACTCAAATTATATTCATCTTTAATATCATCATACTGTTTATTTTCTACATAAATACTGTGATTTATAGATTCTAAATGTTTTACTAACTTATTACCGATTAATAATTTTAAAAACTGAGGTTGATAGTTATCCTGTGATAATATATGTTTTAGATTTTTAGATAGATTCAAATAAGGCACATCAGTATATAATTGTATCTCCCAGTATAATGCACTTAATAAGTATAAATTCTTCAAACATCTATTTAATAGAAACTGACCGATGATATTATAACTATCATATTTAATGTTATAAACTAAATAAGGTATGTAACATTTAAATTCTTCATCTGGGCAGTTTTTATCAAGATATGCTAGGGCGAGTTCTTTGAACACCTTAGAATATGGGACATGTTTAAAACTATAATCCAATATATTTATAGCATCAAAACTAGTCAGATTATTCGCACAGTTTCTACTACACATCATCGTTTTGCAGTCTAGAACAAAAGGTTCATCTATTATCTTGATTATTTTTTCTAGATCAACATCATTATTACATGTTTTAATTAGATGCATGATATATTTATTATGTCCTTGTAGATATTTAATATTATTCCATAACATATCTGTTTCTAATTTAGAGTATAACTCGGTAGGTATTTTATACTGGATCTCTCTAAACTTCGATAGACAGTAATTTGCAGCATTTAGCCATAAGTTGCATACTCTACCAGCTTTTTTTAGATCTAATATATCTAATTTCATAATTACAAACATCTCAACAGTTTTTTTTACTTGAAAGACTTTATCAATAAGAGTATGACAATTAATACATACTCGATGTTTGCTCTGATTAGTATCATACATATATGAACCTAGATAATCAACCCATGATGATTTAATGTTGATATTATTATAATTGGATAATACAGTTGCAGGTATTATATCCCGATATTTAGAACAATCATAACAGTAAATTTTACCACATAAACGACAGTGATGTTTTCGAGTAAAAAGAGAAAAAGTTGATCGACAGTTTTGGCAGTTTGTTACAGTATAATCATCCTGCCATGAATTACTATTAATATTTGTTCTAGAATTAGGTAGAGGATGTTGTAAAGGGTTATCGCGTTGATATTTTTTTTCTATATAAACGGAGTAAGATACATCTTCTAGGTAACTTTCGTTAATATTATTAATATCTTGCATAATAAATTAAATTATAATAATAAATTAATTTATTAAAAATTACTAATTCTAGTAATAATTAGATCGGCTATTTCATCTAGTTCTTTTTTAGCCGGACACTCTATATATAATCTTAAGCATTTTTCAGTACCAGATGGTCTAATAAAAGATCTACAATCACATGAATTGTTAATAGTATCTAAAAATTCCTGAATTTTCTTAGGATATAATATCCTACCTTCATCATCTGATAAGATCATATTAATCTCTCTATTAATCTTGTATTGTTTTGATGGTATATTAATATAACTATCATACCAGTCTTTTATGTTAATATCCTCCTTAATAAGTATGTATGAAACAACTAACATTGTACTGATACTATCACCTACTTTCTGGTTCATTAAATAGTATAGATTTATTAACTCTTCGGCAGCATATTTTTCGATAGGATTTTCAGTGGTATTCAATAATATAACTAAATTTTGTATATATTCGGCATTAAATAATACTGTTCCATGACCGTTAGATTCAAAATATATTCCGATATCATATTTTTCAGCCTCTCTAGAAAGATGTTTAACTCCAGTTTTGACGAATTTTTGGTTTATTCTGATATAATCAACAATATATTCAGTGGATGCACTATTTGCATATCGAGTCTGGACATAACAGATATTAGTATTAAAAGAGAGTAGATCAGTATATTGACTAATGTATTTAGCGATGAGAGTGCCTATCTTATCTCCATCAAATATTCTTATCTTATTTTTATGATATTGAAAAAATATTATTCGATCAGCATCTCCATCAAAAGACACAGATATTAGATCAGTGTGGATATCAGGATTAAAGTTTGTAGGTAGATTTCTAGTATTAAGGATATAATCAGATCCACACATATCATTTACTTTATCGTAATTATGTGTATTTATTGGTAATATAGTAAGATAATCTTTTAAAGTGTTCTTTAATCCGGATACAACGATAGATCCTACACCATTAGCACAATCTACCAATAATTTTAATTTTTTATAATTTCTGTTTTTATTATTGATAATTTTTTTGAATTTATTGGTAAAAAAATTTATATAATCGAGATCGATGCATGTTAATAACATATGTAACTGAGGAGTAGTTGTATGATCCATATCAGTTGTATGAATACCTTGATTTGTTGCATGATAAATTAGATAATTTTTGATTGGGATGCTAGAAGGTCTAGTATCATAACCGATAATAAATAAACATTTGTAATTAATTTGAGATATCAAGTCTTCAATTTTTTTATAATTAAATTCTGGTAGGTTCATTATTTTATTGATGATCAGTTCTAGTTTATGATTTAGTAGATTACCTTTATTAGATATAAATTTAACTCCATTATCATCGACATGATTATGAGACGCGGTTATCATAATACCTATTTTATGCCATTTTTCTAGATAACATATATATTTTAAAATTATTGGGATTTTAGGAATAATATATGTATGGATAATTGTATGATGTGATCTAAATCCAGCAGTACCATAAGGATATTTTATTGGAGGATCAGTTAGACTATCTAACAAGTTAGTGATGATATTCATATTATTACTATATATATTATAAGTTAATATGAGTGGATATCTCTGTTATTATATAAATTTATAATCTAAAAAATTTACTCCTATTTTTTTTAGATAATCAAAACCATTTTTTACATTATCAGGATCTATACCGAAACTCATATCTTCAATAATTGTACATTTATAACCAAATTTAATACAATCTAGAGATGTTGAAAATATAGATTTTTCGGCTTCTAATCCACAGATATATATATGATCGATCTGATTAATAGATAATATTTTTGATAAATTACTTTCTTTTTTATTTATTTGTGATATATAAAAAACAGAATCAGAATCATACAAATTTAACATTCCTCTACTTACAATAAAATCCGTATGATCAACTATTAATCCGTTATCTAGTTTAGCTCCGATAGTCCCATTAATACAATGTGGGTTACTGTTATTAAATGATTGATGATCTGGACTGTGTATTTGAACTGCAAATATAACTGTGTCAAATTTTTTTTTGATGATATTAATTTTAGGAATTAAAAATAATATGTCAGTATTATACTCCATACTATTAGTAAAATCATTCTGGACGTCTATAACTAATAAACAATTTCTATCCATATTATTATATAAATAAAATAATAATGGATGTATTCCCAGATCAAATAGATAGGATAATATGTATAGAAACTTTAAAAAAAAATCAGATCAGTTTAACTCAGAGAACTAGAGAGATATTTACAAAAAGTATTATTGATGCTTTAAAAAACTCAGATAAATCAGTAAAACTTTTTTTTGATGATAGATTATGGACTGATGGACGAGTAAAAATAACTGTAGAACTTTTACAAAGATTTGGAGAGATAAAATTTGTTACTAAACAAGGTAATATCGAGATTACTAGAATTACAAATAAAACTACAGATATCCCAACTGATATTACCGCGATTATTATAGAATTTATGAATTGATAATATTTTTTATTACTCGATAAAAAAATAAAATATAAATATATATAATATAGATGAGTAGTTATCGACAAAATTTTAGAAGCTCTAGAAACTGTGGATGTGATAATTCTAATCAACATTATCATCATAGTTCTCATGATGAACGCTGTTGTCAGCCATGTCCTCCAGGACCTCAAGGACCTCAAGGACCACCCGGTCCTACTGGACCACAAGGTGTTTCTGGTCCCAGAGGACCTACTGGTCCTAACGGACCCCAAGCATTTAATATCCCCGGTTGTTCTAACCCCTTAATGATTCAAGGTAGTGTTGATTCTAGTGGCAATATCGGCCCTAACTCCTCTAATTTATTCTCTGTCGGTGTTACTGGTATTCCTGGCGGATTTCAATATAATATCTTCTTCGATATTTTCTTCGGTGATTCTCCAGTCGTTTTATCTTCATCTAATGCTCCTTCTATCGTCTATAGTCAGACATACAGAGAGACACAATTACAAGGAGGTACTTACATGAACTTTTTAGCCATGGGATGTCCTATTGAGGTTGGTGTTATTATGTTAAGTCGTGATACTGCCAATAGTATGTTAAATGTTAATGCTCCCGATGGTTCTCTCATCGCCGGAGTTACTTACGGAGTATCAGGATATACTAATTCTTATGGTATGGGTCTAACTGTTGATCCTACTAATAACAATTTATATGCTGTTGTCGCAGTTAATAACTCTGGATCTCCCGAAAATATCGCTGATATACGTCTTGTTCGTTTCCCCAGTGGTGGTGTCACTGGATCAGTTGTTTATCAACTCGGTGATAGATTTTCTAGTTTAGCAGTTGATATTTCTGGACAATTATGGGGTGTTTTAGGTACTCTCGCAGTTTTCCAACAAGGCGGATTGTATAAGATTGATAAATCCAACGGTGTTGTTACTGAATATCAAGAATTAAGCCAAGGAGCCGCCGGATCTGTCCATGTAATCGGTTTTAATTACGATAATGGCTTATTATATCATATTTTTGATGATGGTACTAACTCTTATTTAGAAAGTTATAATACAAGCACACAAGCCGTCCCGCCTGTTCTTATCGGTTCATTAGGAGCTAAAGTCGATTGGTCAGGTATGGCTTATATCGGATTTGGTGACTTCTTAGCTTATAATAATGATACTGGATACTTCAGTATTAATATCAGTGGATTAGTCACTAATTTAGGTGGTACTCTATCTGATCCTAATGTTAGAGGATTCGCCCTAATTCAAGTATAATTTATTATTAAAATAATTATTTATTAATAATTATTTTACTAATCTATATCTTTTTTTATTTTTATAACCACCATCTATCTCTTCTATAGATGGTCTAGATGATTCTGATGTTGATTTTGATGATATTAATGAATCAGATGGTATCTCTTCTATTGATAGCTCAGATTTTTTAGATTGTTCTGGTTTTTTCAATAAATTAGGATCTCCAGTTTCTTTTATAATTACTCCATTTTTTGTTTCTTTTTCATAAGTTTTGATGTCTCCATTAATATTCACAGTATAAGATTCATATGTATGAGTTTCTGGTTTTATTATTTTTGGATCAAATATATCTGTAGTTGGTATAATTTTATAATTTTCTTCACTCTTAGATACTGTTGGATAATATTTATCAATATCATAATCTCTCTTGATTATTTTATTATACGCATCATATAATCCTCTCTCATAATCGTTCATCAAAACTTTATAAATATAGTTATATACTTGATGTTCTGCACTCTTTTTATCTAAGTTTTCTACTTTTTTTTTGTATGCATCATTGATTTCTTCTTTAGATGCACTGGTTAATACTCCTAACTGTTGATAATAATTCATATATTATAATTTAGATAATTTAACTAGAAAAGATCTAAGAAAATATTTACTAACTAAAATTATTATTAATCATGAACATGTTTGAATATATTCATATAATTAGTACTAAAAAGAGTAAAGATAGAAGAGATACAATTAGAAAAAATATTACGTCTAAAAGTAATATATTAGTGCCGATATTTTTTCCAGCAATAACAGCACTAGATTATCCTAATAAACAGAATAAAAAAATACCTGGTTGGATTTTTTGTGCTAAATCTCATATCGGATTGATTAAACTAGCTAAACATCTAAACTTACCATATATAATAGTATCTGAGGATGATACAGATATATTAGATAATTTTGATGAATATTTTGCTCCAATATTAAATTATCTTAAATCATCTGATCAATGGGATATTTTTAACGGTAACCCTGGTAATTTATATAGTAAGAATACATTCAGACTGTTAAATAAAAATCCAGACATTATTAAATATAGTACTGCATCAGCAGCTAATTTTATCATTTATAATAAAACAACTTATGACTATTTAATTAATCTAGAAAATGATTATGATAAATTAATAGAATCGGATGAAATAAGTACTGATTCTATTAATAATCAAGCGATTGATATGATAATTAATAATGTTATATTTAGATGTGTGACTAGTATTCCATATCTAACTAAACAAACTCCTTGTTTTAGTATATTAGAAAATAAATTAGTCGACCATTCGACCTGTTTTTTCGAATGGGGCGAGAGTATAATTAAAAACATGAACTTAAATCATGTAAATTGGTTTTTATCTGACAAATGTTTTATACTTAATAATTTTAAATATTCAGCGATTAATCAAAAATCTGATAATTTAAAATGGATAAATATTCATGATAATTTTAAAGGTGATATTAGTAATATTAAAAATGAAGTGATTTTTTTTACTGATCAAACAATCGATCAAGTTGATTTTTTGGATAATAGTAATATTAAAGTGGCATGGTTGTTAGAACCTATTACTATTGATATCCGTCATGTGAGATATACTGAACAAAATCATACTAAATTTGATTATATCTTTACTCACGATAAAGTATTCTTGGATAGACATAAATCAGATCCTAGATTCATATATTATCCATTTGGAGGTTGTTGGATTAAAGATGAAGATAAGATGATTTATGATAAGAAAAAATTATTATCTATTATTGCATCTAGAAAAAATGATCTAACTGGACATAAATTAAGACATAATGTAATTAGGACATTCCGTTCTAGACTGGATGTGTTTGGTTATGGATATAAACCTCTAGATGATAAGTTAGATGGATTGAAAGATTATTATTTTCAGATAGTTATTGAAAATAGTATATTAGATGATTATTTTACAGAAAAAATTATAGATTGTTTCGCTACTGGTGTTATTCCTGTTTATTGGGGCACTAAAAATATTAAGAATTATTTTGATAGTGATGGTATTATTATGTTTGAAAATATTTCAGATCTACAAAAAATTATAACACAACTCACTCCTAAACTATATACTAGTAAATTGGACGCAGTTAAGAAAAACTTCGATCTTGTTAATAAATATAAATTACCTGAAGATTGGATATTTAATAATTATCGACACTTATTCTTTAAAAATAATAGGTTAGATAAAAATATTAATGTGATTAATTATGATACTAAATATGAAACTATATGGAATCTATTTAAATTAAAATTGTATCATCAGATAATATCTTTATCTTATATGTATCTATCTGATAATATAAATACTAATAATAAGATGACTCAACAGATTAAATTCTTTCAAGGTTTATCTTATCAAAAATTAAATTACAATAAAAAAGCTAGATTAATATATGAACAAATCCTTCAAACTAGTAATCTAGATGATCAGATTAGAGGTGAAGTTTATAAAAATTATTCTATTATATTCAAAAGTAAATCTAAAAATATTAATGATTTAGATATGTATGAATCATATAATATGTTATGGGATGCATGGATAAATAATAAATATGATATAGTATATGATCTTGCAGTTGAATATAAAAAATTATATCCTGATATGAAAAAAGAATGTAGTTATGCTACTCTCATGGTATCTTTATGTGATTATATAAATAAAAAGACTGATACTGATAATATAAATGTCGATAAAGATAAAGAAAATATAAATTTTTATCCTGGTGTTTATAATAATTTAGATAAGATATATGATATGATATGGAAATGTTATGCAGCTCGGCGGTTTTCTATGTTGTATATATTATGTGAAAAATATCTATCTAGTGTCCAAATTAATAATATTGAAAGTCAACATGTTAAGTTTTTCCAGGCATCTAGTTTATATTACAGTGGTGCCATACAAAAAGCAGTTGAAATATTAAAAGAGATATTGTTATTAGATAATTTAAATGATAGAGTTAAAACATGGAGTATGAATATACTAAATAATTGTAATTAGATAAATAATATAATATATTATATAATTTATCAAAAAAAATTGAAAATTCTAGTCTAAAGTAGATGGATTATAATTTACTCTAATTATTCCCACACTCTCTGACTACTATCACCGCTCTCTACTCACCGCTAAATCAGTTATAATACTCGATTATAAGTATGGCTTCTAATCAAAACATCCATGGTGATAACTTAGAGTTAATTGTAGGTAAAATGCCCGATGCAGTACGCAATATGTTTAACTCTCTATTAGATAATAAAGCTTCAACTGAAGCAGGGATTGACTTTGAGCTATATTTTGCTACGGTTTATTTTGGAGAAACTAATACGGTTAGAAAAGGTAACAAAAATATACCTAGTCCTCCGTATGTCACTGTCTATAACCGTAAATCACTTTTCTGGTATGCTCATATCTTGATTCGTATGTTGGATAATAATCCAATGTTCGAACTTGAAAGATCTGATATCATCGATTCGTTAGATATCTTGATCGATCAAGATGTCAAAATCGCTGGTAGCTACTTTGGTGCGAAGTTGATCCGTCCATTCAAACTACTTAAGTCAGATGACCCCACGTATGAAAAATGGATAAACAAATACGAAGATTGTTACAAAGAGATTAAAAAACAAAATTTAATCTATCAAAAGGGGCTAACTGAACAATATATTATAGATGCAAAAAAAGCTCTTGAACAATTACAGTTAATGTATTCAATAGATTATAAATATAGACCGAAAGACGATACCGATGACTGTCTTGAATGTCGAATAATGGGGGTCATGATAAAGATGGATGAACTGGATACTGATATAATACGCTTTGATCACGAATTATCGCTTCTTCAATGAATACCATAATCTTTTTTTATATTATAAAAAAAGATTATTTAACTATTTTTTAATTTTGATGCCATCATACATATGTATAGAATTTCGATGAACATATATGACAACATTATTAGATCTACAAGATTCTACAAAATTATATATTTCTCCATATTTATTCATATCATGTCTAGGACAATGATATCTATAAGTTAAAATGGACAAAATAGATTGATCGTGGCGATGATCTTCTTTAGACCCACAGATACAATCTTGAATACATGAATAATGAAAGGCTTCATCTATTAACTTATTATATTTACCTCCTACTTTATAGCCGATTATACCTGCACATAACTGGACAGAATCTAATTCTTCATTAGTGGCATTCATAATCTCTTGAGCTTTTTTATGAGTTAATTTTCTATTAGTATTCGGATCTCTATCTTGAACACAAAAAAAATCATCATTTTTAATAAAATCATATATTTCTTTACAGTTTTTTAAAAATAAAGCACCTGAATCCAACCAAAATACATTTTTGCCGTATTTTTTTGCATCCCATAAACAATATATCTTGAAGGCATAATTACTTGGATTTAGATATCCGGGGAATATATTATTAACCGATGGATCTATATCAACTACTGTAACTCTTTCAAATTTATTCAATAGTAATTTTTTATTAGGTGATAAACCTAAATTATATACATATATCTGCTCTACAGTATCCATACTATATTTATGAACACTGTGGATCATTGTCATACATGACTTTACAAATTTTTGAGAGATTGCTGTTATTAAAATATTTTCATACATGATTATATTTATTTTTTATTACAAATAAATATTTTTTATATAATTTCTAACAATTTTTCTGCTCTATTACTCCAACTATTATTTTTTGCTATTTTTTGTCTGAGTAATATCAAATCGCGATTATTACTTTCTTTTATAGCTTTATTAATCATATCACGATAATTATCATGGTCGATAAAATATATGATATCACCAAATTTAGTTAGTTCATTCATTCTACTAGCGATAACTGGCTTACCGGCCGATGAGTATTCATAAAACTTGATAGGATCACACCCTTTTATCATTTCAGTTAATTTAAAAGGTATCATACATACATCAAAATAATAAAGATAGTTAGGTAGTTCATGATAATCTTTTAATCCTAACCAACTAATATTTTTATGTTCAAAACTTAAATTATAAACATTATCCATTTTACCTATCATAACTACATGTATATTATCTATATCTGCGATTTTTTTGATTAAATCAAAATCAACCCATGGAGCATGAGCCCCATAATATCCGATAATCTTTTTATTAATGTTAATTAGTTCAACTGGTTTGACAGTTATCTGTTTAGAAAAATGTTCATAATCACCGCCGTTAGGTATAACCGTTATTCGATCTGTATATTTACTAACTAATGGTAACATTGCATTAGATGTAATAGATACATAATCTGCACTACTAATCGCATTTTGTATATTATCCATCCAGTTAGAAAATTCATCAACTGGATTATCTACTAGTTCGAAGATAACTTTATCATATTTATATTTAGATAACTCTTTAGAAAACTGTGGATTATTATAATAGATAATTACATCACCTAACAGATATTTTTTTGCTTGTTCATAATTTTGAACTAATATTAAATTTTTATTAATATGTTTTTCAGCACTGATTTGATAATCAATAAAGACAGCCCGAACACCCTTAATTTTAGAAAGATGAGTTAGCATCTGTTGAGGTCGTTGAAACATTCGATCCCATATTATATATGGTGGATACAAGATTGTCATTTCAATATCATATGTGATAATTTTTGTTAAGATCGTCTCTGCTTTAGAACACCAACTATTATTTTTTGCTACTTTTATTCTTTCCACTATTTTATTATTATCTTTCATATCTCGATGAGCTTGATCTATTATACTTCCATAATTATGATGATTCATAAAATAACATACACGATTATATTTAGAGAGAGGTTCAATTGCTGTTGTAATTACTGGCTTACCTGTTGCTAGATATTCATAAAACTTGATCGGATCACATCCTCTAATCATATCAGTTAATTTAAAAGGGATCATACATATATCAAAATAAGAGAGATAAGTCGGTAGTTTATCATAAGTCTGATGTTCTATCCATGTTATATTATCATGATGAAAACTATGAGCATATTCTTGTGCATTACCTATCATAATTACCGTATAAATATTCGGTTTATAATCTGCGATCTTTTTAATTAAATCATAATCAACCCATGTGGCATGAGCTCCATAATATCCGATTACTATCTTATCCTTGATAAAATCTAAAAATTTATCTTGAATAGATAATTTAACAGATGCACAACTAAAATGACTGACATCACATCCGTTTGATACTAATATACAGTTCTTATTATGATCTTTATATTTATGATACATGATAGGAGCAGAGCACACAAATAAATCTGATTCTGTCATACTTGATAATAAGTTAGAATTATCCCATGCACTAAACTCATCTGTTGGATTATCTATCAGATCAAATATAGTATAATCAGGTTTGATTAATTTTTTATAGATGATATTATCCGGATAAGTATAATAATAGATGATCCTTCCTCTAGTATAATATTTTAATCGATGAGTAAATGTACTCTTGTTCAAGATCATAAACTTGTAATTTTTTATCTCTTTACTATTGTGATTTTTTTCTATAAAAATAGATCGGATTCTAGATATCTTACTGGTTGCTCTGATTATCTGTGCAGGTCTCTGCATAAGAAAATCATAATTAACTGTCGGAGGATAAATTATAGTATAATCTATCTTTAGTTTATTTTCTAATTTTCTTACTAAAGTTGTCCAATCATGTTTTTTAGAAAATAATATATTTTTTTGTATGATGTTCTTGTATTCTTGATTATTGATAATATCTAAAATGACTTTTTCATAATTATTATGATCTATCTTATGATATATATCGATCGGGATATCTTGAGATAGTTCAGTACTTAGTATTATCTTTCCAGTTGTACAATATTCATATATTTTTATCGGATTACAACCTTTTATCATCTCTGTTAGTTTGAAAGGGATTAAGCAGATATCAAAATAATAGAGATAATCTGGTAGATCCAAATAATCAACATGTTCGATCCAAGTTATATTATGATGATGAAAGGTCTGATTGTATGTTGGTAGATTTTTTATTCCGCCGATCATGACTAAATGAACACCAGTAAGATTTGCTATCTTCCTGATTAATTCTTGATCCAACCAACTAGTAATAGCACCATAATATCCAATGATTATCTTGTTATTAAACTTCGGGATCTTAACAGGTCTGATAGGTATTTTTGTATGTGTTCTTGTAAAGTGATCATAATCACATCCGTTACTAATTAAATATGATGGTTTTTCGGGATTAATTTTTTTAATAACTTTTTCGAGATAAACACTAGAATAGAATATTATGTCAGATGTATCTATCGCTGATTTTAAATTCTTATTCCATACTTCAAACTCTTCAACTGGATTATCTATTAGATCAAATATCTGACATTGTGGATGTATTAAATCTCTGTAAGTATAAAATTTAGGATCAACAAAATAGTAAAAGATATTTCGAGCAGATAGATTAAAATTATGAAGATAAATATCAAATAAATCTCTATTAATTAAAATGATATTATTGTCTCTCTCTATATTTACACCATGTTTGTTACACACATATAAAACAAGATGTTTTTTACTCATCACTTTCATAATTTGTTGAGGGCGCTGATACAAATTACGATAATCTGTATCTGTCATAAATAAAAATATATCTCCAATATCTAAACTATTGTATAATAAGTTATGTAATTCTTGTAGATAAGATGAAAATTTATATTTTTTAATAACTTCTGCTTTTAATTTAGGGATAATATCATACAATTTAGTTGATAGGGTGTTCTTTCTCTTATAGTAATTGAATAAATAATCATCAATATGTGCAATATGATTACATGATATAAAAGTCTTAACTACAAATTCATAATCTTCAACTCCTTGAATCTTTACATCGAATTTACCGATCTGATCTATTAGCTCTTTACGCCACATATAACTAGGCATACCCATCCATCCATCTAATATATCATTAATACTGTTATAATTGATATCTATATTTATTCCATTTGTACTATTGATATCATACAGATTATAGTTAGAATATACAAATCCATAATCTTCTTCTAGTTTATCCCTTAGTTTTTGTAAAAAATCATTAGTTACTGTATTATCATCTGATATCCATGTCCAATATTTACCTCTCGAATTATTTATTCCGATATTTAATGCATTAGGTAGTCCACCATTCTTTTCTAAATGTATCACTTTTGTCCGCTGATTTATTTGTCTATCCAGATATTCTCTAAATAATGATTGTGTAGATCCATCATTTATTATGATTAATTCATAGTTCTTGAAAGTTTGATTATTAATACATTCTAATGTTTTCGAAATATGAGGATATCCGTTTAAAGTTGGTAGGACTATAGATATTTCTACTTCATGATATGAACTAGTATATTTTTTCTTCTTATTATTCTGCTCATTATTGATCGGTCTCTTTTCAGGGATATTATATATAATCGGGGCTCTCTTCTCTGGTGGTGTATATGTCCCTAATACATCTTGATATACTGAGTGGATTTTAATTAAACTGCTATTATCTGTAATTTTAGATAATTCAAGATGATTTGTGTTCTGATACTCTTCTAGTTTAATATCTGTTATGTATGTTAAGATAGGAGTCACATTAGTTATTTTATTAATCTTACAACCATTTAAAGATAGTTTTAATGCAAAAAATACTTCAATATCTATATCAAAATTATTTGAAAATAGTTCCCATTCTAATTTATTGAGTAAATTGACAGATATGAATCGACCTGTAAAAAAAGACCATGACTGTCTGTAGTGTTTAATAACAAAATTAAGATTATCAAATACTAGTTTTAACAGATATTTTTGATTATCTTTTTTGTTGAATAAATAAAGTTCAGGTGATCCGATAATATCCAAATTTTCATTATCGGCTTTTGTTATATTTTCTTTAATCCAGTTAGGCTCTATTAAGTTATAATCATAGATGAATGAAATATATTGAAGATTATTTGTTTTATACTGTTTGATCTGTTTAATCGCATACTGTATCTTAATATGCTCACTATCTGTATTACAAACTATATATGGTAGTTTGAGTTTAATATCTTCATTCAATACTAATAGATAATCTGTCTTAACTGTCTGTTTATTGATATATTCAATACATTTAGTAATATTATCCAATAATCCACTACTTAAGATTAAAATAACTGTTTTAGTTTTAAAAATTAATTGTGATGATAATACTTGACTCTTGTTTATCTCAGATAAACTGTAATTCTTATTATTATTCAAGATGAGAGATTTATCAAATATCATTGGGATCTGATTTATTTTGTTAGTAGGTTGTTCTTGTATCTGTGGTGCAATAATTATTCGTGTATTCTTTTTAATAAGTTCTGGTTCTGGTTTTTTTCTTTTTATCATCGGGATTTGAATTGGTTGTTCCTCTCTTCTCTCTCCTGGTAGTATTATCTTGTTCTTTTTAACTTTTTTATCTGGATTGGTTTTAGGTTTTTTAATAATAATCATTGGGATATCTATTTTTTTCTTGAATTCTTTATCTAGATTTATTTTAATCTCTTCTGGTATTTCTTTTGGTGTTTCTTTTGGTATTTCTTTATTAATAATTTGAGGAGGATATACTGTTCGATTTTTACCTTTACTATCAACAACTGATATATTTAATTCATTTAGGGGATATTGATCTAATACAGGTAGATCTTTTATAACTTCTAGTAGAAAAGTTTTATCATCTTTAAAATCGTTAATATTAGTGTAAGATTGTTCAGTTAATATAGTAACTACATCCGAGTTATTTATAATTCCTATTTTTAAATTAATATCTTGTTTGAAAAATATACTAAAAATTCCAAGATAGATGTTATTAAGATAATTTCTATTCAGAATATCCCATTCTATTTTATTTAATAATATTTTACTGATAATTATCCCGGAGTATAATATAATATTTTTATTGAATGGTGGAGTATTTTTAATATGATCAAAATTGATATTTCTCTTATATTTATTATTGTTGTCTATCAGATAATTGTAGTTTTTTCCGGCTATCATATAATTTTTTTTGTTAATCATATCAACTCCTGTTTTAATCCAGTTTTTTAAGAATATATCGTTCGTTGTTGATAACATGATGTGATTAACGTATTTAAAATTACCTTTAATATATTTTAGACTATCGTTATATCTAGTATATTGATTTCTTTCTGTTGTCCAATAAAAATCTATATTATGTTTTATCGCGATTGTTTTTTCTGCATGTGTGCATACTATTAATAAGATATATGGTTCATTAGACTGATATTTTAGACTATCGATAGATTTATCTAGTATGTGACTAGAATCAGTTATATCCAAGATAGTTATAACATCGATCGTAAATTTTTCGATTTTTTTAATATAATTGACAAAATCATTTCGATAGCATTTCCAATCCATTACTTGCTGTGTCTGCGTTTTATTAGTATTTTTGATATTTAGGTGTTCTATATAAGTAATCAGTATGTTATCATAAGTCAGTTTTGTTATTGTTTTGTTCATACTGATATATTTAAATTTAGCAAGATCAAAGTTGTTAGTTTTTAGTATATTGTTTATCTGTGTCTTATAATTGTTATCTGTCATGATTATTTATAATTATTATAACTTTTTTCTGTATCTAATTATATAATAAATTATATGGATAATTTAACTTTAGTTATTTTATTATGTTTGTTCATTTATCTTTTTACAACTAACTATAAATACACAGGTTATATTAGTGAGAGTTTTGATTCAACTGGTCGGAGTATATTACCTATCGGATATCCTGATTATGGATTAAGGGGTGATCGATTAAGATGGAGAGATATCGCTGATTATTATATTAGTGATCATCAACAAGTTAGATTAAATCACTCTGGCGGTAGTATATATGAATCTAGTTGCCCGCCTAGTAAGTTGGGTGAGATAGGTTGTGGTCAAACATTATGTCCTTATGGATATGATGAAAAAGATACATGCTGGAGATGTTCTTATCCGAGAAACAGTTTTATGACTGGATCAGAGTATAACAGTGATATTTAAGTTTTTTTATATTATTATTATAATTATGATTATAATAATAATAATCTTGCTTCTTATTATTCTCTTATTAAAGAATAATCATGAACATTTTAATGATGTTTATTACAATTTAGAAGGCACTGATACAATTGATAAAGAACAAATTAATGATTATCACTGTATCTTATATTATTGTCCTAAATATTATAATAGACAGACCGCATGTTTTAGATGTATGTTAAAGAGTGATTTGAAAAATTTATTTTTGTTTAAATAATATATGATATCTAATACTAACTGTTTAAGACATAACTCTAGAGAGATTATATACTCTTGTAAAAGCTATACTGATAATATTCTACAAGTGTATTCTAATCTTCTAAATAAGAGTTGTAATAATTTAACTTTTGATATCGTATTAATTAATACTGGGTGTCATACTATATGTGATATATCGATAATAGATACTTTAGTATATCTTAACTGTCATTTTGATTTAGAAATTAATGTGACTAGTAATAATCCGGATATAGTGTGTTTATCTAGTGATGATATTAAATTAAAAGGGGGAGAGTTATTAAACAGTAATCTATCTAGTTTAGGACCTAATAAATCTTGTAAATTATTATTAGAATTTATTATAAGTAAATATGATAACTGTACAGGTAATCCATTTAATTTAAATATATGTAGTAATGATTTAATAATTAATGGAGTAGTAAAAAATGTATGTAACGGATATATAGATCAGTATTTAATGCCAATAAATATACAAACTAATATATGTGATTAATAAAAATATAATCTTACTGATTATTATATTTAAGATGAACAACCAAAAAAAACTAAATCTTAACGGCGCAGGTGGTGTAAATAAAAAAAATGTATCTGCACATGGTAATAAACAAGGTAATAAACATGGTAAAGTTATTGGACAGAGACGAGTTGTAACTCGTGCGGCTAAACCTCGAGTATTAATCATGACTAGATATTATTCATGTGGTTCTACTTGTAAGCCACCCGTACCTCTTCATCCGTGTGGATGCAGTTCTTAAAAAATTTATAATAATTATTATAATAATAATAATTATTATGAGATTTACTAGAAGTGTTAAAAATAATAGTGTTAATATGTCTAAGATAATAAAAAATGATGATATAAAAAAAAATTATAAAACTAATAAAAATAAAAATCAAAATAAAAATCAAAATCAAAATATATCTAGTTTATCATGTCAGTCTAGTTCATGTTATAAACAAGATAAAAAAATTCTAGTAAAAAAAATTCTAGTTGCGTCTGGTACTAGTACTCATCATTCATGTAAGATAAAGATATTTTTTTATGATATTCTAGTAACAAACAGTACGAATAAAAAATTAACTCATTTATCAATAATAGATAGTATATTTGGACTTAACTCTAGTCCTAATATTTTAGATATAAGTGCATCATCATCACTACCGACAGTTACATGTTTATCAACAAAAGAGCAGATATTATCTAGAAATGGAGAGTTAATAGATTCATCTGTATCTTATATTGATTCATATTTAACATGTGTTATAAATCTTAAGATATGTATAAATCTTGATAATAATTTAGATTGTTGTTCTAATACTATTTTAGTGACAGGTAAATTAGAGACTTTATTTGAATGTAATTGTTGTATGAGAGAAGAAGATATACAACCGATATATTCTAGTATTAATAATTTAGAAAATATATGCGATAAATCTTGCAAAAATATTTTATATATAGTATAATAATAATTTTTATTTTTCTACCATTTTACAAAAAATATTATATAAATATATATTATATTTAATATGGCTTTAGTCTTTCGAACTGGTAACGGCGTTAGAGGAGTAATTGCTCACTCTGAAAATGATGATCACGGACATGGATATAACAGATGTCATAACCCATGCAACCCTTGTAATCCATGCAACAAACCTTATATTGTTAGTGGAACTGGTTGTGACTGTTGTCCTAACTTTAAGTTATGTGTCAGCCCTGATCCTTGTTTAATGTCTGATAGTAAATTTAAAGAATTATTCTGCGTCTTAAAAGATGGTATCATCTACAACAGATTTGATACTCTCCTCGCTAACTTAACTTCATCTAGCTATGGTGCTTTCTATGCTCTATGTGTTGCTCTTGCTGATAAAGTTGCTCCCGAGGGCCGTGTCGTCGTTACTCTCCCCGATGGCACTGTTGTCGTTGATACTTATCAAGGGGCTAGCAACACTTGGTCTAACTATCAAGACAAGTCTATCAATGAAAATCATAATACTCGTGTTGCTATCTTTAGAAGTCAATACGAACAATGTGGTGTCGGTCATGAACGAAAATTAAGTAGCACCACTTGGGTTATGCAAAAGTCTGTCGCTATCAGACTCGGTGAATATTTGAACAGTGCTGGATCTATCAGATTATCTGTTGATGATGTTCCTCTTTAATTAAATTATTTTTATTGATTATTATTATAATTAATAAATAATGCATAAATATGATAATAAAATCAAGATAAATATTGGTATGAATATTGATGTAGATAAAAACATCTTGTATGAACTAAGAATAGACGAAAAAATAGATATTATGAATTTAATTGAATATCTTAATAAATTACATGGCGCTCATATAATTATGTATGTGACTGATCCTAAGTTTGATTTTAACAAGTTTATTAAAAAAGTTAATAGCGAGTTTTTTGATGTCTTTAATAATTTTAAAGAAAGAAAAAACTTCTCAGTGGTTTTTGAGATCAAATAAGGTCTCTCCTATGCAAATAAGTTTTGAAAATCTTCCACACTAACAAGTCAATCCTGGCCAGATGAACAAATTTAGTGAAATCATTTTTTTGTTCGTCAAAAGCTTTCTTCAAGTCATTCTCAATTTCATAGATCAAAAGAGCAATATCGTTAAGAGCGATTTGGGTGTCCAATTTCTCACACTCAGATAAATATCCGTCGCGGATATTTTTCAAATCATCTGCATTGCATGCATTGTGATAATAAAGCTTGCTACAAACATCATTCTTGTTTTCACCAGGAAAACTTGTCTGAATGTAGCAATCGAGCAATTTTGGATTATCGATAGTGTCTTCAACTAAGACAAGCTCAGGCATGTGTTCCACATCATTGATTATGTACTTGAACTCTGGTTGATAAGTGCAACTATTGCGAGTAGCAATTTTCAACAATTCTTCAGCAAAATATGAAAGTTTGACGATAAAACCCCAGTAGTCAATATTAAATCTCATTGCATTCGAGATAATAATATCGACTGCTTCATCGACTTTTTGGAAGTTACCAACGATAAACTTCTCAAAAACAACTTTCATCAACTCGACAGTTTGATTAAACAGTTTTCCGTAAGTGTGGCCACACTCTGCGCATTTTTTAGCATCCTTTGCACACTGAGGACATCTTACAAAAGAACAACGTCCGAACGGATTGCTTTTTTTTGCAAGTGTTTGATCCAATGCTATGGTATAAGAAGTAAGCAAGGTGTAATTTTCTGCCTCCAACTTTTTTCTAAGAACTGAGATGCAAGAGTGCTTGGTTATATCTGTTATCATATCCTTGAGATATTGCGACAAGCAATCGTTGCAGGAAGTGTGGATTTTGGAAGCAGACATCTTCTAGTTTGAGTAGAAAAGATCTAGTGTCTAAAGAGACTGATATAACTAAAACCTAAAAGATCTACCTTACAGTTTGAATTTCAATTTTTTTTGCTTATACTGTTATCTTCAACGGCATTCAAGTGTTTATTCAAGTCATTAAAAACCTTCATATTATATCGATCGTTCCTTTTTTGATCATATCTATCCTGTTTATTCATATATTCTTCTCTGCTCTTAGTAATATAATGGTTAATACATAACCGTCTATAAGAAGGTGGATACTGTTTATTACTCATCCTACCTAGATTATCCAGACTAATATCATATCCATATATCTTAAAATAACTAACTATATTTTTGTTAAATTCTAATTCTAGACTTCTAGTTCTAGCTCCTAACTTATTATTTTCTTTTCTATCGTTATAATACACATTATTATCTTTCAATTCAAATATATGGGAGTTAGTAACTCGATTAATTATACTTGGTTGAACTATACTTTTAACTTCACAATTAACTCCAAATAATTTATCAGATCTTTTTGTAAATCTTTCAGTTACTTTTTTATTTTCATATTTTTCTAAATTATTAGATCCAAAACATAACCAATTAACATATATAGCTTTTATATTTTCATCATCAAATTCTTTTAATATATTTATGATGTTTTCTTTTTTGAATTTACAAGTCGGATATAAAAATTCATCTATATCTATAAATGCAACCCATTTACATAATTTACTATAATCACTAGCTACTCTTTTAATATGTGGAAATCTAAGTTTATATTTATTTGCTTTATGATAAATCACATATCCACTATCAATATATTTATGTAATACATCTAATGGATTATCATCACTTCTATCATCAAATAAGAATATCACCTGTGCTCCTATCTTTTTATGAAACTCTATCCATTCGACTAAATAATTTCGTTCGTTTCTAAACGTTGCACTAATACCAAAATAATATTTATACATAACTAATATGAATATATATATCATAGGATTTAATCTAACAGGAGAACACGAAATAAAAAAATTCATTGAGTCTAAAAATATCCCATGTATCTTACAACTAGTTATTAATAATCCAAAACAAGAATTTATTAATCTAGATCAGGATAAAAATAAAAATAAATTTATATTCAATACGTCAGATCCAAATCAATGGATTTTAAGAAGGCTCAGACAAAAAAATCATGATCTAAATGCAGAATTATATGTTAAATATCTATATTCTATTTATCAAACTCAGTACAAATCAGTTATTAATTATTTTCAAAAAAAAAAAAATCTACTAATTTTTAATGTAGATACAGATTGTTTTGCATCAATCGGACTATTTTTAAACATAAATACTTTCGATAAAGAAAAACATAAAAGAGTTAATCTAGAGTTATCTAACTATTCAGTGCATAATATTAATAATTTGATTTTAGGATATACAGATCCTAGATATGATCTAGTAATTGTTGCAATAATCAAGAATGAAAGTCCATATCTAAAAGAGTGGTTAGATGTTAATATTAAATTAGGAGTTCAACATTTTTTTATTTATGATGATGAATCGACTGATAATCCGATGAATATCCTAAAGAGTTACATCAAAAATTTTAAAGTAACATATAGTAAAATAGTTAGGAGAGATAAAAATAATCCTAGTATTTTTTTACCAGGACAACGATGGATCCATTTAATCGATTTTTTTTCTAAATATAAAAATATCTCTCGATGGGTTATGCATATAGATATCGACGAATTTTTCTATACTACTAATAACAAAAGTCTAATTGAAACAATAGATAAAGTGTCTAATCAAAATCGCGATGGTCTATTAGTATTCCCGTATGAATTTGGATCCAAAACAGATTATAAGAATATTAATATTCCATGTATTACTAGATTTAAATACAGAGGTGCAACACTAAAGACATATGTCAAATCTATTGTTAATCCGAGATTAGTCGATATAGATAAACTAAATAATCCACATTATTTATTTTTAATGAATAATAATTATGGGGTCTGTAACAGTAAAGCAGAAATTCCTATACAAACTAAAGTATGTAAAATAGAATCACCAGGTAATGATTTAGTATCTTATCCTATATTTAATTATTTAGATTATCAACAAGACTTTCAAATAATCTATAATCACTATAGATATAAAACATATGAAGAATGGCTGAATAAATGTGATAAATATAAATATAACACATGGAACGGATTTTATAAAGATCCGACATTTATTAAATCAGATAATATTAACAATGTTATTTTAGATGATCGACTCTATAAAAAAATTAATATCAATAAATAATATTATGATCATTGATATATACAATAGAAAAGATGCATCCAAATTAAATATAAACTGGGCAGATATCTATTATACACCTAGTTATGGCAAATTATCTGAGATAACTGATCGGGGGTTATGGGAGGTATGTATTGGGAGAGATGAAAATAATAAAGACGATATTCTTATTTATTATGTGTATATCAAGAGACCTGTTATTTATCAAGAACAAACTTATTATGATCTTACTACTCCATACGGATATTCTGGATTATGGACAAATGATAATAAATATATAGATAAATTCAGAGAGTTATTTGAAAAATATGCTCTAGATAATCATTATATCTGTGAATTTATTAGATATAATCCGTATTTATTGAATTACATAAATGATAATATGATATTATCAAGAAAAACTTACGGTATCTTATTAAAAGATTATGATACTAATAATCTCAGTTCAAGAAATAAATATAGTATTAAAAAAGCTATCAAGGACAATTACTTCTTCAATATTAAAAAGTTTAGTCAGTTAGATTCTACTCATAACTCTCAGTTTAGAAAATTATATGATCAAAATATGATCAGTAAAAATGCAAGTAAATATTATCTGTTTAACGATCAATATTTTGATCTATTAACTAAATTGGATGATATATATATCGCTACTGTAAGTTATTTAGATAATTATATCGGTTTTGCTATATTTATAGTTTATAACAAAAATATACATTATCATCTTGCTTGTAATATGAAAGGCTATAAAAATATAAGTAATTATATGTTAGATCGTGTCGCTGTATGGGCAAAAACAAACAATCTTGAATTATTACATCTCGGCGGCGGAGTAACTAGTGATGATAGTCTAGATAAGTTCAAAAGATCTATCAGTAATGTAGAGTATAACTATTTTTATGAAAAAAAGATCATCAATAAATATATTTATAATGATCTTTCTAGTAAATTCAATAATAATAATCCGAACTATTTTCCTGCATATAGATCCGCGATTTGAATATTTTTTCTGACAATATCCAATCTTCTTCTGTATCTATATCATGAATATCTTTATCATCCATAATATATGGATAAATATTATTTCCTGTGATACTTTTTAAATTATAGAAAGTATCTCTTTTTATTATATCAATATATCCGTTATGGATATAACTTTTAGGTAGTATTTGAGCTGGCATATTATATGGCTCATTAATATCACTGATTTTAGTAAATAGAGGAGTTAAATGGTTATCTTTAATCTCATACATCTTATAAGGAGTATATTTACTCGGACATACTGTTCTTAAAGAATCATATGAATCATAATTTACTAACATGATTCTAATAGTATTATTTAGATCTTCTAGTTTTCTATTTGGATATGTTGGTCTTAACTGTATGATTAATTCTGGACTATGATCTTTCAAAAAATGTTCAATAAATTCATAATCTGTTGATAAATCACCGGATATACTATCTGGACGTAATATACATATTATTTTTGGATTATTATAGTGAGAGTTAATTAAGTTTATGATTTCATTAGAGTCAGTAGTTATAAATATATCCGATATATAATTACTCTTTAGTGCGATATCTATACTCCAAAAGACTAAAGGACGTCCGGCATATAACTTGATATTCTTGTTTTTGATTCTTTTTGATCCAGATCTAGCTGGTATTAATGCTACTATCTTCATTTTTAATTATTATTATGATAATAATTAAAAAACATATATATATTTATGTTTGATCAACTCATTTAAAATATCTATCTCTCTATTTATTTGGTGTTGCTGGACTTTATCTACTATATATTTATTATTTAGACTGTAATGTCTGTATTCTTTTCTCTTTTTAATATCAAATCCAAATAGATGAGGAGTACATCCTGATTTAATACAGGTTAATATCGCTTGAAAACCGGTACGAGGCCAACAGTTATCTTGTGCATCAAATCTAGATTTAATCTCTGGGAGAGTATTCAGATATTCATTAATATTACTAAGAGTACATAAACTGTTCGGACGATAAATCTCCAGATCTTTATTGTATTTTAGTAACTCATCTTTTAATGAATCCCATGCTATTATCTTTATTCCTGTAAATCTCTGATTAATATATCTCCTAAATGAATAAATATCTGTTATTTCTGGATTATGTTCTTTTGCATCTGCAATATTTATGTTACAGTTAATCCATCTAATTGTTGTTTTTTTTCCTGTATATTGTGATCGAATATCACCAAAATTAAATCTGATAACTTCATCATAAGTATCTATTAGTTTTGAATAATCACGAGTTAATAATTTATCAGAGTTTCCTATTATAGCCACCTTTCTGGATATTTCTAATTCTGGTTTTATACCTGATAATATAGCATGCATAATATATTATCATCATAAATTATCTAAAATATTTTTGAGCTCTTCATAATTTATTATTTTATCTGGTGTTTCTTTTTTATCTTGTTTTACTAAAAAATTTATAGTTCTAAATTTATCTGGATCTATTTCTAGATTTAGTTTATTTGCAATATATTTAGTTTTCATATAATCATCAAAATCATGATTATCTATCTCTTGATAATCTATATTAATATAACTTAGATTATGATCTTTTAAGTAATCGTATAATATTTTGTAAGTGTCTTGAAAATTTTTATTCCAGATTAGATATTCATATGGCTCGATATACACTTTCATATTACTAGTATCGACCCACCCCCATTTATTATTTTTTGTTGCTTTTAACATTGATATATAGACATCAAGACTGTTACGATTCATAATTATGATTTTTGATTTTTTTAGTATATCTAATAAGTTTTTATCATCTGATTTGATTAGGTCTAGAACCTGATAGATAGATATTTTAGAACAGATATTATTTGAATTAGATTTTATATGTAAGTAGTTAAAATATTTATCGAGTTTATTGCATGTGTATTTATACAATTCTCTGTCTGATAAATTTAAAATGTGGACAAATTTAGTTTTGTTAATCTCGGATGGTGTGAGTATCTCTCCATAATCACCGTATATTTGTGTATCTTTACATGCTTTAAGAGCTTGCATTAAATAACTAGACCCCATCCGATGAATGAAAAATATAATCATGTTTGTTTTATTCATATTAGTTAAGCAGATATTTCAAACCTTCTATAGTTAATATTTTATTTAATTCATGATAGTTTAATATCTTATTTTTAATACTAGTATTACGATCTTGTTTGAATACAAAATTAATAGACTTGTACATATCATGATTAATATTTAGATTTAGATCTAGATATTTTAGTTTCTCTAGGATATAATTAATCTTATCTACATTTAGACGATTTTCATGTATATCTTCATAATTGAGTATTAAATATTTTTTGTTGTTTTCTCTGAGTAACTCTGTTAATCTTTTGTAATAACTAATTACTAATTTGTAATATTCTAAAAAATCGTTAATATCTAGATGGATCTTAATATCACTAGTATCAACCATACTCATCTTATTAACTTGTTTTGCTTTAACTTCTGATATGTATGTATCTAGAATATTTCTCTTAATAATTATTATTTTAGAATCAGGATAATTTATTAATCTAGATTGTTGATCTGGAGATAAGTTCATGAAGTATTTTATCTGGATTTTTGAAAATAAATAATCGATATTTGTATTTTTTATTTTGTTATTAATTAGATCTAAATATTCTATAGGATTGTTTATAGCCCATTCTGTATTTTTATTATCAATATTAAAAGATCGGAGGATAATATCGATTGATGTAAATATCTCGCCATATGCACTTAACACTTTAGTTTTATGACATGATTTGAATACTTGCATTAGATAACTTGAACCAGTTCTACCAAAAAACAATACAAATATATTTTGCATATAAATTAATTATTATAAATAATTATCTAATTTATTTTTTTGTATATAATCCAAAACTTCTTGATAATTTACAATGAATTTACTGATATCATCACTATGGACTTTTTTGTAATATAATTCTTGATTACAAAAATCACAGAGATCTTGAGCTGATATTTTAATTTCTAGTTTTTGAAAAATATCTTTAAAAAATTCTAATTTATTAGAACAAAATTTTTCATAATAGAGTGGACTTGCACTGATATTTAATTTTTTTAGATTTTCTAATAATTTATATTTTTCTTGATTAATTTTTTTACATAAATTAATTTTTTCTTGTAATACACTAATATCTATAGTTATTGGGGGGTTTTCTTTTATTTTACCTTGAGCTAGTTCAAACTGTAATAAGTTAGTCTGACATCTTGAGATTGCAGATTTTAGAATATTTTCTCTGATTAATACAAATACATGGATTTTTTGTTCTTTTAATATAGGGATTACATGATCTAGATTTCTAGGGCGCATCTTAAATCCAGTAGATCTATTAGAGTATAAGTAATCCAGTTTAGTATTAGAGTATTCTTTATACAAGTCAGATAAACTAGAATTATCGTTAGTGTATGTGTAACTTAATATATCTTCTAAATCTTGATCTTTTAGTTCTTTTTTTAGATGATGATTATCGAAAGGTTCTAACCAGAGTATATTGAATAACTCTGATTTTTTGAGTTGACTCATTATTGCGGTAGATCCTTCATTGCTGTTAAAAAATAGTATAAAATTTTTCATGATTATATAAAAAATTTTATATAAAAATTATGGATATATACCGATCAGTCTGTTAGATTGTCGGGGTCCGTATGAACATTTATATTTTTTATTTCTATATCTTTGAGATAACCAAGGATCTGTTGAATAATATTTAATTATGTTTGATTCATAATTATATGGACCAGATTTAATATCTCCTCCTATACAGGCACCTTCACCATCTTGATTGACAGCCCATATGCAATTGAAACACTGGAGACACTGATTAAATGTTCTATTATTACATGTGTAACAGAACTGACCATTTTGTTCGTTAAAATTTTCTTGATGATAATCTGATGATTGATAAATTAATGCAAAAATGATTACTATAATAAAACAATATAGAAAAAAATTATTTTCCATCTTATATATTATATTAATTATATAATTATGCCGCATAAATTAATATTATTTAAAAGAGATGATTGTCCTTATTGTGTTAGTTTTAAAGAAACATGGGAAGAATTAAAAAGTAAAAATGAGTTAGGATTAGAATATGGAGAGGTTGATATAAATGAATTAAAAGATAGAGCCGGTGGTGGACATAAATATAGATTAGAGTTTGAACCTATTCCACTTGTTTTTTCTCCTGATATTATTACAGGAGTTCCAACACTCGGATTATTTGGAGAATATATTGATCCATATAATCCTTATATTTATGATGGACCAATGAGTTATGTTGAGATGATTGATGCTTTAAGAAAAAAAATATTAGAGTTAAAAGCAACAGCCAGTACGCCAACTCTGTCTTATGCTCCTGGACATATTAACGATGTTCAGTTTAATCAATCATTAGGTCTTCTTATAAAGCAGTTAGATCCAAAATATAGTATCACGGATAAGTCAGACATTAAAAATATTTTAGATACATATGCTAATAAATTCGCTGGCGGTGGTATTTATGAACAATCTGGTGGCGCTAGTTCTCATGATAATAAAAACTATAAATTAAAATACTATAAATATAAAGCAAAATACATTAAATCAA